>VOFG01001098.1_pt1 | contig 163513 bp, 175 predicted proteins | sample 5384171 | NCBI WGS metagenome assembly VOFG01 (sample SAMN12384726, study PRJNA508395) | human gut metagenome | isolation source: healthy gut F | host: Homo sapiens
ACACTGGCTGACGCCAATGCTTCCTTGTCTCCCACCTATCCTGTACATGATTTACCGAATTCCAGTATTAAGCTGCAGTAAAGCTCCATGGGGCCTTTCCGTCTAGTTGCGGGTAACTGGCATCTTCACCAGTACTACAATTTCGCCGGGAGGGCTGTTGAGACAGTGCCCAAATCATTACGCCTTTCGTGCGGGTCAGAACTTACCTGACAAGGAATTTCGCTACCTTAGGACCGTTATAGTTACGGCCGCCGTTTACCGGGGCTTCAATTCAATGCTTCACCTTGCGGTTGACATCTCCTCTTAACCTTCCGGCACCGGGCAGGCGTCAGCTCATATACGTCATCTTTCGATTTAGCATAAACCTGTGTTTTTGGTAAACAGTTGCTTGGGCCTATTCACTGCGGCCTCTTTCGAGGCTCCCCTTCTTCCGAAGTTACGGGGTCATCTTGCCGAGTTCCTTAACAACCCTTCTCCCGTTGGCCTTAGGATTCTCTCCTCATCTACCTGTGTCGGTTTGCGGTACGGGCACCTTAGTATACACATGAGCTTTTCTCGCCTCCAAGCATCGCGGACTTCCCTACTATATTTCGGTCCCTTTCGCCCGGGTCAACCAACGCCCGGGTTCCGCTATCTCAAAGTGTCCCTCATAGCTCCCGACTTACCTTGGGCGGACGAACCTTCCCCAAGAAACCTTAGATTTTCGGCCATTATGATTCCCACATAATTCTCGCTACTCATTCCGGCATTCTCACTTCTGTACAGTCCACCGCTGCTCTCGCTGCGACTTCACCCCATACAGAACGCTCCCCTACCACTGTCTTTAGACAATCCTAAGCTTCGGTTGTATGCTTAGCCCCGTTACATTTTCCGCGCAGAGTCACTCGACCAGTGAGCTATTACGCACTCTTTTAATGTATGGCTGCTTCTAAGCCAACATCCTGGTTGTTTTCGCAATTCCACATCGTTTTCCACTTAGCATACATTTGGGACCTTAGCTGTAGGTCTGGGCTGTTTCCCTTTTGACAATGAAACTTATCTCACACTGTCTGACTGCTAGTCATCAATTATCCGGCATTCAGAGTTTGATAGGCGTCGGTAACTTTATCAGCCCCTAAACCATTCAGTGCTTTACCTCCGGTAATCTAAACTAACGCTAGCCCTAAAGCTATTTCGGGGAGAACCAGCTATCTCCGAGTTCGATTGGAATTTCACCGCTACGCACAAGTCATCCACCACCATTGCAACGGGGGTTGGTTCGGTCCTCCATGGGGTTTCACCCCCACTTCAACCTGCTCATGCGTAGGTCACCCGGTTTCGGGTCTATGGCAACGAACTTCATACGCCCTATTCAGACTCGCTTTCGCTTCGCCTCCGGTACTGAATACCTTAAGCTTGCTCATTACTATAACTCGCCGGACCGTTCTACAAAAAGTACGCCATCACACGTTAACGTGCTCTGACTGCTTGTAAGCACAAGGTTTCAGGTTCTCTTTCACTCCCCTCCCGGGGTCCTTTTCACCTTTCCCTCACGGTACTGCTCCTCTATCGGTCATCAGGTAGTATTTAGGCTTGGAGGGTGGTCCCCCCTGTTTCCCACAGGGTTTCACGTGTCCTGCGGTACTCTGGATCCAGCCTGAAACAATTCGTCTTTCGCCTACGGGGTTCTCACCCTCTGTGACCGGCCTTCCCAGACCGTTCGGCTAAACTATTGTTCCGTATAGCTGTCCGCAACCCCGGAGAATAAATCCTCCGGTTTGGCCTCTTCCGCGTTCGCTCGCCACTACTTGCGGAATCTCGGTTGATGTCTTTTCCTCGCCCTACTTAGATGTTTCAGTTCAGGCGGTTCCCTTCCTACACCTATTTTATTCAATGCAGGATGACTGGATATTGTCCAGCCGGGTTGCCCCATTCGGAAATCTACGGGTCACAGGATATTTGCTCCTCACCGTAGCTTATCGCAGCTTGTCACGTCCTTCGTCGGCTCCTGATGCCAAGGCATTCCCCTTGCGCTCTTATTAGCTTGACCAATCGAAAACAAAGCTTTTCGCTTGTTCTCGTTGTGAATTATGCAGGCAATTCTTTAGAGAAATTGTAATCGTTACCCATCTATACGATGTTCCACAATTAAAATATACGCTCCTGTGTCTTTTCAGACACAGAACCTCTCTGTTGCCTTACTTCACTTTGTTGTTGCATTGTTCAGTTTTCAAGGTACATTGTCCGATCACTTTTGCGATCAGATTTGAAGATCCAACCTTTCAGTCAGGTCTTCAAATCCAACAACAAACGTTGTTTGGTGGGCCCGAGTGGGCTCGAACCACCGACCTTGCGATTATCAGTCGCACGCTCTAGCCAGCTGAGCTACGGGCCCGTTTTGGTGGAGATTAGCGGGATCGAACCGCTGACCTCCTGCTTGCAAGGCAGGCGCTCTCCCAGCTGAGCTAAACCCCCAAAAATCTCCCGGACCACATCCCTCTTTCCGGATGTGCGCCCTCTAAATTAAACAACGTGAAAACTTACTCCCCAGCGGCTGACCAGGATGTTATCCAAAAGCCTTGGCTTTTAGATGTTCTCCTTAGAAAGGAGGTGATCCAGCCGCTCGTTCTCGAACGGCTACCTTGTTACGACTTCACCCCAATTATCGAACCCACCTTCGGCCGCGCCCTCCTTGCGGTTAGGCTACGGACTTCGGGTGTTCCCGACTCTCATGGTGTGACGGGCGGTGTGTACAAGGCCCGGGAACGTATTCACCGTGGTATGCTGACCCACGATTACTAGCGATTCCGACTTCACGCAGGCGGGTTGCAGCCTGCGATCCGAACTGGGACGGCTTTTTGGGGTTCGCTCTGCCTCGCGGCTTTGCATCCCTTTGTTGACCGCCATTGTATTACGTGTGTAGCCCAGGTCATAAGGGGCATGATGATTTGACGTCGTCCCCACCTTCCTCCGTTTTGTCAACGGCAGTCTCGCTAGAGTGCTCTTGCGTAGCAACTAACAATAGGGGTTGCGCTCGTTGCGGGACTTAACCCAACATCTCACGACACGAGCTGACGACAACCATGCACCACCTGTCTCTGCTGCCCCGAAGGGAACCTAATGTATCTCTACTTCGTCAGCAGGATGTCAAGACCTGGTAAGGTTCTTCGCGTTGCTTCGAATTAAACCACATAATCCACCGCTTGTGCGGGCCCCCGTCAATTCCTTTGAGTTTCAACCTTGCGATCGTACTCCCCAGGTGGGATACTTATTGTGTTAACTGCGGCACGCAGGGGGTCAGTCCCCGCACACCTAGTATCCATCGTTTACAGCGTGGACTACCAGGGTATCTAATCCTGTTCGCTCCCCACGCTTTCGCGCCTCACCGTCAGTTACCGTCCAGTAATCCGCCTTCGCCACTGGTGTTCTTCCTTATATCTACGCATTTCACCGCTACACAAGGAATTCCGATTACCTCTCCGGCACTCAAGACATACAGTTTCAAATGCAGTTTCAGGGTTAAGCCCTGAGATTTCACATCTGACTTGCATGCCCGGCTGCACGCCCTTTACACCCAGTAAATCCGGACAACGCTTGCCACCTACGTATTACCGCGGCTGCTGGCACGTAGTTAGCCGTGGCTTATTCAAGTGGTACCGTCTTCTACTCTTCCCACTTAAAAGAAGTTTACAACCCGAAAGCCTTCTTCCTTCACGCGGCGTTGCTGGGTCAGGCTTGCGCCCATTGCCCAATATTCCCCACTGCTGCCTCCCGTAGGAGTCTGGGCCGTATCTCAGTCCCAATGTGGCCGGTCAACCTCTCAGTCCGGCTACTGATCGTCGCCTTGGTGGGCCGTTACCTCACCAACTAGCTAATCAGACGCGAGGCCATCTTTCAGCGATAAATCTTTGACATAAAGGTCATGCAACCTCTATGTGTCATGCGGTATTAGCAGTCGTTTCCAACTGTTGTCCCCCTCTGAAAGGCAGGTTCCTCACGCGTTACTCACCAGTCCGCCACTAAGCATTCCTATCATTTGGCCGAAACCTCAATCAAGGGTGCTCCGTTCGACTTGCATGTGTTAAGCACGCCGCCAGCGTTCGTCCTGAGCCAGGATCAAACTCTCTATAATATGGTATCTAAACGACCGTAGCCGCTTAAATCAATCATAGAGTCATTTATCATGACTTCATTTACTTCTATTTTATAGTTGCTGCTTTCAGCCGAATTGACTACGGCCTATTCACCCACAACTTCGTCGCGAGCCTCGTGAAAAGCTCGCTCCGCTGGTGCTTTCTTTTCTCACGTTGTTTAATTTACAAGGTGCACGTCCCTCAAGCGGAACAGTCACTATTATATCAGGCTCAGTTTCGTTTGTCAAGTACTTTTTTCAAATCTTTTTCAGATTTTTCTTTCCGATCTTTTCAGATCTTCAAGCCCTCGACTCATTCACTTCATCGCCGTCAAACAGCTTAGTTAGAATACCAGATACTTCTCCGTTTGTCAACGGTTTTTTCCAAGTTTTTTTGATTTTAATTATTAGTATTTCTTATTCCTTACTATCGCCTTAACAGTGTCGAAAATAATCTGTGCAAAACAGCCCCGATATGCTATACTGACACCATATTATATATGCTCTGCGGAGGTATCACTGTGCTGATTCAACGTATGTCCGCCGCCTTCGGACGGCTGCGGAATGAGACCTTGCAGCTCCAGGATGGTCTTAATATCATAGAAGCCCCCAATGAAACCGGAAAATCCACCTGGTGTGCCTTTCTGACCGCCATGCTCTACGGCATCAACAGCCGCGAACGGGACAAGGCCGGTTTCATCGCCGACAAAAACCGCTACGCCCCGTGGGACGGCGGCTCCATGTCCGGACGACTGGAATGTCACGCTGACGGCGCCGACCTCACCATCACCCGGACCACCCGGCGGCAGACCGCCCCTATGACGGACTTCCAAGCTGTCTACACCGGCACCGCCTCCCCGGTAGAGGGATTGACCGGGGCGAATTGCGGCGAAACTCTGCTGGGCGTCAGTCGGGAGGTCTTTGAGCGCAGCGCCTTCATCCGCCAAAGCGGACTGGCCATCACGCAGGACGCCGGCCTGGAGCGCCGCGTAGCGTCCCTCATTTCCTCCGGCGACGAGGATACCTCTTATACAGAGGCCTATGACGCTTTGAAAAAGCAGTTGAACCGCCGCCGTTTCAATAAGAGCGGCCAGCTCCCGGCCTTGGAGGCGGAGCTTGCGGAGGTCCAGCAGCAGTTGGACTCCTCCGTTCAGCTTCAGCAGCAGCTCGCAGACGCTCTGGAACGTTCTCAGGCGTTGGAGTCCGATGTACAGGCCCTCTCCGATGAATTGGCCCAGTATGACCGGTGGGAATCGGCTCAAAAGCGCCGTCAATTAGCCGCCTTGACCACCGATGCCGACACCGCCGCCCAGCGGGTCCATAGCCTGACCCAGCAGTTGGAGGAAGACCGGGTCCCGGACATGGAGACCATCGGACGGCTGCGGGGCGCCATCGTCAATCTGGAAACTGTCCGTAAGAACGTAGAGAAAGCCCGCACTGATCGGGACGAGGCCATGAAAGCCCTCCTCCGGGCGGAAAAGAACGTCAATGACAGCCCCTTTGCCGGTCAGACGGCGGAGAGCGCCCGGAAGGAAGCCCAAGGCACTTCATCCGACCGGGTCCCCGGCCCTATCGCTTTTCGAGAGCTGGCGATTTTCTTTTTGTTTCTTGCGGCGGCAGGCGGCATCTTTGCCCTGCTGTACTCGCAGTTGTCCGTCCTTTCTCTGCCCCTCTTTCAGTTGGTGCCCTGGGCCCTTCCCGCACTGGCGGCAGCCGTTGTGGCAGCAGCCGGCACCTATATTTCCCGCCAGTACCGACAGCACGCTTTAAAAAAGCTGTGCAATATCGCCCTCATGAAGCGGTTCGGCACCACGGATACCAACGAGATTACTGCCTTTGCGGATGCCTATACCGCCGCCGTGGAGGTCCGGGACGCCGCGCAGGCGGACCTGAACACCAAATCCGCCACTGCCGACGCTTACTACAACACCCTGACCACCAACGAACAGGCAATTTTGTTAGAGGTCCGGCGCTTCGCCCCCGCCGCCTTTGACATCCCCACCGCCGATCAGGTCCTGCGGCAGGCCGCAAAGCGCCGCAAGGCACTGTCCGAGGCCCAGACCGCCGCCAGAGAAGCTCAGGTCCGTCTGGATCTTCTGGTTCAGCAAGGCATCCCGGACAGCTGTGATATGGAATCATCTCCTCCTCTTCGCAGTCGGGAAACCGTCTCGGATGCGCTGGCACAGGCGCAGATCCAGTTGGCCGCCGCCCGTTCCGCCACCGACCGCCTGACCGGTCAGCTTCACGCTATGGGGGATCCTGACGGGCTGCGGGCTTCCGCCGAATCTCTGCAAAGCCAGACCGGTCAGCTTCAGGAGGAATATGACGCCCTGCGTCTGGCCATGGACACTTTGACCGGTGCCAACGCCGTCCTGCAAAACCGATTTTCCCCCCAGCTCAGCCGCCGGACGGCGGAGATCTTCCATGATCTGACAGAGGGACGCTACACCGCCGCCGCTCTGGACCGGAGCTTTCACCTCACTGCCCGCCCAGCCGGGGACCCCATTGACCGGGACATCCAGCTTTTGTCCGCCGGGGCCGCAGATCAGCTCTACCTCTCCGCCCGGCTGGCTATCTGCGAGCTGGTGCTGCCATCGGAAAAGTCCATCCCCATCATTCTGGATGACGCTCTCACTAATTTCGACGACGAGCGCTGCGCCGCTGCCCTCCGGTGGCTGAAGCAGGCAGCAGCCCATCGGCAGATCCTCCTGTTCACCTGCCACAGCCGGGAGGCCGATTTCTTTGCCGGAGACCCGGAAGTGGCCGTTCAGCGTCTGTGATGACCGGTTATTTATTCAGCGTGTCGAAAAAGTCTTTTCGCCTCACTGAACAAGCTTTCAGAGCTTTATAAAAGTTTTGAAAACTTGGGATTTCAATGGCGCAGGACACCCTTCTTGGGTTTCCCGCACACACCCTTCCTTACCGTTGCAGTGAATTTACCGCTTTATCGACGGTCTCATTTATGATCAAGGTGTTGACGAACTGACCGGAATGGGTATAAGATAGTTCTGATCATCCCGGTCATACTATTATTTATAGTGAGATTTGAAATAGAAAAAGGAGATTCAAGCTTATGAGTGAATGTACGCACGACTGCTCCAGCTGCGGGGAGAGCTGTGCTTCCCGGGAGCCTCAGTCCCTGCTGAAGGCCCACCATGCCGACGCCCATGTGGGCAAGGTCTATGGTATCGTATCCGGTAAGGGCGGTGTAGGCAAGTCCATGGTCACCAGCCAGTTGGCTGTTACCATGCGCCGCCGTAGCTATCAGGTCGGTATTCTGGACGCTGATATCACCGGCCCCTCCATCCCCAAGGCCTTCGGCATCCATGACCGGGCCATGGGCACAGAAAACGCCCTGATTCCCTCGGAATCCAAGACCGGCATTCAGGTCATGTCCATCAACCTCCTGCTGGAGAACGAGACCGACCCCGTGATCTGGCGCGGCCCCGTCATTTCCGGCGTGGTGCAGCAGTTCTGGACGGATGTTCTGTGGAACTGCGACTATCTGTTTGTGGATATGCCTCCCGGAACCGGTGACGTGTCCCTGTCCGTGTTCCAGTCCATCCCGCTGGACGGTATCATCATTGTGGCCTCTCCGCAGGAGCTGGTGGGCATGGTAGTAGAAAAGGCCGTGAAGATGGCGGAAATGATGGAGGTCCCCATCGTGGGGCTGGTGGAAAACATGAGCTATGTGGCCTGCCCGGACTGCGGCAAGAAGATCTACCTCTTCGGCGAGGGCAAAACGGCTCAGGCCGCCGCCGCGCACAACCTGCCTCTTCTGGCGGAAATGCCCATCGATCCCGCTCTGGCATCCCTGACGGACGCCGGCAGCATCGAGGATTTCCAGGGTGATTGGCTCAAGGCCGTTGCCGACCGTCTGGCTGAAAAATAAGGGAAGCCGCGCCGTGTTTTTCCACGGTGCGGCTTTTCACGGCTTTTTGTCCGTTTGCGGCACGCATTTTCACAAAGTCACCAACTTCCCGGCAATAGTTTTTGTGGGGAAAAACAGTTGCAAAAGCAGTAGAAATCCGGGATAATAAAGGCAGTCTCTACTTAAAAAAACGATTATATAAATAGAAAGCACAAAGGGGGAGCATCAAATGCAGGAGCTGAAGGAGCGGATCGTAAAAGAGGGCAAGGTTCTGCCCGGCAATATCATCAAGGTGGACGGTTTCCTGAACCACCGCATCGACACCGGACTGCTGACCCGGATCGCTGAGGAATTCGGCAAGTATTTTAATATGGACGAGGTCACCATGGTCCTCACGGCAGAAGCCAGCGGTATCGCTCTGGCCACCGCTGTGGCCACCTATTTCCATAAGCCCATGATTTTTGCCAAGAAGGCCAAGAGCGACAACATCGAGGGCGGCCTCTATCAGAGCGACATCTACTCTTATACCTACAAGAAGAAGGTCACCCTGCTGGTAAGCAAGGAGTGGCTCTCCTCTGACGATAAGGTCCTCATCATTGACGACTTCATGGCCAACGGCGAAGCCATGCGCGGTCTGTGTGACATCGTGACCGCCGCAGGCGCCACCCTGTTGGGCATTGGCTGCGCCGTGGAAAAGGGTTTCCAGGGCGGCGGCGACCGGCTGCGCGCTGCCGGCGTCAATCTGAAGTCTCTGGCTATTATTGAATCCGCCGAGCCCGGCAACATTGTGTTCCGGGACGACGACTGATCGTCCTCACCATTCCGCGGGAGGCGGCGCATCATGACGCTGCCTCCCCTTTTTCAACAGGATCTATTCAACTCAAAATACAAGGAGGAACCTACCATGTCAAGCAATGTTCGTCCCGCAACCATGGAGCGTATCACCACCCCCGCTCTGGCAGAGAGCTTATCGCCCAGCAGCTCACGGAGCTGCGTCAGCAGATCGGCGATAAGAAAGTCCTGCTGGCCCTCTCCGGCGGTGTGGACAGCTCCGTAGTCGCCGCTCTGCTCATCAAAGCCATCGGCAAGCAGCTCATCTGCGTCCACGTGAACCACGGTCTGCTCCGCAAGGGCGAGCCTGAGCAGGTCATCGAGGTGTTCCAGAACCAGATGGACGCCAACCTCATCTATGTGGACGCTGTGGATCGCTTCCTGGACAAGCTGGCCGGCATTTCCGACCCGGAGCAGAAGCGCAAGATCATCGGCAAGGAGTTCATCGACGTTTTCGCTGAGGAAGCTCAGAAGCTGGAGGGCATCTCCTTCCTGGCTCAGGGCACCATTTACCCCGACATTCTGGAATCCGACGGCATCAAGTCCCACCACAACGTAGGCGGCCTGCCCGAGGATCTGCAGTTTGAGCTGGTGGAGCCGGTGAAGCTGCTCTACAAGGACGAGGTCCGCGTGGTGGGCAAGGCGCTGGGCCTGCCCGACAACATGGTCTACCGTCAGCCCTTCCCCGGCCCCGGTCTGGGCGTCCGCTGCATCGGCGCCATCACCCGTGACCGTCTGGAGGCCGTTCGGGAATCCGACGCCATCCTCCGTGAGGAATTTGCCAAGCACGGCCTGGAGGGCAAGGTCTGGCAGTACTTCACCGTAGTGCCCGACATCAAGTCCACCGGCATCATCGACGGCAAGCGTTCCTTCGACTGGCCTGTGATCATCCGGGCCGTCAACACCGTGGATGCCGTCACCGCCGAGGTGGCCCAGCTGGACTTCGGCATGATGCAGCACATCGTGGACCGCATCACTCATGAGGTCTCCGGCGTCAACCGTGTTCTGTGGGATCTGACTCCCAAGCCCACCGGCACCATCGAATGGGAATAAGCCACCTCTCAAAAAGCTGAATCATTAAGAATCAAGAGCTATCTGATCTCAGGTGAGATCAGATAGCTCTTTTTTGTTCGATATTTCTTTTGGGCAACCGCACCGTCCGGCAAAGCAGAACTTTACGCTTTCTCCAGCGCCTGTGTTGCCAGCTTCAGATCCTCCACCAGCTCCAGCGCCGTTTCCAGAACATCTGCGCCGGGCTTCAGCTTCAGCGTCAGCATAGGCGTCTCCCCGGCAGAGAGGGTCAGGCGGAACTTGTACTTGTCAATCCGCACACCTGCACCAGCGCCTCCGGTCGAAACACCGCCAATGTGAAGCGCAGAACGTCCTTCTTCTGGGTGATGTCGGACACCCCCGCCTTGGCGGCGGCAGCCCGCAGCAGCGCCACATCCAGCAGTGCCAGCACCGGCTTCGGCGGCTCGCCGTAGCGGTCGATCATCTCGTCCATCAAATCGGAGGCGTCGTCGTTGGTACGGATGGCGGCGATGCGGCGGTAGAGATCCATCCGCTGCTCCGGAGAAGCCACATACCGTTCCGGATATTGGCATTCAGGGTCAGGTCGGCGGCACATTCCGTCTCGATTTTCTTTTCCTCGCCCCGCTCCTCCAGAACCGCCTCCTCCAGCAGCTTCAGATACAGATCATAGCCTACGCTCATCAGATAGCCGGACTGCTCCGGTCCCAGCAGAGTTGCCCGCGCCCCGGATCTCCAGATCCCGCATGGCGATCTTAAAGCCGGAGCCGAACTCCACATACTCCCGGATGGCCGCCAGCCGTTTTGCGGCGGTCTCCTGCAAGATCTTCCCCTGCCGGTAGGTGAGGTAGGCGTAAGCCCGGCGGGTGCTGCGGCCGATCCGTCCCCGGATCTGGTGGAGCTGGGCAAGGCCCAGCCGGTCGGCATCCTCCATGATGAGGGTATTGACGTTGGGAATGTCGATGCCCGTCTCAATGATGGTGGTGCACACCAGAATGTCTGCTTCGCCGTCCACCATAGCCTGCATGACGGCGGACAGTTCCTGTTCGCCCATCTTGCCGTGGCCCACCACCACCCGGACCTCCGGCCCCAGCAGCTTCTGGATGCGGGAGGCGGTGAGGTCGATGGTCTCCACCCGGTTGTGTAGGTAGTAGATCTGACCGCCCCGGGCCAATTCCTTCCGCATGGCGTCCTCCAGGATCCCCCAGTCATGCTCCAGCACATAAGTCTGCACCGGCTGACGGTCGGCTGGCGGCTCCTCAATGGTAGACATATCCCGCAGACCGGAGAGGGCCATGTTCAGCGTCCGGGGGATGGGGGTGGCAGACAGGGTCAGCACGTCCACCTGACGGCTCATCTCCTTGAGCCGCTCCTTGTGGGTCACGCCGAAGCGCTGCTCCTCGTCGATGACCAGCAGCCCCAGATCCTTGAACTCCATGTTTTTTTGCAGCAGCTTGTGGGTGCCGATCAGCAGGTCCAGACCGCCGGTGCGGGCTGCCTCCAAAATGCGTTTCTGCTCCTTGGCGGTGGTGAAGCGGGACAGCACCTCGATCTTCACCGGGAAGTCCTTGAACCGGCCGCAGGCAGTGGCGTAATGCTGCTGGGCCAGAACGGTGGTGGGCACCAAAATTGCCGCCTGCTTGCCGTCCAGAATACATTTCATAATGGCCCGGAGCGCCACCTCCGTCTTGCCGTAGCCCACATCGCCGCAGAGGAGGCGGTCCATGGGCCGGGGCTGCTCCATATCCTTTTTGATGTCGGCAATGGCCTGTAATTGGTCCCCGGTCTCGGCGTAGGGGAAGGCCTCTTCAAACTCCGTCTGCCAGGGGGAATCCGGGGAGAAGGCGAAGCCGGGGCGGCGCTGCCGTTCGGCGTACAGCTTGGTCAGGCCCGCCGCCAGGTCCTTGGCGGCCTTCCGGGCCTTGGTTTTCTGCTTGGCCCACTCCGTGCCCCCCAGCTTGTTCAGCCTGGTCCGCTCCTGATCCTCTCCCCCGCCGATGTACTTGCTCACCAGGTCCAGCTGGGTCACAGGCACATACAGGCAGTCGCCCCCGGCGTAGTCGATCTTGATATAGTCCTTTTCCACGCCGTCCACCGGCATCCGCTGGATGCCCGCGAAGCGGCCGATGCCGTGATGGGTGTGGACCACCAGATCGCCGGGGGACAGATCCGTGTAGGATTGGAGTTTTTGGCGGTTGGAATCCTTTTTCAGCTTCAGCTTTTTCTGGGTGGGGGCCGTTAGCTGTCCCTCTGTCAGCACCGCCAGCTTCAGCGCCGGCCACTCACAGCCCGCGGACAGTGCTCCCACGGTGATCCGCAGCTCGCCGGGCTTCGGCATAGCGGTCCCCTTCAGATCCAGCACAGCAGGGATTCCCCGCTCTTCCAGGAGCCGCAGCAGGTTCTTCGCCCGGACCTCACCGCCGCAGAGCACCAGCACAGCACTGCCGGTGTTCCGGTAGTGCTCCAAGTCCGTGACAGCAGTCTCCAAGCTGCCGCCGTAAGAGCTGAGCTGCCGGGCGTTGATGGCCAGCAGCCCACGGGGCTTTAAAGGATGCCGGGAGGTGGGCAGCGCGTCCAGCATCACCACCGGAAAATCCGCCAACCGCGCGAACAGCGCCTCCCCGGAAAGACAGACCTCCGCCGCGTCCCCCACCATCAGACCGGCCTCCATAAGGGCCTCCGTGTCCTGATGGAGCTGAAGCAGCACGGTTTTCACCCGCTGTTCAACGCGCCCTCCTTCGCAGAGGAACACCACGGCGTCCGGCGGCAGGTAGTCCGCGCCTCCGGCGGCGTCCGGGTAGATCAGGCTCAGATAGCGGTCCAGGCCGTTGACCTCCGCGCCGCTGCGGAAACGCTCCGCGTCTCCCCGGAGAGTCTGGGCAATTTTCTCTCCGTTTTCTTTCTTAGCGTACTTGACGGCCAGCTTTTCGATCTGCTCCGCCAGATGGGTAAGCCCGCCGGGGGTCAGTCCCGGTAGGACCTCCGCCGCCGGCAGCAGCAGTGCGGAGGATACGTTTTCCGTCCGCCGCTGGGTGCCGGGGTCGAACAGTCCCAGAGAATCGATCTCATCGTCGAAAAACTCGCACCGCACTGGCTGCTCCATCAGGGGGGAGAACACATCCAGAATACCGCCCCGCAGAGCGAACTGGCCCACGCCCTCCACCTGATCGCAGCGGCTATACCCCGCCTGTAACAGACGATCGCACAGCTCCTTCAGATCCGCCCGGCCGCCTGTCTCCAGCGTCACGGACAGCTCTGCCAACCGATGGGGCGGCATGGTCCGGGCCAAGAGGGCGTCCACCGTGGCAACCACTACCGGCGCATTGCCCGCCGCCATCTGGTGCAGCGCTGCCAAGCGGCTCCGCTCCCACTCACGGGAGGAAACGGCGTTGGGCCGGAACTGCCATTCTCTCGCCAGCAGCGTCACCGGCATCTCGCCGGTCAGGCTTTGCAGGTCCCCCGCCAGTTGGCGGGCCTCCCGCTCGTCGGCACAGAGAAACACCATGGGCCGTCCGGCTCCGGCGGCCACCGCCGCGCCGACGCAGGCCCGCTGTACCGGCTGGGTGCCGGTGAGGACAGCGGGGCATCCGCCGTTTTCCACCCGGCTCACCAGCTCAGCCACCTCCGGCAGCGTTTGTAGAGTTTTCAGAAATGCGTCCATCCGACACCTCCTGACAAAAGTCATGCTTTACGCGCAAACGGGCGCACTCCGGCCTTGGTGGCCGGGGTGTGCCGCTGTTTTCCTATGCTATTATATGCCCGTCAGGCCGGTCAGTTATAATCGTTCATGGCCTTCTGACAGCCGTTTTCGATGATATCCTCCGCCGCCTTGACGGCAGTTTCAAAGCTCTCCACCAGGATCTTCCGCTCCGCCTGAGAGGGAACGCCGATGACCCAGTCGATCATCTCCGCACCGCCGCCGGACGGGGCGCCGGTGCCGATCTTGATGCGGGGGAACTCCTGCGTGCCCAGATGGGCGATGATGTTCTTGATACCGTTGTGTCCGCCGGCAGAGCCGGTGGGCCGCACCCGCAGCTTGCCCACAGGCAGGGACACGTCGTCATAGATCACCAGCACGTGGTCGGCGGGAATTTTATAGAACTGCACCGCCTCATGGACAGCCTCACCGGAAAGGTTCATATAAGTCTGCGGCTTCATCACCAGACACTTCTGCCCGCCGAAGCGGACGATGTTATAGGCAGATTTGAACTTCACTTTGTTCAGTTTCACGTTCAGCTGTTCCGCAAGCAGATCCACCGTGAGAAAGCCCATGTTGTGGCGGGTATGCTCATACTTCTGGCCGGGATTGCCCAGGCCCACGATGAGCCAGTCCACCGCTCCGCCGGATTTTTCAAAGATCATAGGGAATTCCTCCTTGTTTGCTTGTATCATATACCAAAGGAAACGGGGAAGCAAGTCTGCTTCCCCGTTTTTTATATTACACTCAATGCGCTGATTTTTGGCCGGATCGTTACCGGAACAGCTTGGAGATGGAAACCTCTTGATAGGTGCGCTCAATGGCCTCAGAGAACATGGAGGCCACGGACAGATACTTGATCCGTGCCCGGACCGCTTCGGGATGGGCGGGGATGGTATCCAGCAGAGCCAGCTCCTCAATGTTGCTGGACTCCAGACGGTCAATGGCAGGACCGGAGAGGACGCCGTGGCTGGCGCAGGCGTAGACCTTGTTGGCGCCGCCCACTTCCACGATGGCCTTGGCAGCGTTGCACAGGGAACCTGCGGTATCCACCATGTCATCAAAGAGGATGCAGTCCTTGCCCTTCACGTCGCCAATGACGTTCATGACCTCGCACTGGTTGGCCTTCTGGCGGCGCTTGTCCACGATGGCCATCTGCATGTGCAGCTTCTGCGCGAAGGCGCGGGCGCGGGCCACGGAGCCAACGTCGGGAGAAACGACCATCATATCCTCGCACTTGTCGCCGAACTTCTTGGCATAATAATCCACAAAGATGGGGTTGCCCAGCAGGTTATCCACGGGGATGTCGAAGAAGCCCTGAATCTGGGAGGCGTGGAGGTCCATGGTCAGCACACGGTCAGCACCGGCAGCGGTGATCATGTTGGCCACCAGCTTGGCAGAGATGGGATCGCGGGCCTTGGCCTTGCGGTCCTGACGGGCATAGCCGAAATAAGGGATGACGGCGGTGATACGGCCGGCAGAAGCGCGGCGCAGCGCGTCGATCATCACCAGCAACTCCATCAGGTTGTCATTGACAGGCTTGCAGGTGGACTGGACTACGAACACGTCGCTGCCGCGGACGGTCTCGTACAGGGAGACGGAGACCTCGCCGTCAGCGAAGCTCTTGACCTCAGATTCACCCAGCTTGGTGCCCATCATCTGGCAGATCTCAGCCGCCAGAGGCTGGTTTGCGTTACCGCAGAAAACTTTGATGTCCTTCCCGTGAGAAATCATAGGAATTTTCCTCTCTTTTCTGTATATTTTATATATTCAAAATTTCAAAATTACGATTCTTGTTCCATCTTCGCCAAAACCGGTTCCAGTTCAGCGATGGTCTCCGGTCCGAAGATCGGCAGCCAGCCGGACACCAGCGAAGCGCCGGATACAGCGTTGGTCATCTTGTTCTTCCAGACCTCCCGCAGTTCCCGTCCGGGTGCGGAATAGGCAAAGCCGGGGCCGGCCTGAGCCATAGGCAGAGCCGCGCGGCAGAGGACCAGGGTGTCCTCGTCATTATCCAGGAAATTCAAAAGCTCGGCATGCTGCTCAGAGATCACAACATCCGTTCCCTCCGGGAAGCAGGCAGCCGCTCCTCAGCAAAGCGGGGCGAGCAGACAACAAAAAACCGCTGAACGCCATCCGCCAAACATTGCACAACGGCCCGCTCCATGATTGGGCGGTGCAATATGGCTTCCAGCATCAGCGGTTTGTGACCTGCAGGAATAGAGTGATCCTCTTCCAGAATAAACACAGCACGACACGTGTGATCCATGGTAAGTCCCTCCTGTCCGTCAGGCCGCATGGCGACCGGAATCTTATCACTGTCATTATACCAAACTTTTTAGGGAAATCCACCCCTTCCCGGAAAAAGTTCAAGGTAATTTCCTCCAAATCTTTCGTCCTTTTCTGTTTGAATTTATCAAAGACACCGGAAATCCAGCAAATTAACTAAAAAAACCTCAATTTTTTGAGAATACATACCCACTCCCCCCGCGCAAACCATTCAACCGCCCTAAGAATCGCAAAATTCACCACAAAACAGTTGAATTTCTATCGGTAAAGGATTACAATAGTATCTATTCGAGCCAAAAGGAGGGAATATCTGTGCTGAATATCGTATTGGTGGAGCCTGAGATCCCTCAGAATTGCGGCAATATCGCCCGTACCTGCGCCGCCACCGGCAGCCGTCTGCATCTGATCCGGCCGCTGGGCTTTGACATCTCCGAGCGGGCTGTCAGGCGGGCCGGACTGGACTACTGGCATCTGGTGGAGGTCTTTGACTACGAAAATCTGGATGACTTTTTTGAAAAGCATCCGGAGGCCGCGCAGGACTGCTGGCTGACCACCACAAAAGCCCCCCGGTCCTATCAGGAAGCCCGGTTCTCCCCGAATAGCTGGATCTTCTTCGGCAAAGAGACCGCCGGACTTCCCATGGATCTCCGAGAGCGTTTCCGGGACCGCTGCATCCGTCTGCCCATGATCGATGAGGCCCGGAGTCTGAACCTCAGCAACACCGTGGCCGTATGCGTGTACGAGGCGCTGCGGCAAAATGATTTCCCCGGCCTGCTGGGTGTGGGGGAAATGGCGAAAACCCCTTAATCACTGCAAATCAATGATCGTATAGGAGTTTGCTTATGAATTACCAGAAAAAGACCGTCCGCGACATCGACGTGAAGGGCAAGAAGGTCCTTCTCCGCTGCGATTTCAATGTCCCTCAGGACAAAAAGACCGGTGCCATCACCAGTGACAAGCGCATCGTGGCTGCTCTGCCCACCATTCGGTATCTGCTGGATCAGGGCGCGGCGGTGATCGCCTGCTCTCACCTGGGAAAGCCCCAGCCGGACTTTGACAAATGGGTCAAAAAGCAGACAGAAAAGGGTAAGGATCCCGCTACGCTCACTGAGGACGTCTGGAGCAAGGAGCAGAAGAAGCTGACCCTGGCTCCCGTAGCCGCCCGTCTAGCAGAGCTGCTGGGACAGGAAGTTATCTTCGCCAGCGACGTTGTGGGTGAGGATGCCCAGGCTAAGGCCGCGGCCCTGCAGCCCGGTCAGGTCCTGCTGCTGGAAAACACCCGCTTTGAAAAGGGCGAGACCAAGAACGATCCCGTCTTCGCACAAAAGCTGGCTTCCATGGCCGAGGTCTACGTGTCCGACGCTTTCGGCGCCGTCCACCGGGCTCACGCCTCCACCGCCGGCGTGGCGGCTTATCTCCCCGCCGTCTCCGGCTTCCTGATCGAGAAGGAACTGGAAGTCATCGGCGGCGCGCTGGCTAACCCCAAGCGGCCTCTGGTGGCTATCCTGGGCGGCAGCAAGGTCTCCTCCAAGATCGGCGTCATCAACAATCTGCTGGAGATCGCCGACACCATCATCATCGGCGGCGGCATGGCCTACACCTTCTCCGCCGCTCAGGGCGGTCAGGTGGGCGACAGCCTGCTGGAAGCCGACTGGGAAGCCTATTCTCTGGAAATGCTGGAAAAGGCCAAGGCCAAGGGCGTGAAGCTGCTGCTGCCGGTGGACACCGTGATCGCAGACGCCTTCTCTCCCGACGCCAACAGCAAGGTAGTCAAGTCCGGTGAGATCCCCGCCGGCTGGCAGGGTCTGGACATTGGCCCCGAAACCGTGAAGCTGTACTGCGATGCCGTGGCCGATGCCGGTACCGTTATCTGGAACGGTCCCATGGGCGTGTTTGAGTTCCCCGCCTTTGCTGTGGGCACCAAGGCTGTGGCCGAGGCTCTCAGCAAGACCTCCGCCATCACCATCATCGGCGGCGGCGACTCTGCTGCGGCTGTGGAGCAGCTGGGCTATGCTGACAAGATGACCCACATCTCCACCGGTGGCGGTGCTTCCCTGGAATTCATGGAGGGCAAGGAGCTTCCCGGCGTGGCCTGCCTGCTGGATAAGTAATTGCAGCGCAACGAGCTTTGCCCGCTATCGCAGTCCGGCAAAATCAGGATCTCCACATAGTTCGATCCCACAAAGCGGCAGAGCATTCTGCCGCTTTCCATACGATTTTTTCGCAAAAACAGTCGAATTTTTCAAAAATACTTGACAAATCTCTGTGTTTTCGCTATAAAATAATAAGTTTTGTTGTTGAGCCTTTTTCGGACCGCCATGACGGCCCTCCGAAACGGTCCGATCATCGTTATCAAAGATACAAAAGGAGAAAAAAGTGTTATGAACCGCAGATACCGTAAGACTGTCATCGCCGGCAACTGGAAGATGAACATGACCGCCACCGAGACCAAGAAATTCGCCGAGGACCTGAAGAAGATCATGCCCCGCGCCAAGTGGTGCGACACCCTGATCTGTGTCCCCGCCTGCAATATTTCCACCGCTATGAAGGCTTTCAAGGATCTGCGGATCTCCGTGGGTGCTGAGAACGTCTACTTTGAGGAGAAGGGCGCTTACACCGGCGAGGTTTCCGCCGATATGCTGAAGGACCTGGGCGTGAAGTACGTCATCGTGGGCCACAGCGAGCGCCGTCAGTATTTCTGCGAGACTGACCAGACTGTCAACAAGAAGGTCCACGCCGTGCTGAACGCCGGCATGAACCCCATCATCTGCGTGGGCGAGAGCCTGGAGCAGCGCGAAACCGGCATCACCAACGAGTGGATCGCTCTGCAGGTCAAGAGCGCTCTGAACGGTGTCCCCGCCGAGAAGCTGCGCCGCTGCATCATCGCCTATGAGCCCATCTGGGCCATCGGCACCGGCAAGACCGCCACTGCCGAGCAGGCCGGCGAGGTCTGCTCCAACATCCGTGCTGCCATCCGTGGCCTGTACGGTGCCCGCGTGGCCCGCAGCGTCACCATTCAGTACGGCGGCAGCATGAACCCCAAGAACGCTGCTGAGCTGCTGGCCCAGCCCGATATCGACGGCGGCCTCATCGGCGGTGCTGCTCTGAAGCCCGAGCAGTTCGTGGACATCATCAACGCGGCCAATCAGGAATAATGCGGAAAAGCGGGGGGGGGACACAGTCCCCCCCTTTATGCGAAATGAGGTTTCTATGAACAAAACACCGACCACACTCATCATTATGGACGGATTCGGTCTCCGGACCGAGACGGAGGGCAACGCCGTTGCCGCCGCCAACACCCCTCGTCTGGATCAGTTCTTTCAGGAGTATGCCCATACAGAGCTGTCCGCCTCCGGTCTGGATGTAGGTCTGCCTGCAGGCCAGATGGGCAACAGTGAGGTGGGCCACACCAACATCGGCGCAGGCCGGGTGGTGTTTCAGGACCTGCCCCGGATCAGCAAATCCATTGATGACGGAGATTTCTTCCAGAATCCCGCCTATGTTCACGCCATGGACGCCTGCAAGGAAAAGCGCTCTGCCCTTCACCTCATGGGTCTGCTCAGCGACGGCGGCGTCCACTCCCACATCGACCACCTCTTCGCCCTGATGCAGATGGCAAAGGACCGTGGCCTTGAGCGGGTCTACATCCACGCATTTCTGGATGGACGGGACGTTTCCCCCACCTCCGGCGTGGACTATGTGACCCGGACGGTGGAAAAGTGCCGGGAGCTGGGCGTGGGTAAGATCGCAACCCTCATGGGCCGTTACTACGCCATGGACCGCGACAAGCGCTGGGACCGTGTGGAAGCCGCCTATGACGCCATGGTCTACGGTGAGAGCGCCCACGTCAACCCCCTGCCCGTGGCAGCGGTGAAGGATGCCTACGCCGCCGGCGTCACCGACGAGTTCATCGAGCCGGTGATCTGTGATGGGGACGGCACCATCTCCGATAATGACAGTGTGATCTTCTTCAACTACCGCCCTGACCGGGCCCGTGAGATCACCCGGACCCTTGTGGACCCGAAGTTCGACGGCTTCACCCGCCAGTATTTCCCCGTGACCTTCGTCTGCACCACGGAGTATGACGCTACCATGCCCAATGTGGAGGTGGCCTACCCCCGTCAGGCCGTCCGCAACGGTCTGGGTGAGTATCTCAGCAACCTGGGACTGACCCAGCTCCGCATCGCGGAAACGGAGAAGTATGCCCATGTGACCTTCTTCTTCAACGGCGGCGTGGAGACCCAGTTCCCCGGCGAGGACCGGGTGCTGGTGCCCTCTCCCAAGGTGGCGACCTACGATCTCCAGCCGGAGATGAGCGCCTACGAGGTGTGCGACAAGTGCGTGGAGCGGATCGAATCCGGTGCGTATGATGTCATCATCCTGAACTTCGCCAACTGCGACATGGTGGGTCACACCGGCGTCTTCGACGCGGCGGTGAAGGCCGTCGAGACCGTGGATGAGTGCGTGGGCAGGGTGGTGGACGCCACCATGAAGATGGGCGGCATCGCCATGATCACCGCCGACCACGGCAACGCCGAAACCATGACCCAGGAGGACGGCTCTCCCATGACCGCCCACACCACCGATCTGGTGCCCTTCATCCTCTGCGGCGCCGGCTCGGAGCTGCGCCAGGGCCGTCTGGCGGACATCGCCCCCACCATTCTGGATGTGATGGGCCTTGCCGCGCCGGAGGAAATGGACGGCCAGACCCTGATCGTGAAATGATCCGGTAAAACATTCCTGCCATAGGACGGCTGGCTTCCCTCGCAAGGGCTGAACGTAAGCCGTACCTAAATGCAGCCACAACCGCATATGATCCAAAGAAGCCCCATTCCATGGGGCTTCTCTTTTTTACTTTGCCCTCGTGTGAAAATGCCAAATTCCGAGGCTGTCTCCACAATGCAAACGTTATCGTTACTTTTGTCTTTTATTTACAAAATTATTTTTCAATGATCGCTATACGCGCATAAACAGTCGAAAAATTCCACATAAAGATTTTGTAAATATTGCAAACGTTTGCATTGATTTTATAAAAGCCAAGGTGTATACTGATGCAATCAAATGCAGGAGAGAAGGATTCATTCACATGTCTACACTCTTATCTGTTTCCATCGCGGCTCTGGCGGGACTTCTGATGACGCGCGTATTCAATCTGTGGCGATTGCCGGACGTAACTGCGTATCTGGTGGCCGGTGTACTGATCGGCCCCTATGTTCTGGGGAGTATGCATATTACCGGTCTGGGGCTGGTCTCAGCCGATGCGGTAAGCAGTCTGCAACTGGTCTCCGAGGTCGCGCTGGGCTTCATCGCCTTTTCCATCGGAAATGAGTTCCGTCTGGAGGACCTGAAGTCCACGGGTAACCAGGCTGCCATCATCGGCGTTGTTCAGGCCTTGACCGCCACTCTGCTGGTGGATACCGCACTGCTGACGGTCCACATGCTGCTGCCGGAAAAGCTGTCTGCGGCTCAGGCGATCACCTTGGGCGCCATTGCGACGGCTACTGCGCCGGCCGCCACGCTGATGGTAGTACGCCAGTATAAAGCAAAGGGTCCGGTGACCAATCTTCTTCTGCCCATCGTCGCACTGGATGACGCAGTGGGTCTGATCGTGTTTGCGGTCAGCTTTGGCATTTCCAAGGCGCTGGTCAGCGGCGAGTTGGATCTGATCTCCATTCTGCTCAACCCCTGCTGGAGATCGTCGCGTCTCTGGCATTGGGCGCCGCCGCAGGCTGGCTGCTGACCAAGCTGGAGGTCCTCTTTCATTCCAACACAAACCGCCTGAACATGACCATTTCCCTCGTTTTTCTGACAGTGGCCCTGTCCATGTCGCACATCACCCTTGGGCCGGTAACTATCAGCTTTTCCTCTCTTCTGGTCTGCATGATGCTGGGAACGGTGTTCTGCAATCTCTGCCCCCAATCTGCCGATTTGATGAAAGCCGCAGACAAATGGACCTCTCCCCTTTTTGCGCTGTTCTTCGTCATCAGCGGCGCGGAGTTGGAGTTGGGCGTCTTTACGGATTGGGCCATCGTGTGCATTGGTCTGGTCTACATCCTGTTCCGCTCTGCCGGCAAATATATCGGTGCCTTTGCCAGCTCCAAATATATGAAATGCGGACCGGAGATCTGTAAATATCTGGGGATCACCCTGCTGCCTCAGGCAGGTGTAGCGCTGGGAATGTGCACAACCGCTATGCAGCTTGGAGAGCAGGGCGGATTGATCCGCAACATCACCCTCTTCTCTGTGCTGATCTATGAAATGGTCGGTCCTCTTCTGACACGGCAGGCCCTGATGGCCGCCGGGGACATCCAGCCTCTGTCCGCCGAGGTCTGCCAGCGCCGTCCGGCTCGGGGACGCTCTGCCAAGCGGAGCCGGGCGTAAAGTATCTGTCCAAAAAAAACAACACCATCCGGATGGATGGTGTTGTTCAGCGTGTCGAAAAAATTTTTTCGCCCCGCTGAGCAAGTTTCCAAAACTTTATAAAAGTTCTGGAAACTTAGGATTTTAATGGCGCGAGACACCCTTCTTGGGTTTCCCGCGCACACCCTTCCTTACCGTTGCGGAGGATTTACCACTTTATTGACAGTCTCAACAACACCATCCATTCGGATGGTGTTGTTTTCATATCTGTTCTGTTGTCTGCGCTTACCGGCGGGTTTTCCCGCGCTGAATGGACCGCAGCAGTCCTTTGCACTGCCACAGGCTCAGCAGAGCGAATACCGCCGCCGGAACGCCTAACAGTCGCAGTCCCCAAGCATCCTGCACCAGACTGCCCGCAAAGGAGCCTGCGGCGATGCCAAAGTTATAGGACACCGGCTGCACCGACGCGCAGAGGCTGGCTGCCGCTGGGTATTCCGCCTCTGCCAATCCCAGAGAATGGACCTGCACCGGCGTATTCAGCAGATACATCAGCAGGCCCATGGCAAACAGCCCTGTCAATCCCAGCCACCGATTCACCAGCAGCAGAGGCAACACGGCAAACAGCAGAACCTGCGCGGCAAAGAACACCGGCAGGGGCTTCAGACCGCCTTTTTCCGCAAGGCATCCGGAAAACAAATTGCTGGCGGCACTGCAAAGCCCCATCACCAGCAGGACCGGACTGACCGCCGTCTCCGGCAGGCCCAGCGTACCGGTCAGCGTCGGCGTCAGATAGGTGTAGACCGTGTAGGTAGCGGAAGCGCTGAACAGCACCATCAAAACGCAGTGCCAGCAGCGACTGTCCCGCAGCACCGCGAACTGGTTCAGCAGGCCGCCCTCTGCCGGAGGGACATCGATCTCCCGCGGCAACAGCCGGGCCAGCACAGGCAGCAGCACCAGTCCCATTGCCAGGATCACGCCAAAGGTGGCCCGCCAGCCAAGAGCGTGGCACACCGCTGTACCGATGGGCACCCCCGCCACCGCCGCCACGGAAAAGCCCGCGTACACGGCGGAAATGGCCCGGGCCGTCTGTTCCGGGGAAGAAACCTCCTTCGCATACAGCATAGCCACTGCGGTGAGGGTCCCGGACACCAGCGCCGCCACTACACGGGATGCGTACAGCACCGCCACGCCGGGAGCCAGCATGCTCAGGACATTCACACCCAGAAACAGAAGCATCAGCCCTATCAGCAGGCGGAAGCGGTCCATCCGTCCGGTCAGGGCCGTGAGCAGCGGCGTTCCTACCGCATAGCAGGCGGCAAATACGCTGACCAACCGCCCCACGGCGGCCAGAGATACGTTCAGCCCCGCCGCAATATCCGGCAGGATACCCACGATCACAAATTCACAGGTACCCAGCGTAAAGCCCAAAGCGGCCAGCGCCAGCACAGCCGCCGGTAAACGATGCTTTTTCATCATGCGCTCCTTACTATGTGTTTATATGTGTGCGTACACAGTTTTACCCGGAAACAGCGGAGGACCGCAGTCCCCCGTTTCTTTCCATATTTACCGTCAAATACTCTCCGAATTGAGAATGGGGCAAGCGGTCACATAGGTGTCCCGGTCAGGCCGCTGTCCCATCAATGCCTCAAAAAGCACAGACAGCGCCTGATAAGGCTGATACGCCAGATCCTGCCCGATAGTAAAATCCACCTCGCCGCTTTTCAGCAGCTCCTGGATCTCCGGGCCGCAGTCATGGGAAAGGATGTGGACCTTTTCTGCCAGGCCCCGGCTCCGGAGAACTTCCGCGCAGGCCGGGACGCTGGGGTTCGCCATATACACCATCCGCAAATTTGGATGCGCCGCCAATGCACTTTCCACCGTTTCCGCCGTTTTCCGGTAATCCCGGTGGGTGGCGGCGATCACACCGTTTTCCTCCGGGATCCCCCGCTCCGCCAGCCGCTCCAGAAACCCGTCCACACGGGCCTTATGCGCCGTATATTTCGGATCGGCATAGATGACCAGAAACGCATCACCACGGCTCAGAAAGCAGGATGCGATCTCCCCGGCCACCCGTCCGGCCCGATGGCCGTCCTCGCCCACATAGCAGATTCGCCGTCCGCCGGGCACGTCGGAGTTGAAGGTCGCCACCGGGACCCCCCGCTCTGACAGCCGTTCCAGCGCCCGCCGGATCTCCTCAGTGCCGGAAGCGCACAGCGCGACGGCCTGTGCGCCGTTTTCCACCGTCTCATTCAGCAAACGCAGACATTCCGCCTCGTCCCCCGACGGGTAGTTCCGGATGTCCAGCGATACATTGTAATCTCTGTATTCCTCCAGAAAGCGGGCTGTACCGGCATCCATCTCATCCCGCACAAAGCCCTCTTCCCATTCCGGCTGCACCAGCGCCAGCTTCCGGGGCGTACCGCTGGTGGCCAGGGCGCTGGCCATCCGGTTGGGATGATAATCCAGCTCCTCCATCACGCGCAGGACCCGCTCCCGGACTTCCGCCTTTACATAAGGCCGGTCATGGAGCACCCGGTCTACTGTGCCGATGGATACACCGGCCCGCTCCGCAATCATTTTAATGGTGGTCCGCATGGTTGGTTCCTCCGTCCTATGTCAACGCGCATACAGTAGCAGATTTTCAGGAATTGTCAATAGGTGCCGAAAAATTCTTTCTCCCGGCAACAATTTGCCTTTTTATTGTCCGTGTTGCAGCGCATTTCCGTCTCATTCAAAATTTTATGTATACAAATACTCTTTTCTGTGCTATACTATATCAAATCTGGCACCGGGGGGCAAGGCTTCCCTGCCGTTTTCTTACATTTTATTTATTTCACCTGTATTTTTCCGCGGCCCGGGAGCCTGCGGTTGAATAAATAGAGCTTTTCATACGAGATCGGACAGACGTGACCGAACCTCCGCCGGCGAAACGGGGCCGTGCGGACAACGGACGTCTTTATTTGCCGTGCCTCTTTAGGCGCCTGCGTCCACTTTACGTCATCCGTATTCTCTGAAAAGCTCCTACATATTTCCGCCCCTTTGAGGGCGTTCAGCAAAGGAGTTTCTATATCTATGGCAGAAAAACTGAAAATCATTCCCCTTGGCGGTCTCAACGAGATCGGCAAGAACATGACCGCCTATGAATACGGCGGCGAGATCATCGTAGTGGACTGCGGTATGGCCTTCCCCGGTGATGACATGTACGGCATCGACTGCGTGATCCCCGATGTGTCTTATCTCATCAAGAACAAATCCCGGATCCGGGGCCTGTTCATCACCCACGGCCACGAGGACCACATCGGCGCCATCCCCTATGTGCTCAAGCAGATCAACATGCCCATCTACTGCACCCGCTTCACCGCCGGTCTCATCAAGCTGAAGCTGGAGGAGCACCAGCTGGTGAAATCCACCAAGCTCATCACCGTAGAGGCGGGCAAGAGCGTCCGGGCGGGCAAGTTCACCGTGGAGTTCATCCATGTGAACCATTCCATCGCCGACTCCGTGGCTTTCGCCATCCACACCAAGATGGGCACCATCGTCCACACCGGTGACTTCAAGATCGACTCCACCCCCATTGACGGGGAGGTCATCGACCTGGCCCGCCTGGGCGAGCTGGGCAAGGAGGGCGTTCTGTGCCTGTGCGCCGACTCTACCAACGTAGAACGCCCCGGCTTCACCCCCTCCGAAAAGGTGGTGGGCGCCACCTTCATGCGCCAGTTCCAGAATTGCGACGAGCGTATCATCGTCACCACCTTCGCCTCCAACGTCCACCGTGTCCAGCAGGTGCTGGATGCCGCCGCCCAGTGCGGCCGGAAGGTGGCCGTTACCGGCCGCAGCATGGAGAACATGATGAAGGTCTCCACGGAGCTGGGCTATATGAAGGTCCCCAAAAACACACTGGTGGACATCAACAAGCTCAAGGGCCTGCCCAAGAACAAGCAGGTCATCGTCACCACCGGCTCTCAGGGCGAGGAAATGAGCGCCCTGTACCGCATGGCCTTCTCCACCCACAAGCAGGTGGAGATCGGCGCCGGTGACAAGGTGATCCTCTCCGCCTCCGCCGTTCCCGGCAACGAGGTCACGGTGGGCCGTGTCATCAACGAGCTGTTCCGCAAGGGTGCTACCGTGGTCTATGACCGGGCGGATATGCTCCACGTCTCCGGCCACGCCTGCCAGGAGGAGCTGAAGATCATCCACGCCCTGACGAAGCCCCGTTTCTTCGTCCCGCTCCACGGTGAGCAGCGGATGCTGCAGATCCACTGCCAGCTGGCTCAGCAGATGGGCATGGACCGCAATCACATCGCCATCGCCGATAACGGCGGCGTCATTGAAATCACCGGCAAGTCCATGAAGCTGTCCGCCAACTCTGTCCCCGCCGGCGAGGTGTATGTGGACGGCTCCGGCGTGGGCGACGTGGGCGCCGTGGTCATGCGGGACCGCAAGCGTCTGGCAGAGGACGGCATGGTGGTGGTGGTCCTTCCCATCGCCACGCAGGACGGCGCGCTGCTGTCCCCGCCTGAGATCATCACCCGCGGATTCATTTATGTGAAGGAATCCGGCGATCTGATGAAGGAGCTGCAAAACGTTGCCATGAACGCCGCTGACAGCGTCACCGGCAGCCGCAAGCGCGGCCGGGATGACGGTGAGCTCCGCGGCGCGGTCAAGTCCGCTGTCAGCAGCTACCTGTTCAAAAACACCAAGCGCAGCCCCATGGTCATTCCCGTTGTGACCCGGCTGTAAATTCTAAAATAAACGCCCCGTCTGCTACGTTCCCCCCTCACAGGGGTAACAAGTAATTCCTGGGATACCCCGGCAGGTCATCGTGTTTACGATGCCTGCCGGGGCTTCTCTGTGTCCTGGGTTTGTAGGGGTTCCGGTGTTTCCGGTGCTTCTTCCATATCCTGTTGACCGCTGCCGACATAGCCAATGCCGTTGTAGTAGATCTCCACGGTCTGGGGCGCGTGCTTAGACCACTTTACCTCTTTCTCGTGGACCACGATCCTCTCAATGAACAGCCGTAGCAGCTCTGGCGTCAGCTCCGTGATATCCGTGTACCGCTTCGCCTTGTCAAGGAAACCATCCGTCCCATTCACCGTTTCTCGCAGGCGTTGGATGTCGGCTTCTTTCTGCGGGATACTTGCGGCGATTTGATTCTGCTCCTCCATATAGCTGCTGGAAAGCATCTGGAACTGCTCTGTTGTGATGCGGCCCAGCACACTGTCCTCATACAGCTTTTTGAAGATTGCATCCAGTTCTGCTTTCCGCTTCCGCATGGCTGCCAGTTCTTTCTCCTGCCTGCGGATCTCCCGCTGAAGCTCGGTGGACTGCTTGCTGCCAATGTAGTCGGCGAACTTTTCCGGATGTTCCCGCGCCGCGCTCGTCACCCGGCGCAGGTCCTCCAGTACGATCTCGTCCAGAACACACTCCCGGATGTAGTGGCCCGTGCAGGCTTCCCCGTCCTTCTTGTAGGTGCGGCAGGCAAAGTGATTATAGCTGGCGGACATGGTATGCGCCCGGTGCAGCACCATGTTGGAGCCGCAGTCGGCACAGAACACAAGACCGGAGTACTTGTTCTGTTCTTCCATCTTGGTCAGACGGCGCTTGTTCTTCCGCACTCTCTGTACCATGTCCCAGACCTCCCGCGTAATGAGGGCGGGATGGGTATTCTCAAAGACCATGCATTCCTCTCTTGGATGTTCGACCCTTCGCTTGTCCTTGTAGGATCTGCTGCTGTGCTTCATGGTGACGGTGTTGCCCAGATAAATTTCGTTTTCCAGCAGGTTGGCAATGGCACTGTTTGACCAGTTATACGGATGTGCTGTATCCAGACAGGTGTGCGTGATGCCGTACCTGGTGTAGGCGTACATGGTGGGCGTCAGGATCTGCTCTTTCTTGAGAATGCGGGCAATTTGGCTGGGGCCACTGCCGCTGGCGCACATGGCAAAGATCCTGCGGACAATAGCTGCCGCCTCATCATCCACGATTAGTTTTTTCGTGTCCGGGTCCTTTCGGTAGCCGTAAGGCGTTCTGGTTCCCAGCCGTTCCCCCCGTTCCGCTTTGGCCTTCAGCACCGCACGGATCTTCCGGCTGGTGTCCCGAATAAACCACTCGTTAAACAAATTTTTGAACGGCATGAGGTCATTGCTCTCGCTGCTGTCGGTGTCCACATTGTCATTGATGGCGATGTAGCGGACGCCGAACATGGGGAATCGTTCCTCGATGTACAGGCCCGTGTGGAGCTGATTTCTACCGAGGCGGCTGAGATCCTTGGTCACAATGATCCCGATCCCGCCGTTTTCCATGTCTGAGATCATCTGCTGAAATGCCGGTCTTTGGAAGTTTCCTCCCGAAAAACCGTCATCCACATAAAAGCAGGGGCTGGGGAAATGGTGATCTTCCGCGAACTTCCGTAAGATGGATTTTTGATTCTGGATCGAGTTCGAATCGCCCTCTATCCCATCGTCCTGGCTGAGACGGCAGTAAAGAGCGGTTTTCCTGATTTGGTTTGACTGATTCATACAGCCCTCCTTTTCTTTGTCAAACCGTTCAGAGCATTGCGACACCACAATACCCCGAACGGTCTGAAATGTCCAGCACTTTACGCGCACAGCTTTCCCTGCTGAAAGTCCAGTTCCGCCAGGGCTTTCAGCTTGTCCTCCACGGTTTCACTGCCATGCCGTGGAAACACGGAAATGACTCGAATCTCCCGCCCACAGGCTGTCTGCATCCGCTCCACGGTGATATGATCCTTATCAATGGTGATGTTGGCTTTTTGCTCCATAGGTTCTCCTTGTGTTATTTGGTTTATCGAGTTTGCCCACACGCCGCCTGGGGGGCTTCTGCCGGAGGGGACGGGCAGGGACGCTGCCCGGTGCGGAAGAACGCCCCACGGCGCGGCACGGGGCGAACGGGTGGGTGTTTACCAACGGCTTTGAACTTCTAAACCGCTTCCGGCAATGTTGCCGAGAGCGGTTTTCTGTTTTTTCAGATGCCCCCTCACTACCCCTCCCGAAAAAACAGCGTGATGAATACCCCGGAATCAAAAGCTCCTGTAAAAGATTTAAGGTCAAGGGTGTGCAATAGACACCCTCGCCGTCCAACCTTGGGTGTCTTATTGACACCCAAGGTGAAAAAAATTGGCAGACAGGCTCTTGTAAAGTCTGTCTGCCGATGGTAACATACCGCAAATCGAAGAAGGAGGCTCGGAACATGATGTATGCTGTTTTATCATTGGGGCTGGCGCTGCTGGGCGGGATCGTCCGTCTGGCACAGGTGCTACGGTTGTCTGCGCCGCTGCTGTACGGTGCACTGGTAATCACGGTATTCCGCCCGTGGTATCTGGCCCATACCGCTCTGGCGGACGGCATTTTCCTTGTGCTGGTGGGTCTTGCGGCGCTGTCATGGGTGGTGACGCTGATTCGAGCGGTGCGGGAGACGATCTGGTAAAGTAAGGGTTGGCAATGAGCCGAACCCGGTTTTTGCACTCACTTTCCGGCAATGCTGCCGAGAAGTTCCCGCCCGCAGGCGGCATGGGGGACTGGGGATTACCACAGCAAGCGCGTTTGTCATACAAATGCTATGCTTGCGTCAATGCCGCCTCCTATGGCGACGAGGCCCTCTGCACAGACCTGCATGCCCCCACTTGTCAAAGCGCCGGAATAAGCAGAAAAGACTTGAACCACCGCCCCACCAGAGTTAACATCACCGCCAACAGGTTCTCGGAGGGAGGTGCCTGCGGTTGGTGGCAGCCTTACAATATGTTTGCTGAAAACATTTGAAGGAGGCTGATTTTGATGGAATATGGTTATGCGAGAGTTTCCACGAAAGAACAGAACGAACAACGGCAGATCATTGCACTGGAAGAGTTTGGACTGAATTTGAGGCAAATTTTCATAGACAAGCAGTCCGGCAAGAATTTTGAGCGTGCGAATTACCAACGGTTAACTCGCAGGTTGAAAGAGGGTGATACCCTTGTGGTCAAGAGCATTGACCGGCTGGGTCGGAATTACAACGAAATTCTGGAGCAATGGCGGATCATCACCAAGGAGAAGCGCGCAGCCATCGTGGTGCTGGATATGCCCCTGCTGGATACCCGGAAGAACCGAGATCTCACCGGGACCCTGATCGCCGACATTGTCCTGCAGCTGCTCAGCTATGTGGCCCAAACAGAGCGGGAGTTCATCCATCAGCGTCAGGCGGAGGGCATCGCCGTGGCGAAAGCGCAGGGCGTGCGTTTTGGGCGTCCGCCACTGGTGCAGCCGAAGGAGTTTCCCGCTGTGCATCAGGCGTGGCTGAAAAAGGAGATCTCCGCACGGGAGGCCGCACGGAGATTAAGCGTTACCCACAAAACATTTCTCAGATGGGCGCATGAACTGTAAAAAATGGTGAGGGAAGTACAGGTTTGTCACCACCGTCAAAAGCCGCAGCTTACTGCGGCTTTTATTATATCACAGGGCGATTCTACCCGCAACAGCTATGTGGGCACAACCTGTACTATAGACTCCAGCGCTTGTCCTGCCCTGTCTGGCTCGACCCTAAAACAGCTGTCGCCCTGTGGCGAAAAGAAACCTGCTCTCCGATAAAAGCTCAGCGGCTCTGTGTTCGGAACCGCTTTTATATAATCATTTTAGAGGAGGAATCTTATGAAACGAAGGATTTTGTCATCTTTGATGGCGCTTGTGCTGGTGTTCGGGCTTCTGCCCGTCAGCGCAATGGCGGAGGCGGGTAACCATGATCCGCTTACTAAGAGCAGCGCGATCAAAGGAACAATAATGACTGGAATGTCTCAGACAGCATCTACGACTAAAGCGCCCGGGGATGTTGAACTTAGAATCATGCCGACAATGACGAGCGGAAATACCACCTATAACGCAATGGCGTATTGCGGTGTAGAAGTGGTTTCCAGTAATCCGGAGGTCGCGGCAGTAAAACTGACGAACGGACATCAGGATATTGTCATTGGCAAATGGCAGGGTGGAGACTGGAACGGTGCGGACTGCCTGCAGCTCAATGTTGAGGCAAAGAAACCGGGTACGGCGGTTATTACGACGACCTTTTATTATACTTTCAGCCAGAACAATGATCCGTTTTATCAGGGATCTACATGGTTTAAGGGAACCCACAGATATACAGTTAGAGTTGTCGACCCGGATGCAAATAAGCCCGATAAACCGACAGTATCTGACATCGAGCGTTTTCGCAATTATGTGAACACTACAAGCAGTTCCAAAGGCGCTGTTTATATGTGGTGCGATACCTATGACCATCACGCATGGTTCGATTATGTGACGGAGGTTGAAGACGCGTACACGCTGGGTGAAGTCGTGAAAAACGATGGCAGTGTTCTGAGCGCGTCAACCTATCCGTGGATCTGCGTCATGACACTGGACGCCAATAAGTATCTGGATGCCTACAACTCCGAGTTGGGCAATGAATATGGTACGCATTATTTGAAAGACGGCCAGGATGCAACTGAAACGGCTACCTGGTACTACAATATTGAATTGAGCAAATGGCAGTATAGATCCACTGACGCTCCCGTATATATTAACATCACCCATACTGCGCCTACCCCCGAACCCGACGTGCCCAATACACCCAATGGCGATCAGATCATTGCGGATCTCGGCGATGCCGTTAAAGATGCTGTAAAGGTAGAGTGCGTCAACAAAATCGACGCGGAGGCCGCAGAAACGTATGATCTGACGGCAGGCAACATTGGCAGTATCACCAAGCCCACCAAAAATCCTGAGGGCAAGTACACTGTTAACGTGACCATCGAGGCTGATGAATACGTCACGAAGTATAGCACTGACACCGGGGTTTCCCATAATTTGAAGACTGGCGCGGCATCCAGCCAGACCATCACCCTCACCTACAACGCCGCTGGTGGTAAGTGGGAAGCCACCGGCACCGCTCCCTATGTCACTTTCAAGGTGGAGCATGAGGGAATCCCTGCACAGCCTGACGTAAATGAGATCTATAAAGGTGGATATTCAGATCCTGATGGTAACCCCTATGTAGGCGAGGGCGGCTCTGAAAAGTTTGCAGTCATTCTGAAATGCAATAAGGATACCAAGCACATCTATGGCTTCAACAGTCTGGGCCTTGTGGACGGTGGCTACACACTGGGCAATGTTGAACCTAATACGGGCGCAAATAAGACTGACTATCCGTACACCTGCACCATGACGGTGTACTACACCAAGTATATGGAGCAGGCCAATAAGGACATTCAGGAGAAGCATCCGGCAGATGGCGAACATGAGATTGTTGCCGGTACGGAGACGACCCGGGAAATCGTGTGGTATTATAACCGCACCAGCAAGTCCTGGAGCGTACTGGCTGAGAACGATCGGGCTCCTATTGTGATTCCTGTTACCTGCGAAAAGGCTCCCGATGAGGGCATGCTGGAAACTGCCGTTGAAAACGCTAAACTGTATGTGGATTGCGAAACCGTGGACAGCCATGGCCGGCAGGCAATTGCCCTCAACGGCTACAACAAGACCACCGTTACGACGAAACCCTATACGGTTGCGCGCACGGACAAAACCGCAACCGTGACCATCACGAACCAGAAGGCTTATGCGGATCAGTACAAGCCCGGTGGAGCGGCCCATACCTATGACAGCGGGAACCAGAGCAACCGCAATACGTTCAACATGGAGTGGAAGAAGGGCGCGGACGGCTGGAACTGGTACTTGAAGGGTGAGCCTGCCCTGATTATGACCAAGTGCACGCCGGTGCCTACCGCTGACGATGTGAAGACGGCGCTGGACGGACTTGAAAAGGGCGTTCAGGTTACCTGCGTGACGGAGAAGAACAACCACGGTTCTGAAACGTATGCCGTCAAGCTGGGCCTGCCGGAGAACTGGAGACTGGGCGAAGAAACTAACTGGAATGGCCATATCGGCTATGAGGTGGAGGCGCCCACCAGCAGCTTTGTGAAACTGTTCATCAGCGAACATGGTACGCACACCGTGAAGAACGGTATGCCCGAGACGCTGCGCTGGGTCATTTACTGGGACGGCAGCAGCTGGAAAGCCGCCGCAAATGACAACCCCGTAGCAATCGAAGTGGAGCATGTGAACGCGCCCGACACCTATCAGGTGACGGTTAAGAACAGCACCGCCGCGAATTCCGGCGCGGGTTTCTATGAAGCGGACAAAACCGTGACGATTCATGCCGGCAGCCGCAGCAACTACACCTTCATCGGCTGGACGACCAGCTCCGGCGTGACATTTGCCAACGCCGCGAAGGCGGACACCACCTTTAAGATGCCTGCCAAGGCGGTGGAAGTGACCGCAAACTGGAAGTACACCGGCAGCGATTCCGATAACGACAAGGACGACGATTACACCCTGAAATATGTCACCAACGGCGGCAAGGTCATTTCCTCCGAGACCAAGTCCCGCAGCTGGGTCAAGGACTACGAGGATCTGCCTACCCCCATCCGCAGCGGCTACCGTTTCGAGGGCTGGTATTACGATACCCGTCTCACCGACAAGGTGACCGATGATGTGAAGGTCAACAAAACTGTGGTGACCCTGTACGCCCGTTGGTCTTCCTCCGAAACTCCCGGCATGCTGAACGATGAGGATCACTTTGCCTACGTTCAGGGCTACAGCGACGGCAATGTCCACCCCTATGGCCTGATTTCCCGTGCGGAGACCACCACCATCTTCTTCCGCCTGCTGACGGACGAGGTGCGGGACGACAATTTGTTGACCAGCAACACCTACACGGACGTGACCAATGACTACTGGGCCAACACGGCGATTTCCACCATGACGGGTCTGGGCATTGTGCAGGGCCGCAGCGCCACCACCTTCGATCCCAAGGCGCCTATCACCCGCGCCCAGTTTGCCGCCATCTGCGCCCGGTTCGATACCGGCGTCAGCAGCGGCAGCCGGACGTTCTCCGACATCAGCGGCCACTGGGCGGAGAAGTATATTGAGCGTGCCGCGGAGCTGGGCTGGATTCAGGGCTTTGCGGACGGCACCTTCCGCCCTGATACCTATATCACCCGGGCACAGGCCATGACCATGATCAACCGTGTTTTGAACCGGACGCCGGAAGATGAAGAGGATCTGCTGGAGGGCATGAAGGTGTGGCCCGACTGCAACCCCGGGGACTGGTTCTATCTGGCGGTGCAGGAAGCCACCAACTCCCATGACTACAAGGATCGGGGCGGCGAAGTCTGGACGAAGCTGACCCGGGATCCCGACTGGACGCGCTACGAGCGCTGATATTTGACATAATTTTCAGAAATACACATATCGGTTGCTTCTTCTAAATAAAAGCACAAGCGGCGCACCAAATCTGGTGCGTCGCTTGCGCTTTTGCCTTGCTCTAAACGACTCTTTTAAATGTTGCCCTTATGCGGGGTTGCCTTATGCAGACGGGGCATTTTCTATACTCTTTCCTCTTTTACAGGTGATGCTCCCGCAGCAGCTTTTTCGCCTGCTCCCACAGCTCATCGCTGACGGTCTGGACCACTACCGCCTTTTCCACCAGATCCGGCAGGGCCGCCTTCAGCTCCGCCTCCACGATGGTCTCATTGGTCAGGTCTGCCGAGGGGCATCCCGCGCACTGGCCCAGCAGCTTTACATACACCGTTTTCCCCTCCACATGGTCGATGGAAATGTCACCGCCATGGGAACGGAGAGCAGGCCGCACCTTTTCCTCCATCGCCGCTTCAATCCGCTCCAAATCGCTCATATTCGTTCCTCCCGCGTACTTCTTTTCGCTCAGTATACCACGCTTCCCCGGAAGCGTCCACGGAAAATTTTGAAAATCCCTCTTGACATCTCGCGCCAACTGTATATACTGTGTATGTACAGTACGAACGGAGGACTTCCATGGAACTCATTATCCGAAACAACAGCGGCCAGCCTATCTACGATCAGATCAGCGGGCAGATCAAAGCCCAGATCCTCTCCGGCGCTCTGTCGCCGGGGGACGCGCTGCCCTCCATCCGTGGGCTGGCCAAGGACCTGAAAATATCCGTCATCACCACCAAGCGGGCCTATGACGAACTGGAGGCCCAAGGGCTGATCAACACCGTGGCCGGCAAGGGCTGCTTTGTGGCGGAGCCGGATCTGGCTCTGTTCCGGGAGCAATCGCTCCACCTACTCGAGGACCATCTGGCCGCCGCCGCAGAGCTGGCGCGGACCTGCGGCCTTTCAGAGTCGGAATTGGCGGAGCTGCTGCGCCGCAAGTGGGAGGGATCTCTATGACAAATGCTATCGAATTGAACCATATCAGCAAATCCTTCGGAGAATTTTCTCTGAAGAACGTGACTCTCGCCATTCCCGCCGGGACCATCTGCGGTCTGGTGGGCGAGAACGGCGCGGGCAAATCCACCCTCATCCGCATTCTTATGGGCGCGCTGCGGCCGGACAGCGGCACCGCCGCCGCGCTGGGCGTGGACGTCTCCGCCCCGGAGTTTCTGAACGCCAAGGAGGACATCGGCGTGGTGCTGGACGAGGGGTGCTTTCCGGAGACCCTCACCGCCCCGCAGGTGGGCCGCGTGATGGCCGCCACCTACCGCCGCTGGGAGCAGGATACCTTCGACGCCTATTGCCGCCGTTTCGCTCTGCCGGAGAAAACCGCCTTCAAGGACTATTCCCGGGGCATGAAAATGAAGCTCACCATCGCCGTCGCCCTCAGCCATCAGGCACAACTTCTGGTGTTGGACGAGGCCACCGCCGGACTGGACCCCATCGTCCGGGACGAGATCTTGGAGCTTTTCAATGAGTTTACCCGGGACGAGACCCACTCCGTCCTGATCTCCTCCCACATTCTCAGCGATTTGGAAAAGCTCTGCGACTACATCGCCTTTCTCCATCAGGGGCGGCTGCTGTTCTGCGAGGAAAAGGATGCCCTTCTGGAGCAATACGGCATCTTCAACGACACGGCGGAGCAAGCGGAGGCCCTCATGCCGGAAGCCATCGTGTCCATGGAAACCACGCCCTACGGCGGCGTCCGGGCGCTGGTGCGGCGGGACCTAGCCCCGGTGGGCTTCCAACTGGAAAAGCCCACCATTGAGGACATCATCCTCGCTCTGGTGAAAGGAGAAAAGCAATGAAAGCACTGCTGCTGAAAGACTGGTATGTTCTGCGGAAGCAGGCCTGGGCCTATCTCATCATCGTTCTGGTCTGGGGCGCTATCCCCAGCGAAGTACTGAATCTTCTGGCTGTGGTCTACGGGGCCATGATCCCCTATACCGCCATGGCCTATGACCAGCGGAGCCGCTGGGACAGGTTTGCCCGGATGCTCCCCTATTCGGACCGGACTGTGGTGCTTAGCCGGTACGCGCTGGGCTGGGTCTCCCTTTTGATTGGTACCGCCGCTGTAACGCTCTGTCAGGGGATTGTTTCCTGCCTGCCTGTTCGGACAGAAGCCGCAGCCGGCCTCTCCCCCGCTCTGATCTACACGGCGCTGTGTGTGGGAACGATCCTGCTGAGCATCAACGTCCCCCTCACGCTGCGCTTCGGCTCCGAAAAGGCCCGGATGGTCTCCGTCCTCATCACATTCCTTGTCTTTGCTTCCGTGGGTTTTCTCAAAGGTCTGGACGCCGGAAGTCCTGCCGGGGCGGCAGCTTTCCCGGCGCTGCTGCTTCCGGCGGCGCTGACCATCATCGCCACCGCCGTCTCCATCCCGCTGTCCCTGAAATTCTATCGGGAACACTGCTGAAAACCGCCGCATAAGTCTCTCCATATCGTGAAAAAAGCCGTCCGGCGCTGCCGGACGGCTCAGCGCGTCGAAAAATTCCGCCCCGCTGAGCAAGTTTTCAGAACTCCAAAAAGTTCTGAAAACTATTGATTTGAATGGTGCAGGAACCCCTTCTTGGGTTTCCCGCACACACCCTTCCTTACCGTTGCGGAAGCCTGTTATTATACCGAGAAAGCCGTCCGGCGCTGCCGGACGGCTTTCACTTATTCAAGATTCATTCTCCGTTTGCGTCCCCGGCGTGGCACAACCGCCATTTCAAGCCGGAGTACCGTTTCTGCTGCCGGTCATTGGCCGCCATAGAGCGGATGGCCGCGTCGTCGCCCACGATGACCAGCAGCTCTCTGGCCCGGGTCAGCGCCGTATACAGCACCCCCCGCACCATGAGGCTGGGGGCGGAGGGCATGGCCGCCAGCACCACGCAGCGGTACTCGCTGCCTTGGGCCTTGTGGACCGTCTGGGCATAGGCCAGGTCGATCTCGCTGAGCATTTCCACGCTGTAAGGTGCTTTCCGGCCGTCAAAGTCCAGCGCCAGCCACTCGCCCCCGGCGTCGATCTCCGCGATGCGGCCTACGTCGCCGTTGAACATTCCGGTACCCACGGTGCCGTCCGCCTTTTCCCACACCACGTCGTAGTCGTTCCGGGTCTGCATGATCCGGTCCCCTACCCGGAACACCCGCTCGCCCCAGAGGATCTCCCGCTTGCCGGGGGCCTGGGGGTTCAGCGCCTCCTGCAAGAGCCGGTTCAGGTTGATGGTGCCGCAGGGCCCCTTCCGGGTGGGCGTCAGCACCTGGATCTGCTCCGCCGGGATGTGCATATTGTCCGGCAGGCGAGTCTTGCACAGTTCCAGCACCGTCGCCACCGCCCGCTGGGCGTCCCGACGGCAAAGGAAGAAGAAATCTCCCTGATTCCCCTTCAGGTCCGGGCTTTCGCCCAGATTGACCCGGTGGGCGTTGCGGATGATGGCGGACTGCTCCGCCTGCCGGAACACCTCCCGGAGAAACACAGTCTCGATCTTTTTGCTGCGGATCAGGTCGGAAAACACATTTCCCGCCCCCACGGAGGGCAGCTGGTCCGCATCTCCCACCAGCACCAGCCGGGTGCCGGGGCGCAGCGCCCGCAGCAGCGCGGAGAACAGGGACACGTCCACCATGCTCATCTCGTCCACAATGACGGCCTCGGCCTCCAGCGGCTCCTTTTCCGTTTTCTGGAAGGTCACCTGATGGGTCGCCTCGTTCCAGCTCATGCCCAGCAGGCGGTGAACGGTCTGGGCCTCCATGCCGGTCAGTTCGCTCATGCGCTTGGCCGCCCGGCCGGTGGGGGCCGCCAGCACGATGTTCAGCCCCATTTTCTGAAACAGGGCCACGATGCCCCGGACGGTGGTGGTCTTGCCGGTGCCGGGACCGCCGGTCAGCAGGATGACGCCAACCTTCGCCGCCAGCTCTACCGCCTGCCGCTGCAAGGGGGCGTAGGTAATGCCCTGTTCCTTCTCGATCTCCGCCACGGTCCGATCTGCGAACCGGCCCACGTCGGCGTCCATTCCCAGCAATGCCAGCAGCCGGGCGCAGGCGGAGGTCTCCGCCTCCCACAGCCGCCGCAGGTACACCGCCTCTACATTGGCGATCCGCTGGATCACCACGGCGTGATGCTCCGCCAGGGCGTCCAGTGCCGCTTCCACCTGCTCGACCCCGCAGCTCAACAGCTGGCAGGTGGCGGCAAGCAGCTTGTCCTTCGGCAAAAACACATGGCCGTTATTCTCGTTATAGGTCAACTCAAAAGTGAGGGCCGCCTCAAGGCGCTCCGTGCAGTCCTCCGCAAAGCCCATGGACAGCGCCATGGTGTCCGTCACGGAAAAGTCCACGCCGCACACATCGTCCGACAGCAGATAGGGATTTTTCTCCACCACCCGGATGGCCCCGTCCCCATACTGCTGCCGCAGCCGGATGGCCAGCACCGGCGGCAGCTGATACCGGGAGAGAAATTCCATCAGCCGCCGCAAGCCCATGTGCTGACGGAACAGTTCTCCGATCTCCATGGCCTTTTTCGCGGTAATGCCCCGGATCTCCTGAAGCCGCTCCGGCTCCGCCTCTAAAATATCCAGAGTCTCCAGGCCGAACCGGTCCACGATCCGCCGGGCGGTGGTGGGTCCCACGCCCTTGCAGACGCCGGAGGAGAGATAGGCGAAGATCTCCTCTTCCTCCTCCGGCAGCGTCCGCTCCAGTTCCTGCGCCTTCAGCTGCTCGCCGTGCTGGGGATGGACCTCCCAGGTACCGGTAACGGTCAGATGCTCTCCCGGCGCCACGCAGGGGATGCACCCCACCACAGTAACGACCTCCCCCTCCTCGGTGAGGAGACGGAGGACCGTATATCCGTTTTCGGCGTTCTGAAAAATGACGCTATGTACCGTGCCCTCCCGGCAGATCAGTTCTTCCATGACTTCCTCTCTTTAACGTGCCGGTGCGGCCCTTCTCGCGAAAGGTCCCTGACCGGCATTTTTATCTCTCGTTCCCGGCGTCCAGCCGGAAATCCGCCCCGTTCACCACGGCGGCGTTGTCCTCCCGCTCCGCCAAATAGTCGGCAAGGCCCCTGGCCTCCGCCGTCAGGCCGCAGTCGGCAATGACGATCTGTGCCCCCGGCAGACTGCTCCGCACCCGGCGCAGCTCCCGGACATCGTGTTCCAAGGCTAACGCCTCGCCCCGCACAGGCAGCACCAGCAAAAGCCCCGGGATCGTGGGCCGCCCTGCGTGGAGCACCGCTCCTGCCAGCAGCCACACCACCGTGGTCATCCCCACGGCGGAGAAAAAGGCGATCACGCCGTCCCGAAATACGTTCATCCCATCACCTCAGTCCAGAATATGAGGGGATGCTTTCTTTGGTGACAATGTTGGATACCCACAACTTTTCAAAAGCCGAAAGCTCGTTACTCCTGCTTATTCTCTTCTTTGGGTTCGATTTCTTTTAGCTTTTTCAAGATTTCCGCCTGATTCTCCTGAATTTCTCCCTGTTTTATGTAGATCTTCACCAGCAAAGCAAACATCAGCGCCACAAATAGAAAGCAAGCCACATACAGTCCACCGTCACCCATCAGCATACTGCAAATCCACATCAGGATAAACGTTCCTATAACGCAAAGGATCATACTTCCAATAACAATAGACATATTTGCTTCTCCTTTTTTGAAAATCATTTGTGTCTGCGTTTTTTCAATCCTCCCTGCTGATCCCCAGCTTCGCCGCCACAGTATCCAGCTTGATCTCCGCGACTTCCTGCCGTCCCTTCACTGTTTCCAATTCTGTTTTGACCTCTTGGAGGGTCTTGGACACCGCTTTCAGCGTTTCCTCCATTCGATCCAGCTTGTCCTTCAGACAGACGGCTCCCGCCAAAACGGCTCCCACCGCCAGCAGCCCCAGCAAAAATGGTGCGACATCTCCCCCACCGCCGCTGAACATCCCTGCCAGCAGTATCGCCGGCACGCAGGCAAGCAAAGCAAACCCAATCGTATATAACGCGAATTTTCCCATATCAGTCCTCCCGGGTGATCCCCAGCTCCGCCAAAATGGCTTCCTCTCTTGCCCGCATCTGCTTTTTCTGCGGGCCTTCGTCCAAATGGTCATAGCCCAGCAGGTGCAGCACGGAGTGCACCACCAGATACGCCAGCTCCCGGCGGTTGGAATGGCCGTACTCCTTGGCCTGCGCCGCCACGTGCTCCATGGAGATCACCATGTCCCCCAAGGGCACCAGTCCGGTGCCGGGGTCGGCGTCCTCCCCGTCGGGCAGCTCGCCGGGCTGCAGGTCAAACTCCGGGAAACTGAGCACATCCGTGGCCCGGTCTACCTCCCGCATATCCAGATTGATCTGGTGGATGGCCTCGTCATTGGTCAGCAGCACGTCCACCTCGCAGGGAAAATCCACGCCCTCCGCCGCCAGAGCGGTGCGGATGACCTTGCGGATAAAGGCCCGCTGGCCCTCATTCACCCCCGGCACGTCGGCGGTGATGGGAATATAGTGCCGTTTTGCCATTATTTCTTCCCCTTTCCGCCGTTTTTGGCAGTTTCGTATTCCTCATAGGCCTTCACGATCCGCTGGACCATCACATGGCGCACCACGTCGGCGTTGGTCAGCTCGCAGATACCGATGCCCTCCACCTTTTTCAGCACCCGCATGGCCTCCCGCAGGCCGGAGGGCTTGCCGTCCGGCAGATCGATCTGGGTCACGTCGCCGGTAATGACGATCTTGGAGCCGAAGCCCAGCCGGGTCAGGAACATTTTCATCTGCTCCCGGCTGGTGTTCTGGGCCTCGTCCAGAATGATGAAACTATCGTCCAGGGTCCGGCCGCGCATGTAGGCCAGGGGGGCCACCTCGATGTTGCCCCGCTCCAGATACTTCTGGTAGGTCTCCGCCCCCAGCATGTCGAACAGGGCGTCGTACAGCGGCCGCAGGTACGGGTCCACCTTGCTTTGCAGATCGCCGGGCAGGAAGCCCAGCCGCTCGCCGGCCTCCACCGCAGGACGGGTGAGGATGATGCGGTTCACCTGCTTTTCCCGGAAGGCCTGCACTGCCGCCGCCACCGCCAGATACGTTTTGCCGGTACCGGCGGGGCCTACGCCGATGGTAACGGTATTTTTCAGCACCGACGCGATATATTCCTTCTGGCCCAGCGTTTTCGGCTTCACCGGGCGGCCCTTGGCGGAGATGCACAGCACATCTCCCGCCAACTCGCTGATCTGCTCCTCTTTGCCGGTGCGGACCATGTCAATGATATAGCGGACGTTCTGCTCTCCCAGCGCCTCCCCCCGGGAGGACAGGGTCAGCATGGCCTGCACCGCTTTGGCGGCGTGCATCACGTCCTCCGCCTCGCCGCTGATCCGCAGCTCGCCGTCCCGGTTGGTCACCGTCACATTAAATTCCTTTTCCAGCAGGCGGATGTTCTCGTCAAAGGAGCCGAAAATATTTACGGCCTGCTCCATCCGCTCAATGCTGATCCTCTGTTCCATGCCATCACTCCTAAAGTTATCCGGACGCGCCGTCCGGTTCATTTGCTGTATAAATAGGGGCCTGCGTCCCGAGTTCCTCCCGGCACTCCGCCGTCAGTGTCACCGTCAGGACATCCCCCCGGAGCCGGGAGACCACCTGACTGGCCGTTACCTCGCCGTAGGGGTCCACAAGGCTGTGGAGATACGCTTCCAGCGCCGCCCCCGTCTCCTTCTGCCGCCGAGCCTGCGTGACCGTCACGGGCTCCGTTTCGTAAAACCGGAGAGTCTCCGTCTCCCATGTGATCGGCAGCGGGATACCGCACACCCGAACCGGCGTTCTCTCGGTTATTTTATCACACTGGCCGCTGTCAATGCTACTGTTTGCAAAGAATTTTATCCGGCGGCTGCCGAAAATCACGGAATGGAGCCGCTTTTCCCGTCCGGTATACCGTTTTTCTGCCCCGGTGAGGGGCACGTTGGCCGTCAGGGTGTACCACGTCCGCCCCTCCACGGACCCAAGCCCCGCTGTGAACCGGGTGCCGAAGGTCCCTGTGTCCTCCACGCCGGAGATCAAGAGCTGCCCCTCCGTCACCGACATTCCCTTCATCACCTGAGGGACGCCCCCCAGTGCCTGCACCCGCAGCACCAGTCCGTCCCGCCGGGCCACTAAATTGCACGGTGTTTTCCGGTCCAGTGGCTTCGGGGCCGTCCGCCGTTCCCGTACCTCCACGTTGGCCCGGCAGCCGGACACGTTCACCGCCACCCAGCTCAGCTCCGGGATCTCCAGCAGCACATGGTTGCGGATGTCCTCCCCATTCAGGGCGAAGCCGAAGCACCCCCGATGAACGCCGTTTTTCTCCAGGGATCGCAGGATCACCTCCCGCGGTACCGTCTCGTTTCCAGCGATCTGAATATCCCACACAAAGAAGGACCCGATCAGCACCGCCGTTCCGCACGCCGCGATGCCTACCGCCAAGGCCTGACGGTGCCGCAGCTTTGCCAGCGTGTAGGGCGCGCCCTCCCGCCGCACGATCTCCAGCGTACAGTCCAGCTTTTCCGCCGCGCGGCTGAGGATGCGGTGATCCCCCCGGCTCATGCGGCAGGTAAACGTCTCCGTCCCTTCCCATTCCAGATCCCAGAAGGCCAGCTTCCGGGCGGAGCACAGATTCAGCACCCGCTCCGGGTAGGGACATGTCACCCGGAGCCACACCTGTCCCCGGACCCTGTTGATAAGTTCCTTCAGCATGACACCCACTCCACGCCGTCGATTTTCCCGCCGATCCGCAGTTCTTCTCCCGTCATGGCCACCAGCGTCAGCCGTTCTCCTCGGATTCGCAGAACGCCGAAGCCTGTGTTGGCATCGATTTGCGTATCGCTGTAAGCCAGCAGGCCCGTGTGGCGTTCCAGATATAGCTGCCGGTTCCCGATCAGCTCCAATCGGGGCAGGCCCGCCACCACATCCACCGGCAGGTCAAACAGCTCCGCCACGCCGCCCAGAATACCGCCCTGCTCCCGGTCCCGTTTTTTCTCCATGCTCTCACCTCACCGAACTCTATGCGGAAATTCCCCCTGGCTTGCCTGTCCCGCCGTATGAACCGCCCCCGCCCCGCATAGGGTATAGCGGGTGATGCGTATGAAACGGCGGATACGGACGGATGTGTGCCTGATCCTGTGCGGGATCTTGGTCTGGTTTCTGGCGGACGCCAGACAGCTGCGGCTCGAGGCAGCCAAGGCCCTGACCCTCTGCGCCGGGACGGTGATCCCCGCCCTGTTCCCCTTCATGGTCGTCACCGGTCTGCTGGTGCGGCTGGGCTTCGGACAATGGCTGGCGCCCGATATGGCTGGCCTGATGGCGTCCCTGTTCCGCTTGCCCGGCTGCGCCGGGTCCGCGCTGCTGCTGGGGCTGGTAGGAGGCTATCCCATCGGCGCCCGCACGGCGGCGGAGCTGTACGCCTCCGGGGACCTGACCCGGCAGGAGGCGGAGCGGCTCCTGACCTTCTGCAACAACTCCAACCCCGTGTTCCTCATCAGCGTGCTGGGCGCGGGCGTGTTCGGCAGCGTCCGGACGGGACTGTGGCTCTGGCTGATCCACGTCTGCGCCGCCCTTTTCACCGGTCTGCTGTTCCGGGGACTGGGCCGGGGACGGAAAACCGTTCCCCCCGCCATTTCCTTTCAGGCCCCCTCTCTGCCAGCGGCCTTTGTGTCATCCGTCCGGGACAGCGCCGGGACCATGCTCTCCGTCTGCGCCTTCGTCACGTTCTTCTATGTGCTGATCTCGCCCCTGACGGCCCTCCCCGGCCCTTGGGCAGCCCTGGCCGTGGGCTGCGGGGAGCTGTTCTCCCTGACGCCCCTCCTGCCCTGTGACCGCACCGGTTTCCTGCTGGCCGCCGGGTGCGCCGGATGGGGCGGGCTGTCCGTTCTCTGCCAGACCTCCGCCATTCTGGACGGCACGGACCTCCCCCTCGCCCCCTGTCTGCTGGGCAAGTTGACCCACGGCCTGCTGTCCGCGCTGCTGGCCGCCCTCGTCTCCCTTTGGCTGTTCTGACATTTTTCAACAGGTCTCGCGGGCAAAACGCGGCAAAACGGGGCGTCGGTTTGGAAAACCGGCGCCCCGCCTTGCTTTGGAGAGGTCATGTATGAAAAGATCTATCAACACGCCGCTTGCCTGCGGCGGGATCGTTGGTCTGCCGGTTTGGGACTCCTCCCGGGCGGGCAGTGGGCCGTAGGGGTGTATTTGAAAGAATGGCTTTTTCTCTCGGATCAGCGGCGGGGCCGGGAAACGGCTCTCTCGCCTGCTGATGTACGCAGTATACACCCCAAATCTGAAGGGAAGATGAAAAACTTGTAAACCATTTGTGAACGGTGCGGCGGTTTTTTCACTTCCGTTGCACGAGACCGTGCAGCAAACGCCCCTCATACAGGGTGGGCACACGGCGGCGCCCCCAAAGTTACATCCGTGTGACAGGAGGATGTTATCTATGAACAAAACAGCCAATTTTCAGTTGACCCAGTGGGAAAAGACGGACCGCATCATGATGGAGGACTTCAATCGCGACAACGCCGCCATCGACACGGCGCTGAAAGGCAATGCCGACAAGGCGGCGGCGCTGCAAACGGCGCTGGCCAGCTGCGGCAACTGCAAGATCGTATACGGCACATACACAGGAAACGGCAAATCCGGCAGCGCGAATCCCAACAAGCTGACCTTTGACGGAAAGCCCGTGCTGGTCATTGTGCAGGAGGAAAAGCAAACCGCTGATATGGATATAAATCTCCGTATGCTGCGGCCCTGTACTTGGGCACAAGGCGCAGCAACCAATGACAACTGGGTGAACGCTGTCACTTGGGGTGCAGCACAGGTGCAATGGTATAGCCGGAACGACTACGCGCCGACACAATTTAACGAAACCGGTAAAAAATACTACTATCTGGCTTTAATTGATGCGGCTGTTTGAAAAGAGAAGCCCCCGGACTTTCGTCCGGGGGCTTCTCTTTAGTTGGAATCGCTAATATCTAATCTAAATTAGAATGCGAAACCCTTGACAGCGGTAGTAGCAGAAGCCACAACCTTGCCGTCCTTGTCCAGAATGCGAATCACAGCATAGTAGTCACCATTCTGAGCGATTTTGGAAGAAACCTCAGAATGAGTGTCATTGTTGGCGCTAATATCGGTAACAGTATCCTTCAGGTATTCCTTAGCGCCGTCAACCAGATAGAAGTCAACAACGTACTTGGAGCCTGCATATGCCTTGTTATCGGTCCAAGTGGCAACCAGCTTGCCGGAAGCATCCTTGGAGATAGCGGCCTCGGTGATCTTGCCGGTGGTGTTGTCCTTGATGTGGCCGTCCTTGGCAACCTTGTCAACCAGAACAACACTGGACACAATGCCGTCCTTGAACATCAGGTAGATCTCGCCCTCGAAGGTTGCGAACTTATCCTTGGTGTCATAGGTCTCCATGGAGCGGACAGCCTTCTCAACGGTGGTGTACTCGACGGTATCGTCGATCTCCCAGTTACCCTTGCTGTCCTTGTTCAGCTCAACGATGACAGCGGGGCACTTGTCGGCCAGAGCGAAGCCGCGCTTTGCGGTCTGATCGGTGATCCACAGGGTGTCCTTCTCAACCTGAACCTTCTCAGAAGTGAACTCACCCTTATTGGTAATGATGTTCAGGTCATCGGGCTTCTGGTCCATGTAGTCGGACAGCAGGATGTAGTCGTTATCGATGCCTTCCTTCAGCTTATCGACGTCAACAGCATAACCGTCCTTATCGTAGGACAGCTTGAACATGCCGCCCTCAACTTTCATGGTATCCAGAACAGTGTCCTTGAAGGGCAGGTCGGACTTGAAGGTAACAGTGGTCTTGACGCCGTCGATGACAGCATCCATCTCCCAATAGTAGACGTCCTCGGACTTGTTGTAGCGCTCGTAGTTGGGCTCGTCATACAGGTAAGCATAACGATCGCTGACGGAACCGTCATCGCCCACCACGATGGAAGCGCGGGCATAAGCCTTGTTCTTCTCGTAGACGGTGTAGATGCCATAGGTCACGTCCGTAGCGTTGGGCAGCTCAGCCTCAGTCTTGGCCTTGGCCTCATCCCAGACGTTGATGCTGACGTTCTTCACGCCCTTGACAACGCTCTCGACCTTGTCAACAGCAACCTTGCCGTTCACATCATCAACGCTGACGGTGATGTAGTTGGTGTCGGCATTGCCGTAGTAATAGTTTTTGTCGACGGTGACGCCATCGTTCTTGACACCCTTCTGGCTGACGTGCTTGGAGTCGATCTTATCGGTGTCGGTGTCGTGGATCTGAGTGGCAGCCAGAGTCAGCTCGTAAGAGTCGTTCTTCACGGTGTACTCATACCAGCGGTTCTCGTTGGTCTTGCCATCCTTGCGATTAGTCCAATCTTTAACCACGTCATCATCGGACTTCTTCAGGTTGACCTCGATGTCCTTGGTGGTGCCGTCCTCGAAGATGGCGGTGGCCTTGGCGGTGCGGTTGGTCATGTACTTGCTGGTGATCTCATAGGAGGTGATGAAGACGTACTCCACGTCATCCTCAACCTGCTCAATGCCGATCAGGTAGCCGTACTGATCCAGATACAGATCGAAGGTCTTGTCGTCCAGGTTCTTGTTGTCGTAATTGTTCAACTCATCAATGCCGAAGGAGCCATCCAGCTTGCCGGTAGCGGCGTAGCTGTACTTCTGGCCGGCGTTGACATAATCCTGCTTGGAGAACTCGTCAATCTCGGTGCCCTTCACGGTCTCGGCAGGAGTGATGGTCTTGACCTCGCCGTTAGCGATGGTCAGCAGGACCATATCGCCGTCCTTGTAGTCCTTGATGGAAGCGATGTCGTCCAGCTCGACGGCCTCAACAGCCTTGACGAGCTTCTTGGTCAGCTTCACATCGCCGTAACCATAGATCTCGTTGAACTTCAGGGTTTCCTTCTTCTCGTTGTAATCGTCGGTCTTAGCCAGATAGGTGTTGATCTCAACGATAGTCAGAGCCTCGTCGTCGTTGTCCACGAAGATCTGGGTCAGAACGCCGTTGCCGGAATCGCCCATCTTGTCGTCGTTCTTCTTGGCAATGTAGGAGGACTGAGTCTTGACAGCATCCTTCTCCAGCTTCACGCCGTCGACATAGTAGGTCAGATCATAGTCAGCAGCCACGGAGCCGATGTCGGAATAGACGTCGCCGCCCTTGACCTTGGTGGTGTACTCAGAAACCAGCAGGTCATAGTTGACATAGGTGCCGACGTCCTTCTTGTCATAGGTCCACTTGCTGGCGGGCCGGCCGAAGTCGTCGGTGTCATCGGTGCGGGTCAGCTTCTCGAAGTACTGCTCGCCGAACTGGACATAGCCGTCCTTCTTGATCTTGCCGTCGTTCAGGGTGCCCTTGTTCCAGGTCAGGTCCTTACGGACGCCGGAGATGGCAACAGCGGAGCTGCCCTCGCCGACAACGATGCGGTTGTCATACTCGACCATGGTAGCCTTCAGGGTGTTGAAGGCATACAGGCAAGCCTCTTCACGGGTCACAGCCTTGACGCCGTTGAAGCTGCCCTTCAGGCTGTTGTTCAGGCCGGCGTTGATGGCCTGCTTGGCAACAGCGATGGACCAGTTGGCGCCGGTGTAGCCCTCGATGGCAGAGTCATAGCCCAGAGCGCCCAGCAGCATCTTCATGAAAGCATAGCCGGTCAGGGTGTTGCCGGGCTTGAAGGTGCCGTCAGCGTAACCGGAGATGATGCCTTCCTTCTGGCAGTAAGCGATGTAGCCAGCGAAGGTGCTGTTGGTGGGAACGTCCTTGTAAGGAGCGGCGTCAGCCACCAGAGCGGAGGCGGTGGTGGGGCCAAGGATCAGGTTGCAGATGATCTTGGCGGCAGCGCCACGGGTCAGGGTGTTGGTGGGACGGAAGTCACCTTCGGCATAGCCGTCGATGACCTTTGCGGCGGACATCACGGCAACAGCTTCGTCATAAGTGATCTTGCTGTTGTCGGTGAAGTCCTTGGCACCGGCAGAGACGGTGACCAGAGACATGGTCATCACCAGAGCCAGTACCAGAGAAAGGAACTTCTTCATGGGGTTTCCTCCTTTTAGATTCTCCCGTTCGGGAGTTGGTACAAAACAAGGTTTTCTTAACCGCCCCGATTTACATATCGTGGCTAGCCTACCCAATATCTGAACCGGGGGCATGTTCCGGGTATCCTGCTTTGCAAGGCCACTTTATCAGCCCCATTTCCGAATGTAAATAGTTCCGGCCGGGATGTAATACAAGTGCAAAAAAAGCAGCGTTTTTATACATAACTGTGCCATTCACGCAACGTTTGAACGTAACAAACCGGCCAAGGCGGACCTTGACCGGTTTCGGTGTTTTCGGGGCAAAGCGGAGGTCATTTCTCCTGCTCCGGCAGGGTGTAATGCCGCCCGGTGAGGACCAGCTCGCCCCGGTCCGTCAGCCGCCGGAGGAGCAGCGTCCCCTGCTCCGGCTCAAGGCCCAGCAGGCGGATGAAATCCTGACGGCGGCCGGTGCCGTGCTCCTGCAGATAGGCCCGGATGATGTCCAGATGGTCATCGGGGTCCGCCACCGCCCCGGCGGGGTAGTACCGGGTGCCCACCCGCACCAGCCTGCCCGCCTCCCGCAGTTCCAGAAGGTACTGCCGGGCAGTGCTTTTGGACACGCCCAGCCGCTCCATGACCGCTTCACGGGTCAGCCAGCCCTGCTCCTCGGCCTGAGCCATCAAAAGCTGGGCCCGATCCCCCTGACGGACCCAGGTGTGGAGGTTCCGCAGGTTCACATGCTCCAAGCCGCCCCGGATCAGCGCCGTGCGGGTGACGGTGGTCAGCCGGGAGAGGTCCATGGGCCGCCCGGTGGTGGGTGCGGTAAAGACCCGCGGCTCCGTGGGGTCCTTGCGGCGGTCCCAAGCGTCCAGCAGCAGCCGCCGCAGACGGCTGCCCATGGAGACCGTCCGGTCCGGAAGGCGGATGAGGTTCTGGTCGAAATCCACCTGCCCCCAGGTGAGGGAGGCGATCTCTCCGGGCTGCATCTGGAGCTTCCAGCCCATCCAGAGGGCCAGTCCGGCGGGAGACGAGCCCTCCTGCTGGATCACACGCCAGAGAAGATACTCCGCCTCGTCCCGCTGGGCCAGAGGATTTTCCGGCGCGGCGGGTTTGGTGAGATAGGGCGAGAAGGCATCCCGCAGGGTGGACACCGCCATGCCGCTGACCCGGGCCACATAGGGCCAGTCATGGGTCTGAAGCTGGCGGATCACAAAATCGTGGCGCAGGTCCATGAGGTTGACCTTCTGGCCCTCGCTGTCCAGCGCCAGCCGGGACAGCCGGGAAATGGACTCCGGCGGCATAGGCTTCTTGCTGCGCTCGGAGATCACCACATGGGGGTCCCGGAGGGCACAGCGGACGTGCCGCTCCCGGAGGCAGGTTTCCGTGGAGAGTTCCAGCGGGACCGTGCGGTCCGGGAGCTGAATGGCCTTGCCCTCAAAGTCCACCTGATCCCAGCGGAGCTCTGTGATCTCGCTCCGGCTCAAGCCCTCCAGCCAGGCCAGACGGAGAATGGCCCCCTCCGGGCTGTGGGGGTGCCGCTCCAAAATGCGCAGCATGGCGGCCTCGTCCGGCCGATTGAACGTGTGTCCCATGGAAAAGCCTCCCATCTGTCGCCGCAGAAACAGCGCCGCGGCGGAACGATCGTCTGCCGCGGGGATGGAAGGACAAAATGATGATTTTGTAATAGGATGCCGGAAAAGTACGGTTTCCGGTGGGATACCGGGCGCAGCTCCCGCCGTTTTACCGGGCCAAGCACACAAAAAAGGCATGTTGAACAGACGGGGCCTGTTCTGACCGGAGGTCCCGTCTGTTCAGCACGCCGCAAAGCGAAGAACGTCTTGCTTTTTCTTAATTTTTCAAGTAAACTTTCAGTTGTCGGCGGGGACCGGCGGCTTTTTTGCCGCCGATATGTGACAAAATCATCATTTTGTCTAACAGAGCAGTCCCAGCCGTTCCAGCTGCCGCAGATGCTCCGTGCCGGTGGTCAGCAGGTAGATCCGAGTGGTCTCGATGGAGCTGTGACCCAAAATATCCGCCAGCTTCACTACGTCCTGACAGGCCCGGTAAAAGGTCCGGGCGAACAGGTGCCGCAGATTGTGGGGAAAGACCTTTCCCGCCGCCACACCGGCGGCGCGGCACAGCCGCTTCATCTCCGCCCAGATCTGTGTGCGGGACAGCCGTTTTCCGCCTCCGGTGAGAAAGATCTCGCCGGAGGTGATTTTTTGTTTCCGGGCGTATTGCAGCAGCCGACGGCACAGTCGGTCAGGAAGAAAAATAGTCCGGACCTTGCCCTTTAAGGCAACATCCGTCCGCCCCCGGCAGGCGGCCTCCACCGTGATGAAGGGCACCTCCCCCACCCGGATGCCTGTGGCGCAGATGGTCTCCATCACCAACGCCAGCCGCTCCCGACCCAGCGTTCTGGCCGTGCGGACCAACGCCCGGTATTCTCCCCGGTCCAGTTCCCGTTCAGCCTCCCGGAAGCTGCGGCGCTGAAGCCGCAGGACCTTTACCCGGCACTCCGGCCGCCCAGCAAAATCAAAGAACCGGTTAAGTCCCGCCAGCATGGCGTTGACGGTGGCAGGGGCGTACCGGGCCGTGAGCCGTGCCTTCCATGTCAGGACCAGACCCCGATCCACCGCGCCGCCGCTCCATCGTGCGAAGGCCCGGATGCTCCGCACATAACTCTCCGCCGTGCCGTGGCTGTATTCCCGGCGGAGGAGCTCTCTTCGAAAACCATCCACCGTCCGCTCCGTGACAAGCTCCATTCCCTTTTTCTGTTTCATGTTTCTTCCCCTCCCAGCATATCCGCCGGTGATCTCCGACATCTTTCCTTATTTTCACACAGGAATCGCCGGGTGTGAACCTCTATTTCACCGTATATCGCCATTAGGATCTCTATTAGGAAAAGGCCGCCCGATCAGGGCGGCCTTGAGGCTGTCGATAAAGTGATAAATTTTCCGCGACGGTAAGGTAGGGCAGCCGTTAGCGGCTTTGCCGCTTTACGGATGCTGCATACCCCACTGCGGGTAAAGGGTGTGCGCGGGAAACCCAAGAAGGGATACACCGTCGGCTCAAGCCAATCAGCGGATACTTTATATCCGCTGATTGGGAGCCTTCCTCGAAACAGACTCGCTTGATCCGCCACCGGCGGCACTTCGTCTGTTTCCCCGCGCCATTAAAATCCTAAGTTTTCAGAACTTTTATGAAGTTCTGAAAACTTGCTCAGCGGGGAGAAAAGACTTTTTCGACACGCTGAAGGCCGCCCGATCAGGGCGGCCTTCTTGTCTGCGACGGCTGTGGGGAGTATGCTGTTGCATAGATCAGAAAAAAGCGGTTCTCAGAGACCGCCGTCAATAGAATGGGAGGATACAGATGGAGACACAGGAGCGCTTGCGCCGGATCGACCCCGCCCGGCTGGCAGCTTTTCAGGCAGAGCTTTTGCGGAAGGAATACAGCGTCGGAACCGCGGAGAACTACCTTCGGGCAGTCCGGGCCTTTGCCCGGTGGAGCGGCGGAATGGTGGACCGGAGGCTGGTCCTGACATGGAAGGCGCAGCTCACGGCCCAGTACGCCCCCGCCACCGTCAACGCCATGCTGGCAGGTATCAACCGCTTTTTCGCCTTTATGGGCTGGCCGGAATGTAAAGTGAAGGCACTGCGGCTCCAGCGCCGCAGCTTCCGGGAGGCGGAACGGGAACTGGACCGGGAAGAATACCGCACGCTGGTCCGCACCGCCAGAACGCTGGGGAGGGAGCGGCTGGCGCTGGTGATGGAGACTATCTGCGCTACGGGCATCCGGGTGGGCGAAGTTCCGTATATCACGGTGGAGGCCCTCCGCCGTGGAAAGGCGGTGGTGGCCCTGAAGGGTAAGGTCCGCACGATCCTGCTGCCGGAGAAGCTGTGCAAAAAGCTCTTAAAATACGTAAAACGGCAAAAAATCACCTCCGGTGAGGTATTCCTCACCGGAGGCGGAAAACGTCTTTCCCGGGTGCAGATCTGGGCGGAGATGAAGCGGCTGTGCTGCGCTGCCGGCGTGGCGGCGGATAAGGTCTTCCCCCACAATCTGCGGCACCTGTTCGCCCGGACCTTTTACCGGGCCTGTCAGGACGTGGTGAAGCTGGCGGATATTCTGGGCCACAGTTCCATTGAGACCACCCGGATCTACCTGCTGACCACCGGCACGGAGCATCTGCGGCGGCTGGAACGTCTGGGGCTGCTCTGTTAGACAAAATAACCCTTTTGTTATCTTTGCAGCGCCAAAAGAAAAGCGCCGCCCCACATCGACAACCTAATTTTACTGAAAAGCAGCGGAAAAAGCAAGGGAAATCCCCCTTTGAACGCACTGAATGAGATCGGTCCTGAAAGTTTCAAAACCGATCTCATTCAGTGCGGCTTTTTTCGCTTCCACCCCGATTCGTTTGGTTCCGTGGGCGGCCTGCGGCCCTCGTCAGAGGGCGAATATTTACAAAAGGGTTATTTTGTATACGCCTCACCGGCCTTGATTTTTCCCGCCGGGACTCCCGGCGGAGAAGGGGAGGTCCCGGAATGGGATATACATTCAAACGGCCGGACCCGGCGGCCATGGAGCGGGTACTGACTCGGTTCCCGTACAGCCCGGAAGGGGCCATTCTCCGTCTGGCGTGGCTGGAGGGCCTGAGCCGGGAGGAGATCGCCGCCCTCACCTGGGATCAGGTGCAGTTTGAGGACAATGCCCTGACCCTTCCGGATCGGACCGTCCCGCTGGCCCCCTCCGCGGAGGACTGCCTCCGGGAGCGCCATCGCCTGTACGCCCAGCGGGACCCCCATGTCATCATTTCCGACCGATATCAGCGGCCCATGCCGCCGGAGTCCGTCTCCCGGCTGGCCCGGACCGCGCTGGACACCGAGGGCCAGAAGGTCAGTCTCAAGGATCTCCGTCAGGACTTCGTCATCCGCCAGCTTCAGACTCATGACTGGACCTACGCCGCCCGGGTCAGCGGCATGGCGGTCTCCACCCTCCGGGGCTCCTTTTCCCAATACTTTCAGGAGCGCCAAAGCGCCGCGCCGGAGCTGCCGCCGGACAGCGAATACCTCCTTTGGCGGATCGTTCAGCAGGAGGGCAGCTCCGTGGTGGGACTGGCCCTCTGGATGGGCTGGAAGCTTCAGATGCAGCCCGGAGAAATTCTGAATCTCACATGGTCTCAGGTAGACTTGGACCGGGGTCTCCTGCGCCTGCCGGACCGGGAAATCCCCATGGGCAGCCGCCTCAGCCGCCTGCTGGGAGATGTCTGCGGCCACCGCAAGGACCCCGCTCAAGACCGTGTCCTCCTGACCCCCGGCACCGGAAAGCCCATGGACCTGGCCCGCCTCTCCACCGTGATCCGCACCGCCCTGATCCGGGGCGGACTGGAACAGCTCAGCTTAGGGGATCTGAGCCGCCTCAGCCGCCGGGGCAGCCAGCGTCAGACCGTGCTGGCCCGTCTCTCCGCGGTTGGCTCCCTGACCCGCGAGGAGGTCATGGACCTGCTGGGCGTGTCCAAAAGCGCCGCGCTGAAGCTGCTGAACCAGCTCCGTCAGGACGGAGCCGTGGTTCGTATAGGCGGGTACTACTACCCGGCGGGGGCCGTGGTTTTGCCGGAGGACCAGTCCGCCGCGGTGACGGCCTACCTCGCCGCCCACGGCACCGCCGTCCGGAAGGAGCTGGCGGAGCTTCTGAACCTGCCCCCCGCCCAGTGTACGGCGCTGCTGCGGCGCATGGCAGACCGGGGCGAGCTCCTCCTCACCGGCAAGCGGTACGCCCTGCCGCCCCAGAAAAAGCCCCTTGAAACGAATTGAATATTGCCACGGTTGCAAACAACAAAAAGTGCGGAAATCACGTTATTTCCGCAACTTTTTTACATCTGCATTACGAACCGTGCAAATCTATTTACATCCTGGCCGGGGGCTGTTACATTAGGCTTGCGAAACAGAACCGCGGGCAAACTGCCTCCAAGCTCCGTGCTTGGTGTAGGCTCGTAACCCCCGACGCAAGTCGGGCCGTTCCCCATTCTCCATTCGCAAACCAGCGAAGCGTTTGCGGATGGAAAGCGAGGAAAAATCTCGTCCGATGCGCACCGAACCGCTTGCGGTTCGGCGGCATCTCAGGGATTTTGACGAGCAGGCTAGCCCCGACACGAAACCCGGAACCGGGGGCGGGGAGCTCCAAGGCGATGTTTCGACATTTTATCAAGGAGGAAACCCCATGAAGAAGTTCCTTTCTCTGGTACTGGCTCTGGTGATGACCATGTCTCTGGTCACCGTCTCTGCCGGTGCCAAGGACTTCACCGACAGCAGCAAGATCACCTATTCTGAAGCTGTCGACGTGATGTCCGCCGTGAAGGTCATCGACGGCTATGCCGAAGGTGACTTCAATCCCACCGCCACCCTGACCCGTGGCGCTGCTGCCAAGATCATCTGCAACCTGATCCTTGGCCCCACCACCGCCTCTGCTCTGGTGGCTGACGCCGCTCCTTACAAGGACGTCCCCACCAACCACACCTTCGCTGGCTACATTGCTTACTGCCAGAAGGAAGGCATCATCTCCGGTTACGCTGACGGCACCTTCAAGCCCGCCGCCACCCTGACCGGCTATGCCTTCATGAAGATGCTGCTGGGCGCTCTGGGCTATGACTCTGCCATCGAAGGCTACACCGGCGCCAACTGGTCCATCGCTGTTGCCAAGCAGGCTATCAACGCCGGCCTGAACAAGAGCCTGAAGGGCAGCTTCAACGGTGTCAAGGCTGTCACTCGTGAAGAGGCTTGCCTGTATGCCTTCAACACCCTGAAGGCTACCATGGTCGAGTATGACAACCGCATCGTTGTCGGCGAGGGCAGCTCCGCTGTTGCCATCTCCGGCGTCCGCAAGGACCTGACCTGGAACAAGGGCACCCTGAACGACGGCAAGATCAAGAAGGACGGCTATGTCCAGTTCGGCGAGCAGTACTTCGAGAAGCTGGTCCGCACCGACGATACCGACGACTTCGGCCGTCCCACCAACAACTGGACCTATGACAAGAAGGATATCGGCAACTATGTCAACACCGACCTGCTGACCGCTTCCTACACCGCTAAGGTCAAGGGCGGCGACGTCTATTCCGACATCGGCTCCAACGCTTGCGACTTCGCTCTGACCTACTGGGTCGACGGCGTGAAGCTGGACAAGAAGGCTCTCTCCGCTGAGGCCGACAAGCTGGTCAAGAAGAACGATGACACCATGAATTCCACCGGCAAGGGCGTTCTGACCGAGATCTATGTGGACACCGACGCTGAGGAGACCACTGTCGTTGTCATCAACACCTATCTGGCTGAGGTTGCTGCTGACTACAACACCAAGACTGAGGATGTCCGTCTGAATGTCTACACTGGTGTGAAGGCTGCTGCCAAGAAGGGCGAGACTCCCACCACCATCAGCACCACCTACACCGTCGAGTCTGAGGATGTGGACGGCCTGGAGAAGCTGAAGGAAGATGACATGGTCCTGGTCACCATTGCCAAGGGCGACGTCATGACCGTCACTCCCGTTGAGACCGTTAAGGATGTTGCCATCACCTCTTACTCCACCGACTACGCGGATGCGGACAAGAAGGATGAGTATAAGCTGACCAAGCTGACTGCCGGCGGCAACAAGTATGAGACCGCTAAGAAGGCTTTCGAGGATGCTGAGGTTCTGTACGACTACAATGTCGAGCAGCTGGACGACGCTACCTTCGATCTGTATCTGGATCCCTATGGCTATGTGATCGGCGCACGTCAGGTTGACGGTGACGACAACTTCATGTTCGTCGTTGGCTATGACCGCAGCAGCACCGTTCTGGCCAAGGCTGTCGATAAGGCTCTGGCTATCTTCACCGATGGCACCATGAAGACTATCGATGTCAAGAGCGGCGACCTGAAGGGCGGCCGTCTGGCAGAGTCCGCTACTACCAACACCTGGTTCAAGTACACCGTGAAGGACGGCGTTTACAACCTGGAAGAGGTTGCCGACATGCAGATCAAGGACAGCACCACCACCAAGCTCGACAAGCAGAACAACACTGTTGAGCAGGTCGTGGGCGGGAAGAAGACCATTGCCTACGGCAACAACGACACCGTTCTGATCGCTGTCAAGGCTGACGACGATGTCATCGACGAAGGCTCCATCGTGAAGGTTGAGGGCGTTACCACCGGTATCAAGCACTCCAGCGTTGAGGTCAAGTATGACTCCAAGCTGTCCAACTTCGATGGCACTGCGAATACTGTCGGTGGCGATAAGGACAACATGATCTTCGCCCTGTACAACAAGAACGGCTACATCACCTATGCTGTGGTCGTGGGCAAGACTGCTGGCTCCTCTGAGTCCATGGTCTACCTGACCTCCGGCATCAAGTCCAAGTCTCTGGAGAACGGTGACTACATCTACACCTATGAAGCCATCACCAAGGACGGCGCTGTGACTGTGAACTCCTTCGAGTCCAAGGATAACAGCACTCCGAGAGCCAACCTGGTCCTGGGCAACCTGTACGAGGGTACCTTCGACAAGAACAATGTCATCACTGAGATGGAGAAGCAGACTAACACCGACAGCGGCAAGTGGAACACCAAGCAGTACAAGGATGACGGCTATGCCCTCCTGAATGTTGCTGATAAGTCTGAGCTGACCGCCAAGGGTGCCACTCTGTGGATCGACGATGCTGCTTCCAACGATAAGTACATCCTGCTGGATGAGGATTGCAAGATCTTTGTCCGCGCCAGCGATGACGATGAGGATGACTACACCGAGTACAGCAACATCAAGTCTGCTCTGAGCGCTCTGGGTGAGACCAGCGATTTCACCGGCACCATCGCTGCTTTCGTGAATGACGCTGGCATTGCTACCACTCTGATCCTGAACGACACCTACAAGGCCAACGATAAGCCCAATACCAACCCCAGCAAGCCCACCAGCACGGATGTTGATTCTGTTAAGCTGACCATTAAGGGTTCTAAGGGTCTGATTGAGCTGTTCAACAAGAAGGGTGACGCTCTGACTGATACGACTGTCAAGCACAGCTTCGAGCTGTATCAGTATGTTGCTGGTCAGAACAACTATGTGAAGGTTGATGAGGGTGACTACTTCTATGGCGTGACCCCCGCCTTCTCTGTGGCTGGCGGCAACAGCTACTATGTTGTGATTGACGGTGTTCAGTCCAACATTGCCCGTGCTTGATCTCTGATTTAAGAGTTTAAGTACCTGCGATTAGAACAAGGCCGGACGGTAGTCCGGGGCCTTGTTTTATTCCTGAGTGGCAAACAGCGCGATATAGGGATAGACAGAATCACTGGTATTGAATTGGTCACTACTGCTCTGACTGTTGTACCAAGAAAGAGAATGTTCTCCCCATGTAAGGTGGCAGACGGTAGATGAATCTGCGGAGCCTGTATATGCGGTATACCATCCGCGCATGGCCTGGATCCCCAATGTCGGAGCAGAACCGATGCTGCCCTTGATAATGACAAACAGTGGGTTGCCGTCAAAGGTCAGCTGATTAGGGTTGTCTTTGCCGTATTTGCCGTTTCCTGTGTATGTGCCGTATACGATCTTGCAGTTTCCGCAGCTGGCCAGCGCCGTTTGCAGGGCCGCCACGCCGTCAGCGCTGCTTTTCAGCGCCGTGTCGATCTTGTCCCAGTTGTCGTTGAATTCCGTGTGCAGGATGCGGTCCCCGCCGTCCCAGCGCTTCAGGCCGTAATTGCTTGTGTTTTCCATGCGATTCCTCCTTGTTATGCAATCGTAACGAATTGCATCTGCCATATTCGCCTCCCCTGCCCGCGGAAAAAGATCGCACGAAGCCGTGCAACAAGCCCTTTTTTCTCCTAAAACCTCCCAGAACATGACGAAAAAAAAAGCCCCGAAGGAAAACCTTCGGGGCTTTTTCAGTCGATTGATTCGATTCAGCTGCTTTTAGTCGGTGACGTAGGGCAGCAGAGCGATCTGACGGGCACGCTTGATGGCCTCAGTCAGCTCACGCTGATGCATGGCGCAGGTGCCGGTGGTCCGACGGGGCAGGATCTTGGAACGCTCAGAAATGAAACGACGCAGCTTGGCGGCGTCCTTATAATCAATGCACTCGCACTTCTCGGCGCAGAACTGGCAGACCTTACGGCGCTTGTTGCCGCGTGCGGGACGGGCGGGACGAGCTTCACGATCGAAAGCCATGATTGCTTCCTCCTTATAGTAATATCAGAACGGCAGTTCGCCGTCATCCTCGCCGATCTCGGCGAAGTCAGAGCCGCTGGCGCTGAAATTGCTGGGAGCGGCGCTGTGGGAAGCGGGGGCGGGAGCATAACCGGGGTTGTAGCCGGAATTGTCGCCGCCGTCGCGCTTGGAATCCCCGAAATACACATTGTCGGCCACGACCTCGGCACTGCGGCGCTTGCCGCCGTCCTTGTCGGTCCAGTCCCGGATCTGCAGGCGGCCCTCCACCACGGCCATGCGGCCCTTGGTGAAGAATTTGCTCACAAATTCGGCGGTGTTGCGCCAGGCCACGATGTCGATGAAGTCCGTTTCCTTTTCGCCGGACTGGGACTTGAAATCCCGGTCAACAGCCAGAGAGAAGGACGTCACCGCCGTACCGCTGCCGGTGCGCCGGAGCTCGGGGTCACGGGTCAGGCGACCCATGAGAATGATTCGATTCAGCATGTGCTGCTCCTTTACTCGCCCTTGCAGACGATCAGGGAACGCATGACGCCCTCGGCGATCCGCAGCTTACGATCCAGCTCGCGGGGGAATGCCGGGCCGCTGACGAAGGTCATGAGCACATAGTAGCCCTCGGTCTTGTAGTTGATGGGATAAGCCAGCTTGCGGTTGCCCCACTCCTCAACCACGACGTCAGAGCCGTTCTGCTCGGCCAGAGACTTGAAGTTCGCAACCTGAGCGGCGATAGCCTCCTCACCCTGTGCAGGGTCGAGCACATAGACGACCTCGTAATTGGCAGTAATCTTTGCCATATTTGCACCTCCTTTTGGACAAATGGCCCTCATTCTCAGATGAGAGCAAGGATTTACTTACATATTGCAAGCTTTATCATTATATCCGAAATACAGCAAATGTCAAGGAAAACATTGAATTTTTTCAAAAAAATCCGAATTGATGTAACTTTCCCCGGGAAAACGGTTAAAAAAAGCGGTAGGCCCCGGAAATCCGGGGCCTTGTTCCGCTCAACCGTTCAAATATTCGTTGGGGTCTACGGCCTTGCCGTCCTTGGTGACGGCGAAGTGCAGATGGGGCTGTCCGGACTCCGCCGCTGCGGTGGTCCCCACCGCGCCGATGATCTGCCCGGCGGACACCGGGTCCCCGGCCTCCACGTTGGGCTTGGCCTGGAGATTGGCATAGGTGGTCTGATAGCCGTTGTCATGCTCCAGCACCACGGTGGTGCCCATCAGGGGATCGTCCGTCACCGACAGCACCGCCCCTGCGGAGGCCGCCAGTACCGTGGTTCCCTGCTGGGCGGCGATGTCCACGCCGTTGTGGAGTACGCCAATCTCCCAAAGTAGGACTGTATACCAGCTCCTCCATGGAAAAAGCCGTCAGCACATCCCCTCGGAGCGGGGCCACCACCAGACGGGGTGCTTCCGCCGCCACAGGCGTGTGATCCACCTCCACCTCCGGCAACTCCTTGGTTTCCTTTGGCGGGACCGGCACCGGCGCCGGCTCCAAAGTCTCCACTGTCGGAAGTCGCACCTCCGGCATTTCCACCGGCTGCGACACGGGGACCTGAGGCGTCACCGCCTGCTGGGGCAGCGGGTCCTCCCGGTCCTGCAGCAGGACCCAGCCGCACACCCCCACCACCAGCAGGCACACCGCCAGCGTGCCGTAAAAGCCAATGCCCGAAAGTACGTTTTTCACCTTGTTTTCCATACAATACCTCCCTTCCTGTTCATAGGTACGGAAGGAGTATGGTCAAAAAATCCAAAGGCTATACCAAACCCGGCAATTTTCCACTGTCAGCGGCGCGGAAATGAGAAAAAAGCTTTTTTTCTCCGATACGATGTGGTATAGTTGGGAACGTACACAGAACTTCGCGTGGGAGGGGATCTCATGAACTACACCGGAAGCATGATCCTGTTTATTTTTCTCGTCCAGTTGGCGGCGTACACCCTCAAGTGGCTCATTGGGTTCGGGAATCCCCTGATCTCCGCACCGCTGCTGGCCATGCGGCTGGACAACACCCTGATCACACCGGGCAGTCTGCTGCCGGATCTGGTCATCAACGGTCGGATCACTTGGCAAAACCGGAACAACTTCCGCTGGCGGGCCATCCTTCCCCTGCTGCTGGCTATGGTGGCCGGGGTGGTCCCCGGGACCTGGCTGCTGCGCTTCTCCCTGCCTTGGATCATCAAAACGGTTTTGGGCGGCGTTGTGGTATTTCTGGGACTGGAAATGGCCACCCGCCGGTTGCGCCCCGTCCGCCCGGACCGTCGGGAGATCCCGTGGCTGCGGTATCTGGTGGCCTTCTTCTCCGGTATGTGTGCGGGGCTGTTCGGCATCAATATGTTTCTGGTAGCCTACCTTCAACGCACTGCCAAGGATTACGATGAATTCAAGGGCAGCATTTGCTTCCTCTTTCTGGGTGAAAACCTGTTCCGCACCGGGCTGTATCTCTGCACCGGGCTCCTGAACCGCTCCTCCCTGTGCTTCAGCCTTATCTCGCTGGCCGCCGCCTTCTGCGCCGCCCGGCTGGCCCGGCTCCTCTCCCCTCACATCAGCGGAGAGCGGCTGCAAAAGCTGTCCATCGTGTTTTTCCTGCTGGGCGGCGTCAGCATCATCGTGAAATCCGTTTTGCTGCATACATAAGAAACGCTCCCGCACCTTTTCGGTGCGGGAGTGTTTTTATCTCAAATCCGGAACAGCCGTCTGCCGTTTTCCCACGTCACGCGGGTCATTTCCTCCGCCGTCACGCCCTTCCACTCCGCCAGTTTTTCGATCACATAGGGGAGATACCGGCTGTCATTCCGTTTGCCCCGCATGGGTACCGGAGCCATATAGGGAGCGTCCGTCTCCACCACGATCCGCTCCAGCGGCGTCACCGCCGCCACCTCCGGGGCCCGCTTGGCGTTTTTATAGGTGATGGGGCCGTCAAAGCCCAGATACCACCCCCGCTTCAGCAACTCTTCCGCCATCTCCGGCGAGCCGGAAAAGCAGTGGAACACGCCGGTGACGGTGGGAAATTCCTTGATGATGGCAAGGCAGTCCCCGTGGGCTTCCCGATCATGGACGATCACCGGCAGGTCCAGCTCCGCCGCCAGTGCCAGCTGCTTGCGGAATACCGTCTGCTGAAACGCTCTGGGCGGGTTGTCCTCCCAGTAGTAATCCAGCCCGATCTCCCCGATAGCCACCACCTTGGGCCGCTCCAAAAGCTGCCGCAGCTCCGTCAGATCCTCGTCTTGGAAGCCGTCGCAGTCCTCCGGATGGACGCCCACGGCTGCGTACACATGCGGGTACCGCTCCGCCAGCTCTGCCGCCGCATGGGAGGAGGGCAGGTCGCATCCCGGGTCCAGCACCAGCCCCACGCCGACCCCCGGCATGGCGGAAAGGAGCGCATCCCGGTCGCTGTCAAAGCGGTCCGCGTCATAATGGGCATGGGTATCAAAAATCGGCATAATCCTCTACCTCGTTCGTTTTTTGTTCCAGTATACACGGAAAGCGGCCGTTTGAAAAGAAAAACCGTGGGAGGACCCACGGTTTTCCGAAGTTCATTCTGTTGGCTCCTTGGGCAGCGTCACCGTGATCACGGTTCCCTTCCCCGGCTGGCTTTCCAGCCGGAGGGTACCGTGGTGATACGCTACGGCGTGTTTCACGATGGACAGCCCCAGCCCCGTGCCGCCAATGGCCCGGGAATGGCTCTTATCCACCCGGTAAAACCGCTCAAAGACCCGGCTCTGATCCCCCTCCGGGATGCCGATGCCGGTATCCCGAACCAAGAGGGTCACGTCCCGCTCCGTTTCCGCCACCTCTACGGTGACGCTTCCGCCGGGGACGTTGTACTTCACGGCGTTCTCGCAGAGGTTCCGGGCGATCTCGTACAGCAGCCGCCGAACGCCGAAAACCGTTCCGGCGGTGCCGGTCACGGAAATGTGCACCGCTTGTGCCGCTGCCTGTGCTGTCAGAGAGCGGGCCGCCTCCTGCGCCAACTCCAAAACGGATACCTGCTCATGGGGCAACGCACCGCCCTCGTCCAACTGGGACAGGCGGAGAATATCGTTGATCAGCGCCACCAGCCGGTCCGCCTCCTGATGGATACGGTTCAGGAACCGAGGCTGATCCTCCGGCTTCACCAGACCGTTTTCCAGCAATTCCGCGCTGCCGATAATGGACTGCAAGGGCGTTTTCAGTTCGTGAGACACGTTGGCGGTGAACTCCCGCCGCATCCGCTCGGCTTCCGCCTGCTCCGTCACATCAAAGGCCAGCAAAACCGTACCCAGCACCTTGCCGTTGGATTCGATACGGCTGAAATCAAGCTGGTATTCCCGGCCTCGCCGCTCTGCCCGCAGCTGACTGTGCCCGGTCTCGGCGGCGTCATGGATGGCGGCGGTCAGGTCCGGATGGCGGTCCACTGTCAGGAAATTCTGTCCTACGCAGGTACCGTCCGCATGAAACAGTGCTTGGGCCGCCGGATTGATGCTGAGGATGCGCCCGCTGTGGTCCAGCAGCACCAGACCTTCCCGCATACTGCCGGTGATCTGTTCAAATTCGTCCTGCCGCTGCCGGAGGTCTCTGGTCCGGTGGCGGATCTCCTGCTGCTGGGCGTAGACCCGCCCCAACAGCGGAGACAGCTCCTCATAGGCGTTGTTGTCCAGCGGGTGCTCCAGATCCAGCCGGTTCAGCGGCTCCACCACCCGTCGGGCCGCCCGGCTCGCCAAGAGTGCGGAAAGTCCCACCGCCAACAGTGCCACCACGATGACGGCGTGGAGCATCCCAAGAACCAGCATCCATACCGTTTTCTGACTGCCGGAAATGCGGAGCACAGAGCCGTCCGTCAGGCGCACCGCCTGATAGAGCATCTTTTCCGTCAGCGTCTCGGAATAGCGGGCGCTGCTGCCGCTGCCGCCGGTGAGCGCCTCCCGGATCTCCTCCCGCTGGCCATGATTTTCCATGGGCTGCGTATCCGTTCGGGTGTCATACAGCACTGTGCCGTCCGATGCCACCCAGGTCAGCCGCTCCGCCGTGTCCCGGACGCGGGCCAGATAGTCCGCGCCGTCCGCTTCCACCGCCGCCGCAGCCAGTGTCAGTTCTGTCTGAAGCTGCTGTTCCCGCACCGTGCCGAAATAGGTGTAAAGGCAGCCGGTGATCACCAGCAGCGATGCCAGCAGCACCGTCAGTGACGCCGCCAGAGTCGAACGAAAGATCTTCCCGGTCATAGGCCGGTCTCCATGCGGTAGCCCACGTTCCGAACGGTCTCGATCAGCTTGCCGTAGGCCCCTAACTTCTGCCGCAGGGTGCGGATGTGCATATCCAGTGTGCGGCTGTCATCCATGTACTCCATATTCCACACCTGTGTGAATAGCTGTTCTCTGGTGAATGCCATTCCCGGATGGGACAGAAACAGCCGCAAAAGCTCAAACTCCTTATAAGTGAGCTGGAGCCGCTGGCCGTCCGCCGTCACGGTGCGGCAGTCCAGGTCCATAGAAAGGCCCCCGGCAGAGAGCACATGGCCCGTGTCAGCGGGATGACACCGCCGCAGCACCGCCTTCACCCGGGACACCATCTCCATGACGCCGAAGGGCTTCACCAGATAGTCGTCTGCCCCTAAGTCCAGACTTTGAATTTTGTCGTATTCCGCGCCCTTGGCCGTGGCCATGATGACGGGGATGTCCCGCAAGGCCGGCGCGGCCTTCATCTTTTTCAGCAGAGACACACCGTCCTCCCCCGGCAGCATCACATCCAGCAGGACCAGCTCCGGCGTTTCCGTCTGCAGCGCCTCCCAGAAGGATGCTCCATCGTCAAAGCCTCTGGCCTCAAAGCCGGTGGATGTCAGGGCGTACAGCTCAATATCCCGGATACTGGCGTCGTCCTCCACGCACCAGATCATAGCAATCTCCTTATGTCAGTGTGATTTCGTCCTTGTGGATCCCGGTCACGGAGTAAATGACCCACTCGGCAATGTTCGTGGCGTGATCGCCGATGCGCTCGTAGTACTTGGCGATCATCAGCAGGTCCAGGGCGTATTCGCCGTCTGCCGGGTCTGCCGCGATCTTTCCGATCAGGCTCTGCTTGACCCGGGCAAACTGCTCGTCCACAACGTCATCCGCCGCGATGACCTTTTTCGCCAACATTATATCACATTTCACATAGGCGTCCACACTTTCCGTCACCATTTGTATGACAGCCTTCGCCATTTCCTTCAAAAGGGCGTCGTTTTCCGCCTGCCTCCCGTCTAAAAAGGCTACGATCTCCGCAATGTCCTCCGCCTGATCGCCGATGCGTTCCATGTCGGTGATCATCTTCAATGCGGCGGAGATCTGCCGCAGATCCCGGGCCACCGGCTGCTGCCGCAAAAGCAGCTTCAGGCAGAGGTTTTCGATCTCCCGCTCCTTGTGGTCGATCTCGCTGTCCAGAGGAGCTACCTTGGAGGCCAGCGCCGTGTCCCCCTCCGTCAGCGCCTGAGAGGACAGGGCGATGACCTCCTCGCACAGCGCCCCCATCTCGATCATCTCGTGGTTGAGCTGCAAAAGCTGTTCATCGAATTTATTGCGCATCTTACCCAAACCTCCCGGTGATGTAATCCTCCGTCCGTTTGTCGGCGGGGGTGGAAAACAGCTGCTCCGTCTTGCCGAACTCCACCAGCTCCCCCAGCAGGAAAAAGGCGGTGTTGTCGGAAATACGGGCGGCCTGCTGCATATTGTGGGTCACCATGACCACGGTGTACTGGCTTTTCAGCTCCGCCGCCAGATCCTCAATTTTAGAGGTGGAGATGGGGTCCAGAGCGCTGGTGGATTCGTCCATCAGCAGCACCTCCGGCTCCACCGCCAAAGCCCGGGCGATGCACAGCCGCTGCTGCTGACCGCCGGAAAGCCCCAAGGCGCTTTTCTTCAGCCGGTCCTTTACCTCGTCCCAGATGGCGGCGGAACGCAGAGAGTTCTCCACGATCTCGTCCAGCTTCACCCGGTTTCGGATGCCGTGGGTCCGGGGGCCGTAGGCCACGTTATCGTAAATGCTCATAGGGAATGGGTTGGCCTTCTGAAACACCATGCCGATCTGCTTGCGGAGCCATGTGGGGTCCACAGAGCTGCCGTAGAGGTCCTGTCCGTGGAAATCCACCTCGCCGCTGAGCTTCACGCCTGGGATCAGGTCGTTCATCCGGTTCAGCGTCCGCAGAAACGTGGATTTGCCGCAGCCGGAGGGCCCGATGAAGGCGGTGATCTCGTGTTCGGGAATGGCGATGGATACATCGTGGAGGGCATGGTTGGGGCCATACCAGAGATTCAGTTTTTTTGCTTCCAAAATCGGTTCCATAGGGTCTCCTCAATTCTTTTTCAGCTTCCGCCCCAGAAACACGGCGGAGAGGTTGATGAGCAGAGTCAACAGCATCAGAATGGTGGCGATGGAGAAGGCCACCGCCGTCTCGCCCCGTTCGTTGGCGTAGACATACAAAGCCACCGTCAGCGTGGCGGAGGAGGAATGCAGGGCCGTAAAAAAATCGTTGAGCACCAGACCGAAGCCGGCGGTGTACAGCAGTGCCGCACTTTCCCCCACGATGCGGCCGACGGCCAAAATGCAGCCGGTGACGATGCCGTCGATGGCGTTGGACAGCACCACGGTACGGACCATGCGCCACTTTCCGGCTCCTAAGCCCAATGCTCCCTCCCGGTAGGACTGGGGCACGGTTTTCAGGCTCTCCTGAGTGGTGCGAAGAATGGTGGGCAGAATCATCACCACCAAGAGTCAGTCCGCCCGCCAGCACGCCTGCCTGCAAATTCATTTTCTGCACGAAAAACAGCATCCCTACCAGACCGAAGATAATGGAGGGGATTCCCGTCAGGGTCTCGGCAGCGAACTCAATGAGGCTCACCAGCCGCCGGTTTTCCGCATACTCCGTCAGATAGATGGCAGCCCCCACGCCCAAGGGCAGAACGATGACCATGGCCACCAAAATGATATACAGAGTGTTGAGAATATTTGGTAAAATACCAATCGTATTCTTAATATAGCTGGTCTGGCCGGACAGCAGCTCCCAAGTCAGCCCCGGGATCCCCCGGCAGAAAATGTAGCCGATCAAAAATACCAGCAGCGCGCAGGTCAGTCCGGCGCACAGCCACACCAGCGCACGCATCCCCCGGTTGTAGACCCGGCGGCGAAGGGATAAGGTTTGTCCGTTCATGTCAGCCCTCCTTCCGGTTCTTAATGCACACGTTCAGAAACACATTGATGAGCATGATAAAGAGGAACAGCACCAGGCCGATGGAGTACAGCGCCTGATGATAGAGGCTGCCCACCTGTGCGTAACCCATACCGGAGACAATGCCGGTGGTGAGAAATCGCACCGGCGTAAACAGCCCCGGCATATTGGACACGTTGCCCGCCACCAGAATGATGGCCATGGCCTCGCCGATGGCCCGGCCCACACCCAGCACCACCGCCGCGGCGATGCCGCTGCGGGCGGCGTGGACACTGACGCGAAAATAGGTCTCCATCTCCGCCGCGCCCAAGGCGAGACTGGCCTCCTCGTACTCCTTTGGAACGGCCCGGAGCGCCGTTTCCGACACATTGATGATAGAGGGCAGGATCATAATGGCCAGCACGATCATAGCGGCCAGCAGGCAGGCGCCGGAGCTGAGGTGGAACAGGTTCCGGATGGCCGGCACCAGCACGATCATGCCCACCAGACCGTACACCACCGACGGAATGCCCGCCAGCAGCTGTACCGCCGTGCGGATCACCGCCGCCAGCTTCGGCGGGGCCACCTTCGCCAGAAATACAGCAGTCAGCAGTCCCACAGGCACGCCTACCACGATGGCCCCGGCAGTGCCGTAAACGGAGGTCAGGATAAAGGGCAGAATTCCGTACTGTGCGCCGGTGGTGGTGTTGGTGGGGTCCCAGACCTTGCCCAGCAGGAATTGAAACAGGCCGATCTGCCGAATGGCGGGCAGGCCGGAGAGAATGAGATAAATGCTGATGAGCAGCACAAAGGCCACCGCCACGATGCCGCACAGCAGAAAGATCAGATGGATCGCGCCCTCCATGGTCTTGCGGGCGCGGTAGCTGCTTCGTTCCGGTTTGCGGGGGACATTCGTCACGCTTTCCGCTGCGTTCACGGCGGTCAAAATTACGTCAGAGTCCATGCCAGGCTCCTTTCTTGTTTTTCACGGGAACAGCCTCCACCCACAGCTATGGATGGAGGCGGACTTGTCATGCTGCGGGAAGAAGGGGTGTGTGCGGGGAACCCCGGAAGGGTTCCCTGTACTTTTTTAATCGCTCGGATTTCAGCCTTTGCTGAAATCCATGCCTGTCGCTGAATTTATTTCGCGACAGGCACCGCACCGGCAGCCTTGATGAGATCGTTGGCAGCAGTGGAGGTGGCGTAGTCGAAGAATGCCTGAGCTGCGGGAGACAGGGTCACGCCGGTCTTGGTCACCAGCACGAAGGGACGCTGAATGGCGTAGCTGCCGTTCAGAACAGTTTCCTCCGTGCAGGCCACGCCGCCTACGGTGACGGCCTTGACGGTGTTCTTACCCTCCACAGCGGAGAAGGATGCGTAACCGATGGCGTTGGGGTTGCCGGCAACCGCCTCGATGACGCCGCCGGTGGAGGTCAGCTCCTGATCGAGCTTGCAGGCGTCCTTGGTGCCGGTGATGGATTCGAAGCCGTCGCGCGTGCCGCTGCCTGCCTCACGGCCGATGCAGGAGATCTTGCCCGCTTCGCCGCCGACCTCGCTCCAGTCGGTGATCTCACCGGTGAAGATCTTGGCGATCTGCTCCACGGTCAGATCCTCCACCTTGCTGTCGGCGTTGACGATGACGGCGATGCCGTCCAGCGCCACAACGGTCTCGGTCAGGCCGCCGGCCTTCTCCTCGTCCTTGAGGGCACGGGAGGCAAGGCCGATGTCGGCGCTGCCGTTGCTGGCGGCCTCAATGCCTGCGCCGGAGCCGGTGGGATCATAGGTGACGGTGACGCCGCTGTTGTCGGCCATGAACTGCTCGCTCAGGGCGCCGATGACCTTTTCCATAGAGGTGGAGCCGTTGGTGGACACGCTGCCGGAGAGGGCGGCCGGAGCCTCCGTCTGCGCGCTGTTGTCAGTGTTGGTATCGGCGGGCGTTTCCGTCTTGGAGCCGCAGCCGGTGAGGGCCGCCAGACTCAAGGCCAGGGTCAAAATCAATGCAAGTGTCTTTTTCATGTTTGTCTTCCTCTTTTATTTGTATTTGATATTTGGGTTTTCCCCTTTTCACATTATCAGTGTACCGGCTGTATGTAAAAGGCAAAAGACAAACCATGTAAAATCCATGTCAAATCATTCCGCAAATCACTTCTCTGCCGAAAAAAAGCAGAGAAAAAGCGTCTTTCCGCAATGCGGAAAGACGCTTTTTGAAGCACAAACAGTCGATTCGGTTATCGCTGACCCTTGTCGTAGGGAACGCCCTCCGCCTTGGGTGCGCGGGAGTTCTTGGAGGTAAAGGCCAGCACGATCAGGGAGATGATGTAGGGCAGCATATTGTAAACGGAGCTGGGAAGGTTCATGGCCTTCAGGAAGGCAAAGCCGGTATAGACATTGCCCAACGCCCGGAAAGAAGCCGAACAGCAGCGCTGCCAGCGCGATGCGCTGGGGCTTCCACTGGCCGAAGATCATCACCGCCAGAGACAGGAAGCCGAAGCCAGCCACGCCGTACTCAAACCGCCACTCGGACACACCGGCGGTGATGAACACGATGCCGCCCAAGCCGCCCAAGAAACCGGAGATCAGCACACCGGCCCAGCGCATTTTATAGACGTTGATACCCACGCTGTCCGCCGCCTGAGGATGCTCGCCGCAGGCCATGAGCCGCAGGCCGAACCGTGTCTTGTACAGCAGCACATAGGAGGCTACCAGCAAAAGCGCCGTAATGAGCATGAACCAGCTGAACTCAAAGGAGCCGATGCTCACGGTAAATGCCTTTTTGGCACCGGCGTACTGAATGATGGAGGACACGTCATCGGGATTGGCCGCGGTGTTGATGGCCTTGACAATGACGGTGGCCCCAGCGGTGCCCAGCAGGTTCAAAGCTGTGCCTACCAACGTCTGATCTGCCTTGAAGTTGATACAGGCCACAGCCAGCAGGCAGGAATACACCATGCCCACCGCGGCGGAAACCAGCACCACTGCCAGGATCGTCACAAAATGAGAGCTGTTCTCTCCCAGATAGCGCATCGTCAGGGCACCGCCCAGAGCGCCCATGATCATGATGCCCTCCAGGCCCAGATTGATCACGCCGGAGTGCTCGGAGAAGCAGCCGCCCAGAGCCACCAGGATCAGCACGGAGGCAAAGATCAGGGTATATTGCAGCAGCAAACTCATGCCTGATCGCCTCCTTTCCCGTTGGCCGCATCTTGTTCCGCGGCAGCCTTGGCCTTCAGAGCCGCCTTTTCCTCCCGTTTGGCAATGGAGCTGTTCATCACATGCTTCATGAACAGCACAAAGCCGCAGAGATAAATGATGATGGAAGAGATCAGATCGGAGATCTGCGCGCAATACAGGGACTTATCCACATACGCGCCGCCGGCGGTGATGTGCTGGATGAAGAAGGACGCCAGCATCGTGCCCAGAGGATTCAGTCCCCCTAAGAAGGCGGCGGCAATGCCGTTGAAGCCCATGGCGGGAACGGAGGAGGTAGAGCACTGCCACTGCTCGTAGCCGGTGAGGTACAGCAGCGCCGCACCCATGCCGGCCAGCGCACCGGAGATCACCAGGCTCAGGATCACGTTCCGCTTTTCCGCCATGCCGCAGTATTTGGCGGCGTTGCGGTTGAAGCCGGTAGCCTTCAGCTCATAGCCGAATCTGGTCTTATCCAGTACGATCCAGATCAGAATCGCCATCACAATGGACAGGGGGATGGCCAGACCCACATACTGATTCTTGTTGAACAGCGCCCCCAGCCCCAGAGAGGGCAGCACAGCAGAGGGGTTGTTGTTGGCCAGCACGATGGTGTAGGGGCTAGCGGCCTCTTTCACCGTGGTCAGCAGCATATTGGTCAGGTAGAGGACGATCCAGTTCAGCATGATGCCGGAGATGACCTCGTTGACGTTGCAATAGGACTTCAGCACACCGGAGATGGCCCCCAGCACTGCGCCGCCGGCCATAGCCACCAGCAGGCAGGGCAGCCAGCTCCAGCCCAAACCCAGCGCCGCGTACAGGCTCAGCGCCACACCGAAGCAATACTGGCCCGCAGCGCCGATGTTGAACAGGCCCACCTTATAGGCAAACAGGATGGACAGCGAGCACATCAGCAGCGGTGCGGTTTTGACCAGCGTGTTGCCCAGATATTTCAACTGGGAGGATGTCTTTTTATAGGTCAGGAAGTTTTTGACCACAGTAAGGATCGCCTCGCCGGCGCCAGCGGGATTGATGACCAGCAGCACGAGATAGCCGAGGAACAGACCCAGCACGATGCACAAAAGAGAGGCCAGCAGCGATTGGAAGCCGTTGCTCTTGAAAATATTCTTTTTCATGCCTTCACCTCGTCTCTCTTGGCGCCGGCCATGTAGAGGCCCAGCTCCTCCTGGGTGGTGGTTTTCGGGTCCAGCTCGCCCACGATCTCACCCTCGTACATCACAAGGATGCGGTCGGGTACGTCCATGACCTCGTCCAGCTCCAGACTCACCAGCAGCACCGCCTTGCCCTCGTCCCGCTGGGCGACCAGCTGACGGTGGATGTACTCAATGGCGCCAACGTCCAGACCGCGGGTGGGCTGGACTGCCACCAGCAGCTCCGGATCCTTGTCGATTTCACGGGCCACGATGGCCTTCTGCTGGTTGCCGCCAGACATGGAGCGGGCAATGGTAACAGGGCCCTGACCGGAGCGCACGTCATACTGCTCGATCAGCCGCTCCGCGTAGCCGCGGATGTTCTTCCGCCGCAGGAAACCCGCCTTGTCGGTGAATTCCGGCTCAAAGTACCGCTGGAGTACCATGTTGTCCTCCAGAGAATAGTCCAGCACCAGACCGTGCTTATGCCGGTCCTCAGGGATGTGGCTCATGCCCATGGTGCTCCGCTTGCGGATGGAGGTGTGGGTGATATCCTGCCCGCAGAGGGAGAGCTCGCCGGACACCAGCGGTTCCAGACCGGTCAGGCCGTAGACCAATTCCGTCTGGCCGTTGCCGTCGATACCCGCAATGCAGACGATCTCGCCCCGCCGCACCTGGAAGGACACATTCTTCACAGCGTTGTTCTTATGGACCTTGGAGGCCATGGTCATATTCTTGACCTCCAGCACCACGTCTCCCGGCTCCGCAGGCTTCTTTTCCACATGGAAATTGACGTTGCGGCCCACCATCATGGCGGACAGCTCTGCCGGGGTGGTATCCTTCGGTATTGACGGTGCCGATGTACTTGCCCTTGCGGAGCACGGTGCAGCGGTCCGCCACCGCCATGATCTCCGCCAGCTTGTGAGAGATAAAGAGGATGGACTTCCCCTCCGCCGCCAGATTCTTCATGATCTGCATCAGCTCGTCGATCTCCTGAGGCGTCAGCACGGCGGTGGGCTCGTCGAAGATCAGGATCTCATTGTCCCGGTACAGCATTTTCAGGATCTCGGTGCGCTGCTGCATACCCACGGTGATGTCCTCGATCAAAGCGTCCGGGTCCACATGGAGACCGTACTTCTCGCTGAGGGCCAGCACCTTTTCCCGGGCCTCCTTTTTCTGGAGAAAGCCATGCTTCGTAGGCTCCACGCCCATGATGATGTTGTCCAGCACCGTAAAGCAGTCCACCAGCTTGAAGTGCTGGTGCACCATGCCGATCCCCAAGTCATTGGCGTCATTGGGGTCCTTGATAGAGACCTCCTTGCCGTCCTTCTTGATCGTGTTCCCTCCTCCGGCTGATACAGGCCGAACAGCACGCTCATCAGCGTGGACTTACCCGCGCCGTTTTCGCCCAGCAGGGCATGGATCTCACCCTTTTTCAACTGAAGGGTAATGTCATCATTGGCGATGATACCTGGGAACCGCTTCGTAATGTGGAGCATTTCGATGGCGTAATTCGTTTCCAAGTCAAACCGCCCTCCTTCCGACGGAAACCATGAATATCTTACAGTATACTATACCCGCTTCCATAAAGCAAAGTCAATTTGGCAAAATCGTATGATTTTTTCGTTTTTCGGCAAAAAAAAAGACGGGGGTCTCCCGTACGCGAAACCATTAGCCCTTGATGGAGCCCTGATCGTCGACCGTGATCACAGTGGCAAAGCTGGCAGCACTAACATCGCTGCTGGTGTTGTTGCTGACGGTGATCTTGCCGTCAAACATATCCTTCACCATGGCCTTATAGTCGTCCTGCGTGAAGCTGTCGGACCACTGGGTGCCGTCGCCCATGGGGATCTGGACGTAGTTCGCCTCGGGATCGGTGCCGGAAACGAGGCCGAGCGTTGCGATCTTGCCGACATACTTGTCCCAGTTGCCGTTGACGATAACGTCGGTGAGGGTGTCGTAGGTCGCGGGATAGAGGCCCTTCATGGCGGAGGTGACGGTCATGCCGTCCACACCGGCATAGTTGGCGATGACGCCTGCCTGGTCGACGTCGACGCCGATGACCTTGGCGCTGACCTTCTTGGCAGCGTCAACCGCGGAGGTGTAGATGCCGCCGCCGCAGGCGAAGACGACCTCGGTGCCGCCCTGATACCAGGTATCCATCACAGCGGTGATGTCGGCGTCGCCGAAGAACTGGCCGCCGTAGATGTAGTTGACCTTGACATCGGTGAGACCCATGTCGGCCGCAGCGGCGTCAACGCCCTGCACGAAGCCGTAGCCGTAACGGACGACCGCGGGAACGGACATGCCGCCGAGGAAGCCGAGGTTCTTATAGCCGAGCTTCACAGCCGCGTAACCGGCCATGTAGCCGCAGAGTTCTTCCTGATAAACCGCGCAGTAGACGTTGCTCATGTCAACGTACTTGTTGAGGTCCCAATTCTCGGGGGTGTAGTCGTAGGCTTCGCCCGCCTTGGCAACGGCGGTCTCGAGCAGGTCGCCGGCGGCGACGTCGAGCGCGATGAACTTCACATCAGGGAATTCGGGAGCGGCCTCAACGATGGCGCCGCCGAAGGCATAGCCGGGCATGACGATGACGTTGAAGCCTTCGTCAACGGCCTTTTCGATCATGGCGACACGGTCGGCGGTGTTATCGCCGGCGGGCTTGAAGTAGCTGAACTCGATGCTGTTGTCCTCGGCAAACGCCTTGCAGGCCTCATAGGTGGTCTGGTTGAAGGACTGGTCGGTGATGTCACCGTAGTCGGTGATCATGGCGACCTTGTACTCGACCTTAGTCTGGGGATCGTCGGGCGTATCGGGCGTGTCGGGGGTGGGGTCCTTCTGACCGCAGGCTACGAGCGCGAGGACCATAGCCAGGGAGAGAAGAAGAGCAAATAACTTCTTCATAGTGCAAACCTTCCTTACAATTTTTTGAAATCATATCATGGACATGACTTCGAGCGTATTATAGCAAGATTTTTTCAAAAGGGCAAGTCATATTTGCTGAAAAGTGTGAATTTTTGGCAAATCCTTCATGGTGAAAACGCACAAAGAGAGACCGCGCTCGCAGTCTCTCTTTGCTCAGTATTGGAAAATGCTGCCGCCGACGAACTCGCGCACGATGGAGTCGCGCGGGACGTAATCGGTTTTGAGCGGCGGGACGGAGTTGACGACCTCGAAGAGGTCGGTCAGCCCGTGCTCGTCGATGAAGGCGTCGTCAAGCTGGGTGTAGAACTCGGGGATCTCCTTGAGATAGCGCGCGAGGATACACGGCTCGTAGTCGTGGAAGGTGTCGATGTGGATGCCCGCGTTGGGCTTATTGGGCATGATATAGTTCCGCTCGCCGCGGTCCACGCTCTCGGCGCGCTCGACCGTCTGGCGCAGGGAGTGCCCGCGGCCCTGATAGTCGCGGATCATGCGGCGCGCCACGCGCAGCTGCTCGGGACGGACGATCTTGTCGTGCGCGGTGATGATGCGCGTGCGGGGCGCGACGTAAACGCCGGTCGCCATGTCGCGCACGCGGTCGAAGATCAGCGGGTTGAGCATGTGGATGCCCTCGGCGATGATAACGGCGTCGCGGTCGCCCTGCATCCTGAACCAGCTGCCGGTGGTGCCGCTCTTGAAATCATAGATGGGCAGCTCGACCTCCTCGCCGTCGGACAGGCGGTGGATGCAGTCGATGAGCAGGTCGCGGTTCACACACAGCGGCGACTCCCAGTCCGACGCCTCCGGCGGGCGCTCGTCGAGCGGTAGGAAGAAGTTATCCATGCTCAGCAGGCACACCTTCACGCCGAGGTTTTCCAGGTACGCCTTCAGGCGCATGGCGGTGGTGGTCTTGCCGCTGCCGCTCGGGCCGGTCAGGCAGACGAGCGGCTTTTTGCTCTTGTTCATCAGGATGCTCGCCGCGGCGGCGCTGATCTTGTCGTGAAAGACCTCCTCGCAGCGCAGGACAAAGCGCGTGTCGTCGCGCATGGCCTCGGTGATGTTTTCAATGTCGATGACTCGCATGGGGAAAACGCTCCTTATTCTTTGTTCTCCATCTTGACCGCGACCTCGAGCGCGATCTTCATCATGTTGGTGAAGGTGGTCTGCCGCTCGTCGGTGGAAAGCTCCTCGCCGGTGACGAGGTTATCGGAGATGGAGCAGATGGCAAGCGCGCGCTTGCCGGTATAGGCGGCGGTGCAGTAGAGACCGGCGGCCTCCATCTCGACCGCGAGAATGCCCATCTTGCCGAAACGGGCGTTGCGGCCCGCCGCGTCATAGAAGGTGTCGGAGGAATAGAGATTGCCGACGGGCATCTTCACGCCCAGCTCGTTCGCGCTCTCGACTGCGGCGGCGAGCAGGTCATAATTGCAGATGGGAGCGTAGGTGGCGCCCAGCTCATACTGGTCGGCAAAGCTGGAGTTGGTGCAGGCACCCATGCCGGCACACACGCTGCCGAGCTCCATGTCCGCGCGCATCGCGCCCGCGGAGCCGACGCGGATGATGTTCTCCACGCCGTAGTGGGTGTAGAGCTCGTTGGAGTAGATGGCGATGGACGGGATGCCCATGCCGCTCGCCATCACGCTCACGCGCACGCCCTTGTAGGTGCCGGTGTAGCCCTGCACACCGCGGACGTTGTTGACAAGCTGCGGATTTTCCAGAAAGGTCTCCGCGATGAACTTCGCGCGGAGGGGGTCGCCGGGCATGAGCACGGTCTTGGCGAAATCGCCGTTTTGGGCATTGTTATGAGGGGTGGGCATGGCTTATTCTCCTTTCTCCATCGCCTTGACGGCCTTGACGATGCGGCTGGTGCCGAGACGGTCCGCGCCGAGCTTGAGGAAGTCCTCGGCGTCCTGCAGATTGGCGATGCCGCCGGCGGCCTTGATCTTCTTGCCGTTCGTCATATGCGCCGCCATGAGCGCTACGTCCTCGCGCGTCGCGCCGCCCCCGCCGAAGCCGGTGGAGGTCTTGATATAGTCCGCCGCGGAGTTGGACACGACCTCGCAGAGCTTGATCTTCTCCTCGTCCGTGAGCATACAGGTCTCGATGATGACCTTGAGGATGTTGCCGTGGCAGGAGATCTTCACGGAATTGATTTCCTGCAAGATTTTATCGTACTGGCCTTCCTTGACCCAGCCGAGGTTGATGACCATGTCGATCTCGGTCGCGCCGTCGGCTGATGCGCGGCGCCGGAAGCGCCGACGGGGTGGCCGATGGAGATCGCGCCGCCGTTGACGTTGACCTTGCTCATGTCGAAGCCGAGCTCACGGGCAACGGCGATGGACTGGCGCCGCGAAGGCTTCGTTGGCCTCAACGAGGTCGATGTCGTCGATGGTCACGCCGGCCTTGGCCATGGCCTGACGGGAGGCGGGCACGGGACCGACGCCCATGATCTTCGGGTCGACGCCGCCCTGGCCCCAGCTGACGAGCTTCGCCATGGGCTTGAGGTTGTACTTCTTCACGGCCTCGCCGGAAGCGAGACGATGGCGGCAGCTCCGTCGTTGATGCCGGAGGCGTTACCGGCGGTGACGCGCTGGACGTGCTTCTTGGTATCGGCTTCGTGGATGCCGGTGGGCTCGAAGGTGTGGACGATCTCGTCCTCAACGCCCTCGGGGCCGACGGGGAACGCACCCTTGAGCTTGGCAAGACCCTCGACGCGTGGAGCCGGCGCGGGGGAACTCATCCTTCTTGAACTCGACGATCTCCTTCTTGACCTTGACGGGAACGGGGACGATCTCGTCATCGAAACGGCCGGCCTTCTGCGCGGCCTCGGTCTTCTGCTGGGAGGCGGCGCCGAAAGCGTCAAGCTCCTCGCGGGTGATGCCCCAAACATCGCAGACGTTCTCGGCGGTGGTGCCCATGTGGTAGTTGTTGAACGCATCCCACAGGCCGTCCTTGATCATGGTGTCGACGAGCTTCTTGTCGCCCATGCGGGCGCCCCAGCGGGCGTCGGGAGCAGCATAAGGAGCAGCGCTCATGTTCTCGGTGCCGCCGCAGACGATGATGTCGGCGTCGCCGGCGAGGATGGCACGGCCAGCCTCAATGACGGACTTCATACCGGAGCCGCAGACCATGCCGACGGTGTAGGCGGGACGGAGTAGGGCAGACCGGCGCCCACGCTGACCTGACGGGCGACGTTCTGACCAAGACCGGCGGTCAGGATGCAGCCGAACATCAGCTCATCGACATTCTCGGGAGCGACATTCGCGCGCTTGAGGGCTTCCTTCACGACGATGGAGCCGAGCTGAGCGGCAGGGGTGTTCTTCAGGGAACCGCCGAAGGAACCGACAGCGGTACGGCAGCAATTCACGACATAGAGTTCTTTCATGGGATATCTCCTTTTTCATAAAAATTTTGGTATTCCGCAGAGGGGATCATTTTCGTTTTGATTATACAACAGGCGCGCATGAAAAATCAACTGCAAAATTTCATTTTCCCGTGCAAAAATTGACGCTTTTCCTGCATTTTGTTAAATTATTAACAGTTTTGCAGCATTTCCTGCGTCTTTCTCAGCTTTCGGCTGTTTCCTGCCCGTTTTCCGTCGCGGTGTCGTCTGCCGTATCGCCGTCCGCGTCGGTGTCCATCAGCAGCGAGAAGGCGTCATAAATATCGACGAGGTCCAGCGCATCGACCGCCGGATTCATCTCCACCGCGGCGTCCTCGATGCGGCTTTCGAGCAGGCCGCTGAAATAGGTCTCGCGCACCGCGTCCACAGCCTTCGACTCATCGAGCGGCTTGCGGAGAATGATGTGGTAGCCGTAGTAGCTCTCCACGATCTCGCTGACCCCACCCTCGCCGAGCGCGGCGGCGGTGCTCTCAAACTCCTCGACCATCTGGCCGGAGCCGAAGGTGTAGCCCTCAGGGTTGCCCGCGCGGCCGGAGTCCTCGCTGTACTCGTCGGCAAGCTCGGTGAAGTAGCCGATCAGATCGTCGCCCGTGTAAGCGTCCAGCTTGGCCTTGAGCTCCTCCGCCAGCGCCTTCTTCTCCGCCTTGGTCTCGTCGTCCAGTTCCTGATAGGTGGACATATCGCGCGTGAGCAGCAGGATGTGGTCGGCCGTGATGTAGCCCTGCTCGGCGGCATAGGTGATCAGCTGCTCGTCGGTGGCGTAAATGTCCATGCGCTGCTCGCGGCCGAGGGAATGTAGCTCTCCGGCAGGTTGGCCGAGACTGTGAGGTCTGCCGAGCATTCGGTACGCTGCGGCGCTTTTTCGCCGCGCTGCTCGAGCACGGCCTCTTCCAAGAGCTGCAAGTACATATCGTAGCCGACGCTCATCATGTAGCCCGACTGCTCGGGGCCGAGCAGATTGCCCGCGCCGCGAATTTCAAGGTCGCGCATCGCGATGCGGAAGCCCGAGCCGAACTCCGCGTATTCGCGGATGGCGGTCAGGCGCTTGGCAGCGACCTCGGTGAGGATCTTGCCCGGGCGGTAGGTCATATAGGCATAAGCGCGGCGCGCGCTGCGCCCGATGCGGCCGCGTATCTGGTGCAGCTGGGCGAGGCCGAGGCGGTCGGCGTCCTCGATGATGAGGGTGTTGACATTCGGAATGTCGATGCCCGTCTCGATGATCGTCGTGCAGACGAGCACCTGAATTTCTCCGTCCGAGAGCTGCTGCATCACGGACGACAGGCCCTTTTCGTCCATCTTGCCGTGCGCGACGCCGATGGCGACATCGTCGCCGAGGAGCTTTTTGAGTGTCGCGGCGCAGCGGTCGATGGTCTCGACGCGGTTGTGCATGTAGTAGACCTGCCCGCCGCGCGCGAGCTCGCGCCGGATGGCGTCGGCGATGACGCTCCAGTTATGCTCGAGCACGTACGTCTGCACCGGCTGGCGGTCAACGGGCGGGACCTCGATGGTCGACATGTCGCGGATGCCCGAAAGCGCCATGTTGAGCGTTCTGGGGATGGGCGTTGCCGAGAGCGTCAGCGTGTCGACCTGACGCGAGAGCTCCTTGAGCTTTTCCTTGTGCGTCACGCCGAAGCGCTGCTCCTCGTCGATGACGAGAAGGCCAAGGTCCTTGAAGTGCAGCCCCTTTTGCAGCAGCGAGTGCGTGCCGATGAGCAGGTCGATCTTTCCCGCCGCCGCGTCCTGCAAAATCTGTTTCTTCTGCGCCGGCGTTTTGAAGCGCGAGAGCACTTCGATGCGCACGGGGAACGAGCGGAAGCGGTTCAGCGCCGTCGCGTAGTGCTGCTGGGCGAGCACGGTGGTCGGCACTAAGATGGCCGCCTGCTTGCCGTCGAGCACGCACTTCATCACGGCGCGCAGTGCGACCTCAGTCTTACCGTAGCCGACGTCGCCGCAGAGCAGGCGGTCCATCGGCGTACTGCGCTCCATGTCGGCCTTGATCTCGGCGATGGCGCGGAGCTGATCGTCGGTCTCTTCGTAGTCGAAGGCCTCTTCAAATTCCTTCTGCCACGGGGAGTCGGGCGAGAAGGCGAAGCCCGGGCGGCGCTGGCGCTCAGCATAGAGCGCGATGAGCCCTTTGGCGAGGTCCTTTGCCGCGGCGCGCGCCTTCGTCTTCGCGCGCGACCAGTCCGTGCCGCCGAGCTTACTGAGCTTCGTGCGTATTTGGCCGTCCTCGTCCTCGCCATGGCCGCCGATGTATTTCGACACCATGTCGAGCTGCGTCGCGGGGACGTATAAGCTGTCGTTGCCCGCGTAGCAGATCTTGATATAGTCCTTGTCCACGCCGTCAACGCGCATGCGCTCGATGCCCGCAAAGCGGCCGATGCCGTGGTGGACATGCACGACGAGATCGCCGGGGGGAGAGGTCTTCATAGGAGCGCAGCGCGGCGCGGGCCGACGTCTCTTTCTTCGGCCGCGCCTTTGCGCGCTTGCCGGAGAGGGGAGCGGTCAGCTGGCCCTCGGTCAGGATGACGAGCTTTAATTGTGGATATTCGCTGCCCGCGCTCAGCGCGCCGAGGCCGATGACGGTCTCGTGCGGGGCGGGGAGGCGGTCATTTTTCAAGTTGAGCTGCGCGCGGATATTCCGCTCTTCCAAAAGGCGCCGGAAGTTTTTCGCGCGCGTTTCGTTGCCGCAGAGAACGAGCACGCCGCAGCCTGCGCCAAGATAGCGCTCCATATCGCCCGCGGCGGTCTCAAGGCTGCCGCCATACGACGGCAGCGATCGTGCGTTCATGCTGAGGATGGCCCTCGGCGGCAGCAGATTGCGCGACGTGGGGAGCGAATCGAGCAGCAGCACGGGGAACGCGCCCATGCGATGGCTCAATGCCTCCTGACTCAGCGCGAGCGCGGCAAATTCGCCGCACAAAACGCCCTCTTCGATCAGGGGCTTTACGTCCTCGGAGAGCTCCCAGTGGTAGTTCTTGCTGCGTTCCAAAACACGCATGCCGTCGCTGACGGCGATCAGCGTGTCGGGTGAAAGATAGTCGAGCGCGCAGACTTCGTCGGGGTAGCACGCGGCGAGATACCGGTCCATGCCGCCGAGCGGCAGGTCGTTACGAAGGCGCTCGATGTCGCTGCGCAGCGTTTGGACGATGGGGCTGTCTTCGGCCTTTTTCGCGATCTTCTGCGCGGCGCGCCCAAGGCGCTCGAGCATTTTTTCGCGCCCGCCGTCCGAGAGGGCGGGCAGCACCTCTGCCGCGGGCAGGACGGTCAGGGATTTGACATTCTGCGTGCGGCGCTGGGTCGTCACGTCGAATTCGCCCATCGCGTCGACCTCGTCGTCGAAAAACTCGACGCGCACGGGCGCGCTCAGCGGCGACCAGACGTCGAGAATGCCGCCGCGCAGCGCGAACTGGCCGACGCCCTCGACCGTTTCCGCGCGCGTGTAGCCGCTTTCGACAAGCTTTTTCGAGAGCGCGTTCAGGTCAAAGCGGTCGCCGAGCGAAATGTCCGTCACCGCGCCGCGCAGCGCGTCGGGCGGGAGCGTTCGCTGCATCAGGCCGTCGACCGTCGCGACCAGGATCGGCGCTTTTCCGGCGGCAAGGCTGCACAGCGAGCCGATGCGCTGCTGCTCCCAGCCGTGGGAGGCGAACACGCGGTCGCGCAGCTGCCATTCGCGCGCGAACAGCAGGCTTACGTCCTCGCCGAGTAGCTCGTGCAGGTCGCCTGCCATGCGGTTTGCCTCGTTTTCATCCGCGCAGACGATCAAAAGCGGGCGCTGTGTCTTGTGCCGCACGGCAGCGGTGAGCTGCGTGCGGTGCACACCCGAAAGGCCCGACACGGCGATGGGCGACCGCCGCCGGCCCCGTGCCGATGCGAGCGGATGTTCATTCCCTGCGCCATGCCGTATCCTCCTCCGCACGCTCGGGCAGATCCGGCAGCGCCATCATTTGCCGGTTCAGCTCCTGCATGAATGTCCCCCTCCTTTTTCGCCGCAACGCAAGGGCGCAGTATCGTCCCCGGGTCGGACGGTCTGCCACGCCAGGACACATCGTTTTCCATGTTCTCCTGAGATGTCCGAAAAGAACTTCTCCTCCGGCAGTATACTACGCCGGAGGAGAAAAGTAAATGAACGAATGATAAACTTTTCGCGCAGGCGGCGTTCTCTCAGTTGAAGCGGTTCTGCGCGGCGCTCACGCCGCGGGTGATGATGCACTCCGCCGCGCCGAGCGCGCGGTCGAGCGCCTCGTCCACGATCTTCTTCTCCTGCGCGGAGAAGCTGCCGATCACCCAGTCCACCATGTCGTAGTCCGGATGGCTCGGCGCGCCGACGCCGACCTTGACGCGCGGGAACAGCGTCGGTGCCGAGGTGCGCGATGATGTTCTTGAGGCCGTTGTGCCCGCCTGCGGAGCCGTTGCCGCGCACGCGGAGCTTGCCGAGCGGGAGCGAAATATCGTCGGAGATGACGAGACGTGGTCGGCGGGAATTTTATAGAACCGCGCCGCCTCGCCCACAGCCTCGCCGGAGAGGTTCATGTAGGTCTGCGGCATCATCAAAAGCACATTCACCCCGCCAAATTCGATGACTTCCGTCAGCGCGCGGAAGCGCAGGCGGTTGCAGCGCAGATCGCGCTTGTCGATCAGACGCTCGGCGGCCATGAAGCCGATGTTGTGGCGGGTGTTTTCATACTGCTTGCCGTAGTTGCCCAAACAGACGAGCAGCCACTCCGCGGGACCGGTGACTTTCTTTCCAAAAAACATGACGATAACCCTCGTATAAAAAAGAGCGGCCTTCCGCCGCTCTTTTTGAAATGCCCTTAGTTAAAAAGCTTCGCGATAGAAATTTCCTGATATGTGCGCTCGATCGCTTCGGCGAACATCGGCGCAACGGTCAGGTACTTGATGCGGGCCTTGGTCAGCTCCTCCTCGCCGGCAGGGGCGGGGATGGTGTCGAGCAGGGCGAGCTCTTCGATGCTGCTCGCGGCAAGGCGCTCAAGCGCGGGACCGGAGAGAACGCCGTGAGCTCGCGCAGGCGTAGACCTTCTTCGCGCCGCCGACTTCAACGACCGCCTTGGCGGCGTTGCAGAGGGAGCCGGCGGTATCGACCATATCGTCGAAGAGAATGCACTCCTTGCCCTCGACATCGCCGATAACATTCATGACCTCACACTGGTTGGCCTTCTGGCGGCGCTTATCGACGATGGCAAGGTTCATGTGCAGCTTCTGGGCAAAGGTGCGGGCGCGGGCGACGGAGCCGACGTCGGGGGAGACGACGACCATATCCTCGCAATGCGCGCCGAACTTCTTGGCGTAGTAATCAACGAAAATGGGGTTGCCGAACAGGTTATCCACCGGAATATCGAAGAAGCCCTGGATCTGGTTGGCGTGCAGGTCCATGGTCAGCACACGGTCAACGCCCGCAGCGACGAGCATATTGGCAACGAGCTTGGCGGAGATGGGATCGCGGCTCTTGGCCTTGCGGTCCTGACGGGCATAGCCGAAGTAGGGCATGACCGCGGTGATGCGGCCCGCGGTGGCGCGGCGGCAGGCGTCGACCATGATCAGAAGCTCCATCAGACTGTCGTTGACGGGCTTGCAGGTGGACTGGACGAGGAACACGTCGCTGCCGCGCACGGTCTCGTACAGAGAGACGGAGGCCTCGCCGTCCGCGAAGCTCTTGACCTCGCTCTCGCCGAGCTTGGTGCCGATGATCTTGCAGATGTCCGCTGCCAGTTTGGGGTTGGCGTTGCCGGTGAAAATCTTGATGTCCTTACCGTGAGAGATCATGTTGATGTACTCCTCTGTTTATAAAAAATTTTCTGAAGTTTTTACTTTTTTTCTCGTGCGCCGCGCGCCACTGTTCCGCCCAGCCGGGCTTGTTGACCTGACGCTCGCGCGCGGGCGAGAGCGAGGAGTCGGCGGGCACCTCGTCGGTGATGGTGGAGCCGGCGGCGATGTAGCTGCTTTCCGACCGTGACGGGGGCGATGAGGTTCGTGTTGCAGCCGATGAAAGCGTCGTCGCCGATCGTGCAGCGGAATCTTTTTGAAGCCGTCATAGTTCGTCGTCACCGTGCCGCAGCCGAAATTCATGCGCTCACCGCAATCGCTGTCGCCGACGTAGGTGAGGTGCGAGATCTTCGTGCCGTTACCGATGACGGAGTTCTTGATCTCGACAAAGTCGCCGACTTTGACATGATCGCCGATCTTCGAGTTCGGGCGGACATAGGCAAAGGGGCCGACGGTCGTGTGCGCGCCGACGGTGCTCTCATTGAGCTGCGAGGCGTTCACCTCGGTCTCGTCGCCGACCGTGCAGTCGCGGATCATGGCGTTCGGGCCGATGGTGCAGTTCTTCTCCGATGACGGTCCGGCCGCGCAGGATCGTTCCCGGCAGGATGACCGTGCCGCTGCCGATCTTGACGCGGGGGTCAATGTAGGTATTGTTGGGGTCCATGATGGAAACGCCCGCGGCAAAGTGCTTGTCGGCGATCTTGCGGCGGCACATGTCCTGTGCGGATCTGAGATCCTCGTCGTCGCCGACGGGCAAAAAGCCCTTCGTGATCTCCGCCCCCTTGGGGAGGCGGCGGCAAAGGCGCCGTGCTCTTGAGCACCTTGCAGCACTCCTTCGCGTCCGCGGAGTAGACCGCGCCGCCGGAGAACACGCCCACGGGCAGCACCGCGCCGTTGACGATGAGCACGCTGCCCTTTTCATCCTTGAGGAGCGTTAAAAGCTCTTCCCCGTGTCTGGCACCGTCGACGTAGACAACATCGGCGTTTTCGGGGACGTAGGGGGCATCATCCGTCGTGCGCCCGTTTGTCAGACACAATAAAAAACCGCTCAATGCCCCGCCCCCATCAGTTCTTCGACCATCCACGTGAGAATGGGGCAGAACAAAATGGGCCTCAGCATCAGCGGTGTCTTGCTCTTCGGTCAGGGCCATGTTGTCCGGCATAAAGAGCACTGCCATCTTCTGGTCCATCGGATAGTCTCCTTTCCTTTGCGTCCACTTCTATTTTTATCTGTATTATACCAAACCTTTTTGAAAAATCCACCTTTTCCTGCAAAAAAACAAAAAATTTTGATTTGGCGGCTTTACTTTTGCTATTTTCAAAATTTGTTTAAAAGACTGCAGTTTTATGGTTGAATTCGCAATATTTTTGCGGTACAATGATAAAACTTTCGCGTGGAGGAGGGCTGTCATGCTGAATATCGTGCTCGTCGAGCCGGAGATCCCGCAAAACTGCGGCAATATCGCGCGCACCTGCGCGGCGACGGGGCGCATCTGCATCTCATCAAGCCCCTCGGGTTCGACATTTCCGACCGCGCCGTCAAGCGCGCGGGGCTGGACTACTGGCACCTTGTGGATATCAGCGTGTACGAAAATTTAGCCGACCTTTTTGCGAAGCATCCCGAGGCGGAACGCGACTGCTGGCTTGCCACGACCAAGGCGCCGCAGGACTACTGCCAGGCGGAATTCAACGATGGCTGCTGGCTCTTTTCGGCAAGGAGACCGCGGGCCTGCCGGAGCCTTTCCGCGTGGCGCACTATGAGCGCTGCATCCGCCTTCCGATGCGGAAGGAGGCGCGCAGCCTGAATCTATCGAACTCCGTGGCGATCCTGACGTATGAAGCGCTGCGGCAGACGGGCTTTCCCGGTCTCAAGCACGAGGGGGAAATGCTGAAAAAGGAGTAAATCCCAAATTCGTTTCAACTGCGTAACCAAATCGTATGTGTATATTATGAGGAGGAAACAACATGAATTATAACAAGAAGACTGTTCTCGATGTGGACGTGAGCGGCAAGAAGGTGCTGCTGCGCTGCGATTTCAACGTGCCCCAGGACAAGGAGACCGGCGCGATCACCTCGGATAAGCGCATCGTGGCCGCGCTGCCGACCATCCGCTACCTGCTCGACCACGGCGCGGCGGTCATCGCCTGCTCGCACCTCGGCAAGCCCGAGGCCAAGTTTGACAAGTGGGTGAAGAAGCAGACGGAAAAGGGCAAGGACCCCGCGACGCTGACCGAGGAGAAGTGGAAAAAGTCCCTCGACAAGCTGACGCTTGCGCCCGTCGCCAAGCGCCTGTCCGAGCTTTTGGGCAAGGATGTCATCTTCGCGCACGACGTCGTCGGTGAGGACGCCAAGGCCAAGGCCGCGGCGCTCAAGGGCGGCGAGATCATGCTGCTCGAGAACACCCGCTTTGAAACGGGCGAGACCAAGAACGACCCGAGCTTGCCAAGGCCCTTGCCTCGATGGCGGAGCTGTACGTCTCCGACGCGTTCGGCACGGTGCACCGCGCGCACGCGTCCACCGCGGGCGTGGCCGCCTATCTTCCCGCCGTGTCGGGCCTGCTCGTCGCCAAGGAGCTGGAGGTCATGGGCAAGGCGCTCGACGATCCCAAGCGCCCGTTCGTCGCCGTGCTCGGCGGCGCAAAGGTCAGCGATAAGATCGCCGTTATCAACAATCTGCTCGACAAGGCCGACACCGTCATCATCGGCGGCGGCATGGCCTACACGTTCGCCAAGGCGCAGGGCGGCGAGATCGGCAAGTCCCTGCTCGAGGAAGACAAGTGCGCCTACGCGCTCGAGATGATCGAGAAGGCCAAGGCAAAGGGCGTCAAGCTCCTGCTGCCGGTGGATACCGTGGCGGCGAAGGAGTTCGCCGCCGATGCTGAGCCGGTCGTGGTGGACGCGATGCACATTCCCGCCGACATGATGGGCATGGACATCGGCCCCAAGACCGTCGAGCTCTTCTGCGCGGCGACCAAGGGCGCGGGCACGATCGTGTGGAACGGCCCCATGGGCGTTTTCGAGTTCCCCGCCTTTGCCAACGGCACTAAGGCCATGGCCAAGGCGCTCGCCGAGAGCGGCGCCGTGACCATCATCGGCGGCGGCGACAGCGCGGCGGCCGCCGAGCAGCTCGGCTTCGCCGACAAGATCACGCACATCTCCACCGGCGGCGGCGCGTCGCTCGAGTTCCTGGAAGGCAAGGAATTACCGGGCGTTGCGTGCCTTTTAGACAAGTGAGAAAAATCTCTATTGATTTTCATATATTCGCATAGATCTTAGATTTAGACAGTAACAGGAGAAAAGACCCAACATGAATCGCAGATACCGTAAAACCATCATCGCAGGCAACTGGAAAATGAACAAGACCCCCAGCGAGACCAAGGCCTTTGCCGAACAGTTCAAGGCCATCCTTCCCAAAACCAAATGGTGCGACATCGTTGTGTGCGTGCCCACGGTCGACCTTTCTGCCGCCGTGCGCTCGTTCAAGGACAGCCGCATCGCCGTCGGCGCGGAGAACGTCTACTTTGAAAAGAGCGGCGCCTACACCGGCGAGATTTCCGCCGACATGCTCGCCGACCTCGGCGTGCGCTATGTCATCGTCGGCCACAGCGAGCGCCGCGCGCTCTTCGGCGAGACGGACGAGATCGTCAACAAAAAGGTCCTCGCCGCGCTCGAGGCGGGGCTGAACCCCATCATCTGCGTGGGCGAGAGCCTTGACCAGCGCGAGATGGGCGTGACGATGGAGCTTATCGCGCTGCAGGTCAAGTCCGCGCTCGCGGGCGTGGGCGCGGAGAATATCCGCCGCTGCGTCATCGCCTACGAGCCCATCTGGGCCATCGGCACCGGCAAGACCGCCACGGGCGAGCAGGCGGCCGAGGTCTGCACCTATATCCGCTCGCTCATCCGCGCGCAGTACGGCGCGCGCATCGCCCGCAGCGTGACCATTCAGTACGGCGGCTCGATGAAGGGCTCGAACGCCCACGAGCTGCTCTCGCACGAGGACATCGACGGCGGCCTGATCGGCGGCGCTTCGCTCGACCCCAAGGCGCTGATGGAGATCGTCCACGCTGCCAACCAGGAGTAAGGAGGAAAATCGATGAATAAGACTCCCACCACGCTGATCATCATGGACGGCTTCGGCCTGTCCAACGATACCGTCGGCAACGCGGTGCGCGCGGCCAACACCCCCGTGCTCGACGGCCTTTTTGCCGAGTATGCCCACACGACGCTCCAGGCCTCCGGTCTAGACGTGGGCCTGCCCGCGGGTCAGATGGGCAACAGCGAGGTCGGCCACACCAACATCGGCGGCGGCCGCGTCGTCTTCCAGGACCTGCCGCGCATCTCCCGCGCCATTGAGGACGGCACCTTCTTTGAAAATCCTGCCTACAACGCCGCGATGGACGCCTGCATGGAAAAGGGCACGGCGCTGCACCTCTACGGACTGCACTCCACCGGCGGCGTGCACTCCACGCTCGACCACCTCTACGCGCTTTTAAAGATGGCCACATCAAGGGCTTAAAGCGCGTGTATATCCACGCCTTCCTCGACGGGCGCGACACGCCCCCGACCTCCGGCCGCGACTTTGTCGCAAAGACCATGGAAAAGTGCCGTGAGCTCGGCGTCGGCAAGATCGCGACCGTCATGGGCCGCTACTACGCCATGGACCGCGACAAGCGCTGGGACCGCCTCGAGAACGCCTATGACGCGCTCGTCTACGGCGAGGGCGTGCAGGATCCCGACCCCATCCACGCCATCGAGGAGAGCTATAAAAACGGCGTGACCGATGAATTCGTGGAGCCCGTCGTCTGCGACAAGGAGGGCACCATCTCCGACAACGACGCCATCATCTTCTTCAACTACCGTCCCGACCGCGCCCGCGAGATCACCCGCGCCTTCGTCGATCCCGCGTTCGACGGCTTCCAGCGCGAGTATTTCCCCGTCACCTACGTCTGCAACACCGAGTACGACGCGACGATGCCGAACGTGCTCGTCGCCTTCCCACGCATCAGCGTGAAAAACGGCCTTGGCGAGTACCTCAGCAAGCTCGGCCTGACGCAGCTGCGCATCGCGGAGACCGAGAAGTACGCCCATGTCACGTTCTTCTTCAACGGCGGCGTCGAGGACCCGTATCCCGGCGAGGACCGCGTACTCGTCGCGTCCCCGAAGGTCGCGACCTACGACCTCCAGCCCGAGATGAGCGCCTACGAGGTCGCGAGCAAGTGCGTCGAGCGCATCGAGTCCGGCAAGTACGACGTCATCATTCTGAACTTTGCCAACTGCGACATGGTCGGCCACACGGGCGTGTTCGACGCCGCCGTCAAGGCCGTCGAGACCGTTGACGAGTGCGTCGGTCAGGTCGTGGAGGCGACGCGACGTATACCTCGCGCTCGACGCCGCCGTTTCCGCGTGGTACGACGCAGGCTCCGACCGCTACCGGCTGCCAAAAAGCGGCAAAACACTTACGCGTGAGGAGCTGCCGGCCTACTGGCAGGAGCTTGCGCGGCGCTATCCGCTCCTCTCGCTTGAGGACGGTATGGGCGAGGACGACGAAGCGGGCTGGCAGGCGCTGAGCGGTTCCCTTGGTGAAAGGGTGCAGCTCGTCGGCGACGATCTCTTTGTCACGAACCCCGCGCGCATCGCCCGCGGGGTGGAGCATAGGCTTGCCAACGCCGTACTCATCAAGCCAAATCAGATCGGCACGCTCACGGAGACCATCGAGGCCGTCCGCGCGGCGCAGAGTGCGGGCTGGGCGGCGGTCCTATCCCACCGCTCCGGCGAAACGGAGGACAGCACCATCGCCGACCTCGCGGTCGCGCTCGGCTGCACGCAGATCAAGGCCGGTGCTCCCTGCCGCAGCGAGCGCACCGGCAAAGTACAACCGTCTGCTCGCCATTGAACAGGAACTCGGAGGAAACGCCCGCTACGCGGGCCGCGCGGCCTTCACGGTATTGCCTTAAAATTTCCCGAGAAATATGGTTTAGAAAAGGCTCCGACGGCGCACAATACCGTCAGAGCCTCTTCTATTTCGCAGCGCCCGCCACGCGGGCAGAAAGGACACGCTTATGAATGAACCGAAACGCCGCGCCGCGCGGCATTCCCTGACCGGGACGGGCTTATACATAGCCCTGTTCCTCGGATTGACGGCACTCGCCGTCGCGGGCTATTGGATGCTGCTTCCCTCCTCCGCTGACAAAACACCGACCAATGTGACCAAGCCGCCGGTCACGACTCCCATCACCGCAGAGCCGGTCACCCCGGACGTTCCCGAGGTCAAGCCGGAGGAGCCAGCCGAACCGGTGCAGTCCGTTGTGGAGGTCACGGTCTCGGAAAAGGAGGCGGAGGTCACCGAGCCGGTCACGCCCGTCGCGCCGCGGCTCATCGTCTCTCCCCTGAGCGGTGAGACCGTCGCCGCCTTCAGCATGGACGAGCTCGCTTACAGCGAAACGCTCGCCGACTGGCGCACGCACGACGGCATCGACATCAAGGCGGACGCCGGCACACAGGTGCTCGCCGCCAGCTCCGGCACAGTGCTCTCCGTCGCGGACGACGACCTGATGGGCACCACCGTCGTCATCGCGCACGACGGCGGCTACGAGACCACCTACTCAAACCTTCAGAGCGTCCCGACTGTCGCGCCGGAGCAGTACGTCTCCGCCGGACAGGTCATCGGCGCGGTCGGCACGACCTCGCTCGCCGAGGCTTCCATGGCGCCGCACCTGCACTTCTCCGTCACAAAGGACGGCGAGATCATCGACCCGCAGGAATTTCTCAAATCCTGACAAAAGAGCCGATCCAACGGATCGGCTCTTTTCTTATATTCGCTTATCGGTACGCCGTCAGCTAATCGCTTCACTCAGTCCGCGTCGGGCTTCGTAGCCTCCTCAAAGATCGCAACAGCCTCCGCGTTCGGGGCCTCGGTGAATCTCGCCACGAGATAGGCCGCGAGGAAGCTGACGATAAAGCCGGGAACGATCTCATACACACCCGTCGAGGCGGTGAGACCGCTCAGCAGCCAGCCGAGATCCACCACGAAGCCGGACACCACGCCCGCGACCGCACCCTTGTAGTTGAAGCGCTTCCAGAAGAGGGAGAGCAGAATGGTGGGGCCGAAGGAGGAGCCGAAGGCGCCCCAGGCGTTCTCCACCATGTCCATGATGGCCTGCGCGCCGCTGCCCTTGGAGTTGGCGATGGCAAAGGCGATCAGGGAGAGGACGAGCACCAGCACACGGCCGATGAGCAGCGTTTCCTTCTCGCTCGCACCCTTGCGGAAGAAGGGCTTATAGAGGTCCGCCGTGAAAGAACTAGAGGCGACGAGCAGCTGAGAATCCGCCGTGGAGATGGACGCGGCGATGATGGCCGCGAGCAGCAGACCGCAGATGCCCGCCGGGAAGAACTTGCGGGACATGGCGATGAAAACGAGCTTCTGGTTGCCGTGGGTGAGCAGCTCCTCGCCCATGATCATGCGCCCGAAATAGGCGATCATAACGGCGGAGAAGAGGGAAATGACAACCCAGATGATGGCCACGATGGAGGACTTCTTGATCATCGAGGGCTTCTCGATGGACATGAAGCGCACAAGGATGTGCGGCATACCGAAGTAGCCGAGACCCCAACCGAGGCCGCTGACGATGTCCTGCCAGCTCGCGTTGAAGATGCCGCCGCCGAAGGCGCACTGCGTCACCGCGCCGGTCGCAGCGTCGGTATACTCATAGACCGTCTCCAGCGCCGTGGGATCAAGCAGCTCGCTGTGGCCGAAATAGACGACGATAGGCACCAGCATCAGCGCCGCCATCATCAGAAGGCCCTGGAAGAAATCCGTCCAACACACAGCGGCGAAGCCGCCGAAGAAGGTGTAGGCCACGATGATGAGCAGGAAGGCGAACATGGCGATCTTCGGGGAAATATCCGGGAAGAGCGTGGTAAACACGGAGGTGCCCGCCACCAGCGCGGAGGCCACATAGATCGTGTAGGCAAAGAGGAAGATGAGCGCGCACACGAGCTGCAGCGCGCGGGAATCGACCGCGAAGCGGTTCGTCAGGTACTGCGGGAGCGTGATGGAATCGTTCGCCGCCTTGGAGAAGGTGCGAAGGCGCTTGGCGCACAGGATCCAGTTGGCCGCCGTACCGATGGCAAGGCCGATGCCGATCCACATCTGACCGAAGCCGAAGGCGAGGATCGAGCCGGGCAGGCCCATCAGCAGCCACGCGGACATATCGGACGCCTGCGCGGACAGGGCGGTGACCCAAGGGCCCATGGAGCGTCCGCCGAGGAAGAAGTCCTCCGAATTTTTGTTCGTGCCGTTGAAGTAGAACACCAGCGCCACGCCGAGCAGGATAACAAAGTACGCGATAAATGTTGTGATCTCCCAGTTCATAAGCTTTTGTCCTTCCGTCTTTCTGTTTGAGGCAGATACCTTACGGAAAAGCCGCGTGAGGCAAAATAAAGCAAGAGGGGCACGACGAATGTCGTGCCTCTCTTGTGCTCCCGGTCGGTCCATGATCCGTCCGCCGGCAGCCGCCGGCAGATAAACATACAGCTTTTCACGACAATATCAATTTAATATTAAATGCCAAATGATGAGATTTGTCAAGGGATGTTCGCGAAAATTGTTGCGTTTCTGCACGCCAGGGCTAAAGCTGCACTCATCCAGCCGCAGTCCGAGCGTGAAGCGGTCCTGACGGGCCGTGAACCGCCGCAGGGCAATGGGGGCGATCTGCGAGAGCCGCAGGGGTGTGAGGCTCCCGTGCAGGCGGTGCCAGCCATCGTCCAGTCTGTTCCTGAAACCACATCCGTATTTAGCGTTGGACAAAGCGGATGGCATAGCTACCCTCACGCTTGGAACGGCCGAACCACCGCCCTGGGCACGCAGCAGAGACACCAGGTCGGTATTCTGCGCCCACGCCTTTTCCTCCGGCTTGAAATAAACAAATTTAGCCATCCTTTTTTCTCCGTATGGATCGATGTAGTCCCTCTTGCCGCCAGAGGGACGCTGTGGTACAATTTCTCTCCGTGATATTCTGTGAGAGAAGGAAGAAGCAAATGAACCAGAAAGAACTCAACGAAATTCGCCGGCGCTTCCGGCTCGATAAAAATAACTTCAGCCGCATCTTCGGCTGCTATGTCAACTCCAACCGCGAGGTCATCTCGTGGATCGACGCCTCCCTCTGTCTCATGCGGCAGGAGGAGCAGGAGATGTATTTGGGGCTGCTCAAAAAGACGCTCTCCGGCACGCTGGGACGCAACCTCATCGACATTGAATTCTCGACCGCTCAGGTCGCGGACAGCGACGAGCACCGCCTGCTCCAAACCCTGCGCCAGACGGAGTGCAAGGATGCGAACGCCCGCGAAACGCTCTGCCGCAAAATTATTGAATCTCTCAATATGGGCGAGACGAACTGCCTTATTCTCCTCGCCGCCGACGCCTACGATGTTCCTTACCGCGGCAAGGACGACGAACTGCAGGCGGACGCCTCCGGCGACGTCTACAAGTATTTTGTCTGCGCCATTTGTCCTGTGAAGGCGCCGACGCTCGAGCTGCGCTACGATACCGACGAGAACTTCTTCCACCCCAGCTCCACCGGACATATTGCCCTTGCGCCCGAGCTGGGCTTCCTCTTCCCCGCCTTCGACGACCGCGCGGCGAACATCTACAACGCGCTTTTCTACAGCAAGAATGTCGAGCTCATCCACGAGGAGGTCATTGACGCGGTGTTCCGCGTGGAGCCGCCGATGTCCGTCGTTGAACAGAAAAATGTGTTTGATACCGCGCTCGCTGATACGCTTGAAAAGGATTGCAGCTACGATGTAGTGCAGTCCGTCCACGAGCAGCTGCGCGGCCGCATTCAGGAGCATAAGGAGAGCCGCGACCCCGCGCCGCTGGAGCTGACGGTCGGCGACGTCGGCGGCATCCTGTCCGAGAGCGGCGTGAGCGAGGAGAAGGTCGAGAGCTTCCGCCGCGAGTGCGAGAAGCAGTACGGCGAGAATGCCGCGCTGAATCCGAAGAACATTCTCGGCACGGGCAAGTTCGAGATCACCACGCCGGAGGTGAAGATCACCGTCGCACCGGAGAACAGCTATCTCATCGAGGCCCGCATGATCGGTGGGCGCAGGTACCTGCTCATTCCCGCCGACGATGGTGTGGAGGTCAACGGCGTGAGCGTGAACATCCCGAACGAGGAGCATAACTGATCACAGAGCCGCAGCACCGGTCATCACCGATGCCGCGGCTCTGCACTATGTATGCGATATCTCCTCATGATCGTCGGGCTTGTGTCCCATGGCAAGGCGCTTGCGTTGGAACTCACGGCGGCGCTTGCGGTCGATCCGCAGGCCATAGAGCGTACCGTCAGCCTTGCTGTTATCCTCGAAGATCCTGCCCATGTGGTGCAGCATCTGCACGACCGAATCGCCAAGAGTAGGTGAGCGATACACCGCATCTCTTTTTGGCACCCTGCTGTCGGGCGGTACATCCGCCTCCTGTTCCGGCGTGTCGTTTGCTGGCTTTCCGTTATTCTCTTCCGCACCATCTGCTGCACTCGCCCTTTGCACAGGTTCGTGGTACACCGGCACGTCATTCCTTGGCCTCGGGTCAGGATCAATCGGTGCCGGGCTCTCCTGCACGGGCTGTTCTTTCGCTTGCCTATGGGACATTGGACACGCGCCAACGCGGAGACTTGCTTACTTGCTGTTAGGGGCCATCCGAAGCGACAAGCGAAGGACGTCCATCAGGTCATTATTTCTCATGTGGAAGAACACAGTAAAAAGCCAGATGAGGTAAGGGAACGAATCGAGAGACTTATGGGGGATGTGCCGCGCATTGAGTTATTTGCCCGTCAGAAAAGCTGATGGCTGGGACGTTTGGGGTAATGAGGTCATCAATGATGTGGAACTGACAACGTAACACATCTCACCATAGCAGGCATGAAGGAAGCATCCGAACGTGGATGTAAGCGAGACGTTCTAAAGTCTGCTTACTGATTTGTATGATGTGGCGTGGTAAAGGCAGGTGTGTGATGGGAGATGGAAGTGGTTTCAGGCTGTAGAAGAATAGAATCCAGTCTATACCCATCATAAGATACCGATCAAGGCGTAGACGACAGATGCTGCGATCCACGCGACACAGCACTGCATCAACACGATGCCTATTGTTTTTAGAGTTGAATCGAATTCCCGCCGGATCGTGGCCACTGCCGCGATGCACGGAGTATACAGCAGCGTAAAGACCAGAAAGCTTGCGGCGGAGCGGTTGGTGAACATTGTAAAAAGCGGGGTCCCGCCCAGCAAAACCTCCAGCGTGCTGACTACGGATTCCTTTGCGATGAAGCCGGAGATCAGGGAGGTCGCGCAGCGCCAATCCGCAAAGCCCAGCGGCGCGAACACCGGGGCGATCCATCGGCCGATGAGGGCCAAAAGACTGTCGGCACTGTCGGCCACCACGTTCAGCCTAATATCAAAGCTTTGCAGGAACCAGATGATGATCGTAGCCAAAAAAATCACCGTAAAGGCCCTCTGCAAAAAATCCTTGGCCTTTTCCCACAGCAGAAGCGCAACGCTCTTGAGGCTCGGCAAGCGGTAATTGGGAAGCTCCATGACAAACGGTACCGGCTTCCCGCGGAATGTGCTCCAGTTCATGATAAGCGCGGCAACGATCCCAATCAGAATGCCCAGCAGATACAGAGAGATCATCACGAGCGCGCGGTGCGTCGGGAAGAACGCCGCGGTAAAAAACGCGTAGATGGAGATCTTTGCCGAGCAGCTCATATAAGGCGTGAGCAGGATGGTCATCTTGCGGTCGCGGTCGCTCGATACCGTGCGCGTTGCCATGATGGCCGGCACGGAGCAGCCGAAGCCGATGAGCATGGGAACGATGCTGCGGCCGGACAGGCCGATCTTACGCAGGGGCTTGTCCATCACAAATGCGACGCGCGCCATGTAGCCGGTATCCTCCAGAATGGAGAGGAAGAAAAAGAGCGTCACGATGATGGGCAGGAACACCAGCACACTGCCTACGCCCGTAAAAATGCCGTCGATGATGAGGCTATGTACCACAGGGTTGATGCCGTAAGCGGTCAGGGCATGGTCTGCCATGGCGGTAAGGGCGCCAATGCCGACCGCAAGCCAGTCGGACAGCCGCTGCCCGATCACATGAAAGGTGAGGTAGAATATCAGCAGCATAACGGCAAGAAAAGCAGGGAGCGCCGTATACCGGCCGGTAAGAAACCGGTCGATCTTCATCGAGCGGGCGTGCTCCCGGCTCTCGTGGCACTTTACCACCGACGATGCCACAACGCCTTCAATGAAGGTGTAGCGCATATCGGCAAGCGCTGCGTTGCGATCGAGCCCCGCTTCGCTCTCCATCTGCACGATGCAATGCTCAAGCAGCTCGCGCTCGTTCCGATCGAGCGCCAGACGGTCGGCGAGGTCATCGCCGCCTTCGATCAGCTTTGTTGCGCAGAAGCGTGCCGGCACACCGATGCGGTCGGCGTGGTCGGCGATCAGGTGTGTGACGGCGTGGATGCAGCGGTGGACGGCGGAATCATCCGCGCAGAAGTCCGTCACCTTGGGCAGAGTTTTGCTCCGAGCCACGGCGATCGCCTGATCCACCAGCTCGCTCACGCCCTCGCCCTTTGCGGCTGCGATCGGTATGACAGGGATGCCGAGCGCGGCGCTCATCTTCTGCACGTCGATAGAGCCGCCGTTGGAACGGACCTCATCCATCATGTTCAGCGCCAGCACCATCGGTATCCGCAGCTCGAGCAGCTGAAGCGTCAGGTACAAATTGCGCTCGATGTTGGTGGCGTCCACAATGTTGATCATGCCGTCCGGCTTCTGATTGAGGATAAAATCGCGGGAGACGATCGCCTCCTGCGTATAGGGCCGCAGGGAGTAGATGCCGGGCAGATCCACCACGGCGCAGCCTTTTTCATCTGTGATCTCGCCCATCTTCTGATCTACCGTGACACCGGGAAAGTTGCCGACATGCTGGTTGGAGCCGGTGAGGGCGTTGAAGAGAGTCGTTTTGCCGCAGTTCTGATTTCCGACGAGTGCAAAGATCATTTCAGCTCACCCTCCACTTCGATCTTCTGAGCCTCCTCTACGCGCAGCGTCAGCTCGTAGCCGCGCACGCGGATCTCGATGGGATCGCCCATCGGCGCGACCTTCTGTAATGTCACGCGGGTGTGCGGGATCAGCCCCATATCCAACAGGCGGCAGCGCAAGGCTCCGTCTCCGCCCACGGCGGTAATGACGGCGGACGTACCGACCTTCAATTGATCAAGTGTCATCTATTTTTCTCTCCCAATGATTTTGATGTGCTTATGGTAACATTCCCGCCGCAGCCTGTCAATACAGCTGCGGATGAGAGACCTTTTATATGAGGTGATTTATATAACGGCATCAACTGGACGCTGATTGTGGATGTAATCTTCGATGACATGCATTGGATGGTGGTCTCAAGCTCTTCGGTGAAGTTATCGGGATAGGTCACGAGGGTGACGTTCTCCTCACCGTAGAGCTCCTGGAACGCCTCGGCGCCGCGGCGGTCGTCCTCAGACTGGGAGACGGAACCGGTCACGATACCGATGTGGATGGTCTCCTCCTGCTTGTCAGGAGTGTCGGGCGTGTCAGGGGTAGTCTTGTTGCCGCAGGCCACGAGCGAAAGCACCATGGCCAGAGCGAGCAGGATACTCAGGAATCTTTTCATACGAAACCTCCAATTTCATTTTTCGCTCAACGGAAGTGTTCGTCAGGCTCTGGAGTGTGTGGCAGGGAAGAAGCATTTGGAAGCATGAAGAAGGTTCACCATGACCTGAATTAGGTCGTGGTGAACCTTCTATTCTGGACTAAAAACAGTGGGATTTGAGCTGCATTGAAATGATGGGCAAGCCGCCGCCCGTTCCGAGCGACAGCCTGCCTTTTGTCAGATCATGTTGAGGTGCTATCGTACAATTATCTTTCTAAGTCTCTCTAAATCATTCCCATCCGGATGGGAGAGCGCTCGGTCAAAGTTCTCAATCAGCGCATCGATATTTTCCGGATGCTCCGGCTGTACCTTCATTTTCATGTAGCGTTCCCGTACAGACGGCGGCATTTTGCCCTGACACATATATTCTCCGACTACGGAATTGCTCGAATCGATAGACTGCTTGACATGATTGAGAATCTTCTGGAAATATGCCTCGCTGCCGCCAAAGCCCGCCGTTCCAAATAGAAATATCTTTTTGTTCTTCAGCGTTGACAGTAATGTCAGGGTGGACTTATCCGCATTTCCCTTGTCCGTCCAAAACCCAATATAGAGCATCTCGGAGTATAGCCCTCCCTCTTTAGGCACTCCGAAATAGTCACAGTTTTCTTTGGCGAGCACTGCGTAAATTGTATCGGCAAGCTTCTTTGTGTTGCCCGTCGAACTGCTGTATACAATTGAATATCTTTCTTTGCCCATATCAAAGCCTCCCATTTCGTCAAAGCGGCATCGGAATCCGGGCGATCTCAATAACTGCTACGATGGCAATGATAAAGGCTGCAATCCCGATAACTACTGTGCTCTTCTTGCTGAGCTTCTTCTTTTTTGCTCTGCATATCAGCATAGCACCTACCACACAAACAACCGCCGCCATAAGTGCAATGCCCAGCGTTTCCCATAGCCACGAAAGTTCATATATGATCTTCATTTGTTCACCCATCCTTAACGGTCTTATTTGTAAATTTGGATTATCAAGCAGGATAGCGGTTGCGCTCCCTTTTTCCGCGCTCTTTGACGCAGCAGGGTGTATTGTCTTCCTCCGTAATCGTGTTTGTCCCTATATTTTTGCTCATACTCGCACAGCTCAATTTGCCAGCCATACGATCATGGCCTATTTCAGCAGCTCCGACAATACCTGAAACAACTTTTGAATATCCAGAGATTTAGCAATGTGGCCGTTCATTCCGACATTCAACGCATTCTTTTGATCCTCTTCAAATGCATTGGCGGTCATGGCCACAATGGGGATCGCCGCCTTCTTTTTATCCGGGAGCGCACGAATCCGCCGAGTTGCTTCATAACCGTCCATCTCCGGCATCTGGACATCCATCAAGATCAGGTCATACCGGCCGGCAGAAGCCGCTTCGACCTTTTCAACGGCAATCTTTCCGTTTCCCGCAGTATCCACCTCAAAGCCCGCTTCTTCAAGAAGCGTCGATGCGATCTCCAGATTCAGTTCGTTATCCTCGACTACCAGAAGCTTCTTTCCAGTAAAATCAGAAGCTTTTGAAACGGGTATCATCTGCCCCGCTTTTGCCTCGCCGACGGGGAATCGCAGAGAAATGGTAAATTCCGAGCCCCTTCCCGGTTCGCTCTCCACTGTGATCCTGCCGCCCATCATATCCACCAGGCTTTTCGTGATGGCCAGGCCGAGCCCCGTACCCTGTATCTTGCTGACGGTGGAGGTCCTCTCTCTGGCAAACTGCTCAAAAATGTGCTTTTGGAACTCCTCGCTCATGCCGATGCCGTTATCCTTGATGTGGAATTCAAAATCGGCATAGTCTGCCGAAGCCGTATCCTTCTGTACAATCCGCAGGCTGATCTGCCCACCGTCCGGCGTGAACTTCACGGCGTTTGCCAAAACATTGATCAGGATTTGTTCAAGCCGCAGCGGGTCGGCGATCACATCCTCGTTTTTCATGCCGGCAGTATCGACGGTAAAGGAGATGTGCTTTTTGTCGGCGCCGACCTGTATGGCGTCCCCAATATCCTCCACCAATTCCGGCAGATGCACCGGCTTTGTCTCCAGCGTAACCTTTCCGTTCTCAATGCGGCTCATATCCAACACATCGTTGATAAGGGACAGAAGATGCTGGCTGGAAACGGATATCTTTTTCAGATAGTCCTCTACTTGGTCACGGTCGTCGATGTGCGTCTGCGCCAGAGCGGTGAAACCGATGATGGCATTCATGGGCGTTCGGATGTCGTGAGACATATTAAACAGGAACTCCCGCTTGGCGAGATTGGCCTTGGTTTCACGCTGAACGGCAAGCTCGAGTGCGGCGTTTTTCTGTTCGAGCGACTTCTTGTATTCTTGCTCGGAGTTCTCCTGCTGCATAAAGAAATCCTTTGCGGAGTTCCAGCGGAATCCCTGCACAAACGTCAGAACCAAGATATACATGACCAGCGTGATCACCAGATTCATCGCGGTGAGGTCATAGACCTGACGGGCGGGAACATAGGCATAGAGGGAATAGTTCCGCCCATGGCTGTACATTCCATAGCATTGCTCAATGCCCTTCGGAGCGTACACGCGGATCAGTTTATCTGCCCGGTTGCTTCTCCGGATCGACATGAGCCGTTCACTCTCGAAAATGTTCATACCAATCAGAGTGGGGTCGTTGGAGGCCGATACCCGGTTCTCCTCCACCACCAGAAGAGTCCCCGTGGAGTTGACCCCATAGCTGTCTATCAGAGGCTGGATGGACAAAACGGACTTTTGGGAAAACTCCGCCCCGGTATAGCGGTAGGCCAGCACCGCACCCGCGCCGTCAGCGCAGCTGTGCACAGCAACATCGGCAAAACTGCCATCGTCCAGCTCCACATGCTTGACATAGGTCTTCTGCGGGTAGCCGATGACACTGAGGATCGGTTCCAATTTGATGCCAGACTGAAGCTGTGCGTAGCCGATGCCATCCTCCGTGTACTCACATACCAGCTCGCCCTGCGCGTCCAGCAGGCAGATGCCCGTAAGCCACAGCTCCTTGGCGCGCTCCGACAGAGCCGCCTCATCACAGTCGAGGGAGAGAGACTCCAGCGCGTGGACGGCGGCGGCCTCGCGCACAAGGCCCTTCGCGATGGCGGTTTCGTTGTACTTCGTATAGTCAGCGGCCTGCTCCTTGATAAACTCGATCGCTCCCGCCAGCCTCTGCTCGCAATTTTGCATATCCGCCTGTCTGGAAAGCGCGAAAACGATTCCGAGGAGGAAAATACCCACAGCAATACAAACGAGCCAGAATTTTTTGCTGAAAATGGTCTGCAAAGGATTACGGTTCAAGGCATTCCACCTCCAAATAGGTTTCGGGATGCTCCAAATATCTGCCAAGGATCTCCTGCAGAGTGCCGTCCTGCCGCATCTGGGCAAAGGTGTCCATCAGCTCCTGTGCAAGACCGCGGTCATCATCGACGGAAAAGGCTGCGCCGATTCCGGTGATCAGCAGCGGCTCGTCCAGAATGCGGAAGTCCGCGCCGTAATCCGTCATATACTGCAAAATGGCCGTCTCATGGGCGGCAATAGCATCCACATAGCCGCAGTCCAGCGCCGCATACTGTACGCCCCGATCCTCCAGACTGATAATGTCCTCAAATTGGGGAATATCCGCTTGGCCGCTTTGCAAAAAGATCTCTTCCGGCTTACCGGTGGACTGAACGGCAATGGTCTTGCCGTTCAGGTCATCCATGGCGTAAATATCGCTTTTTGCATTGACGGCGATGATCTGCCGGCTGACCATGTAGGGGCCGGCCCATTGGTAATCCTGCTCACGCCCATCCATGGAGAAACAGCCCCAAATACAGTCGATCTCCCCATTGTCCACGAGCGTCCTTTTCTGCTCCCAGTCGATGGTTGTGAACACCGCCTGATAGCCCATCCGCCGGAACGCCTCAACTGCGATCTCCACGTCGATGCCGGTGGGGTCGCCGTTGTTGTCCAGATAGACAAAGGGCGGATAGGTGTCGCTGCCGATGGTGATGTGCGGCAGCGATGATATACCCGGCTGCTCTCCTGTCTGCGCCGCGCAGCCGCAGAGTACTCCGGCCACAAGCAGAACGGTCAAAATAAGTAAAACAAGTGTTTTGATACGCTTCATCAATATGGTTCCCTCAATTTCTGCTCCTCGATTATCTGTATAGATTATTATACATTGATTCCGGCAAATAGCAATATTCAGCATGCCAGTTACGCGACGCCGTTGCGGCCATCGCGGCAGTGTCCGGGCGGACATCCCCGCAAAATTTCTCCACAAATTTTTGCAGTTTCGGTTTTGCCTTCCGATGGGAACAGTTTATCAAATTCGTGAATTCTTGCATGGCAGAAAGGACCGCATTACCGAGCGTGAGTATTGGGTACAGTGCAAAGGACAGGCAAAGCAGAATAAAGAAGTCGCCTCCTTTCCAACCGTTGGACAATCTGCCAGGCCTCTATGGAGTTTGAAAAGGATATGTTTTGAGAAAAGTGATTGTAAATATTTGAAAATCGCATACAATCATCTCGGCTTCCATAATAATCCAAAACTGAATGAATCAAAGGAGAAAATGATAATGAGTACGACCGCAAGAATGGTAATGAAGATTATTGGCGCAAGTCTGGCATTTGCTGCGTTTGTTTGTCTGCTGATTGGCGGTTGGCATGATATCGGTGCTGGCTATACTTGCGTGAAGAATCGGATGAATAAGAGATTCCGCTCCGAGTATGACGATTATGATGAGGAAGATTCGATAGGGACTCCTTCCACGTAATTTCAGGGAATTAAGCGGATTTGCCGCAGAATTTCCTCACCTGCAGAAGCCCCCCGCAATTCACACGCCAGATGCGTACAGAAAGCAAAAAGGACAACCGTAGATCTGGCTTCCTAAACCGCTACCCGTCAAGAGGACAGTGAAAAAATAAAATTTTCCCGACCAGCAGAGTAAACTGCTGGCCGCTTTTTATGCGGCAAGAGAGAGTCTGTGCTTTTCTAAGGGGTCATCACCCCTAAATTGCGTTGTACTCGTCTGGTGTTGTAATAACGGATATATCGCTCAATCATCTGAATGAGATCTTGCTTGCTGGTAAAGCGTCTTCCGTAATAACGTTCTCGCTTCAGGATATCCCAGAAGCCTTCCATGGGATCATTGTCAATGCAACGCGCAACACGCGTGACATACTTTGAGTCATTCCTGCCTGCACCAACTTCTGACGGAACACTCTGCCGGTGTACTGGAATCCCCTACCGTTGGTGGTCAGCGTAAAGCAGAAATTTTTGCCCCGTTCCTTTTCCCCTGCGCAAAGGGCCTTCCTATTTTCGACAGCATAGCCGCTTTGCAACACACGCAGCGGAGCGAGCTCGAATCGCTTGCTCCGCTGCGTGCGTTTACTGTGTGTTATTCTCCCCGGTAGCTCACGTGCAGCAGCTCGTGGCAGCGCTCCTCGCCATACTCTGCCATCATGCGTACCACGATGGGATTGCGCTCGGCGCGCTTGAACATTGCCGCGTTGTCGGACTGGTGCAGACCGTCGCCGCGCTTTTCCTTCGTGGCCTTGAGCCCGTAGGGCTGTCCCGCGCCGCCGACGCAGCCGCCCTGGCAGGTCATGACCTCGATAAGATGGTAGAACGCCTCGCCCTCGTCGATTTTTTTGAGCAGCTTTCTTGCGTTGGCAAGACCGTTGACCACCGCGAGCTTCAGCTCGGTATCCCCGATGGTGACCGTTGTCTCCTTGATCGGCGCGTCGCCGCGCAGGCCGAGAATGCTGATCTCGCGCAGGGCGTTCTTGCTTTTATCCGGCAGGCAGTGACGAACCACCGCCTCGGCCACGCCGCCGGTCGTGCCGTAGATGACCGCCGCGCCGGAGCCGAGACCGAACGGCAGGTCGGGAGATTCCAGCTCCAGCTCATTGAGCTGGATGCCCGTCTCCTGCATCATGTCAATGACCTCGTGCGTGGTGAGCACCAGATCGACGTCGGGGCGGCCGTCGTGAATGAATTCAGGACGCGCAGCCTCCATCTTCTTCGCCGTGCAGGGCATGATGGCGATGTGGTAGGTCGTGCGGCCGTCCTGCGCGTCCTTTTCCGCGTACTTGTCGCGGAAGATCGCGCCTACCATCTCCATCGGCGACTTGCAGGTGGAGATGTTCTTGAGGTACTTGGGATTCTCGTTCTCAAGGTACTTCACCCACGCGGGACAGCAGGAGGTAAACATCGGGAACGGGCCTCCGTTTTTCAGCCGCTCCAGAAATTCCTCGGACTCCGCGATGGTCGTGAAGTCCGCGCCGAAGGTCGTGTCGTAGACCTCGTCCACGCCCATGAGCTTGAGCGCCGTGACGAGCTTATCGAGCACGTTTTCACCGGCGGGGATGCCAAAGGCCTCGCCCACGGCCACGCGGACAGCAGGCGCGATCTGGATGACCACGCGCTTTTTCGGGTCGTGGATGGCGCGCCACGCCTCGCCGATCTGGTTCTTCACCGTGATCGCACCGGTGGGGCACACGGCGGCGCACTGACCGCAGCTCACGCATTTGGTCTGCGCCATTTTGCGGTCGAACGCAGGCATGACCTGCGCGCTGCTGCCACGATAGGCAAAGTTCAGAATGCCCATGCCCTGCATCTCTTCGCACACGCGCACGCAGTCGCCGCAGAGGATGCACTTGTTCGGATCGCGCAGCACGGCGGGCGAGGTGTTGTCGATTTCATAGCGCTCGCGCGTATCCTCAAAAGCGGATACGACGCACGCCGAACTGCTGCGCTAATGTCTGCAGATGGCAGTGACCGCTTTTCTCACAGGTCGTGCAGTTGCAGTTATGGGAGGCGAGCAGCAGCTCCAGGATCATGCGGCGATGCTTCAAAAGCGCGCGCTGTTCGTGCGGATGCGCATACCGTTGCGCGGCTCCATCGAGCAGGATGCGTCGATCTTGCCGGTCTCTTCATTCTCCACCACGCACATACGGCACGCACCGTAAACGGAAAGGTCGGAGTAATAGCAGAATGTCGGCATTTCGATGCCGGCCTTGCGGATCACGGAGAGCACGTTCTTTTCGCCGTCGAAGCTGACGCGCTGTCCGTCAATGATCATCATTCCCTTTGCCATGGCTCACTCCTCCTCAATAGCGTCGATCGCGCCGAACGGGCACGCGCCCCAGCACGCACCGCAGTGGATACACTTTTCGTTGTCGATCGTGTGCGGCATACGGATCTCGCCGGAAATGGCCTCCATCGGGCAGTTGCGCTTGCACTTGCCGCAGCCCTTGCACAGCTCCGGCTTGATGACAAGGCGGCGCTTACGCCCGTTGCAGATCGGACAGTGGTGGTCGACAACGTGTGCAAGGTATTCCTTGCGGAAGTATTTGAGCGTGCTCACCACTGGGTTGCACGCCGCCTGGCCGAGACCGCACAGCGCCGTCTCGGTAATGGTGCGGGAAAGCTCCTCGAGCAGATCGAGGTCCTCAAGGCTTCCCTCGTTGTTCACAATGCGCGTGAGGATCTCGAGCATCCGCTTCGTGCCCTCGCGGCAGGGCACGCACTTGCCGCAGCTTTCATTCTGCGTGAAGCTCATGAAAAAGCGCGCCGTTTCCACCATGCAGGTGCCCTCGTCCATGACGACGAGGCCGCCCGAACCGATGATGGCACCGACCTTCTTGAGCGAGTCAAAGTCCAGCGGCAGGTCGAGGTGCTCCTCGGTCAGGCAGCCGCCCGCGGGGCCGCCGATCTGCACCGCCTTGAATTTCTTGCCGTCCTTGATGCCGCCGCCGATGTCGAAGATGATCTCGCGCAGCGTCGCGCCCATCGGCACCTCGATCAATCCCGTGTTGACCACGTTGCCCGTCAGGGCGAAAGCCTTTGTGCCGGGGCTTTTCTCCGTGCCGATGCTGTGGAACCATGCGCTGCCGCGCAGGATGATCTGCGGAACATTCGCATAGGTCTCCACATTGTTGAGCACCGTGGGCCGCGCCCACAGACCCTGTTCGACCGTGCGCGGCGGCTTGACGCGCGGCATACCGCGCTTACCCTCGATGGATGCTGTCAGCGCGCTGCCCTCGCCGCAGACAAAGGCGCCCGCGCCGCGGTTGATGTGCAGATGGAAGGAGAAGTCCGTGCCCAGAATGTTGTCCCCGAGCAGGCCAAGCTCCTCATCCCTGGCGATGGCGATGCGCAGGCGCTCGACTGCCAGCGGATACTCCGCACGGACGTAGATGTAGCCCTCGTCGCTGCCGGCGGCGAGCGCGGCGATCATCATGCCCTCGATGACCGAATGGGGGTTGCCCTCCATGATGGAGCGGTCCATGAACGCGCCGGGGTCGCCCTCGTCGCCGTTGCAGACCACATACTTCTTGCCCTTGGGCTGGCGGCGGACGCTGTCCCACTTTCTGCCCGCGGGAAAGCCCGCGCCGCCGCGGCCGCGCAGACCGGAATCGAGGATCTCACGGCAGATGTCCTCGTCGGACATCTCAAAGAGCGCCTTTTCAAAGGCGGCGTAGCCGTCGTGGGCAAGGTATTCGTCAATGTCCTCGGCGTCCGTCGTGCCGCAGTTTTCCAGCACCACGCGCTGCTGCTTGGCGTAAAAGGGGATCTCGTTGTGCTTGGCATACCGCACGCCATTGAGCTCATAGAGCAGGCGCTCGACTGCCTCGCCGCCGAGGATGGTCCTTTCAATGATCTCATCGCAGTCCTCGAGCTTAACGTGCGTGTAAAGAAAGCCCTCCGGCTCGATCTGAAGCAGCGGCCCCATTTCGCAGAAGCCGTGGCAGCCGCTCTTTTTGAAGTGGATGGCGTCGTCTCCGCCCTCGCGGCGCAGCGCAACGCGCGTTTTCAGCCCGCGCTTTTCGCACTCGGACTTCAGGTAGTCGTAGATCTTCAGCGAGCCGCCCGCAATGCAGCCCGTGCCCGCGCAGACAAGGACCTCGCGCCGGTCCGCCGCGAGCAGCTCCTTGGCCTGTACGCGCAGAGCGCCGAGCCGTTCTCTCGTCAGTTCAGTCATTTGCAGCGCCCTCCCTTGCACGAATGTCCTCAAGCAGCGCAAGCGCTGTTTCGGGGTCCATCTTCGCGTGTACCTCGCCGTCGATCGTCATGACCGGCGCAAGGCCGCACGCGCCGAGGCACGCCACGGTCTCCAGCGTGAACAGCCCGTCGTCCGAGGTCTTTTTCTTGCCGGAAAGACCCAGATACTCATACACCGCATCGTAGATCGGGCCGGATTTGCGCACATGGCAGGCTGTGCCGGCGCAGACCTTGATGATGTGCTTTCCCTTGGCTTCGAGCGAAAAGTTCTCGTAAAACGTCGCTACGCTGTAGACGCGGGATACGCTGATATCCAGCGTATCAGCGATGAGCGTCAGGTTTGCCTCGCTCAAGTAGTTGTACTCCGCCTGCACATCCTGCAAAATCGCGATGAGATTTGCCGCATTGTTCTCATGCACGGCAAGGATGCTCAGGACCTTCTCTGTGTCAGGTTTCATGGTTGCCCCTCCTATCTAATCCTGACAGCGATTATACCGTAAATATTTTAGCGTTTTCAACATATTGCTACAAAAACAGCGATTGATAATTTCTATGTATGAATCTACTTAATATTTTTTGATAGGCATTTTGTATTAGATAAGCTACGCTCCATGGGTAAGGAATCATCAGTACAAACGTGTTACCCTGAGCCAGAAGCCAAATGGCTTAGAGCAGCACTGATATTCAATGAAGTCTTATTGATCCAGCTAATGCAAAAGGCAACACAGCCCATGCATATTTTGCGCCGCTGTAAACCTGCTAAAAAGTCAAGCCCTAATTAAAAAAGTTATCGGCAGAAAAAGAGCATAGCAAAACAAAGACGGCAAAGCGGATCGCCTGGCCGCCTCAAATAAAGTATTGGAGATAAAGGCTTTGGAGCACCTCTCTCAGCTCTGATGTGCTCATCGAAGCCTGTGCTGTAATAAGAATGACACCTTGTCCGCAGATAAAATTTGTATGTCTGCGTCCGGCATAATACCGGCGTTTTCCATAAGCTCATCTGGAATAGCGATTGATTTTGGCGCACTATCAAGTTCTTGCAGCGAGGCAGACGCTATTAGTAATTCGCGGTAGACATTGGCTTCTTGATCATTGGAAATAAAGGAAACAAAGACATCATCCCCGATATCCAGGCCCATCTCATGAATAGCCTCCACAGGGATGATGAGCCTTCCGCTTTCATCAACAGAATCCTTATCTTCAACAATTGTGATAGAGATCGACCTCTCTTTCTTCCATAAAGGCGAGGCCGTTCTGCGTCGTTTGGCAGCGCATTACATTGCCTGAAATGCAGAACGGCCCCGCCGTTTCTGAAATTTGGTTATTGCTCAGTCCTATTCGACACTACTTCCCGGACTGCGGGCGGTTAAACGAACCGGCGCTTGGCAGCGCCCAGCAGGACTCTCACCTCCCGAGGATCTCTCGAGCTGCCCCCATTGCTTGAGACTGTGGCTGGACAGGTTGTTTCTTCCGGGCAGACGGGATCATTGCGAAGCAGGCCGCCACGCCTGCTTTTGGCTGGATGATGATCGCTATGCACCTTTCTTGCCGTTTATTGACGCCGAAGCTGAGTCCGACGCAGGTGATCTTGGCGCATCTGCCGCATCGCTGCTCCCCCTCGTCAGGGGACCATCTGCCGTTGTTGTTCGTCACCGGATATAGCCGCATAAGCTTCGGCATTTTTCAAAGAGCGTGTTCCGCCTCGTGTTCAGGCAGGAAGCGGGGCCTGTATCCCCTCACTCTCTTAGGCGATGAGAATCACTCTTGCACCAAGTTTTTTCGTTTTCCAATATCTTTCTTAATTTGTGAAGTATGCTGACCTTACGGTTATGAATTGTCATATAGTGAATACTTTTCTTTTTCGCAAACTGTCGCTCTGTCATTCCCTGATAGTAGATTGCCTGCAACAATTCCATATCGGCCTGTGTCAGCAGTTGCATTGCTCTTTGTAGGCAACGAATGGATTCACGACGCAGAACCAGAGACTCCACATCTATGTCCTCACTTCCAAATTGCAGATGCCCCTCCTCCAGCAGTCGTTCATAGGAGTCCTCACGACCAGGCATAAAACGCGCGATACGCTTTTCATTATCAAATTCAAAATGTTCAGCTTTCATTTCTTCCTCAAAACGGCGCATTTGCCGGTCACTTTGTCTCAGCACAGCCAGCACAGCCGGTGTGAGTTTCACGTCTGGATAAATCTTTTCATAGTCCGGATAGTATTTATTTGTATACGACATATCGTCGCCTCCATTTCTGAAATTTTGAAAAACCAACTTTCAGAAGCGAAGGCGGCCCGCGACAGGGTGATAGTCTGTAGGTTTCACCTACGATACGCACGCAAAAATAGAACGATGCGACTACTTTGTAGTCGCATCGTTCTATTCGCTTTCGTGACAAATCTGCGCAGTACAGAGCCTGCGCGTCGGTCCGCAACCCGGTCTGCGCCAAGTCAACTTGACCTTATTTAGCTATCCTCGCTTTCCAATCCTCTCATCATTTGTCCTCCTACATATAGTGTCTCGTGCAAGAAGCTTTCTTCTAATTACGCGAAGCCTATGTGTATTTATTGGAAGGCTCATCCCAATTACAATGAAGCAGGGTGATTGTATTGCAAGATATTCAGGTAGAGTTTGGACGGAGAGTTTGGAAATGTCAAGAAATGTGCAGTCGGGAAACACCCAAAATCTGAAAAGCTCGGCGGCATCGAATCAGGCCGCCGTCTGCGCCTGCGCCCACTCCCGGTACTTCACAGGCGGCAGTCCCAGCGGGTTGCGCGTATAGATCCTAACGCGGTTGTAGTAGATAAAAACATAGCGGAAAATGATCGTTTTGACCTGTTCTCTCGGCAGCTTGTATGCCGCGATCTGGTAGATCTTCTCTTTTTTGAGCGTGGCGAAAAAACTTTCCATCCGTGCGTTGTCGAAACAATGTCCGGTGCCGCTGAGGCTTTGTATCATGCCGCAGCGAGACAGCTCGGAACGAAAGGCTAAGCTGGTGTATTGACTGCCGCGATCCGAGTGGAACACCGCTCCGCTCAGACTCGGATAGAGCCGCTCCAACTGTCGTACCGTATCAATGCACAGCTCCTTCTTCCTATTGTCCCGCATCTCGAGCGCGACGATCTCGCCGTTGAAGCAGTCCATGATTGGCGAAACATACAGCTTGCCGTCTGCACACTGTACCTCGGTAATATCTGTGAGAAACTTCTCCGAAGGGCGCCGGGCACTGAAGTCCCGTTTCAGAATGTTTTCCTGCTCCTGCGCTTCTGTCGTGGCTTTCGTGATTCCATGCGGAATGCGTTTTTTATGGCGCCAGCCATTCTCTTTCATCACGCGATACACTGTCCTCCGGCTGACGTCAACGCCGTCCTGCTCAAGCGCAAGGGAGACGCGATCCACGCCGTAGTTTCGGTTATCCGGATGCTCTTCGAGAATTTTTGACCTTTCCCGCAAGAAGCTGACGGCTGCTGTGCCTGCCCCTGTTTCGAAGCCACCGGTAATAACCGGACTCGCTCAGGTGCAGAACACGGCACATATCCTTTGCCGTGTAGACACCCTTGCGGTCGACTACGAACAGGTGCCGCTCACACGCTTTTACTTCTTGCGGTCTTGCGCGAAAAAACCGAGTGCGTCCTTGAGAATATTGTTCGCGGTCCGCAGCTCGGCATTTTCTCGCTCAAGCTCACGGATGCGGATCGTCTGCTCCTCTGCGCTCAGCGTCTTCGCGGGCGGTGTATTTCGGCGTATGCTGCGCCAATCCGCCAGCGTGTAGTACGCAACACCGAGCTGCTGCGCAGCCTTCTTCACGCCGATCTCGTCTGACAGCTTCAGCGCTTCTTCCTTGAATTCTTTGCTGTAATGCTTCATTGCGATTCCCTCCATCTCTGTTCTTTCAGTTTAACAGATTTTTGGGGATTTTGCGACTGCACTTACAGGGTACTACTCCATTTGGCGTCCGGGAACACCTCGCCCACGGCCTCCAGCATCCCCATGCACTTGTCGCCAACGATGAGCTTTACGCCGTCCAAGCCGCGTCCGCGGAGCCACTGGAAGAAATTGACCCAACTGGCCTTGTCCTCTTTCATGCCCTCGGCAGCGCCCAAAACCTGACGAAAACCGTCCTCATTCACGGCGATTGCCACCAAAACAGCAACATTTTCGTACTCTCCGCCCCAGTTGCGGCGCAGGTAGATGCCGTCAACATAGACATACGGATACCGTCCACCCTGCAAGGGGCGGTTGCGCCAGTCCTCGATGTGAACGTAGGCTTTCTTGTTCAGTTCGCTGATGGTGGCGGGCGAGACCTTGCTGCCCCACAACGCCTCGGTGATGTCCTCCACCCGGCGCACGGAGACGCCTGCCAGATACATCTCAATGAGCGCCTCCTCCACGCTGCTCTCCCGGCGGCGATACCGCTCGATGATGGCAGTCTCGAAGGACATGCCCTTGAGCCGCGGCATGTGGAGCGTGACGTCACCGGAGGTCGTGGCAAGGTTGCGGTCATAGTGACCGCTGCGGTAGCCCTGACGGGCCTCGCTGCGCTCATAGCGCGCCGCCTGCGTCAGCGACTCCGCCTCCTTTTCCAGCAGCTCGTTCAGGGTTTCTTCTACACTGCCGCGGACCAATTCCTTGATCTGCCCCTTGATAATTTCCTCATTCAGCTGTACAATTTTCTCGGACATAGTTTGCTGTCTCCTTTCGAATGTTTGTGTGGTAACTTCATTCTACCAGAGCCTGCAAGCTATGTCTTTTTTTATGCTCTTTCCAATTTGCGCAAGTTATTGTACATTATCCAAGATAGAGTTTGATTCGCGGACTTTTCAAAGGCAATTTAAGCTGTGCGGCGAAAGACGCAGAAAAATCCCGACAGGCATCGTAAATACGATGACCTGCCGGGGTTTTTCGGAAATAATCGTTATCCTTGTTGGGGGAATCAAAACCTTTCGTCGCTTTTTAATCTGTCGAGCACAGCCTCTTCTGCCTCTCGTCGTCTCTTGTTTCAGTACTATATACGCAGGGACTTTCCCATTCACTCATCAAGTGCTTTCAAATTCCCGCGGCAAAATACGCAATAGACGATGCCTTGCGCCAGCGCAAGAAACCCACAGGTCAGATACAATAGCACAAACTGTCCTCGATCCACAAAGAGCCCCGAGAGCATGGACGCTGCGCTCATACCGATATGGTTGGCAAATACACGCAATCCCGCATAGGTACCGCGCTTGTCCTGTGGAATAGACCGCAGCATGGGAGCGTCTGCAGCCGTATAAAGCATATTGCACGACACCGTGCGACAAAAAGCAGAAATACAATCAACGGCGTAGGCGCTATTGTAATGAGTAGTAGCGCTATGCACTGTACAGTCAGCGATAGACGCGCAATGGTCGAAAGCTTTGACCACTGTGTTATTTTCGGCAGTGCCAGCAGCGTCAAACAGCCTATGAACGAATTTGCCGCAAAAACTGTGCTCACGGCGCTGTCTGTCATGCCTCGCCATTCACGCAGCACAAGGTTAAGCATTCCTGTCGACAGCGTGAAAACGCCGAATGCAAGAACACCGTAGAGCAAGTATCCCAGCACATGCTTATCCCGCAGTTCAGCGCGGATACCCCATGCACGCTTTACATCTTCAGTCCCCTGCCGCCGACGCGGCATCGTTCCTCTGAATACCGTCAGCGCCGCGTATATTATCGCGCAAAGGCCCAACACCACGCGGTACGGTTCATTTTTTACAATACGGTACACCGCACTACATAGTGTGTTTCCCATGATGCCACCAAGAAAATACATGATCAGGACCAAATTATAGGTATATTGCCGCGTATTTTCCTCCACAAGGCTTAGCGGAAGGTTAAATTCCATCGACATCACACAAGCAAGGCCTATACAATAAGCCAGATGACTTATATAGAATAATGGCAGGCGGTCAAAAATCACCGTCATTATCAACGAGACGCACATCAGCGCGCAGCCAATCGCCATCACAAACGGGTATCCCTTTCGATCTCCAACGTTCCCGATGAAAAACGAAGTCGCCGCCGTAGCAAGATAGCCTACACACAGCAACACGCCAATCTGTGCGCTACTCACGCCGCATGCTGTTAGATGGAAGTTCAGTGAGATTGACCACGCCCCCACGCACGCCCCCAAAAAAGAACTCACTATAAGCGCATGATCTGCCCCGTTTTGTCAGCGAACGAAGCGTCACTCTCTTCTCCATCTGCTTACTTCCTCAGCTTCAGCAGCATAGCGACGTGGCGGTAGAGATCACGCTTGAGAGCAGGCGTGATGCACGCCTCCTTGATCGGCATAGCAAGCTTGCCCAGCTCTTCGCAGCACACCGCAACGATCTCATCGTCCGAAGCGCCGGAGTCCATTCGCTCTCCCGTCTTCTCCAGCACTACGGGGTGCGGCGCGACTGCACCCGCGACCAACTTTGTGCCCCGGCGCCGCAGCAGCGCAGTGCAAAGTTGATAAGCGGGAAGTCGATCGTCGTGCGCATCGCATATTTATAAAAGCCTGTGCGCTCACCCGCTTCGCTACAGGGTACAATAAAGCGTGTGACCAGGATCGGCAGATGTTCGTGGCAGGAAAGGCCATTCGTTACCGTGTGGCGTGCAATCAGCGTTTCCACGCTCTCCCGATGTATCTCGCCGTTTTCGATGTACTCAACCTCCGCGTCGCAGGCAATCAGCGCTGTAGCAACATCAGAATAATAAATTGCGCGACACACCGGTGAATTGGGAATCTGGTGGCAGATGGTGCCGCCGGTCTTGAAGCAATAGGCAAGGCCGCTGCGCCAGAGGTGTGTTTGATTAAAATAAATGCAGCGGCGGTCCTGCATAATATTGCCGCCTATGGTAGCGATATTACGGATCTGCGGAGAAGCTGTCAGCGATGCCGCCTGCGCTACAACGGTGCAGCGTTCATTCACCAGCTTATTCTCCGCAAGCTCTGTAAGCGTCATACCAGAGCCGATAACCAGATAGCTTCCTGCATCAGTAAGCTCTCGAAGTTCCGGAATCTTTTTGAGAAAAACAAGTTCACAATCATCTCGCACCCCGTTTTTCAGCAGCGGCATAATGTCCGTGCCGCCGCCAATGTAGGTGGGGTGCTCGAATGAAATCGTTTCTTTAAGGCTTCTGAGTATCTGTCCATTCATTTTACACTCCCCCTCTCGGTCGGCAAAATTACAAATTTATCACACAGCGGCAGGCTGCTGATTTCCATTCCGCTTGCGCGGCGCGCTGCGTTAACAATGGCGGGCGCGACCGGTACAGTCGCCAACTCACCGACACTCTTTGCCCCGCAGGGACCGTAGGGGTCGTGGCTCGAGACCATGTCGACATACGTGCGCGGCATGTCGCCCATCTGCGGGATGCGGTAGTGCAGAAAATCGGTCGACAGCGTGCGGCGCGAGCGCGGGTTAATCTCCATGCGCTCATAGAGCGCGTAGCCCACGCCCTGGGCGATGCCGCCCTCGAGCTGACCGGCGACGGTAAGGCGGTTGATAGGCGTGCCGACGTCCACCACCTGAATAATATCGAGCAGACGCAGCGCATTGAGCTTCTTGTGATATTCTGCTTTAACAAAGCAAACGGCAAATGGATTTGGGCAAGCCGCTGCTTTGTAGCTTCCTACTCCGATAGGCACACCCCCCTTGGGATCGAACAGTATCTTGCGTGCAGCTTCCTCAAAGTTCATTTTGCTCTCCTCGCAGCCGCTGATATAATAAATGTGCTCCTTTTCCTCAACTTTGCAATCGGGGTAAATAAGCCTGAGTTGCTCGATCATCTTCTGCTTCAGATCATCGCACGCCAACTTGACCGCATTTCCGCAAATAAAGGTTTGGCTCGAGCCGAAGGTGCCTGTATTGTATGGTGTTAGCCGCGTATCTGCCGCCGTGATCTGCACATTGGACAGAGGAATGCCCAGACATTCTGCCGCAATCTGGCACTCCATCGTCTCGCTTCCCTGTCCGATATCGGCCGAACCGACAAGAAGATGGACGGTGGCATCGGCATTAAGCATAATAACAGCTCCGCTCAGTCCCTCCTTTGAGGACGGTCCTGAGCCGTGACAGCTGAATGCGATGCCCCACGCCTGCCGAATCTCGTCATTGTCAACAAGGGGCTCTTTCTCGTCGATCTCTTTCTGAAGCTGCCGGCAGCGGCGTGCGCAGTCCTCAATGCCGTTACTGCTCACAGGAATACTCGCGCAGGGAAAGCACTGTCCCACCTGTACATGGTTCATCAGGCGGAACTCCACTGGGTCCATGTTCAGCCGCTGCGCCAGACGATCCATCAGGATCTCTCGGCCAAAGGTAAGCTGCGTGTTACCGTAACCGCGGAACGCGCCGCCCGTGACATGGTTGGTAAAGACGCTCAGACCCACAAACGAATAATTGGGCACATTATACTGCAATTTACGCGCAGCGGCAGCAACGACCGTCGGTGTGTGCGTGGTGTAAGGGCCCGCATTCAGGCGGAATGTCGTGTCAAAGAACTGCATTTTGCCGTTTTTGTCCACACCGATGCGAAGATCCACGTCAGAGGCGTGGCGCACGACGGAGTAGAACTCTTCCTCACGCGAATAGAGCAGCTTGATTGGGCGGCCCACTTTACGCGAAATGAGCGCTGCGGCGTGCTGGGCGTGCAGCTGCTGGCGCGCGCCGAAGCCTGCGCCGACAAGCGGCTTGATGATGTGCACGTCCACTTCCTTGAGGCCGAAAAGCTCGGCCAGAATGCGGCGCTCCTGGAACACCGTCTGCGAGCAGCTGTAGATCGTCATGTGCTCGCCGTCGCTGAAGTCGCAGATGCAGCAGGTCAGCTCGATCATCGTGTGCTGCATCGGCGGCGTGACGAAATGGTCTTCCACGATAATGTCGGACTTCGCCTCGCCCTCGGCAATATCACCTTGCGACACCTCGCGGCGCTGGACAATATTGTTCGGCGCAATATGCGGCTGAAGCGCGGGAGCATTCGGCGCAAGCGCGGACTTAACATCCAGCATCGGCGCAATGATCTCATATTCTACCTTCACAGCTTCGGCAGCGGCTCGAGCCGCCGCCTCCGTCTCAGCGGCAACGATAGCTACGCGGTCTCCGAGCACCAGCGGCTCGTCAGTCAGCACCTTTTCATCTGCCATCAGCAGTGGGGACGGCGGGTTGCCCGAACAGTTGAAATATTCCTGCGGAGATTCCTCCGGCAGGGCACAGCCGAGGTAGCCGGGGATCTTCTCCGCCTCGCTCGTATCAATGCCAAGTACCTTGGCGTGGGAATGGGGGCTGCGCACCAGCGCGGCATACGCCATGTTCGGCATCGACAGATCGTCTGTATACTTCCCGAGGCCGGTCGCCTTGTCAATGGATTCCAGACGCGGCGTCTCGTGGTTGACAACAGCAAAATTACGCTCTTCCATCACGCTCGTGCCTCCTTTCCGTTCGCATATGCATCAATAGCCTCGGATGCCGCGACGATTGCCTGCTCGATCTTCGTATAACCGGTGCAGCGGCACAAGTTGCCCGACATTGCCGCGTGGATCTCCTCGCGCGTGGGATGCGGCGTTCTGTCCAGCAGCGCCTTGGCCGTCATGATCATGCCCGGCGTGCAGTAGCCGCACTGGATGGCGCCCGCATCAATGAATGCCTGCTGCAGCGGATGCAAATGCTCCGGCGTACCAATACCCTCAATCGTCTCCACAGTACCGCCATCCGCCTCAACTGCAAATACGCAGCACGAGTTTACTGCACACCCGTTCATAATGACGGTACACGCACCGCACTCGCCCAGATCACAGCCCTTCTTCGTCCCCGTGAGACCAGCTTTCTCTCGCAGGACATGGAGCAGCGTCTCTTCTGTCTCAACGGAGAAGCTGCGCCGCTGCCCATTGAGCATCAGTTCTATCTTGTGTTCGGCCATCTTTGTCCTCCTGTTTTCGTTATCCTTGTGAAAGGGAAGCGGAGCATTTGCTTCCAAATGCTCCGCCTGCGTCTCAAATTAAATTACAGCTCGCCGACAGCGGACTCGACGGCGTTGAGCAGCTCGTCCGACTCGATCAGACTGATCGTAGCCTTGGACTGGTTGCCCATGTAAATGTCCTCTTTCTGGAACTTAATGAGTTCGTTGACTTTCTCATAGGCAATAGAGGTTCCCTTACCCAGCTTGAACTGACCCAGATCATCCTGCGTAATCCAGATACCGCGGGAGGCAAGCAGCAGCTCGATGCCAAGGATCTTTTCGAGGTTCTTGATAACGAGTTTCGTCTTGCGAGCAGCCCACGGTGCCATGGAGACGTGATCCTCCTGGTTGGCCTTGGTCGGGATGTTGTCACACACGGACGGGAACGCCAGCGTCTTATTCTCGGAAGCAAGCGCAGAGGTGGAGCAGCAGATGATGTTGTAGCCGTAGTTCAGGCCGATGGGCTCACCGGCAAGCGCCAAAGGCAGGCCGTAGCTGATGGTCGGGTCGCACATGGTGAAGCAGCGGCGATCCGCAACGTTGCCGATCTCGACGAGGGACATCGTCAGGATATCCATTGCAAAGCCGGTCGGCTCGCCGTGGAAGTTGCCGCCGGAGAGGAACTCGTAATGACCGTCGCCCTTGGGAAAGATCAGCGGGTTATCGGTAGCGGCGTTGATCTCAACCTCGACGAGATGCTTGACATAGTCAAGGTTCTCGCGGCAGACGCCTTGGACCTGCGGCATGCAGCGGAAGCAGTAGTTATCCTGCACGCGCTCCTGATAATGGGGATGCATAATGTCGTGCTCGAGGTGGACCTTGCGAGCATCCTCGGTGACGCGGGTGCTGCCCTCGACCAGACGCATGACATTGGCGGCAGCCTTAATCTGACCGGCGTAGGGACGAGCCTCTTGGATGCGCTTGTCGAACGCGCGAGTCTCGCCGCGGATGGCTTCAAGGGACAGAGCCGTAGTGATCTCAGAGAGCTTGTACAGACGCTCGGCGTCATGGACGTTCAGGCACGCCATTCCGGCGAACATCGTGGTACCGTTGAGCAGCGCCAGGCAGTCTTTGGCCTTGAGCTGGAACTCGACTGGGGTAATGCTAGCCTTCTTCAGCGCTTCCTGCGCGGGCATACGCTCGCCCTGATAGAATGCTTCCGCCTGAGGAACACCAATGAGGACGGAGACAATGTGAGCCATGGGAGCGAGGTCGCCGCAGGCGCCGACGCTGCCCTGCCAAGGCACCACAGGATGAACGCCCTTGTTCAGCAGCTCGACCAGACGCTCAACCACGACTGGACGCAGACCGGACACACCGCGGCAGAAGGCATTCAGACGAACACACATGGCCGCACGGACGACCTCCTCGGGAGCTGGGTCGCCGACACCGCCGCAATGGGACAGGACCGTGCGATACTGGTGCAGGTCGCTCTCCTCGATGGTAACCTTGTGATCTTTGTGCTTACCAAGACCCGTGTTGAAGCCATACACAGCGGGCGCGTCATCGCGCATCCACTCGCTTTCCATATAGTTGCGGACCTCAGCAATGTGCGCCATGCAATCCTTGTCAATTTCGACCTCATACCCCTTACGGGCAACATTCACGACGTCTTCAATTTTGAGATCCACGCCATTGAGAATGAGGAGTGATGAAATAAGCACAAGATCTTTTGCTCTGAATCTGTCTATGCGACGAATTATAGCATCTGCAAGCGTCCCAAAAATCGATAGTCCATTCAAAAGCCCTCCCAAAGACATTCCAATAATCAAAGTAAACATCACGTTTGACATGGATACAATACCGCCTCTCGAGAGGATTTGTTTTAGCATTGCATTTTCTGCAGAGATATACTTTCCATATCCGTTGAAAAAGAATGTCTGCCATCTGCACAATCGACTTTTTCTGCACAATTACTGCTACGGCAATTCCTGCTGCAACACTTCCTAAAAGGCAAATTAAAGTGTTGCTTTTTCGATAAATCATTACGCACAGAACAACTGGCGGAAGAACCATCCATATACTATCCCTAAAAACGCCATTCATCACACTAATCAAAGCGCTGGCGCTTAGTGTATCGCGCTCTTCCCCAAAGAAAAAATCAATAAACAAATACACTCCGCTTGTGAGCGCTACCGCTGGAAATACAGCCACGCAAGAGGAACATACTCATTTTCCCACCTGCTCAAGCCTAGCAAAGAGAGAAGTTCCCTCGCCTTTTCCAAAGACTCTTTTTCATATTTTCTATATCTGGGTGTATGTAATGCCGCATCAAAAGGTTCGTATGAATGTTTTTCGAGTTGCCAATCATAATATTGTCCAAAACCGTCATCGCCTTAAAAACACGAAGGTTTTGAAACGTACGCGCAATACCATAGTTTACCATGGAATCTAGCGGCTTTCCGGTGATATCAATTCCATTAAATGTTACTTTTCCATCTGTCGGTTTATACACGCCGGTCAGCGCATTGAACATAGTCGTCTTTCCAGAACCGTTCGGTCCAATCACGCCCAGTAGTTCGTGGCGATGCACATCAAAGCTAAGCTCATCGACCGCCTTAACTCCGCCAAAATGCATTTTCAGGCCTCTAACTTCCAGAATGTTATCCATTTGCTCTATCTCCTCACTTCCCATTATTGAGGTTTTAAGCATTCTTGCGCAAAATGCGCAGTTGCTTGATCCTGTCGGCAATACCCTTGTCACCTGCAAATGCTCTAGAGCCAAGCAACCCCTGTGGGCGGAACAGCATACAAAGAACCATAATAAGACCACCGATGCCAATTCGGTACAAAGCCAAGTCGCGGTAAAGCTCTGGTACCATCGTAAAGAACGCTGCGCCGATCACCGCCCCCGGAAGACTGCCAAGACCGCCAAGAATACACATCTGCATAATCTGCGTCGAAATGTTGAATACAAAATTATTTGGATTGATTGCCGAAATGTAAAATGCATATAGGCATCCCGCAACGCCAGCAAAAAATGTCCCCACAGTAAAGGCAAACAACTTGAGTCTCTTTGCCTTGACCCCTACCGAAATTGCACCAAGTTCATTGTCTCGGATACCCTGCAAGTTACGTCCGATTTTAGAATGGATTACATTATTGAGAAGGGAAAACGCAATTACCATTACAATAAATGTTAGGTAATAAAAATCCATTCCCGACGAAATTTTCTTGCCAAATATCACTGGGCGGGGAATCGCAGAAATACCGGTAGCACCATTTGTCACAGAGTTCCAATTGCGAACAATTGCCAAGAATATATTTAAAAATGCAGTTGTAATGAGACCAACAAAATCAACTGTAAGCCTCAAACAGGGGAGGCAAATCACAAATCCGATTATAGCGGATACAATACCCGCACACAGCAGGCAAACACCAAACGGCATTCCGGCATTTTTTCGCAAGGAGTGCTGCCACATAAGCACCAATACCGTAAAATGCTGCAAACCCGAGACACATCATACCTGTGTAGCCGCAAATTAGCATATTTCCGAAGCAAACCACCGAGTATATAAATGTTGTTGTCATCAAGCGAATCACAAATGCGTTTTTGATAAACAGCGGGGCAATAAGCAGAAACAGAAACGCGCTTCCATAAAGAAGCATAATTTCCTTATTTTTATTAACTAAGATAGCATTTTCTCTCAGTTTCATTGTTACACCTTCTCCGCTTTCTTAACTCCAAACAGGCCCTCTGGACGAAACATCAGAACAAATACAATAATTAGATAACCCATTGCATCTCTGAATGCCGTTCCGACATATGCGCCCGCCATCGCCTCCGCAATGCCCAGTATAATTCCGCCAAAAAAAGCTCCCCAAAAACTGCCAACGCCGCCTAACATAACAACTGCCCATGCTTTAATCGTACCAAGCATACCCATATCAATGCTGATATAACTGTAGTAAGAACAGTAGAGCACACCGCCAAAAACTCCAAGAAAGCCGCCAAGCGCATAAATTCCTGGGATAATTGTGTTAGTTGGAATGCCCATTAAAGATGACGTCTGTATATCCTGCATGATATCACGCGTGCCAAGTCCCATTTTCGTTTTCTGTAATACAAATTGCATAATAACCACAACAGCCAACGAACAAAGCGGGATAATAATCGCCCTGATATAAATCTGCATTCCTCCAACCATAAAGGAGCCAGAGGGAAGAAGTGATTCAAATGGAATCGCTTCAGGTCCCCAAATAACTTGTGCAACCGTTTTCAAAATCAAAGCGACACCAAATGCACTAATCATAGGAACCATTCGGTTTGCATTACGGACCGGACGATAAGCGGTCCGTTCAATAATAATGCCGATACCGCCCGTGATAATTCCTGCTATCAGGCAACAAATCAATGGGTGTACTTTTGACGCCAAGGAAATCATAAGCGAATATGCAATAAATGTACCAAACACATATAAATCACCATGTGCAAAGTTCACAAGATACAGAAGGCCGTATACCATACTGTACCCAATTGCAATCATGGCATAAATTGATCCACATGATATGCCGTTAATCAACTGTTGCAGGAAATAATTCACTTTCTCCACATTATCATCTCCCTATAAAATTTATTTTTACAATCCTTGGATTCGATGCTATAAAATTTTGCCGCATAACGCCATTTTCATGACAATGCCCTTGCAATTCGTGCAAACTGCATAAATACATCTCTTCCCTTCTCTTTATTTTTCTATTTTTATAATATAAGCTTTCATCAAGATAACTTAGGTACTTAGGTCATCTTGATAAAACTATATCTTAACCTCTACTATATGTCAACTGCTTTTTTTCGATTTATCTTGATAATGCGCAGAATTCACAAAGCAATGTTACATCCCTTTCTTTTTTCTAAGAACGCTTAAATTGTATTGAAAATCCTGGCTTTTTTATGTAGCGGCCATTGTTGCTTTTTGCCTTTTTATCGGGCAAATCGATTTTTTTACTTTTATATGGTTCATATTCTTTTTGTATTTTTGTCAAAAATGACAAGCTCTTATCTTTTACTTGAACTATCTCCGACTATATTGGAGATAGAATCTAAGGCAGCCTGTATTTTTTTTCAAGTAATTTAAGTAATCAGGTCCCCGGTAATTGTTTATATTGTTGACTTCTCTTTTCTTATCGTATAAAATTATAAAGATTTAGAATTTCAATTTTAATATATGAATAGGTGAAGATAAATGGGATTACGTCAGACAACTAAGATTTCAATTGTCGACCAGATTGTCAATCAAATAAAAATACAAATTGATACTGGAGAACTAAAAACAGGTGATAAGCTTCCATCACAGGTTGAAATGGAAAAGATTTTTTGCGTCAGTCGCCCAACGCTCCAGAAGGCAATTTCAAAGCTAATCGTAATGGGGCTAGTTGAGGCTCAGCAAGGTAAAGGATATTTCATCCGTCAGGTGGATGATATTGTTATCCTGCCCAACATTCCTTCTCCCGCAACTATGAGCTTGGATAAGTATTATCAGCTATATGAGGCTAAAATGTTCTTCGATGCAACAATGGCACACCTTGCTGTATACAACGCATCCGACGATGAAATAGCCGCTCTTTGCCAGTATGTTGAGCAAGTGAAGAGCCTGCCACTTGATAGCGATAATCCTAGCGAGAGCGGTGATCGTTTCCATGAAATGGTTGCGGAATTCTCCCACAATCAGCTGATGGCAGATTTTGAAAGGTCCCTCCTTCAGTTGCTCAATGAGTACGAACACAGCTTTATCAAAAAAGATATTGTTAACTTTGAGAAATATGAAATTCTCCCGCACGACAGGATTGCAGAAGCAATCAGAAAACGGATGGAATGTTGGCCTATAAAGAGGCTTTTAACCATGTTAAAGCCTTTATGGTAGATATTGGCCTAAATCCCAGAAGCAAATCAATTTGAGGTGAGGCTCTGCAGATTTTTAGAATTTCTTCTATATGTGATATTGTATAGTCTTTAAGTTTATAGAACCGTGCCGGAAAAGCAATATGATATTTTTTACTCAGGAAAAGGCTCTATGTTACCCTGACATTTATAATTCCGTGCACCATCCGACTGCTATTGAGTGGATACACGATATCCATGCACTTATATTTCCCGCAGCCACCCGCCGAAGGCAGGGCGGTCGGCTGACGAGGCCGCGCAATAATATGAGACTGCTATGGGGGGCGAAACCATGCTCGCGTCACTTCTGACGCTCGCACGGTTTCGCCCCCTTTCGGCTGTTCTGTTCGGCGCGTCTGCCGGGGGTGACGCACCTCACAGAACCCCTCCGCAGCGATGACTTTTGCCACCTGCCTTTCGCTGCATATTGGCTCACATCGCGGCCCAAGATGACTAGCTATCAGTCGATCTCCGTCCTGCTCCATGACCTTTTTCAAACCTCATGAATTTACCTGTTTTCCGTCCAATGCCTGCTGCCTCTGATCTGCGCTGATTTGCTTATCGTCCGAAATACGGAGGATCGTGGCACCTTTTCCCCCACCGTCCGACCACCGAAAAAGCCATGTGCTCCATATCGTCGTCATGAAAAAAGATGCCCTTCAGGTTATTGAGAATAACCTGAATCGCCCGGTTGGAGGTATCCCACACCCGTGCGTTATCACTGCCCCTCGGCGTGACGATCTCGATCTCCACAAACGCTTTTTCAAAATACGGCAGCGGTTCCTGCGCCGCCGCGTCGGAAATTGCCGCGTGGATCATAGCCTTCCAATGCTCTTCGACGGCCTCCGTCAGCTTCTTCATCGAGGGCAGCGGCTCGTCAATCTTTAAGGTCACGATACCGTTCCTATTTTCCCCGCCGCTGTGCTGTTGGGCAAGGGGCTGTTGTTCCTGCGCTGCCGGACTGCCAAATGTTTCCATGTCGTAGATCACGGCTAACTCCTGGCTTTGCAGCCGCAGCGTAAGTTCATACATTCGCTGTAACTGCTTTGACGTGGGCACACCTTTTTCCGGTAGGCATCTACTGATCTCCTCAAGCGTCTTTTTTAGATCGATATACATAAACGGTCAGCCCCTTCAGGTCGAGCAGCTCCGGATACATCCCCGCGATGGGAAGATCCTCCGGCCAGATGCAAAGCTCCAATGTGATCTTCGGCCAATATGCCTTTTCCTCGCTCTTTTCTCCCAAATAGGTTTTTGCCGCGGAGAAAAAGTAGACATACTTCAATAAATCGCAGGCGGGGTTCACAAACAGGTGGCGGGAATGCATCTCAATATCTCCGATCCCCTGACTGCCTGAAAGCGTTCCTCTGTTTTTCGCGCGCAGCGTTTGGAGATGCCGCTCCTCGCCCAATATCCTTTGCAGGCTGACGGGCAGCGTTTCCGGCGTCGTCAGATAGACGCGCTCATACTGCGCCTTGAGCTTAATGGGCGAACGCGACCACCTCACCGGCCGGTCCCGCTCCGTGCAGTCCTCCCGAAGGAGACGGCGGCGGTTCCACATCGTCTGCCGGATGATGTTCCGCGCCGCCTTCACTCTTGCGTTCTCCCGACAGACCAGCAGCATACCCGTCGCCTTCGTTTCGTAGCTGCCGTACCGCGTGTAGAACAGCGAGCCCTCCGCGCGCACCTGCCACTCCATTGCGCCGCCCCCGATGTCATAGACGGCCAGACGGTGCTTTCCTGCCATCAGCATTCCGGTAAAGCGCGTGGTGGAGAGGATACCCGGCGCAATCCTCCGCCAGCAGGCGGACGGGATAAAATAGGGGGCCTCCCATTCCTGCCGGTCCGCAGAGACGAGGATACCGCTCCTCTCCATCAGCGCCGCCATGCGGGATACCTCCATGATCCTCTGCCTTGTCTGCTCACCGCCTCCGGCGGAGAGCAGCGGCTCAAGCTCAGGAAACAGCGCCCGCCCCTTTGCCAGAATAGACACGCAGCCGCGCTTATCCTTGGAAACATATCGGTTTTTCGTCAGCAGCCGGAAGGCGTAGGACAGCGCCGTACGGTCGCTGCCGCCATCGTTGTTGAGCCTATCAAGGCAGGACGGATAATCCAGCAGATTGAACCTCGATAGATGCCGCAGCAGTTTTAATTGATTTTCATTCAGCATAAATTACACGCTCCTTTTGTAAGAAAGTTCGGGCGGCATGGAAGCAGCTTTTCTCTAAAAGCCGTTTCCGTGCCGCCCGACATGGTTTGTGACAGCCCCTCACAAGACGATCACCCCCCTTGCACTACGTTTTCTAAGTTTTAAGCATCTGTTCCTTCACAGCTCAGGTATCGTATCAACGGCTCCGTGTAGATACGGATATACTTTTGTCTGGTGCCGATGTTGGCTCCAATGGAAGCGAAAGGCTCGCGTCCCTCTGCCACCAGCCACGAAAGCTGACGGGGCGAAACACCGAAGAATTGCGCGGCGACCTTCAGCGGCACGTGGTTGGGATATTCCTGCCGCAGATTATTCGCTGTTTTCCTGTCCATGCGTATACCTCCTTCCTCCATGCGGTTTTTTTGCGTCGCCTACTTCCTCTTTCTGTCCAGTTCTTCCATCAGCGCCGGAACATTGACGTAGTAAACGCCGCCGCTCTTGATGTGCGGAACCGTGCCGTTTTTGCAGCCCTGCCGCAGATAATACTGAGACAGGCCCGTGCTTTTACACGCTTCTGCGATTTTCTGAAAAGGCACCATAAGCTCTTCCCTCCTCTCTCCAAATTTCGCATATCCGCTTCTTTCTCGTTTTAAGTCGCGTTTCTGCGATATTTTGATCATACAGGACACATCTCTCCTTGTCAAGATAAATTTTTCATTTTTTAACATTAAATTTTCTATCCGCTTTTTGTATTGCTTTTTTGCGATATTTGCTGTATAGTAACTACAAGCACAAAACAAGGAGGATCAACGATGACGACCGGAAAAAAAATTCGCGCCCGCCGCAAACAGCTCGGTATGTCGGTAGATGATTTGGCTGCCAAGCTCGGCAAAAACCGTGCAACCATTTATCGCTACGAAAACGATATGATTGAGATGCCCGCCTCGCTTCTGAAGCCCTTAGCAGAGATATTGGATACAACGCCCGGCGAATTGATGGATTGGGGCGATATTATGGTCTCCGAAATAGAGCATCAGGAAAAGATGTGCGAGCTGCTTCCACAAATTAGAGACGGCCTTTCCATTGAGGGAGAACGGCAGAAATACCTTCTATTCAAAGTCCCCGCAGTCGGCGGCAGACTGGAAATCGACTTCCACTCCCTGCTTCTGACGCTCTACCAGATAAACCAGAGCGGGCAGGCTTCCAAGATGCGCACGGTACGGATCCTCGGAGAATTGGTCTCGTCGTTGGATGCAAGGTCTCAAGAGCATCTGATATCCTACGCGGAATTTTTAGATGCCCGTCACCAAAAGCAGTACGGTACTTCGGTCACGCACCCATACCAGTACGAATAAAGAAAGGGATGTTTCATGGCATCAACCAGAATAAGAACCACAAAAGACGGTCAAACCTTTTATGAGATCCGTGTCAGCCGTGGACGCGCCAGATCCTACCTCACCACCCGTTGGTATCCACCGGCTGGATGGAGTCAAAAGGCCATTGACCGTGCATTAACCAAAGAAGCAGCCGAGTTCGAACGACGCTGCCACGAGGGAGAAGTCACCTCTCGCGCAGAGCAAAAAGAAAACGACCTCCGGCAAAAACAGGAGATCGCTAAGATTCAAACTCTACGGCAATACGGCGAAAAAGTCTTTATGCCTGCCAAGACTGTGACCATGAGTGAAAACGGTCGATGCGCTTATCAGGGCAATCTCGACCACTGGATATACCCCACTCTGGGCGAGTTGAAAATGCCCGATATCACTGCCGCAGACATCAGCGCGCTGCTTTTGTCCATGCAGTCCGCAGGAAAGGCAAACGCCACCTGCGTCAAGGTCTACACGATCCTGCACAGCCTGTTCAAAATGGCTTACATGAGTGATGTGCTCTCTGTAAACCCGATGGACAGGGTAGAGCGACCCAAGCCCCGCAAGAGCGAGCGCAGAGACAAGCCCATAGAAGCCTATACCGCCTCAGAGCTTCAGCGCATCTTCTCTGCCATAGATACCGAGCCGCTCAAATGGCGCGTCCTTATGCGTCTGCTGATCGACACCGGCATACGCAGGGGCGAGTGCTGCGGCCTTCAATGGAAGGACATCGACTTCAGCGCGTGTATTGTAACGATCAGCGGCAACCTGTGCTATACCCCGCAAAAGGGTGTCTACTTGGATACTCTGAAAAGCGGAAAGGTGCGGACGATCGACGTCGCCCCGGAGATCATCGGTCTGCTCCGTGAACTCAGGCTGGAGCAGTCTAGGGAGGCGATCAGTCCGTTTGTATTCACGCAGTCGAACAGTCCCGAACCCATGCATCCGCAGTCTCCGGCCCGCTATATGCAGAAGCTCTCCGCGAAGTGCGGCGTACCGGATCTACATCCGCACAAGCTGCGGCACACCTTCGCCAGCATCGCCATCACGAATGGGGCCGACGTGGCAAGCGTGTCCGAAAAGCTCGGCCACAGTGACAAGGCCATTACGCTCCGTATGTACACTCACGCAGATCAGGAAAGCATTCGTCGTGCCAGTCAAATTTTCAGAGATGCGCTGAAAAATTCCAATCAGGCATGAGCTGATCTTATCCGTCAAATTTTATCGGTATGGGTTTCTGTATGGGTTTTGCGTAAGCGAATTTTCCTACGGAAAAAAGTAAAAACCCGCTATCCCTTGCGGGACAACGGGTTTCCATGTCATGCCATATCAGAATAGATTTCCCGTCTTCCGCAACAAGAATTACTTGGTTCTTCGTCGAATAACAATTGGAGCATATGCGATGCTTCCTTTCCGGCGGGCAACTGCTTACAATAGTCTTATTGCTTAAAAGGAGATGAGACTATGCCAAAAGAATATCCCGCTGAATTCAAGGCCAAGATTATCAAGCGATACCAAAAGGGAGAATCCATTCAATCGCTCAGTCAGGAATTACATATCGCGCAAAGCACACTCTACGACTGGAGAAGAGAATACTGTTCCATCAAAACAGCAAATCGTACCTACACGCCAAAAGAGTTCGACACCCTTTCAAGGCGGCTGGAAAAGCTGGAGCATGAACTGGAGATCATTCGGCTCACGGGGTACATATCAAATGTGCCCTTACAGAAAAAGCTGGTCTTCTTGGAAAGCCTCTACCAAAAGCCAGACAACCCGTATAGTGTCCACGAGCTCTGTGAAGCGTTGGATGTTGCCCGCGGAACCTTCTACAACCACATCTTCCGCCGGGCCGACCGCAGCAAGCGCGATCAAGAGCAGGCGCGGCTTATGCGGCTGGTACAGCAGGTTTTTGATGACAGTGCCCAGCGATTCGGCGCCGAAAAAATTCGCATCGCTCTGGCCGAAAGCGGCATCCGGGTCAGCACCAAACGCATCGCGGCGATCATGCAAGAGCTTGATCTGCACAGCATCCGCCCAGACGCAAAAAAGCAATTCAAGAAGCGTCAGCAGTACAAAAAACAGAATCTACTGGAGCAGCAGTTCACCGCGGAGCGTCCCAACCAAATCTGGGTCAGCGATATTACATACTTCAAAATCAACGACTACTGGCTCTACTTTTGTATGATCCTCGACCTTTTCTCCCGCAGGGTCATCGGCTATCGGATGTCCCGCAACGCAAGCACTCATCTGGTCACAAGCACCTTCCGGGAGGCCTATCAAGCACGAGGCAATCCCATCGGGCTGACCTTTCACAGCGATCGCGGCGCACAGTATACCTCAGCCACGCTTACGGAACTGTTGCAAAAATGCGGTGCGAAACAGTCCTTTTCCGCTACAGCACGGCCCCATGACAACGCGGTCGCCGAAGCGTTCTTTGCTTCCTTCAAAAAAGAGGAGGCGTACCGCAGGGAGTACACCTCGGAGCAAAGCTACCGCAAAAGCGTGGCGCAATATGTCCAATTCTATAATGAGCTGCGTCCCCATCGGACCTTAGAATACAAGACCCCACAGGCATTTAAGGAGGCGTACTGGGCGAGTTTATCGTAAAACTGTGTTCAAATAACGACTTTGCGTAAAAATATTCGTTTCACATTTTGAGAGTTTTCACCTTCACTCATAAGAAGGGGATAAGAAAAAAGCCTTGACTTCTCAAGGCTTTGTTGGCATGAAGAAGCCCGCTTTTCGATAAAAATGTTCGAAAAGCGGGCTTCATTCAACTACATAATCGTCACACCCCAGCGCATAGCCCTTCAGAGTATCCTCCTCGCTACCCAGTGCGGTAAGAAACAGGATTGGAACATTGCTCTTCTTTCGCACAGACTGACAGACGGCAAATCCATCCAAACCCGGCATGAGAATATCCAGCAAAATCGCATCGTAGTCATTGTCCCGAAGGATGTCCAGTGCCTCTTCTCCGTTCCGAGCCAAGTCGCAGCTTAGTCCGTGCGCAGTGAAATAGTCCAAAACAATGTTCCGGATACGGGCTTCATCTTCCACTAACAGGATCTTTTCCATGGGTCATCCCTCCTTTCGCTGTCATGATAACAAAAACTTGTGTCGAAATGATGACCCTCAGAAGTATTATAGTTCTATCTGCAGCATTCATCAAATAAAACAGCGCAGCTCCCGCGTGGAAGCTGCGCTCAGTATGACCCGTTAAGGGGTTTCCTGCTGAACAATGTATTCTTTCAGCACAAAGGGGATATAGAAGCCACCATAAGCCCACACTTCTCACTCGTCAATGCAGGCCTAAGAAGTGCGGCAGCTCCTCGCGGGTTTTCTTCCTCGGTTTCGTCATGGCGGGTCGCTCCTTTCTACTCATGGGAAAAAGAAAAGAGCAGCCGTTTCAAAATTGAAATGGCTGCTCCTGGCAGTTGGTGTCTATGCTGTGTCGTTGTCACACAGCAATTTTTATTTTGACGTCGTATGGCTGATTATTATGGTTCTTTTTCCAAATCATTTGGATATTAGAAAACATCCAGAGTCAATTAAAGCTCCCGTCCCATATGGGGAAATCCACAAGGTACTCGGCACTGACGGCCGGTACGTAGTAGACGCCGTACAATTTAAGACCATCAGCCATTTCCACGCCGCTTTCTTTAAGCTCAATATAATAGCGGTAGTAAGGCATGAATATCTCGTTGACATTTTCTGTGCGATATACAAGTTCTTCCTTGGCAATCATTTCCTCACTTATCCCTGTGTCGTGCAAATACTCGCTGGGAACGGTTGTAATATACTCTCCATTGAGCAGCATCTCACGTGCTGCATCGCTTGTAATGATGGGATAATCGCCTATTTTGTTCGTGCAGGAAAGATTGTTTTGAAAGCTGACATTCGACAACTCTCCGCTTTCCTCCGACGGCGTTAAGCCGATTAAGCAGAAGTTGTAATTGAGTATTTTTTGTACCGGATCCGTGTCATCCTCATATACGAAGTATCTACGCAACTGTTCCCCGGTAAAGGTGTAGTCGCACCACGTATATATAACAGGCTCATCCACGTTCAGCAAGGAGGCGTATTTTTCCAGGAGTGTGCCGATTGTCGTTTTCGCCTCATTTTCCGATGTATAGTCGCTGAAAAGCTCACCCTGTGTGTTGAATTCCACGACTGCGTTCCCATTTCCGGAAACAAGAATGGTATGCTCTCTGGTCTTAGCGGTTAAGCGCCACGCCTCTCCGCCACTAAGCCCTGTATTGGGCGAGAGCTGCGCAGTATCCTCCACTCTCTTGTACTCCGTGCTGATAATGTCGGCGTTCAGGCGAGCTGCTATGTCTTCGGCAACCCCAAGCAGCTCGTTTTCACTGAGATACACGGGTAGACCCGAAGCATCGGTATAGGCAAGATTTTCATATACGGGCAGTGTTTCGAGCACCATATCCTTCGTCCACGGATTTGCTGATCCGCTTTCCGAAATATCGGACAGCATCAAACCCTCAAAGCCCATATCGCCACCTTCAAACTGCGCGTTAAGCAGGGGGAGTTCGCTGCTTTCATCGGGTGGGGAGTCTGTAGGAATCAAGCGAATTCCCGCATAGACCACAAGGCATAAGCAAGCCGCCATAGCCCCCCACTTGATCCAACCGGGCCTTTTTGCTTTCTTTTTATGGTTGAGAGCTTCATCAACATATTTCGTGTCAAGCTCGCTCATGGCATCGGAAAACTTCTTTGCGTTCATACGAACACCTCTCTTTCAATCAAATATTGCTTCATCTTTTCCCGGATGCGGGTCAGCCGGACGGAGATGTTTTTCTCCGAAAGCCCCATAAACTCGGCTATATCCTTGTAGCTGTCGGCAAACCAATATCGGCGCATGAAGATAACGCGGTTTTCGAGGGTCAGCGTGTCCAAAAATTCTCCAATGATACGGGCTAATTCTCTGGCTTCTATCTCGGTTTCCACCGTATTCGGGTCTGCTATGCAGGCTTCAATTTCCTCCATAGCAATCGTGTAGTGACTGCTTCGTTTTGCTGCTTCCTTTCTGTAATAAATCTTCAATGAAATGTTCCGAACGATTTTACAGATATAAGTCAGCAGCGGATTGGGGCGCGCCGGGGGAATCGCGTTCCATGCGCCCAAATAAGCATCGTTTACACATTCTTCCGCATCTTGCCTGCTCCCTACGATATGATAGGAAAGATTGTGGCAGTCTTTTCCGTATTTTGTATCCAGTTCCCGTATGCCTTGTTCTGAACGCGCGAAAAACAATTCAATGATATTTTCATCTGTTATCATCACATCGCCTCCTTTCCGGCTTCACCTATATACTACGGTTTTAGCTGCAAATACTACATCAAATCCGAAACTTTTTCAAAAAAATTATACCACACTTCGCTTGAGATTGCTCGCGGAGCTTTTGCCGCTTCACTGGCGGCTCTCCGGCGTTCCTCACTGTATGGGGCGGTCGGGCGGAAACTCAATCTGACTTTTTTTGCCGTGTGAGCAGCGTTCGATGAGAGATGGGGAATCTCATACACCTCTGCCATCCCTCGCTTCTAACAATCGAAAAGCCAACATTTTCGACACCTATTCTAACGCTAAATCCATCTCCTGCCAATCAAGAACGGGGGGGCAGTCTCTACCTCTGACCGCCAAGATTGATATTTGATTTCGCTGAATATTGCAAGATGGTTTTTCAAATGAAACTGTGAACGCTTTCCAAACAAACCGGATTTTCATAGATTTTCGGGCAAACATGGCTTGAAGTCATCCACAATACAATATCTTGGTGGTCAAAAACCGGGCAATTCAAACGGGCGGTGGTTTTCTGCTGCAGGGAGATCGGATTGCACCAGGGTCAGTCTGGAGATTTTCTCCGAAATTGACAAAAGCATTCTCACATGGCAAAACGGATTTTGAGCGCAAAAAAGCGGGAGACTATCTCAGTCTTCCCGCTTCTGCTTCTTCATCCCATGGTAAAGGGCTGAAACTCAATTTTGATCCGCATCCCCATTCCCGCAGCGAGGCGCTGGAGCGTCCGCAAGGACGGGTTGGCACTGCCGCTCTCCAGTTTGCTGATGTCTGCCTGTGCAATACCGGTCTTTTCGGACAGTTGCTTCTGGGTCATCCCGCTGCTCTTGCGGGCGTCGATCATAGCCTGCATGATGGAGAACTCAGGCTCCAGAGCCTCATACTCTGCCCTGACTTCCGGATCCTGCAGCTGCTCGTTCAAAAAGTCATTGAATTTACTCATGGTCTGTTCTCCTCTCTGCCGAGATAGTCGGCGCGATATCGCTTCGCCCGCTCAAGTTCAGCAGGCGGTGTCTTCTGTGTTTTCTTGATAAATCCGTTGGTAAGGATCACCCGTCGGCCGACTATGAAAAAGTACAAAAACGCGGGAAATATCAGAGCCTACCTTCGCCCGCAGCTCAAAGATGCCATCACCCAGCGGTTTGGAGCACGGCTCCCGGAGATCCGGGCCGTTGTCTGCCAGCAGCGAGATCGTCCGCAACATCTTAGCGCGCATCTTCTTATCCAGGCTCAATATGAAGTCCTTTGCCGGTTCTGTGCCGTCGGCCTTATCATAAAAAATCACTTCATATTCCTGCACATTTAACCCGCCTTCCAACTATGGGATTTATCCTATATTTATTGTATGGGATAAATCCTATATTGTCAAGCAGCTTTTGAAATTATTATATCCCTCTGCCCGTTCATTCTATGTTGACCCAGCCCATTTGCAGCGCACCTACCTTTCGGGACATACTAACCTACGTCTCTCCTGTCGTGTCATTCAGTACACAGAGGTAGCAATTCCCGTACAAAGCCGCTGTACCGTACTACCTTTCTGTGCAGTAAAATATAGACGGGAAGGTGGTGATCGCTTGGATATTTTGTCGAGAATTAAAACATTGATGGAAGCACGGGGCTGGACAGCCTACCGGTTGGCAAGTGAGGCCGGTTTGACTGAGTCCACCATTCAAAAACTGTTTCGTCGGAATGGAATCCCCACCCTTCCCACGTTGGAAGCGGTCTGTTCCGCCTTTGGCATAACGCTTTCTCAGTTTTTTGCTGATGATGATATGGTTGAGTGTACGCCGGAGATCAAACGGTTGATGGAGGCTTGGACACCCTTGCCTCAGGAGCAGAAGGAGGCCTATCCGAAACTCATGGAGCTCTACCAGCATGATTAGCGACTTGCCGTGCCACCCGCATTTCCTCTGGTAAAACTGCACACCCTGTAAGACACGCCGCCCGTCTCCGCGTTGTCTGGCGGCTGATTGTTCATGACCTCTATCGGTGCATAGCATTAGAAATAATGCTGTGCACCGACTTTTTTTGCGTTTTCTGGGTCATTCCGCCTACCCGCATCGGGATAGGGTGTGAAAGGGGACAAGTAACCGCCTCCGCGGGTAAGGAGGGAGGTGAAATCTTGCATCTTTCACCCTCCCAGAAAGCAAAAGTCTGCAGGCAGTTTGAACGTTTTTGTAAGGATGTGCTGGAATGCGAAAGCATCGACTACATCCGACACATAACGGCACGTGCTGAGCACGTGATTACATTTTCCGATCTTCCGGAGCCGGTATTGGAGCAGCTGCACACCACGGATACATACCCTTCCGATATGTACCTGTTCGATGTGTGCGGCTTCCATCTGCCCATCCACGATGATCGGTTGGGACAAGCACTTTTGGAGATCGGGGTGGAAGGTTACAGCATCCTGCTGCTCTCCTTCCTGCTGGATCTGAGCGACCGACAGATCGCCCTGCTCCTCAACAGTTCCAAATCTTCGATCCAGCGCCGCAGAACAGCATTTTTGAGACGCTTAAATCCAAAATGAAGGAGTGATTGCCATGCCGCGCCATCGCAAGAAGCCACGGGCCCTGCTGGACTACGATACCATCGCAGCTGCCTCTACCGGCGATCCGGACGCTATGGCCGAAGTTCTCAGACACTTCGATGGCTTCATCTCCAAACTGGCCACCCGCACATTCCGTGATGCCAACAATGTCTCATTCAGCGGTGTCGACCAGGAGATGAAGGAACGGATGCAGCTGAAGCTCATCGCCAGCATCATTAAGAACTTCGATCCAATCCCCAAGTAACCAGCCCTGCCGCATTTGGGTATGGGCGTTCTTCCCCCTTTCCGCGCCCATACACCCCCACCTATGCCGATACTCTGTCTATATCCGCATCGCCTGTTTGTAATGAAAACTGTACAATTTTCGTTACAAATCGTATATTTGACCGTCAAGTCGAGAAAACTAAAGGCACCCACTTGCATTTTGTAATGAAAACTATATAATATTCATTACAACAAGGAGGTGCCGCTATGGCCAATCAGACGATCTACAACTGTATATTGGAGCGCATCCGAGTCGCAGAGCCGGAGTCTGTCTTCGTGTCTACCGACTATGTGGATCTGGCTGATGTCAATACGGTGCGGCAGTGCCTGTCCCGTATGGAGCAGACAGGTGAGCTGCAGCGGATCATGCGCGGCGTCTATTACCGGCCCGTCTTCAGCCAGCTGCTGGGTGAGTATGAGGCTCCGTCGCCCCATCACGTGGCGCAGGCCTTGGCCCGGAAGTTCAACTGGAGCATTGCACCCTCCGGCGCCACCGCACTGAACCTGCTGGGCCTATCTACGCAGGTCCCCGCCAAGTGGTCCTATATCTCCGACGGCCCCTACCACAAGTTCAATGTGGGCAAGTTGGAGTTAGAGTTTAAGCATCGAAGCAACCGGGAGATCTCCGGATTGTCCTATAAGAGCGCCATGGTCATACAGGCCCTGCGCGCTTTGGGCAAGGAGAATGTGGATGACACTACCATTAAAAAACTGCAGCGGCTCCTGACCGATCATGAAAAGCAGGCGCTTTTACAGGAGGCGCAGCAGGCGGTAGCGTGGATCTATAACCTCATCAAAAAAATCTGCCGGGAGGACTGATATGTATAACATCGCCAAAGCATCTGAGCAGGACCGCCGTGTTCTGTTTCGTAATACCGCGCAGCAGACAGGGCTGCATGAAGCTATCATCGAAAAGGACTTCTGGGTCTGCCTGACACTGGACCACCTCTTCCATCACAGTCCCTGGAAGGCGGCCTTCACATTCAAAGGAGGCACCAGTCTCTCCAAATGCTATGGGCTGATCCAGCGTTTTTCCGAAGATATTGACCTGATCCTGGATTGGCGCGTGCTGGGCTATGGGCTCTATGAGCCATGGGCACCGCGCAGCAACACAAAGCAGGACCAGTTCAACAAGGAAGCAAATAAGCGTGCCGAGCAGTTCCTGCGCGACATCCTCCTCCCTTCCCTGCGCAGCGAGTTCGGTATCATACTGGGTATGGAAGCGGACCTCTACATAGATCCGGACGACGAGCAGACCATCTGTTTCCGGTACCCCAGTATCTTTAAGACCGAGTCCATTCTGCAGGTGATCCGTCTGGAGATCGGTGCGCTGGCAGCCTGGACGCCGTCACAGCCGCGGGAGATCCGCCCCTATTCCGCCGAGTGTTATCGCGCAGCCTTCCAACAGGCCAACACCGTGGTACTGACCGCTGCGGCTGAGCGCACCTTCTGGGAGAAGGTGACGATCCTGCACCATGAGGCCAATCGCCCGGAGCATCTGCCGATGCCCAGCCGCTATTCCCGCCACTACTATGACCTGTACTGCATCGCCCACTCTGAAAGCAAAGTGGCCGCCTATGAGGACCTGGATCTGCTGGGCCGGGTCGTGGAGTTTAAGATGAAGTTCTATCCCCGTAAGTGGGCGCAGTACGAGCTGGCACGGCCAGGCACCATGAAGCTGTGTCCGCCGGAATACCGCTATGCTGCGTTGGAGGAGGACTACGCGGTCATGCAGGGCATGATGTTCGGCGAGTGCCCCTCTTTCGCTGACCTGATGGCATTCATCCGCGAGCTGGAAGCAGAGATCAACGCTCTATAAAGTTCCCCTATAACCAAAGCCCTGCACGGAGCCGGAATCTGAACCGCAACCCGTCAAGAGGACAGTGAAAAAATATAAAGTTTTCCCGGCCGGCAGCCAAGCGCTGCTGGCCGCTTTTATGCGGCGAGGCAAAGCGTGTGCTTTTCCATCGGCGTCAGGACGCCCAGATTGCGCTGCACCCGCCTGGTGTTGTAGTAATGGATATAGTTCTCGATCGTCTGAATAAGCTCCCGCTTACTGGTGAACCGTCTGCCGTAATAGCGTTCCCGCTTCAAAATGTCCCAGAAGCCCTCCATCGGGCCGTTGTCAATGCAATGCGCCACACGGGACATACTCTGCGTCATTCCCGCCTGCACGAGCTTGTGGTGGAAAGTGCGGTTGGTGTACTGGAACCCTCTGTCGCTATGAAACAGGGGATGCGCATCCGGATTGGCTTGAATAGCCTTATCAAGGGTCTTGAAAACCAGCGGGTTATCGTTGCGTTCACTGAGTACATAGGACACAATACGCCGGTCACAGAGATCCAGAATGGCGCTCAGATAGAGCTTGTGAACCTCGGTTCCCTCGTACCACTTGAATTCTGTCACATCGGTGAGCCACTTCTCATTGGGCTTTGCGGCATAAAACTGTCTGTCCAAAAGATTTTCGGCAAGATATTGCGGATTTTTTGCGTGTCTGGTGCAGCCATGGTTGTCGTACTTGATCGTGGAACGGATATCTCTGACCTGGCAGATGCGGAGAACCCTCTTGTCGTTGACATGAATGACGCAGTCATGGCGCAGATCGTCATTGAGCCGCCGGTAGCCCTTATCCGGACTTTCCGCATGGAGCTGTTCGAGCTTCTCCGCAAGCTGCTCATTCTCCGCAGTCCGCCGGCTCAGCTTCCCAGAAGCCCACTTGTGGTAAGCCGAACGCGCCGCGTGGAACAGCTCGCAGGCTGGCTCAATGGGATAACCATTTTCCTCGTGTGCTTCCCGGATCGCAGCATAGATGCGGCGCTGTCTTACTTCCGAAAGGCATCTCTCCTCTCGATCTCGTCCAATTTTTTTAGCAGGTCACGCTCCATTTCTGCCAGATACAGCTTGTGCTTGAGCTGTTCAATCTCGATCTGCGCTTTCTCCAGCTCGGTTCTGGGCACCTGATCCTTCTTCCTCTTTCCGCGCCGGTCCTCCAGACCGGCCTCGCCCATCTCCTCGAACCGCAGCGTCCATGTGCGTACCTGCTGGTAGCTTACCTTGTAACTTCAAAGCCATCTCACCATAGTCCTTCCCACTGGCCAGACAGTCCTTGACGATCTGAATGCGCTCTTCCTGCGTGGTGTCCCGTCCCTGCTTCATGTAGCTTCCGCCTCCTGAATTCTTTCTGGAGTTGAAATCTCCATGAGCATTATACACCTTCAGCCAGTTTCGGAGCTGCCTTCTGTCCCGTAATCCATACTTTTTGCTGAGTTCTGCCTGACTTCCTTTTCCGGACAAATAGTCTTCTACGGCTTGCCGCTTAAGCTCCGGACTGTACACACGGTTCCTGCACGTCATAAATGCGGTCATTCCATCCGCTTCATAGTTTCGTGCCCATTGACTGATCGTATCTCGCGCAACACCCCCTCGTCGCGCTGCTTCACTCAGACTGATCCTGTTATTGATGTAATCCTCAATGACTTTCGCTTTTTCCTCTGCGCTTAATTTCTGCTTCTGTGGCATAGTAATGCTCCCTCCATGATTGACAGTGTTTTTATTTCACTGTCTCTCATAGAGACAATGTCATTAAGATAAGACTGAACAAAGCGCAAGGCAGCTGCCGCAAGTAAGCAAAAAAGCTTATTTTTGCGGTAGCTGCCCTTTTTGCGCATGACAAAAGCAGGTGTCCAGAGGACATCTGTAATCGCGTAATATTGTAAAGTGTTTTAAGAAAAACGGTATTGGAAAGCTACAGCGGAAACAGGGTTTTGATAACGCTTATATTGTCGCCCCGGCCTAATTGGCGACAGGTGCTTAGACAATATTTCAAATATTTGAGCAGGTCGGATTTTCCCTTTCAGGAATTGTTTGCATACAAGTATAGCAACTGAAAAGTTGATTTGTTTTTCCTGTGGGACGGGTATTTTCCGCGCAATAAGCGAAGCATAATTATATAGGATCAATCGCGCAAAAACCTCTTGTAGTAAAAAGTCCGTTTTCTTGCCGTGCAGGCAAGATAGCCCAATGGTATACTTAAGCTCTCTAAAGGAAGTTTCGATTCCCCAACGGAGACGGTAAAGTTCTTTGATTTTTCCAACGGGGAAGGTCTCTGGGTCAAGATCAGTATAGATGGTCTCGTAGCATCCGTCAGAAATTCGAAATCGGACGACGCGGAAGTGCAGATCATACATATTGGGAGCTTTGGGCGCAATGTAGTCAAATGTAGTATGAGGCTGGATCCAACGGTATCTTTCTGGATAAGCAGATAACAGCGCTAATGTCTCTTTCGTTTGCCGACGCGTTAGAGTCAATGTTGTATCGACATCGAATTCTTCGCTATTTGGCAATTGAAGATTTGAGATCATGCCGTAGGATTCTTTTGCGCGGATGATGTAATTCCACTTTTTTCTTGTAAGTGGGCGATGTTATTGAATGATTCATATCCGCGATCCATTAACACAATTACCTTTCCCGGAATGTTAGAGCGATCTATCATCGAAACGAGAGCTTTGTGCTCATTCATCCCTTTTTTGCCTTGCATAGTAACGTCAACATAGGCTTTGCTCATTAGATCGAACATGGCATTTAGGTGAGCAAGGTTGTATTGCTTTTGCCCATCCATATTTCTGATTAAAGAAAAATCATTGGTTGGATCGGATGGTAAACGTAGATCTGATCCATCGACCGCAAAAAGACGATACCCTCGAAAGGTCATGGTCGGCATCGCCGATGCGACAAATTCGTTGAATATCATTTCGATAGCTTTGGAGCGGATTTTATTGCGTTGTTGGACAAACGCGGAAGCAGTTGCTGTACTTGGTGTGTATCCAAACCAGTCATATAATTCTTTTGAAAGGCTTCCGCCTCCCATGCCGATCAGCATTAGCAGCATCGTTTGCAACGGAAGTTTTCTCTTTCTTGAAAAATCTTTTCCCGGGATCTTTACGCATGCGTCTAAATTTGCGGCGGTTTTCTTTATTGCATGGAACAATGCGGACCGAACACGTTCTGGATCTGATTTTCTGTTCACTTAGAAGGCCTCCTTAAAAAATGTCATCATTTTCAAGGCGAAGCCTTCGATTTTTATTGATTTGTCAAGTGTTTTTGTGAAAAAATATTATTTTTATAAATGCTTATCGACTTTAGACAGCAACCTACAAAATGTGGTTTGTATGGATCAGCTTTACCCCTGATTCAATCGCAGGAACAGCGAGAATCAGTTGGGAAAGGCACCTAAATCTTGTGCCTTGCTGAGTTAAGCCGATAAGCATATTTTTATATATCCCCCTGCGCTGAAATAAAAACGCTCAATCACCATCATAAGTGATTGAGCGTTTTGCGCGCAAACTTAATGACATTGCCTCTATGAGAGACAGTGAAATAAAACACTGTCAATCATGGAGGGAGCATTACTATGCCACAGAAGCAGAAATTAAGCGCAGAGGAAAAGTAACCGTCAAACCACCCCAGCGCATAGACATGCATGAGGCAATAGTAGCGGAACGTTGCGAAACGTTTGTATCGAAAGAAATGGCAAGAATGCCAGTTCCCTTGAAAATGGCAATTAGGACGGAAAACAGCAGGCCGGAGATCACCGGCGCTGGAATCGCAAATTTGCGAAGTACATGGGATCGGCGCACAATGGCACGTCCCGCAAAAATGACGAGTGCGGCAAAGCCGAGGCTTGTCAGATACTCAAATTGAAATGCACCGACCGCGCCATCAGCCCCGGGGGTAAAGGTTCCAAAGTAAGAGATCAGCTTATTCATCATATTCGCCCCTTTCAGGATCATTTGTTTGCTGTGCGGCTTTTTACTGCACGCGATATCCGCTCGCGCACTTTTCAAAAGCGTATGCAAGCCGCTCATCGGGAGAGGCAAAGGACTGCGGCTCAAAGCCTTCTGCCTTTTGGAAGGAAACGATGCGATTCGGGTGATCGATCCAGATCACACAGGTGTTCTGCGCAGAAGCTTCCGTTTTCATTTTTTCTCTCCGTTACACATAAGATTCATGATTTTTATAAAAGCTTGTCGGCTGTTGCCTGACAGGCGGCAAACCTCTCAGCTGCGGCGCTTTTCCCCTCGCGCAGCTCACAGTGCGCAAACTCCGTCGTCTGCGGCAGCAGTAGATCAAAACGCCCGATCCGGTTAATCTTCAGATGCAGCCGCTCCGCCGATAGGTCGAGGATATGCCCGCCCTGCGTTTTGTCGCTGCTCAGATAATGAAAATGCCAATCCGGTATGCAAATGCCGTCCACATACCGCGGGCACCAGACGGCGATCACATTGCCGCGGGTGTTTTCAAAGCAAAATTCGTTCCGGCTTTTCGCCGCCTCAGAAAGCACCGGGTAGGGCTTCCGGCAGCTGTTCCAGCTTTGCGTATGCATAGTCTTGAAAACGCCGCCGGCCTTGATCATATAAAAGAGATTGGGATTTCCCTGCACAAACGGCGCAAGCATCTGCTTGAGCGAGGTAAGATCATCGATGCCGTTCAGCGCTATCTCCGGGGCGTTTTCGTCAAACACCATGGCTGCGGCAAACGCCATGCTGTCCTCCGGCCTCATAACGGTGACCTCGCCGTCCGGCGCTGTCTTGTAGGCTGCGCCGTTTTCAAAAGTTATCACGCCGTCCAACGCTGTGCCGATGCCGACCCCGGTATCGGCACAGCGCAGAAGCTCCCGCACACTGATGACCGTATCGAAATTCCCAAGCGCCAGCGCGTTCCATGTAGACGCCTGAAACAGTGTTTTCACCATACTGCCATATCCTCCTCGCGAAAGGAAAAGGCGGTCTGCCTTTCCTGTTGCGGAAGGCAGGCCGCCTTTTCTATTGACTTACTCGATGGCGATCTTGCTGGAGGAGGTAAGCTTCTTCGGCTCCTCCTTCGGGATAAGCACGGTCAGCACGCCGGACTCGTACTTGGCCTTCACGTCCTCGGGCTTCACGTCGCCGACGTAGAAGCTGCGGGAGCAGGCACCGGAGTAGCGCTCCTGACGCAGCACGCGGCCCTTCTTGTTCTCTTCGTCCTTGTCGAGGCCCTTCTCCGCGCTGACGGTCAGGTAACCGTCCTGCACGTCCACATGGATCTCGTCCTTTTCAAAGCCGGGCAGCTCCACCGCAAAGCGGTAAGCCTTGGCGTCGTCCGTCTCGCGGATGTCGGTCTTCATCAGGTTTCTGGCGTGCTTGCCAAACAGCGGGCTGTGACCGCCAAAGAAGCTGCCATCAAAGAAATCATCAAACATGTTTTCACCATAGATGCTGGGTACCATAACAATTCCTCCATTCAAGATGAAATATGGGATTCCAATTTATGTGAAGCACGGCGGCGTGGTATCAGCCGCGCCGCAGCAGTGCCTGCCGATCAAATGTCCTTTGTTCTGGAAATGCAGGCGTAGACAATGGAACTGACGCCCTCCAGCAGAAATACGATGCCGACCGTCATGCCCATGGCCGCCACGCTGACCCACGGATCCATCAGGCAAATGAAACCGGCAAGCGTCAAAAGAATGCCGACTGCAAGGATCCATCCCCACGCGCGGACACCGAGGGCGCGCAGATCAAACGAACTGACGCACTGCGACACGCCGGAAAACAGCAGCCACAGCGTGAACAGGAACGGCAGCGACAGCATCGTGAAGCACTGGTTGAAAAGCAGGAACAGCGACATGATCACCGTCAGAATACCATCGAGCAACAGCCAGCCGGAGCCGAGCATCACGCCGCTTGCCGCGGCAAACACCACGATCTCCGCAACGCCGGACAGCAACAGAAATATACCAAGCAGCAGCCCCGCCGAGAGCAGCGCCACGTCCTGATTGCACAAGCAATAGATGCCCGCGGCGATCAGCAGCACACCAGCTGCAACATTCAGGATACGCATGGACTTTGTACTCATAACGCCATCTTCTTTCTTTTTTCTCTTTCTGCTGTATAGTTTAGCTTTTTCTGCGGTAAAGACAATACGCCGCCGGTACAAGAAAAGAAATAGAGCTTGTGCCAAAAGCACAAGCAAGAACGAGAAAGTATGGACAGGGAAACCATTCGGACTTTAATATGTTTTACAAAGCTTCGATAGCATTGTTCATAAATTATGTGGTATAATTTTATGAATTAGAATATAAAGATTGAAATTGCAGGAGGCTAATTATGAAAAACAAAGGTTGGAAAATTCTTCAAATCATTCAACTTATTATTTTCTTATGCTTTAGTGCGTTCTTATTCGCAAGAACAGTAGATGGGCATGGAACTGTACAGACATTAGAAGTAAAGCTGATTAGTTTTGCTATATGGGCGGCTTTTTATCTTGGCGTCTTAGCCATAGAGTGGTTGATCTACGTTATTGTTCGACGCTCTAAAAAGCAAAATCAACATATGCCGATTTTTCTGTCACAAGTCCGGCAAGTTCTTCACCACACAGCGATTCCCCACATCAGTCAAGCTATGCTTTTTTGACAGCAATATCCCCGGATGGCGCATAGCCATCCGGGGATCTTTTTCAGGTATGTATCAGGAACTTCCACGGGATGATCACTTGGTGACAACCAGCTTGTCGTCCTCCACGGCCACGGCGTCCTCCACCTTGCTCTGGATGGCGCGGCGCAGGGGACGCGCGCCGTATCTGGGGTCAAAGCCCTCCTTAGCAAGCTCCTTTACCGCCTCGTCGGAAGCATCCAGATGGATGTCCATGGCCTCCATGCGTCCGGCCACGGTCTTGAGCATCCGGCGGGCGACCTCCTCGATATCCTGCTCCGTCAGGGCGCGGAACACGATGATGTCGTCGATACGGTTCAGGAACTCAGGGCGGAAAGTCTGGCGCAGCTCCGCCATCACGGTCTCCTTGGCCTGAGCGTATGCTCCTCCGTTCTGCCGTTGATGCTGCTGCGATAGATGAAGCTGGCTCCTCATTTCTGCCGCAATTTTCACATTTCATAATCATCCCTCCGTGAATCTGTATATAAATCGTTCAAACTTTCCTTTCTGACACACAGTTTAGCTTTTCCTCTTGCAAAAACAAGAAGCTGCCGATACAATAAAGAAAAAACGACTTGTACCGAATGCACAAGCCGAAGAAGGAGGCAGACCATGGAGGAAAAACGCTGGGAGTCGTGCAATGCAGAGGCGCTGCTGGATCGCAGGACGATCTCCGGCAGCTGGCGCTGAGCACAGGGGAACTGCTGGGCTGCCCACTTCTGGTGCTGGACGACACCTTTCATATTGCGGCGCACCACCTGCCGCTCGGCTTTTCCGATGCGCTCTTTGAAACCGCCGTACGCTGCGGCAAGATCACCTACGAGGCCGGCGCAATCATCAGCAAAAATGCGATGCTCACAGCTGGTTGGGCGGACTATGTCCAGCTGGCTGATAGCCCCCTATCGGCGGCGTTTTGCGCCGCTCGTCAGCGCGGGCGTGCGCCTCGGCTGCCTCATCTGCGTGGATACGGACGGACATTTGGAAAAAATTCCGCCGCAGACCTGGGAGCTGGTGGAGCGCATCCTCGCCAAGCAGCTGTTCATGGAGGTGAGCCGGCAGGACAAGCCCTCCGAGACGGCGGAGGACATCCTCATGCATCTGCTGGACGGCGAATTTTCTTCCGCCGCGCACTTCCAGCTACAGGCGTCCGGCACTTACCTGGCGGATTTCCACCCGCTGACCTTCGCCCTCATCGATCTTGAGGCCTACCATAATGCGTACATGGGGAAGCGGCATCTGAGGGAGGAACTGGAGACGCAGATCCCAGACGCTCATCCGTTTCTGTACAAAGGCGATATTTTCCTCTTTCTGCACAGAGAGGGGGATGCGGACACGCTTTCCACGCTGGCAAAGGAGTTTCAGCTCAAGATCCTCGTGTCCGAGCCGCTGGATGAGCTGTTTGATCTCCCGGGGCTCTACCGCACGGCGCGCGAGGCGCTGGAGCTGATGACGGACGAGCGTTTTCACGGGGAACGGGTCTGCTCTGCGGCACAGCTCCGCATACCTCTGCTGCTGAAAAATCTGGAGGGGCGCGGCGACCTGATCCCGATTGCGCTGCGCCGCCTTGCCGCCCACGACCGTGAAAAGGATACACAGTACTGTGAAACGCTCTACCATTACCTCACCTGCTGCCACTCGCTGAAAAAGACCAGCGACGCGCTCTATACCCACCGCAACACCGTGCTTTACCGCATCCGCAGATTGCAGGAGGATTTCGCGATCCCGCTGGAGGAGCCGTCCCTCCATGCCGACCTGCTGTTGGGCGTGTCGCTCATTTTGTTTGAGATCAAGGGGCCGGACTTTTTTCTGCGCGCGCCGAAAAATGAAGCATAAAACCGGCGCGATCACGCGCCGGTCAGATAAAAAAGGATGATATTTATGAAGGAAAACAGAAAGCTTTTGAGAGAAGTCCTCAAGGATATCCGCCACGATATGACGGACGAGGAAGTGCTGAACCTGCTGGCGGACAGCAAGATTTCCGAAAATCTCGCAGGCGAAAATGAAAAATACACCCTCGGCCAGCGGGCGGCAGACGCCATTGCTAAATTCGCGGGCAGCTGGGCGTTCATCTTCGCCTTCACCGGCGTGCTGATCCTCTGGATGGTTGTCAACACGCTGCTCGCGGCCAAGGCCTTCGACCCCTTTCCTTTCATTCTGCTGAACCTCGTGCTCTCGTGCGTCGCGGCCATTCAAGCGCCGCTCATCATGATGAGCCAGAACCGGCAGGAGGAAAAGGACCGCCGCCGTGCAGAGAACGATTATAAGGTCAACCTCAAGACAGAGATCATGATCGAGGATCTTTACGACAAGGTCAATGCCATCCTGGCCAGACAGACCGCACTGGAAAAACAGCTGACGGAGAAGGGCGAAAGCGTAGGGCAAAAATGAGGGAGGACAGAGCCGTCCTCCCTCATTTTTTGCTGTTTTTTGCGCAACGCGGAATCCTCCTCCGCAAACCTGCGCGCTTTTGTTGAGATGCCTCTCCGGCGCGTAAAGCCCTTATACGTGCAAGACTCTATGTTGCTTTACAGCCGGAAGTGTTTTTTCAGCTTTTGGTTTTCCCCCAGCACGAGCAGTGTCATATCAGCGTCCAGCACCGTTTCGGGCGAGATGTTCACGTCGGTTTTGTTCTCCCGCTTCACACCGAGGATGTTGACGCCGTATTTTCTGCGGATGTCCAGCTCGCCGATGCTGCGGCCCTGCCAATCCTCCGGCACGGCAACCTCGATAATGGCGTGCTGCTCGTCCAGCTCAATGTAGCTGAAAATATGGTTGGCGGTATAGCGGATGGCCGCCCACTTCGCCAGCTGCTTTTCCGGGTAGGCGACCGCGTCCGCGCCGTTGCGCAGCAGAAATTTCGCCTGCACATCCCGCTCGGCGCGGGACACTACATACTTTGCCCCCAGTTCCTTGAGCAGCGACGTCGTCTCCAGCGAATTCTGAAAATTCCCGCTGATGGTGACATAGCAGACATCGTAATTGCTCACGCCCAGCGAGCGCAGAAAGTCCACACGGGTGCTGTCGCCGATCTGCGCGTTGGTGACAAAGGGCATGCACTCGTTGACGCGCTCCTCGTCCCTGTCTACTGCCATCACCTGATGGCCCAGCTCGTTGAGCTGCATTGCAAGATGCCGCCCGAAGCGGCCCAGTCCGATCAATAATACCGTTTTCATCGTGTGCTCCTTTCAGCCTACGGTAATTTTCTCCTGCGGATAGCGGGCGTAAGTCAGGTCATGCCCGGAAAACGCGGCGTAGATCAAGGTCAGTCCGCCGACGCGCCCGAAGAACATCAGCAGGATGAGAATGCTCTGCGACAGGACTCCCAGCTGCGGCGTCAGCTCCAGCGTCAGGCCCACCGTACCGGCGGCGGACGCTGTTTCATAGAGACAGGCGCCGAGGGGAAGCTCCTCCGCTGCGCTGATGGCCGCCGCGCCCGCAAAGGTCAGCCCCAGATACAGCAGCAGAATGGCGGCGGCGTTGCGGACGGCGGAGTGTTCCAATCTGCGGTGGAAGAGCTGCGGATCCTCCCGCCTGCGGAAGGCGGCAACGGCGTTGGCGATCAGGACGGCCAGCGTTGTGACCTTCATGCCGCCCGCCGTGGAGCCGGGTGCTCCGCCGGTGAGCATCAGCAAAATGGTGACCGCCTGAGAGGCATCCGTCATCTCCGTCAGATCCACTGTGTTATAGCCGGCCGTCCGCGGCGTGACCGACTGAAAAAGGGAGGCCAATATCCGCTCTCCTATCGGCAGGTCCGCAAAATCCGTCAGGAAAAAGAGGACTGCCGGGAGCGCGATCAGCAGCGCCGTCATGCTCAGAATGACCTTGCTCTGCATCCGGTAACGCCGCAGGTGCAGACCGTGCGTACAGACATCGTCCCACGTTAGAAAGCCGATGCCGCCCACGATGATCAGCAGCATGATAACGATGTTGACCAGCGGGTCTGCGGCATAGGCCGTCAGCGAGGGGTAGAAGGAATCCGTCCGCCCCAGAATATCGAAGCCCGCATTACAGAAAGCGGAAACGGAATGGAAAACGGACATCCATACGCCCCGCAGTCCATAATCCCGGCAGAAGATTGGCAGCAGCGCCAGCGCGCCCAGCAGCTCGACCAGAAAGGTCCCCTTGAGGATAAATCTCGTCAGGCGCACGATGCCGCCCACCGCGGGAGCGGAGATGGCGTCCTGCATGGCGCTGCGCTCCTTGAGCGTGATATTCCTGCCTGAGAGCATCAGAAAGGTCACCGCACCGGTGATCACGCCCAGCCCGCCGATCTGGATCAGCAGCAAAATGACCGTCTGACCAAAGGCAGACCAATAGCTGCCGGTATCCTGCACCACCAGCCCCGTCACGCAGACAGCGGAGGTGGAGGTGAACAGTGCCTCATGAAACGGCGTCCAGACCCGCTGTACTGTGGCGATAGGCAGCATCAGCACCAGCGCCCCCAACAGGATCACACCCGCAAAGCCGAGGATCATGATTTGAAAAGAAGTCAGATGCCGCTTTAAGCGAAACACGGTCTCCGTCACATCACACACCTCCTTGAAACGATGGTACTCTCAATTTTCCGTACAGTATAACACAGCTTTTGCAATGTGTCTGTATGTATCTTGTAAAATTTTCAGGTGTGAAGTCCAGCTTTGCAGCCCAGAGGTGGGCTGCAAAGCTGCGGTTGACAGACTTTGGTGCATAGAATTCTCCGCGTGACCTGTGAATCTCTCCTAAATTTTTAGTGAACTCCACATTTATTGCATGGAACAATGCGGACCGAACACGTTCTGGATATGATTTTCTGTTCACTTGGAAGGTCGCCTTAAAAAATGTCATCATTTTCAAGGCGAAACCTTAGATTTTCATTGATTTGTCAAGCGTTTTTTGAGAAATATTGTTTATATATGTCTCCCTGCGATGAAATAAAAACGCTCAATCACCATCATAAGTGATTGAGCGTTTTGTGCGCAAACTTAATGACATTGCTCATAGAGGGAGCATATCAATCGCCGTGCAGGGCTTTTTTATGTTCCTTTTCGATGTGGCTACTCTTTGGTGCAATTACAATACTCAGCGTACAGCCGATTCTTTTCTTCGGACAGTCTGGAATATTCCTCGCGCAGCTTGGCAAGGTCGGGGAGCTTGTCACCGATGCCCGCCGCTTTCAGCGCCCGCGCCGACGCTTCAAAGAGAATGATTTCACGCTCACGTCCGCGCAGATACTTTTCCTTGTCACGGGATTTCTTGTATTCGCTATACAGCGGCTTTAGCTCTTTGTAGGTGGCGGTATGCTTTATCAGCAGCGCCAGATCAGACAGGCGGTGTTCCGCCGTTTTCAGCGCAGCGGCAGTTTGCTCGTTGCTGTCCTGAAGCTCCGTGATTTTCTGCTCCAAATCGGTATAGTGGGAAATGCCGTGCTGGTCGAGAAATACCATTGTGCGGGCGGCGCGTTTCAGGTTTTCAATTTTTGCCCAGCGTTCATAGCCTGCGGATTGCTGCGCCTTGATGCAGTTTTCAATGTCAATCAGCAGCGACACGCCGCTGCGCTCCGGCTTCGGCGTTTTCAGAATGACCTTGCCCTTGATGCGTTCGGCTATGGCTTCCTCGGTGTAGGCTTCACCCAACGTCTTTGCACGGGTGAATCGCTCCTGACCGGGAGCGCGGAATGAGATATACTTTCCACGCTTGATTTCATACCCCTCGGCTTCCAGCCGACGCAGGAGGTCGTCAAGGTCTTTGGAAATGGGAATGAGCCTGTCAATAGCAATTTTCAGCTTTTGCTTATAGCTTGTCCCTTTCCGCTGCGCGTCCCATTCAGCGTACTGCTTGCCGCGCTCCGCGCCGGGCGTAACAACGGACAGCCCATTTTCTCGGCACAGCCTGTCGCTGACATGGCGGATCTGCGCATAGCTTTTGCGGTTGGAAATGTACTTCTTGTGTTCCGCAAAATCCACAGCACAGAAAATGATATGGTTATGGCAATGCTCCTTGTTGATGTGGGTAGCAATGACATACTCATACTTGCCGCCGAGGATTTCATCGGCAAGCTGCCGCCCGATCTCGTGGGCTTGCGCATAGCTGACCTCGCCCGGCTCAAAGGCCTGTATCAGATGGTGAGCGAGATTGTTGCCTTTCTGCATGGCAAGCAGCCGTGTTTTCTCAAACTCAAGGTCTGCGGTTTCCACGGCGCAGCCGAACGAGGACACCAGCAGCTTATCGTCGGTCTTTGCCGGATCAACGATATAGTCAATAGCTTTTTTCAAGGTGCTTTTGATAGGATGGATCTTTGTAATTGCCATATTTCCGCCATCGCCCCCTTGATGTCCTCAATGTCCTGCGCATAGAGCGTTCCCGTAGCGTTCACGCGCTTCGCAATCTGATTGATGTTTGTGCCGATTTTTTGCAGCTCGGCGGTCATTGCTTTCACGTCGCTGTAATCCAGCCGGATTACATAGCCGTCTATGAGCATTTTCCGCGCATAAACGGAGAAGCAGCCCGTACCCATCTGCTGCATTTTACGCTCGATCATTGCCCGTTCCTCGGCAGTCACAGGAACGCGCAGCACGATATTTCGCGTTCGGTTTGCCATTTGTTCACCGTCCTTTCCGCTCCGAATAAGGGTTTGGGATTATCCCAACAAGCAAAGCACAAACAGGTGCTTTTTCGGGAGTGTGGCTACACTCCCTATGCTTGCTGCGGTATCTCCCTCACTACTACAACGGCGGCACAGCCGCAATTTGGCAAACCGCAGGCAAACTTTTTCAAAAGAAAAACGCCATGAACTACCTGTTCATAGCGTTCCTTATACCGTATTCAATTTTCTCCCTCGTTGTCCGTCCTTGCGTCCAGCAACGCTTGCGCGGTTGCTGTGAGGATTTTGATTTCAGCGTCCGTCAGCTCATCCAACAGCGTTTCAAACTGCATCCGCTCCGTGGACTTGCCCTCCATAGTTTCACCATGAAGAATCTGATCCACAGAGATATGATAGCGGGACATCAGCTCTAAAAATATCTGTACGCTGGGATGCTGCCCCTTATTCTCGATGTTGGCAAGATAGCGCGGCGAAATAAACAGCGCGTCGGCCGCCTTATTCCGGGATTCTTTCTGCTTTGTGCGCCCAGCTTTGATTGCTGCACCATACGGCTTGAAGTCGATTTTCGCAACAGGGCGCTTTTCTTTCTTTGCTCTTTTAGACATTTTCAATCACCCTATTACATTCTACTGTTCCCCTTTCTTTTGAAATATGTCTTGATTATTCAATGCAGTAGCTTAAATAATTCATATTACAGGAAGCGCTAAGCGGCGTGACCTCTTGCAAATATCTGAATAATGCAAAAACGCCATCTCGTGAAATTACGAGATGGCGTTTTTTGACGAAGCATGTATCGTATGTGAATACATGAAATGCGCACTTTATAGAACATATCGAAACGGGCGTACAATAATACGCAACAGCGATTGAAGGACTTGTTTGGTAGCTGAAACTTTTGGTGTTATATACAATTCTCCCGTAACTGTCACTCCGTCTGGTGATATGGTTTTGCCCTCGTACATCATCTGCTGTGCTTCATCCCGAAGTATAGCATTTAGTGCAGGACAGTCTATCAACAGCATCATTTCCGTATCCAGATAGGCACTACGCATATCCCAGTTAAATGATCCGATGATGCTAATTCGATCATCAATCAGAATCGTTTTAGTGTGCATGGAGAAGCTGCCGTTCCACTCACATATATCAACACCCGTTTCTAAAATATCATCCCTATGATTGAGATAATCAGCGCAGCCCCACGGATTTGCTCCACTCTGCGGCGCGTTGGTAATGACCTGTACCTGTACATTGTCGGTGACCTTTTTGAGTGCATTATACATAGCTTGGTTGCAGATCATGTATGGGGTTTGCAACACAATATTTTGTTCACCCTTCTGCATCAGCGTTGTCAAGGTATTCAGAAGCATCGGCTCCTTATTCCACGCAGTGCAATCACCACTTAAAAGTGCGACTTCATTTGTCTGGAGAGTTTCTGTCTCCCAGTTAATCGCTGTTAACTGTTTTGTGTCATTGATCTCAGTCCAACGTCTTGCAAGAATGGCAGTAGCTTTTTTAACCCTGTGATTCTCAGCCTCTGCGTGGAATGCACGGTTGGTATCAAGTAACCATATCCTATCAAAATATTCTAACAAGGTATTAGCGGACGCTGTTGTGAAACCGCCGTTGTATACGACTATATCACGATCTATGTTCTGACGTGACGTACCCCCACTCCCAAGGAATAAGTCGCTGGTGTTCCGCCCACCCATAAGATATGTAGATCGGTCGATAATCAAGTATTTATCGTGGCAGCGATAATTGACCGTCCAAAGTTGCGTCAGCCGAATAGGGTTGTAGAATTTGACCTCCACATTGTCGTGCGCTGCCAATGCCTGAAACACATCACTACCGCTTAAATGCAGTTGCGCATTGATTCCGTCAATAATGAGCCGTACTTGTACGCCGCGCTCTGCCGCGCCCCAAAGCGCCGCGATCACATCTGTTCCACTGCTGTCGGCGCGGAAGTCAAAGGTTGAGAGAATGATTTCTTCCTGTGCCGAACGAATGAGCCTCAGCCTCCAAAGAAGTGCATCCTCGTTATTGTCAATCAAGCAAACTCGTTCAGACGTTGTTATGGATACTTCTGCCTGCGTATCACTCTTTTCATGTGTTCCAATCAGCGGAGGAATAATTAAAGAAACAAGTAGATATATCAAAAAGCATAATGACACACCTAAAACTAGTTTGAAGCATTTTATGCGAAAGGTTTTTTTCATGTTTGATTCGATTTCTCCAAGCAAATCATTTTTTCCTGAGTTGCTAATTTTATCTGCAAAATTGACTTATTTATGAGGACTATCATTCTCGTCTGAGTTGCTTTGTACATTGGACAGCTCCGGTCTGCGGGTATGCAGCCGCCGTTCGATTGATTCGTGTAGAAGCTGAGATACAAGAGCCATTAACGGAATAAAGAAGATCATGCCAAGGACACCGAACAGTTTACCGCCCAGCAAAACCGCCAACAACGTCCAGAATGGGGATAGCCCTACACTGTTTCCCACGACGTGAGGATAGATGAACTGATTTTCAACAAACTGAGTTGCCTGATAGACGATGAAGCATAGGAGCGCCTTGTTCGGAGCCGCCAATAAAGTAAATAAAATGCCGAAAGCGCAGGAGAGAAATGCTCCAATATAAGGAACGAATGCAAAGGCGGCAGTTAAAACGGCTGTTAGCCCCGCATATGGAATCCCTGCAACAGAAAGCGAAAGAAAGATCAATGTTCCAAGAATCATAACCTCGACACACTGACCAGAAAGAAACTTCGCATAGGTGTCATGTGCAAGTTTCGAAATATGACAAATTCTATCTGCAACGGATTCCTTACAGTAGGCATACAGTGCCCGTTTGCTTTGACTGCTCAATTCACGCCATCCAATTAGCACCTAGAATGTGATCACAAGTGAAATTGCAACATCAGCAATCGCAGATACCGTAGAGCCAGCAACATTGGCAACTGAGGAAATCACTGTGTTCATTTCGCTCGAAATGCTTTGCAGAATAGATTTCCAATCGAGCGCAGCAAAATGTGCCGACAGTTTCTCTGTGTCCATGCCGTATTTTTGCAATAAGCCGACCCAGTCCGGCCATTTTTCTTGAACAAGAGCAGCAATGCTTTTTACAGATGCAGTGAGCTGTGGAATCGCAATTACACACAGAAGAGCAATAATCGCAATAACACATATCAGCGTCAGTAACAGGCTTATCATGTCTATTTGCCGATCTGTAGCTTTAGTCAACTTTCGTCGAAGCCTCTTTGCCAGTCCGCGCATGGGTACACTCAGAACAAAGGCCAAGGCCAAAAGGCCTGATAAAATCGGAGCGAGCAAGCCAATACACGATTTTAGAAAGTTGGCAACATAGTTTAGATTGTTGAATGCCGCAAATAAGATCACCCCAAACGTGATTAGTAGAAGCGGCTTTTTGTAGGATTTATCCATGATTACATCCTCGTAAGAAATCGGTTTGTTTTATTATTGGGGAGTATCTTATAGGCAATCCACCAACCAAAGAAACACACTGGCAATGCAGCGAGAACATCCATGATAGAATGCTGTTTCATAAAAACGGTGGAGAGACTGATACACACGGCGATTGATGTAGCAGCGATTTTCCATCCGACGCTTTGGAGCGCCTTGCAATCCCATAACCCAAACATCGCGGCAACGGAGCCTATTACATGAAGTGAGGGGCAAACATTTGTATTGGTATCGAAACTATAGAATAATTCAATAAAGCGTGTAAGTAGATTATTGCGTACAAATGCTTCTGGCCGCAAATTTTGGCAGGTTGGAAAGAACAGGTAAATCAAAACCGTGATCGTATAGGTGACTATCACAAAATACATCATACGCCGAAATGCAGGTACATCGACGAAAAAAGTATAAACCAACGTACCGATTAGAAAGACAAACCAAAATAGATACGGAATCAACGCCCATTCACAAAATGGTATTATATCATCGAGTCCACAATAGACGGGATAGTAATTTCGTTGCGGTTGCAACCGCTCAAGAAACAAAAACAGCAAGCCGAAAATTGGCCAGTAAAGCAATAGCCTGACGTGAGAAAATTCAGGTGTATTAAGTTTATGGATGCGGAACTCACGGTAATTAACTTCCGGCTTTATATGATTACTTTGCATGACTGTATATCCATTCATAGATTTTATCGGCTGCCGTACATTCCGTCTGCGACCGCATTGCCGCGCGCATTTTAGAAAGAAGCACTGGGGCATTTAGCGTTTTTATTGTGGTGTCTGCGATTGCTTTTGGCGTATTGGCTGTGACGGCCATTCCATTACGCAGAAAAAAATTCAGATTATGTGTCTCGCAGCCAGCCACTGCATCGATAAGCACCATTGGTAACTCTGCCGCCATTGCCTCAGATGTACTTAGACCTCCGGGCTTTGTCAGGAATAGGTCTGAGGCTTGCATGAGCTGCGGCACATTATTGACGGTTCCCAGAACATGAACTTGAGAATACTTTTCTGTTCTTTTTTGGAGTTTTTTGCGTAAATCATCATTTGTGCCGCATACAACACTAAGTTCTTGTTCTGTTGTGAGGTAAGGGCAGAGATACGATATAATCTCCTCCATTGGACCGCAGCCCATGCTACCGCACATCATTAAAATATGCTGATGAGCAGGAGAGATTCCGGCGTTGGCTTTTCCTGCTTCTTGTGACACACGCTGGTAGAATTGCTGCCGCACAGGGATTCCACTGGCGATCAGCTTTTGAGGTTGAAGTCCACATTGTTCAAACTCACCTAACAGCGAAGTGGACGGAATGAAATACCAGTCCAGCGCAGAATCCGCTGTGCAGGGAGCGCAGGTATAGTCTGTAGAAATGTGGCTCGTTACAAGCTGTAAGCATGGGTGCTGTCGGCGCATTTCTGTCAACGCCAAGGCTGGGAATACATGAGTACAGATAATATTATCGTAGCCTGCAGAGCGGATGTATTGATACATCCGCTCTGCGCCGGAGGAAAGTAGCTTATAGATCGGCGTTCCCTCACAAAAAATATCTTCGTGAGATTCCGCACGCTGATACCCAGCATCAAAAAGCCTTGGAGCATGGCGGTAAATTCGGGTATGCAAATTAGAAATAAACGTGGATGCTTTTTCTGAAATAAACTGCAAAGAATCTGTAATATTGCAGATTTCTCCGCGAGAGTGGTAGGCTTCCTGAACTGCTTGCGCACAGGAGTTATGCCCTGCGCCAGTGTTGCAGCTTAGAATTAGTGTTTGCATTTGAATCTCCTATTTTTTCCTTTGCTGCATAGCAAACAGCTTTTGCAGGCGTGGGCGATTATAGCGCTGGACAACAATAAACGGCAAATTACCCAGCACAATGTAGATAATCGTTATACATACCCCGCCAACACCGGACCATATTTTCAGCAGTCCAAGACCGGCGATAGACAACAGAATATGTGTCCACTCTGCCACGCAAGTTTCTTCTATCATGCGCGGCAAGTTCTCATAGTTTTCCTTTGTCAGTTTCTTTTCCGGCATGATTTTAACGAATATGCGGCTCATATCGGGGATCTTTGCCTGCCATTTCCGAACATGAAGCCGCTTCCATAGTTTTTGCTCTGCCGGGTGGCAGACCCAAGGAAAACGATCGGCGTGAAACCAATGCTTCGGGATCAAGCGCCCCACTACAAAGGAGAGAACCCCTAACGCCGCGATATATAGCAGACACATAAGAAAATGCTTCATAAAAACCTCAACATAGCGGTGCGAAAATACGAAGGACACCATCTACGACCCAGCGGCGCGAATAATGTTTCATATCATAGGGCTTTACCTCTTTACATTTTGCCTGTGTAGCGATGAAATCGTCCTTTATTGCTGCAATAATACTGGAACGATAAAAGAACGAATTGTTTTCAAAGTGGAGAAAGAGACTGCGGTAGTCCAGATTGACAGTTCCTATCGTCGCAACTTTGTCGTCTGATACAAAGCTCTTTGCATGAACGAAGCCGCGAGTATACTCATAAATCTTGATGCCGCCAGTCAGCAACACCTGATAAAAGCTCCGAGACATACGGAAAATCAGCTTCTTATCAGGGATGCCGGGCATAATGATCCGCACGTCTACACCACGTTGAGCAGCGGAAATCATTGCATCCATCAAGTCATCGCCAAGCATAAGATACGGTGTAAAAAACCATGCGTAATCCGTGCTTTGAGAAAGCAAGTCAATAAAGAGCTGATTACTGGTAGCTTCATGGTTAAGGGGCGAATCGTAGTAACTAAGCACATAACCATCAAATGTGTGCGGCGGCGCAGGATACCTTTTGGGATATGTGGGCATTGCAAGCTGTCCTGCTTCTTTTTCCAGCGAAAATGCGTTCCAAAAGGTCAAGAACATATGGGTAAAATTTTTTACTGGCTCACCAGTAATCCGAAAGCCTGTGTCCTTCCAGTGTCCATAGGGATGTTCCAAATTGATATACCGATCTGCTAAGTTGATACCTCCGCTATAAGCAACTTCGTTGTCAATAATCAGCATTTTGCGATGATCGCGATAGTTTGCAGTTCCTTTTAAGGCAAGGAAAGGATTAAAAGGAATACATGGAATGCCTTTCTTTTTCAGTTCACGGACATTACTGAAATTGAACGAAGAAATACTGCCAAGATCATCGTATATCACACGTACATCAACGCCCTGCTCCATTTTTATTTCCAGTTCGTTCACGATTGCGTCCCACATATGCCCCGGCTCAATAATGAAGTATTCTACGTAAATCGAGTTTCTTGCATTTTTCAAATCGGCAAGCATATCAGGGAACATATTATCGCCCAACGGATAGTAACGAACCTGCTCAACTGCACACATCGGATATTGCGTTTTTTCTTCCAGCCACCGCACTGTTTGCCCCATGCGTTTTTCGCCGTCAAAGGGCGCTTCTTTTATTGGAAGAGGCTGCGGATTGCAACTCTTTTGAACTTGCTGCAAGCGCCTTTTTAGAGGGCGGGCCGTCCGTTTATTTCCAAAGAGCAGATATAGTAACGCTCCTACCAAAGGTAGTGACAGAATAACCAGCAGCCAAAGCAATTTATAAGCGGTTTCATCTCTCTTTATAATAATAAATACCACCAAGAAAAACGCTGCAACGGAAAGCAGTGACACAATAATCGGTGCGTAAGGGGTCAGCCATTTCATCAACAGCAAAAGCCAGAGCGATTGTAAAGCCACCGCTGGAATAATTGTTAGAATGCGTCGAATGATTTTTCCCATATGTTTACCCCCCTCTATGTTATTTCTCCTCCGAAGATGCTTCCCAATCGCAAACTATTTGTGCCATTTCCTGTGGGGTTTCTTTATAGCCTCGTAATACCCACGCATTCATAAGCCCAAACAATCCATATGTAATAAATTGGATAAAGTAGTGCGTTTTGGCATCGGCATTAGCGACAATGGATGCCGCTTCTTGTAAATAGAAGTTTAGAATCACATATTGGCGATCAGCTGAGTAGAGCAGATCACAAATAGGACGAGTGGAAAGGCAAAATTCAAAAAACAGCCTGATGCCGTCATAACTACCAGTGGCGAAGTTGGTAGCACCGTGTTCGTCGGAAAAGCGCTTCCACAGACATGTGATTTTGAAAGACAGAACTTCATCTTTACTTTTGAAATAACGGAAATAAGTGGAGCGACCTACATCTGCCTTGGCAGTCATCTCCTCAATACTGATTTTTTCAATGGGTTTTTCTTTCATTAGTTCCAGCAACGCTGTACCCATACATTCTTTCAGATAGTCTGTTGTAGCCGTTGTCCTTCGCATAAGAAACGTCTCCTTTAATGGCGTATCATTGAAACAAGGATTGTCATTTGTTCCACTTTCGCTCGGACTATTGACAACGCCTGCTTCTGTGATATTCTAGCATCTATGATACTATTGCTTCATTTATACTATCATTTGTTATTTGCCCTGTCAAGCTAAAATGCGAGTACGACGAGCAGAAAGGAAAACTATGGGTACGATTTTTTCCCGTGTAAAACTCAGCGGAAAGCATGTGGCCGCCCTCTTGGCGCTGATGCTGCTCTCCGCTGTGACAGCCATGCTGCTGCCTACTGCCCTGGCCAGTATGATTGACATCGGGTGGCCGGAGAAAACCGAAACACCATCCTAATCATTGCGGCGGTGATGGCAACCCTGGCCATTCTGGGCTGTCTTTTCAACATGGCAGCCACGGTGCTGTCCGCCAAGGTGTCCACTAAATTTGCCGCTGATTTGCGGCGTGAGATATTCCATCAGGTGCAAGATTTTTCCGCCGCTGAAATGGAGCGGCTTGGCACCGCTAGTCTAGTGACCCGCAGTACCTCCGATGTGACCAACATCCAAATGTTTCTCTCATTGCTGTTGCGGCTGGGGGTGACTGCACCGCTGATGGCGGTGGCTGGGCTGGTACTCTCTTCTCTGACCGGCGGCGAACTCAGTTCCGTGCTGAGCTTGGCCATTCCGCCCTCATCATTGGCGTAGGTGTCATTCTGATTTTGTTTCCCGCTACTCGGTGACCCTGCGGCAGCGGATTGACCGACTGAACAAGATCTTTCTGGAAACACTGGAGGGGGTACGGGTGATTCGGGCTTTCAATCGGCAAGGGAAAGAAATGGAAAGGTTTTCCCAAGCCAATGGCGAACTGGCCTCCATGACCATTCTCTCTGGGCGGGTGACCGCACTGCTGATGCCGGTGATTCAGGTGATCTTTGGTGTGACTACAGCAGCGGTCATGGGCATGGGTTCCTGGTATGTGTCCGCCGGGGAGATGGCAGTGGGTGACCTGGTGGCCAACAGCCAGTATATCAGCATGATCCTTGCCGCTATCATGATGCTGGCATTGGTCATTATGCTCTTTCCTGTGTCCTATGCCTGCGCTAAGCGCATCGCAGAAGTGCTGAATACCGAGAGTTCCATCAAGGACGGCAGATACAGTGCCGCCTTGCGCAAAGGCCGCGCCTGTGTGGCCTTTGACCATGTGACCTTTACCTATCCTGGGGCGGACGAACCAGTGTTGAAGGATGTTAGCTTCGAGTGCCGGGCCGGGGAGGTCACCGCCATTATCGGGCGCACCGGTTGCGGCAAGTCCAGCATCCTCAAGTTGATCCCGCGGCTTTACGACGCCACGGTAGGCCATGTCTATGTGGACGATATGAATGTAAAACAATATAAATTGAACGAGCTGCGGGATCTGATCGGCTATATCCCCAGAAGAATGTACTCTTTTCCGGAGACGTGGCCTCCAACCTGCGCTTTGGAGATCAGGACAGCAGTGAGGAACAGTGGCGGCAAGCGGCCTACATCGCCTGCGCCGACGAGTTCATCGAACAGAAGCCGGACGGCTACCACGCCGAAATCGCTCAAGGCGGCACCAATTTGTCCGGCGGCCAGCGCCAACGCATGGCTATTGCTCGGGCTGTCGTAAAAAAACCAGAAATCTACCTGTTTGATGACAGCTTTTCCGCCTTGGATGTGAAAACAGATAAAACACTCCGCATGCGCCTGCGGGAGAGCATGGGGATTCCACCATGCTCATTGTGGCTCAGCGGGTGGGTTCTATCCTGGATGCTGACCGTATCTTGGTGATGGAGGACGGACAGATCGTGGGGAGAGGCAAGCACCGGGAACTGCTACATACATGTCCGCTCTACCGGGAGATTGCTGAATTGCAGCTGGGAGAGGAGGAAGTGAAACATGAACTGGAATGCGTTTAAACGGCTGTTCCACTATCTGGGACGGTACAAGCTCCGCCTGATTCTAGTGATGATCGCCGCTGTCCTGAGTACCCTGTTTACCGTTTTGACCCCAGCGGTGACGGGCGGCATCACCTCGGAACTGTACGATGGCGTGGCAAGCGGCTCCTTCGACTGGGAAACGATCGTCTGGCTGCTCGTGACGCTGATAGCCCTTTATCTTGTGGCCCAGCTTTTCGCCATTCTCCAAAGCTTCAGCATGACTAAGCTGACCGCCTGCGTTATGGAGACTCTGCGGGGTGATATTGACCGGAAGATGCACCACCTGAAGCTGGACTATTACGACTCTCATACCCAGGGTGAAATCCTCAGCACCATCACCAACGATGTGGACACGGTGAACAACGCCCTGAGCCAGAACCTGACCCAAATCGTCACCCAGGTGGTCACCGCTGTGGGTATCCTGGTGATGATGTTCACAACCAGTCCTATACTGACGGCCATCGCAGTGGCTATGGTGCCGGTGTCTCTGCTGGCCTCTCTAGGCGTTATGAAAACGGGAGCCATACACTACGCCCGGCAGCAGGAACTCCTGGGACAGCTCAACGGCTACATCGAGGAGGTGTACCAAGGGCAGGAGCTGGTGTCGGTGTTCAACTACACGGATCGAGCAAAAGAGGAGTTTGATCGAATCAATGGGGAACTCCAGCGTACCGCTCAGAGTGCCGAGATTGCATCTGGTAAGGTCACCCAATCACCGACCTGGTAAATAACCTTGGCTACGCTGTCAGCGCCCTGCTGGGATGTCTGTCCGTATTGCGTGGTGAGATGCGGATCGGCGACGTGCAAGCCATGCTCCAGTATACCAAGCAGTTCTCCCAGCCCTTCACCAGCATTGCGGGGATGGCGGGCAGTTTCAGCGCAGCGTCCGCTGCCGCAGGGCGCATTTTCGCCCTGCTGGATGCCTCGGAAGAGACACCAGACCCTGTTCCCGGACTGATGCCTCAGGTCAGCACGGGCGCGGTGGAATTTCGCCATGTGTCCTTCGGTTACTCCCCGGAGCACCAGCTGATGCATGATGTGAACATCACGGTGAAGTCCGGTCAGAAAGTGGCCATCGTGGGCCCCACCGGGGCTGGCAAAACCACCCTCATCAATCTGCTCATGCGGTTCTACGATGTGGACGGCGGTAGTATTTTAGTGGACGGGGTAGACACCAAGGAAATGACCCGCCACGAGCTACGGGATCGCTTTGGCATGGTGCTCCAGGATGCCTGGCTCTTTGAAGGCAGCATCCGGGACAACATAGCTTACGCGCAGGACAATCTGCCGGAGGAAAAAATCATCGCCGCCGCACAATCCGCCAGCGTGGACAGCTTCATCAAGACCCTGCCAGGCGGTTATGATTTTGAACTTTCCACAGGGGCGGAAAATATCTCACAAGGTCAACGCCAACTGCTGACCATCGCCCGAGCGATGGCGTCTGACCCGGAAATCATGATCTTGGACGAGGCCACCAGCAACGTGGACACGCATACGGAGCAGCTTATCCAAAAAGCACTTGCAAAATTGATGCACGGACGTACTTCTTTTGTGATTGCCCACCGGCTTTCTACGATTCGGGATGCTGACATGATCCTTTACATGGAACATGGTGATATTCTTGAGCATGGCAGCCACGAAGAGTTAATGGCACAACATGGAAAATACGAAGCATTGTATATGAGTCAGTTTGCACAGTAATATTACAAACGTTTAATTGGCTGCTTAATTGCCATTTGAGGAGAAACAAAACTACTATCAAATACTGCCCCGTCCGGGGAAAGAAAAAAACCGTTGGACGGGGCAGATGATTTCCTGCGCACATTTAGCTCATTATTCTGTCGGCGGTTTTGATGGACTCAGGGCCGCCGTTTCTTTGCGTTAACACAAACCAATGACGACTTGCAGGGACACGGCAACCGATGGGAGGTTATTTTGCCGTGTCTACTTTACTATTCTATTTCTCCTGTGATCTGCACCAGTCAAAAAAAGTTCGTACCCGCCGTCGGGGTATTCTTGGTATGAATATGAACACAGAAATCATGTGAATAGATTTTATAATTCTTCTACGCCTGTCTGCATTTTGCAGACAGGCGTTTTTTGTCGTTTTCTTGGGTTTTGTGTCGGCTGCAGATCCCCTCCTGCTTCTATCCCTCACAGAGCAACGATGAAACAGGAGGTGCAGCGCATGGATTCTTCCTAAAGAATTTTTTCAAAAATTTTTCTGCGCGTTTGCCAAAACGCATGATGCAGACCGTTTTAGTGGCGAAAGGGGAAGAAAACCGTATCACCCGCCTTTGCGGACGCGAAGGGAGGTGAATACATGAAACCTCATTCGCACGATGTAGGAGTTGCCCGTGCCTTTGATTGCTTCTGCAAAAAGGTACTGCGGAACGAAGCGCGGGACTATCAGGACGCGCTGGCACGGAAAAGAAACCGAGAGGTCTATTTTTCTGAGTTGCCCGTCGATGTGCTGGAACAGTTCGCTGTCCGTGACACCTATTTCACGGATAGCCGCACATTTGAAGTCATCGGCCATTCGGTTTGTATCGACGATGAAACGCTGGCGGAAGCGATCTCCGCTTTGCCTGTTGACCGCAGAGATATTATCCTGCTGTCCTATTTCCTCGATATGTCCGACGCTGAAATTGCAAATGTGCTGAACATGGTGCGCCGTTCCGTTGCCTAATTTCGTATAGGTCCACCTATGAAAAAAGCATGAAAAAGGATGCCTTTAGCGATCCAATTTCATGCTTTCAGAGGTGTACCAGATTGTCTACCATTTGAAACGGCTTTTTCGGATTTCCAAATACAAAAATGACGGTAAAATGTGGTGTGACTCATTCCCAAGTCAATTGCAGCTGTTCTTGTCGATATTTCACCCGAATAACATCTGGCGCAGATACACTCAAAGTCCGTCGGCAAAGGTTCTGGCTTCCTTCCTAGATGTTTTCCTTTGGATTTTGCGGCAGCAATTCCTTCGGCTTGACGCTGATGTATTGACTCTCGTTCGGTCTGCGCAAAGTAAGCCATAACCTGTAATACCAAGTCAGCAATTAGCGTTCCTGTCAGTGACCCATTCTTTTCTCTTGTGTCAAGAAGCTCCATGTCAAGCACAAGAATATCAGCACCAATGTCTTTTGTGATGTTCTGCCACTGAACTAAAATCTCGTTGTAATTTCTACCCAATCTATCAATGCTTTTTACAATTAGAAGATCACCCCTTGCTGTAGCTTTCCAAGAAGTTTTTTTGTAAGCTGGACGATCAAAGTCTTTGCCAGATTGGTAATCACAGTAGATGTTTCGTTCAGGGATACGGTAGGGTTCCAAAGCCACGAGCTGTCGGTCAATATTTTGCTCTTTGGTTGAAACCCTAATGTATGCATATTTTGCCATTGCTTTACCTCCTGCATTTTGGGTTCAACCATAATTTACAGCAGGCAAAACGGTACACCAACCCTATACCTATGCATAGGTAATACTTATTATATAGAATTATTTCCTGCCGGTCAACTATGCAAAGGTAATTTTGACATCGCCATCTGCTATTATATTTTTAACTTCACGAAGGTAGGAAACGCAGGTGACGCAGTGCAATATTACGAATTATTTTCTATGCGTATTCGGCAACTATGCAAGAAACAAGGCATAACAGTTAATCGGTTGGCAACCTTGAGTGGCTTGAAACAATCGACAATAGATAATATTCTACGGGGAACAAGCAAGAACCCGAAGGTGCATACACTTCACCAAATTGCAGTAACGTTCAACATGACTCTCAGCGAGTTCTTGGATTTCCCAGAGCTTAATGACTACCCAATAGATGACGAAGAATAAAAACAGGGACTCGACCTGATGGTTGAATCCCTGTTTTGCTATTGTTAGTGGAAATTAAGTCTTCTGACAATTAAAAGTTGATAGAAACAGCACAATGTAAGGTTTCACTCTCAATGCTCCTAAAGCTGTCCTATGCTCTGGAAGAAAGCATAGAGTATTTTCTGCTCGATACGCCCTATGCTTGTGCTGAGACGATCATCAATAGGGAAATATCAAAAAAGCTGGCCAAATGCAGTCCATCTACGTTGAATGTTGCCTCTAAGATGATTGACATACTGCTCGAGCAGCAAGACAGCTTGTCTGCTGAGTGAGCCTCTTAATGATTGCGACGGTTGAAAGCACATCCTTTTGCAAACTCGTTTGGCAATAGAATATTTCAGAAGAACTCTTGTTGTGACCAAAGTGCCAAAACAAGAGTCCTTTTGCTTTTGCATTATTGGCTCAACACCTCGACATATCAAACTTCGATGCAGGTGTATTCAATTTTCAGCGTGTCCGGATGGATCATCAGTAGCGGCTTGCCAAGCTCCCGCGCATAGGCAATCGCCTTATCTGCATCATCCCCGCGCGCGGAAGCCGGGTCGTAAACAGCCAGCACCATATCAGACTGGCGGATAATTGCACGGTATGCTTCAAGCTGTGCATCCGGCTGTTTATGGAGACTAACAGCCGTCATGTGTGTGCATTTTATCAGCATATCGAAGTAGCGTTCGCGCAGAGCTGGTGTCCACTTTGTTGCCTGTTCCTCATATGGCGTGATGCAGAACAGCATCAGCTCTGAATCGTCATTCCGCAGTGCGTTAATGATCTCTGCGGCATATAGTCCGACGCCGTAGTCACAGGCCACAGAAAAGTGAGTCACGCCTTGCTGCCGCAACACCATAATCTGCTGGGCCAGTTCCATCTTCATATCGTGACACTCCGCAGCTTCTTCATCAAATCCCCACGCAAACCGCATAGGATTGTGTCCAAGGATCGCGCAGCTTTTGGGCGAGGCCATTCCAACACCTGCTTTCTGTCTCTCTGCAAACTGTGTGCAAATACGCTTGTATGAGTAAATTCGCTTTTGCCTATTATAGTATTGCTCACAGATTAAATCAATACACCACTGTTTCAGGCAGAAAGATTTTATGGAAGTTCGTATAATTTGCTTATACGCAGGAGGTGTCAGTGTATGGGCAAAGATATTTCATTCAAGAATCACGACCGGTTTATTCATCTTGGCATTGCCATCGCTGCGCTCCGCAAAATGCGTGGGATGTCACAGGAACAGTTGGCTGAAAAAGCAGGGATCAGCCGTTCTCTTATCAGTGCAATCGAAGCACCTGGACTGGCAAAGAGCTTTTCACTGGACGTATTCTTTAACCTTGCTGACGCGCTTGATATTGATCCTGCCGATTTGATCAATGCTACCGTTTTTCCAGATCGGATATTCAAGCAGAAATAGGATGTT
>VOFG01004573.1_pt1 | contig 162174 bp, 146 predicted proteins | sample 5384171 | NCBI WGS metagenome assembly VOFG01 (sample SAMN12384726, study PRJNA508395) | human gut metagenome | isolation source: healthy gut F | host: Homo sapiens
GCAGAGCAACTACAGCACCCTTATCCAGCATTTCGATAATAGTACCTTCGTGTACAGAACCTACTGTAAATACAGTTTCAAATACATCCCAAGGATTTTCTTCGAGTTGCTTGTGGCCAAGGCTCAAGCGACGGTTTTCCTTGTCGATTTCCAGAACTTGTACGTCGATGTCTGCACCAATCTGAGTGAATTCAGACGGATGTTTAACCTTCTTCGTCCAAGACAGGTCAGAGATGTGAATCAAGCCGTCAACACCTTCTTCGATTTCAACGAATACGCCGAAGTTAGTGAAGTTACGAACTTTTGCAGTGTGCTTGCTGCCGATAGGATACTTCTCTTCGATAGTTTCCCAAGGATCAGACTTCAGCTGCTTGATACCCAAAGACATCTTACGCTCTTCGCGGTCCAAAGTCAGGACTACTGCCTCTACTTCGTCACCTACCTTCATGAAGTCTTGTGCAGAACGCAAGTGTTGTGACCAAGACATTTCAGATACGTGAATCAGACCTTCAACACCCGGAGCGATTTCGATGAATGCACCGTAGTCAGCCATAACTACAACTTTACCCTTCACGTGGTCGCCAACCTTCAGGTTAGCATCCAGTGCATCCCAAGGATGCGGAGTGAGTTGCTTCAAGCCGAGAGCGATACGCTTCTTCTCATCATCGAAGTCAAGGATAACGACGTTGAGTTTCTGGTCGAGTTCAACCACTTCTTTCGGATCGCTAACACGGCCCCAAGAAAGGTCTGTAATGTGAATCAAACCATCTACGCCACCCAAGTCGATAAATACACCATAGGAAGTGATATTCTTAACGGTACCTTCGAGAACTTGTCCTTTTTCGAGTTTACCGATGATTTCCTTCTTCTGTTGTTCCAGTTCGGCTTCGATAAGAGCCTTGTGGGAAACAACCACATTCTTGAATTCCTGGTTGATCTTAACAACCTTGAATTCCATAGTTTTGCCAACGAATACATCGTAGTCGCGGATAGGCTTCACGTCGATTTGAGAACCCGGCAAGAAAGCTTCGATGCCGAATACGTCTACAATCATACCACCCTTTGTGCGGCACTTGATGTAACCCTTGATAATTTCTTCGTTTTCCAAAGCTGCGTTTACGCGATCCCAAGAACGGGTAGCACGAGCTTTACGGTGAGACAGAACGAGCTGTCCTTTCTTGTCTTCCTGGTTTTCGATGTATACCTCAACAGTATCACCAACCTTCAGCTCAGGATTGTAACGGAATTCACTCATCGGAATGATACCGTCTGATTTGTAACCGATGTTCACAACTACTTCACGCTTGTTCATTGCGATTACGGTTCCATCAACTACCTCGCGGTCGTTAACCTTGTTCAACGTATTGTCATACGCCTTTTCCAGTTCTTCGTGGCTTGCACTGGCTACTGATTCGCCGTTCTCATAAGCATCCCAGTTGAAGTCTTCAATAGGAGCTACATTCTTTAAATTTTCCATTAATAAATAAATTGTTTAACTCGTTAATTAAGTGAGACTTTATGTTGACTCATTGTAAATCGGGCGCAAAGATAGAAGTATTTTCTTGAACTACAAAACAAAAAGCATTCAAAACAGCAGTGGAATAATCAATTAAAGAATAAAAAAAATGTTACCTTTGCATCGTTTCATTTATACATAATCTCAATAATTTATCATGAAAAAGATAATCGCATGCATTTCCATCATTTGCTATACATTATTATGTTATAGCCAAAATCAGACAACGGACAACAACTACCGTACGCAAAAGAACATTTCCTATCTTCATCCCGGCGAAAAGGACAGTTATAAGCTGGAGCGTTGTAAGCTCGACCTCCATTATCCTACTGATAAAAAAGGATTTGCCACCCTTATCTGGTTCCACGGCGGAGGACTGGAAGCCGGAGAAAAACATTTTCCGAAGGAGTTCCTGGAGCAAGGCTACGCCGTGATAGCCGTAAACTACCGACTCAGCCCGCGTGCCCAAAATCCTGCCTACACGGAAGATGCCGCAGAGGCCGTTGCTTGGACTTTCGAGAATATAGAAGAATTCGGAGGAGATAAAGACAAAATATACATAGCCGGTCATTCAGCCGGTGGTTATCTCTGTCTGATGCTCAATCTGGACAAGAGTTACCTGGCAAAGTGGAATATTGACGCCAACAGCCTGGCAGGCGCTTTCCCCATCAGCGGACAGACCACCACCCACTACACCATCCGCAAAGAACGCGGGCTGCCTTCCGACACTCCGATTATAGATAAATATGCTCCTTCCAATAACGTAAGAAAGGACGCTTCACCCATGATACTTATCACTGGCGACAAAGAGTTGGAAATGCTGGCACGCTATGAGGAAAACGCCCATTTGTATGCCCTCCTCAAAGCATTGGGACAAAAAACCACCCTCTATCAGATGGAGGGATTTGACCATGGTACGGTGGCCGCTCCCGCATGTACCTTGATAAACAGCTATATGAAGAAGGCAGGCAAGAAGTAACCACTACCCTTGCCTTTCTTTTACGTATGCCAATGCCGCTCCTATTGCTGTTCTATATTCAGCATAGGGCGGTATATGAAAATGTACATGATAGATGGCTTCCATTTTAGAAAACACCTCCCGGCACTGGGGCAGTTGGGTGAGATTTCCTATCAGAACGAAATCCTTGATAGGACTGTTCAAAGCTGACAGTACAGCAGCTCCTCCAATGGTTTGAAGTACCGTATAAATTATACCGCAGGCAATATCTTCTTGAGAAGCATTGCTATCTGCTTTCCCGAAAAGAGAGGCGGTAGCACTCACTGGCAAGTCAGGCAAAGCAGTGTTGCAAATATCACCTATCTGCAAGTTGACACGAGTTACATCCCCTTTCTCAGCCAACTCGGACACCTGATGAATATCATGAGTTTTCAACAGCAACCTCGATAATCCCTGCAAAGTACCTCCACCAATCCCCAAGCCGCCAATATGCTGCACCTTGTCTCCGTCTATTTTCACAAAAGAAGTGCCGGTACCCATGCTGACTACAATCAGTTGGTCTATATCCGTTGCATGTCTAGCTCCCAAACCATTGGCAATAAACTCATCCGTTTTGCGAGTAGGCAGTCCATATAGAGGGCTGTTGACAAATGCGCTTCCCACTCCCGTCAGCATCACCTGCTCCACATCGGCCAGCTGTATACCATTGTCATAAATATACTTACCGAATGCTCCGAATAAGGAAGTCACCGGGTCGGTAGCCGTAATAAACATTGGAGACTGTATCTGTTCTCCATTGATTCCAACGATTTTCGTGGTACTTCCACCCACATCTATTCCTATTACTATACCCATAGCTCCAAGTAATTTGCAGCAAAGTTACAAAAGAATCAATAATTGACAATTGATTAATGTGATAATGTGCCAATATGCTAATTGGCTAATTGGCTGCGCTATGTTTATGCTACGCCATCACGTCCTGGTCATTGACACATTGGCACATTAATCACATTACCACATTGCTATCTGTTAAACAGTTCGAAGGTAAATTTGCAACCTATTTCCTGATACTTCCAGTTTGCAAAGCTGGCAAACAAGCCAAAGTCAAATATATGTGTACCAATGCCATACCCTACTTCCAGATAAGGTTTCAAGTGAGGAACCACCAATGCATTCAGATACAGACGTTCATTCAATACATATTGGGTATATTTCATCAGATGGCGGAGCAGGAGGAAAGGAGCTTCATAGGTAAGGTGTCCGCGGATATATTTACGGGAAGAGTTATACCAGCGGCCGTCCAGCAACTGGAACACCCCGCCAATATCATCACTCCAACCCATAGGAAGATTGGAACGCCGCAAATTGGCAAAGTCCACAAAGTACAGTTCCTTCTGATTGGTAAACTCTCCCCAACCAAAACGCCAATAAATATCACGCATCAAGCCCAAAGAAACCTGATGCTGCAAATCAATCTCTACACGCTCGTACGAACCACTGCTCTGCAACACTCCACTGAGTCCCCGCTCCCAATCTACTGAGATGGAAGGATACTTGGAATGAAGATTTACTTTACGGTCGCCATTCATATAATAGTATTGTCCCGGAGTCCAGGTGAGGCGGACGCGGGGAGCAAAACTATTATAGGTATGGCGGAACTTGTTCAGGATATTCGGGTCAAAATTCGGAAAGAAGGATGAACCTCCGGAACCGGCACGGGTGGCCGACTTGGTAGGCGGCATGCTCGGGTAGTTCAGTTCAAACCGGGAGCGGTTCACTTCCGTACGTCTGTGCATGGATACACCCACTTCCAGCGACAGACCGTTTACTATTTCCCAGCTATGACGCAGATTCAGATACAAATCCTTGAAATAATCCAAGTGTATCTGGTTGAAGTCAAAAATACTGTCGGGGATGGCTTTCAGGTCGTCCAGCACATCACTGCTGTAAATCCGGTTACCGTTACCAAACTCCAGATGCAATGCTGCACGCTTACGGGGCCAATAATCAAAATCGGACCTCACCCTCCAGTAAAACTCTTTTTCCTTAAAATTATAACCTATCCGGGGAACGATGCGCAGCAGGCGATCACCGGTAAAAATACGGTTGTACTTGAACTCCTGCCGATACGAAATTCCATGCTTGCCGCTATAGCTCAAAAGAAAAGGATTGATTAGTGGTGAACAGCGCACACTCCCCAATTTATCAAGGTCTACCGTATAGCGACTGATCAATGCATCTCCAATCTGCCCCCAAAACTCCAAGTTCTTATTCACCGGTTTCTTTTTCCGGGCGAGCGTATCCCGACGCAAGAAGAAATCCTGATACAGTGTCTCCTCATGCGGAGTCAAAGGAATGGGACGCAAAGTTTTAAAGTAAGCAGTATCACGTAGATAAGCATTCGTATCAGTACGCAACGTGTATGAATCGGACAAGTCATATTTACTTTTCTTCACCGACCTCCGTATATCACTGCCAGAAGTTTTCTGAATGATGTTCTTATAATCGAGTACAGCTTCATAAGTACCATCTACCACATTTCCCAAAAAACGAAACGTTGCATCCACATCATACTGCAACGGAAGAAATTCGTCCGAATCGCCCACATTACCCATCTTCACCAGATTATTGAACCGCACCATCTCATTACGTCCGGAAAAACGCATCTCGCGTACACTCCACACGTTATCACTCACAATCAGATAACCGCCCACCAGCTGAAAGCTTTTGCTTTTTGGCATAAAACGGATTTTATACTGAAGGGCATGCCGTTCCCCCATCACCGTATCAATCCGATAGGTATAATATTTTTTGGCATTGGGTGCTAAAGGAGAGAGTAGTTTGTCATATAATAAGGTAGAAGAATAGATGTTGATGTGAAAATATTCCGGCAGCCGTCCGTCCATTTCCCAAAACTCGGAAGCAGTACCGACACTTGCCTTTACCTTCTGGTCATAGATGTCGGGAGCAGTAAAATGCAAATCGCTATAAGTTTCCATCATATATTCCCGCACCCCTTTCTTGGGCCGGAACATGGAAGGGATGTAGCGGAGAATATGATTCTTCTTACGGATATTCACCCAGCCCTTTATGTAAAGCTCAGCCTTGTAACTTTCAATAATACGTTCATAAAGGGGGGCAAAGAAGATGACTTTCTCCATGATGGAGTCTGCCGAACTCACATGTTTGTCAACCGGATAAGATACACGCTCCGCCCCTGCCTTCTGTACAAAAGAAAACAAGAAGCAAATCCAAATCCATATAAACAACAAACGTTTCAACCGCAATTTCTCCTTATAGAATCGGGACAAATATACGGAAGAATTTGTGTAATGCAAAAACATGTTCCATAAAGAAGCGGGAATGACACTTGTGACACCCTTTATTATAAAACATATGTTACGCGCGAGAGACAATAATACACAAGCACACATAGTTTGTGCGAGATAAATACGAACCTATATTAATTGTTATAAAAAGGGTGCCACAAGTGTCATGTACAGAATGATTCGTAATTGTGACACATGAAAATTACTAATCACGACGCACTAAAATTACTAATCGTGATGCGGAAAGATTACTAATCATGGCATGTAACAAACGCAAGCTTTTGGTCGTTTTTCCATAACAAGCAGGCTTTTTCAGGGGGTCTATTCTCAAAAAACACTAATATTTTCGAGAATACCCCCTAAAAAAGAGGGGGTAGTTCAGAAAAAACATGTATTTTTGCGCCCAACAACCAATAAAAGGAGAGACTTATATGTCAAAAATGCGATTTTTTGCTTTGCAAGAACTTGCCAATCGGCAACCTCTTGAAGTGACCACCCCTTCAAACAAACTGTCCGACTACTACGGCAGCCATGTCTTCGACCGTAAGAAAATGCAGGAATACCTGCCTCGTGAAGCCTACAAAGCCGTGACCGACGCCATCGAAAAAGGCACTCCCATCAACCGCGAAATGGCAGACCTGATTGCCAACGGCATGAAAAGTTGGGCAAAGTCCCTCAACGTCACCCACTACACGCACTGGTTCCAACCTCTGACGGACGGAACTGCCGAAAAGCATGACGGCTTCATCGAATTCGGAGAAGGAACGGAAGTGATTGAACGTTTTTCCGGCAAACTGCTCATCCAGCAGGAACCGGATGCATCCTCTTTCCCCAACGGGGGTATCAGAAACACATTCGAAGCACGAGGATATACTGCTTGGGATGTTTCCTCACCTGCCTTTGTGGTAGATACCACGCTTTGTATCCCCACTATCTTCATCTCTTATACCGGCGAAGCGCTCGACTACAAGACTCCATTGCTCAAAGCCTTGGCAGCCGTAGACAAAGCAGCGACAGACGTATGCCAGTTGTTCGACAAGAATATCACACGCGTTTATACCAATTTAGGCTGGGAACAAGAATATTTCCTCGTCGACTCGGCACTGTACAATGCCCGCCCGGACCTTTGTCTGACCGGACGTACCCTGATGGGACACTCCTCGGCCAAAGACCAGCAGCTGGAGGACCACTATTTCGGCTCCATCCCCCCACGTGTCACAGCTTTTATGAAAGAACTGGAAATCGAATGTCACAAACTGGGTATCCCGGTCAAGACCCGCCATAACGAAGTAGCTCCCAACCAGTTTGAGCTGGCGCCTATCTTTGAGAATGCCAACCTTGCCAACGACCACAACCAGCTTGTGATGGATCTGATGAAACGCATCGCACGCAAGCATCACTTCGCCGTACTGCTTCACGAAAAACCCTACAACGGCGTGAACGGCTCCGGCAAGCACAACAACTGGTCGCTTTGCACCGATACGGGTATCAATTTGTTTGCACCGGGCAAGAATCCGAAAGGAAACATGCTGTTCCTTACCTTCCTGGTAAACGTACTGATGATGGTATACAAAAACCAGAACTTGCTGCGCGCCTCCATCATGAGTGCCGGAAACAGCCACCGTCTGGGAGCCAATGAAGCACCTCCCGCCATTCTGTCCATCTTCCTGGGCAAACAGCTGTCTTCCATCCTCGACGAGATAGCTCGCCAGATAAGCAGCAGCAAGATGACATCGGAAGAAAAGACAACACTGAAATTAGGCATCGGACGTATTCCCGAAATATTACTGGATACCACCGACCGTAACCGTACTTCTCCATTCGCCTTTACCGGCAACCGCTTTGAGTTCCGTGCCGCAGGTTCGTCCGCCAACTGTGCCGCCGCCATGATTGCCATCAATGCAGCTATGGCAAACCAGTTGAACGAATTCAAAGTCTCCATCGACAAACTGATGGAAGAAGGAGTCGGCAAGGATGAAGCCATCTTCCGCATTATGAAAGAGACCATCATCGCCTCCGAGCCTATCCGCTTTGAGGGTGACGGCTACTCCGAACAATGGAAGCAGGAAGCCGCCCGCCGTGGGCTGACCAACATCTGCCACGTTCCCGAAGCCCTGATGCACTACATGGATAACCAGTCCCGTTCCGTACTCATCGGCGAACGTATCTTCAACGAAACGGAGCTTGCCTGCCGCCTGGAAGTAGAACTGGAGAAATACACCATGAAGGTACAGATAGAAAGCCGTGTGCTGGGCGACCTTGCCATCAACCACATCGTACCGACTGCCGTTATCTACCAAAACCGTCTGCTGGAAAATCTCCGTGGCCTGCGCGAGACCTTCTCTCCCGAAGAATACGAAGTCCTCAGTGCCGACCGGAAAGAGCTTGTACGCGAAATTTCCAAGCGCGTAACAGCCATCAAGGTACAAGTACGCGAAATGACCGAAGCCCGCAAAGTAGCCAACCACATGGATAACTACAAAGACAAGGCTTTCGCTTACGAAGAAACCGTACGCCCTTATCTGGAAAGTATCCGTGACCACATCGACCACCTTGAGATGGAAATTGATGATGAAATCTGGCCGCTTCCGAAATATAGGGAGCTGCTGTTTACAAAGTAGGCCTCTCCCTAGCCCCTCCCCCGTAGGGAGGGGGATAGAGATACTACGATAAACAATTAAGTTACTACGATTTACGATTTGACGGTTTACGGTTGGAGTTACTCATACAATCATAAACCCACCTGCTAATGAGTAGTTGTTTAACAATACAAACTTCAATCGTAAATCGTCTAATCGTAAATATATAGATTTTCCTTTATCTCCCCCCCTACGACATCTTTTTGTCATATTTGTGCAATATTTAATTTTTTCTTTTTACATTTGTGCTGTATAACACAGTTTTGCAGCAGTTATGGTAAAAGTAAACTTGTCTGATATTAATGTTCCGGAGTTGATTGCAGATATATGGTCTCCCTTGAATGACGAACAACGGGAATTCCTCGCCAACCACTTCACACTCCAGAACTACAAAAAAAACGAAGTCATCCATTGCGAAGGCGAGACACCTACGCATTTGATGTGTCTGCTGAGTGGAAAGGTCAAAATCTATAAAGACGGAGTCGGTGGTAGAAGCCAGATTATCCGTATGATTAAACCTGTCGAATATTTCGGTTACCGCCCTTACTTTGCAAAAACAGACTATGTCACGGCAGCATCTGCATTCGAGCCGTCTCTTGTTTGCCAAATCCCCATGACTGCCTTGATGACTCTGCTCACACAAAACAACGACCTTGCCATGTTCTTCATCAAGCAATTGTCCGTTGACTTGGGCATTGCCGATGAACGTACCGTAAACCTGACGCAGAAACATATCCGCGGAAGACTCGCAGAATCCCTGCTGTTCCTCAAAGAAAGTTATGGTTTGGAGGAAGACGGCTCCACCTTGAGTATCTATCTCTCGCGTGAAGATCTGGCCAATTTGTCAAACATGACCACTTCCAACGCCATACGTACGTTGTCACAGTTTGCCACAGAACGGTTAATCACCATCGACGGGCGTAAAATCAAAATCATAGACGAAGAAAAGCTGAAGAAAATCAGCAAGATAGGATGAGGATAAGGGATTAAGGATTAGGGATGAGCTTATACCTCTTGTTATATGTATAATACTGTCACAAACTAATCCCTAATCCTTAATCCCTTATTAAATCACTCCTTTTGCAGAAAGATACCGTTCCGCTTCAATGGCTGCCTGGCAACCAGTTCCGGCAGCGGTGATGGCTTGACGATAGTGAGAATCAGCAACGTCTCCGGCGGCGAATACGCCCGGCACTTTGGTACGCGGTGTTCCCGGCTCGGTGACGATATAACCTACTTCGTCCGTATCTACATAAGGTTTGAAAATATCTGAGTTGGGTTTATGGCCGATAGCCAGGAAGAAACCGTCAATAGCTACATCATAGCGCTTCTCATCAGGTTCACCCATACGCTGTACCAAATGTACACCTTCCACACCGTTCTCTCCAAACAAGCCTACGGCATTATGTTCGAACAGTACTTCAATCTTGTCATGCTTCATCACACGCTCCTGCATAATCTTGGAAGCGCGAAGATAAGGTTTGCGGACAATCAGATAAACCTTGGCAGCCAGTCCGGCAAGGTAAACAGCTTCCTCGCAGGCAGTATCTCCACCCCCTACAACAGCTACCGTTTTCTTGCGGTAGAAGAAACCGTCACAAGTGGCACAAGCGCTGACACCCATTCCCGCATATTTCTTTTCATCCTCCAGCCCCAGATACTTCGCAGCGGCACCTGTAGCAATAATCAGCGTTTCAGCCTCAATCATCTTTTCGTCATCAATCGTAATCTTGTAAGGTGCTTCAGCAAGATTGGCTGCGGTAGCAACTCCATAACGCAAATCTGCACCAAAACGTTCGGCTTGCTTCCGCAGGTCTTCCATTAATTCCGGACCTCCGATACCTTGGGGATAACCGGGGAAATTCTCCACATCAGTAGTGGTTGTCAACTGGCCACCGGGCTGCAATCCTGCATAAAGTACCGGTGAAAGATTGGCACGGCCTGCATAAATAGCGGCAGTATAGCCGGCAGGACCCGAACCGACAATCAGACATTTTACTTTTTCTGTTTCCATCATTATATTATTTACTATTTGACTATTTACAATTTACTATTTAGCGCATGTCGATGACTTCAGCCGTGGGATAGGCTTTTTTGTCAAAGACAAAGAAACTATCCGGATAGGATTGTCCGGTCTGGTAGTTATCAATAAGGATAGTAGTCATATACTTACTCCCCCGTGGTGCCAAGTCCACTTGATGCAGACGATACGTATCCTTTGTCACAAACAGATAGACACTTTCAGGGTCTTTTCTCTTGTCGGCAGCAGTCATGGTGATGTAATAAACAGACTTGTCTTGCTTACCACCGACACTGCTCAACTTCAATCTGTATCCCTGCTTGTAGAGGGACAACCAAGCATACGGATTAAGAGTCTGCAATTCCTCCTGCGTAGGTTCCGATACATTCACCTCATCTGCCGAAGCCACATAGCTCCACTGCGTATGTCCGTCAAACCAAGTCTTCATTCCCTCGGTCTCAACCACAAATTTCTCACCTTCCAGATAGAGAACTCCCGCATAAGAGCCTTGTTGTTCGTTCACGGTAAACGCCAGCTTCACCCCTCCCGCTTTCCGAAAGGCTTCGGCTGTACGCTCCAATATATTCTTGGCATCCGGTTGTTGTGCCGACATCGGCACAGCAAACAACAGCAATAGCACACCAAGTAAAAGCTTATCAAGTTTCATCATTCTATAAATAACCATTCCTTATTGCAAATTGTTTAACCGCATTTCCAGGTCGCTCTCATCTATACAGAACACCTCACGCGCCTTACTACCTTGCGCCGGTCCCACAATCCCCGCTTTCTCCAACTGGTCCATGATGCGGCCGGCACGATTATAACCGATGGCAAACTTACGCTGAATGAGCGATGTGGAACCCTGCTGGTGAATAACAACGAGACGGGCTGCATCCTCGAACAAAGGATCGAGACGTCCCATATCCACATCCCCCAAATCACCTCCTGCATTTTCATCCACATATTCGGGCAGATAGAAAGCAGTGGGGTAACTCTGCTGGCGGGCGATAAACTTCGTAATCTCCGCCACTTCGGGCGTATCGATAAAGGCACACTGCACACGCACCGGGTCAGCTCCCTGCAGGAATAACATATCACCGCGGCCTATCAGCTGGTTGGCTCCCGGACGGTCGAGGATGGTACGCGAATCGACCATTGCCGATACACGGAAGGCGATACGCGCCGGGAAGTTGGCCTTAATCGTACCCGTAATGATGTTTGTTGTCGGTCGCTGTGTAGCGATAATCATATGTATACCCACGGCACGCGCCAACTGGGCGATACGTGCGATGGGCAGTTCCACATCCTTACCGGCTGTCATAATCAAGTCACCGAACTCGTCGATAACGACTACGATATAAGGCATGAACTTATGCCCCTTTTCCGGATTCAGACGACGGTTGATGAACTTCTCGTTATACTCCTTGATATTGCGCACATGGGCAGCTTTCAGCAAGTCATAGCGAGTATCCATCTCCACACAGATGGAGTTCAAAGTCTGCACCACCTTCGTGACGTCCGTAATGATGGCATCTTCCCCGTCGGGTAATTTCGCGAGGAAGTGATGCTCAATTACGGAGTAGATGCTGAATTCTACTTTTTTGGGGTCTACCAGCACAAACTTCAGCTCTGCCGGATGCTTCTTATATAATAAGGAGGTGATGATGGCATTCAACCCCACGGACTTACCCTGACCGGTAGCACCGGCAACGAGCACGTGCGGCATCTTGCACAAATCCACCATAAACACTTCATTCGTAATCGTCTTACCCAGTGCGATGGGCAAGTCGTAAGTAGACTCCTGGAACTTCTTGCTGCCGATAATACTCTGACCAGATACAATCTTCGGATTGGAGTTGGGCACTTCGATACCAATCGTACCCTTTCCCGGAATGGGAGCGATGATACGGATGCCGAGCGCCGAAAGGCTGAGGGCAATATCATCTTCCAGACCGCGTATCTTCGAAATGCGGACGCCCTGCTCGGGAGTGATTTCATACAGCGTCACCGTAGGACCTACCGTCGCCTTAATGGTACTGATTTCTATACCGAAACTACGCAGAGTATTGATAATCTTATCCTTGTTCGCGTTCTGCTCTACCATGTCAATGGTCGGACCATTGTCATCGTAATGCTTCATCAGGTCTATTGTGGGGTAATGATAGTTTTCCAAATCCAGACGGGGATTGTACGGCTCCTTCTCCGTTCCCACATACTCCTCCTCTTCGGCCTTCTCAACCTGGAATGCCGGCTCCTTCTCTACCGGCTGTTCCCGAAAAGGGGGCACCGGCTCCGGTGCAGGAGTCTCAAAAGTCATGGTAACGTCCTCATCCGCAGACTTGGCAGGCTTTATCTTTCCATCACTTCCACCCAAGTCAAGGGTGATTTCATTCAGCGGTTCGTCCTCTTCTTCCTCTATAGCAATCTCCTCCTCCTTTTCAAGAACCTTTTCCGGCTCCGCAGCTTCCGGTGTCGGAGCAGCCGCCTTTTCCTTTGCACCCCAAGAGGTCTTGAACTCTTCCGGCGTTTCACCCTGCACGCTTTCCACCTTCTCCTTACGCTTCAAGAAGCTGAGACTGAACAATCTGCGCAACCAGATGACAGTCCGTGCACTCAGATAGATGAGGAAGCAAATGGCAGTTACCAACAATAGCAGCCAGACTCCCGGCACACCGACTTGAGACACAAGCCAGTTACTGACATTGTATCCGTGCATACCGCCCAGATAGAGGAAAGAGTCCTTGTACTGGTCTACAAACACAAAACCGAAAAATACCGAGAACCACACCAGCATCAACGAACAGCCGATGAACCACTTCCACAAGCGCACCACACGCACCCGCATCAGCTTCAGTCCCGCCACAGCCAGGAACACGAGAATCAGGAAAGACGATACGCCGAAGCAATCATTTATCAGATAGCTGGCCAACTGCGCACCGCGGCTACCGGCGTAGTTCTTCACCCCATTGTTGGTGGAAATCAGCTCCTGCGCACTGCCTCCGTCAATGATGCTCTGGTCTGCCGCTCCCGTGAAAAAGAATGATGTGAAAGCAAGCAACAAATAAACCGAAAAGATTACCAGCACCAAGCCGATAACGAAATGAACCGTTTCACTTCTAAATAACGCTGCCACTTTCCCCAAAAACGAGAGTGACAGTTCCGTATCTTTAGCTGTTGAATTTTTCTTTGCCATATTTTTTAAATAACTATTGAGAATTGATTGCAAAAATAATAAAAACTATCCTTCTGCCGCGTTGTTTTCATTCTTTAATTTCTCGTCTGCCGATTATAGGTATTCCTAATCTACAACTGCAGTTTTATCGCATGTTTTACTTACATACTTGCATGAAATGACATAGCGCACTAATTTACAACAGATTGCACCATGCAAGCAGACCTCATGCAAGCATGCAGGCAGATTTTGCCTACATGACGCAATCCATGCAAGCCCTATACGCATCAACCTACTCTTTTTCCTTCAAAAAATAAATCGGCTGTTTCTGCAACCCTTTGTTTACCAACACATTCTCCTCACAAAGACGACGAATCTGCCGCGTTGCAGTCGTGCGGGTCATGCCGCAAATCGACTGTACAACACTGCGGGTGATGAACTCATTCTTACGTAGATAGTTCACCACTTTTTGCTTCACCTCATCATCCGTCAGCCTCTTTCGTGAGATTCCGCAATTTCAGCGGCTTTACCTTCAATACTCCTATCTCACTGCGCAGCGCCTTGTCCGGTCTGAAAGTAATATTTTTCAACTTTACCTTAGTACTTTTCCGCTTTGTCTCCAGTGTCACCGGTTCCGTGCAGGTCAGTGTAGGAACAAAGTAACCGATGCCGTCCAAATGAACCTGCCTGCCCTCCCCCAGCTCGCGTCCCACAAAATGCGACAAAGCATCGAGTACCGCCAGTACATCCGTCTCGGTCAGCGAGCAGTATTCTTGTATATGCCTGCGCAGCTCATCGGTCGTCGTGGAGCCGTTCAGTTTAATCCGGGGATGCAGGGTCAGCTCTTCCCCTTGTTTATCCTTCGTTTTCGGGTTTTCGTACCAATCAAATAAAATTGCCATATTCTTTCCTCCATTTTTAGATTCATTTCTGTTGCTGTCTGCAGGTTTCGCTCATGCAAAGTACCGGCTTTCATTAGGCAGAGCATAGGTCTTCCTTACGCAAAGAAGCGTTCTTCCTTCTGCTGAAAGCTTATCAACAAAAGATGCGCACAGCTGTGGTTCACCTTCTTCATATTTGTGATACACCTTCTTCACAACTATGAGAAAGACATTCCACGACTGTGCGCAACTACAAACTACAGAGGCAAAGATAATGAAAAGCAGGGGGCTTGGCAAAGGAATGCTAATCTTTTTCAATAGCAAGCATTATTTTCCGAATAGAACACTTTACAGTCCCGATAAATCCACTTTATAAAAAGTCGGAGCAACATTGCTTTTCTCGAAGAACATCGCCATATAGATCGGGGCATAGATAATCTTACCTGCGACGCGCAGATTACCGTTGTTGAACACAACTGCTTCGGAGAAGTCGTATTCCTCGCAATCCATGATGTTGGACAAAGCGCGGTGTGTCTCGTAATCTTTACCTGATTTTACCTCAATAGGCAGTACCTTACCCTCAAGCTCAATAACAAAATCCAATTCACCGCGCTTCTTGTTGTTGTAATAGTAGGGAACAATGCCGTGAGCCACCAACTCCTGCGCTACGGCATTCTCGTAAATTGAACCGAAATTGATGTCCTTATCACCTTTTATAATCCGCATCTGAATGCCCTCGGCATATTGGCTGGCCAGCAGTCCGATATCACTTTGGAAGAGTTTGAACAGATTGCGTGAACGTGCAAGCAGGAGCGGCATTTTCGGCTCCTCCACATTATAGACGGGTAGCGCCACGCCCGCGTTCGTCAGCCATAAAAAACTGTTCTCGACCCGGTCGAACTTTGCGTGCTCATTCAATCGTTTCAGTATGAAGCGTTTGTTTTTAGCGTTTAGCTCAGGGGGAATAAGATTAAAAATCTCCTCGATGTAGAGTTTGTTATTAGGATCATACTGGGCGATGTCACGTTTGTACAGACGAATGATATCCTGCTGCACAGTCATCACCTCTTGCAGGTTGTTACTCTCGAGATATTTGCTCACGACCGCAGGCATACCGCCCACAACAAGATAGAGCCGGAACAGCTCCATAATTTTGCCGTGGACAAACTCATCGACGGCAGTGCGATTCCGCCATGCCTCATGCAATGCCCCGATAACGGCGTCATTTATACCCACACACGAAATAAACTCCTCGAAATCGAGTGGGAACATATCCTTTACACCCATGTAGCCAACCGGTTCCGAGCGCAGGTCTTTCAATTCTACGCCCAGCAACGAACCGCTCAAGATGTAACGATACGAACCGTCATCCACCAGAAACTTAATTGCCGTAACAATATCGGGACATTGCTGTACTTCGTCGAAAAAGACGAGCGTTTCACCCTTGATGAGCGGCACGGAGGTGATTGCCGATAGACGGAGCAGAATATCACCGCTGCTCTTTGCTCCCTTGAACAAATCCACCGCTTCGGGCATCTCGACGAAATTGACTTCAATGAAACTTTTAAACGTCTTACCGAACTGACGAATGGAATATGTCTTACCTATTTGTCGTGCTCCGGTAATAAGCAGGGCGTTACGGTTAGTTTCGTAGTAATTGCGAATGTAATCATCTATCTTTCTTTTTATCATAACCTATTCTTGTTTATTCGATTATTAAATGCAATAATCACACTATGCCTCTTTTCCATTGCAAATATAAAGGATTTATGCCACTTTTCCAAGATTTACGCCTACACAAATTGCCGTTTTTCCAATTTAGTAACAGTATCCAAATGCATGCTTTATATGCCCACCGAAGAGGAACTGCAGAACAAGATTGAAAGACAGAAAAACTTTTACCGGTTGCAGCACACGGAAAAATCAATAGAGTAACGACGTATGGTGAAAAGATTGGTTATAATGACGAACACTCAACAACACTAATATCAAGCATGAAGATAGCAATAAAAAACATCCCGTCACATAATTGGAAACATTTTGTATACAGAGAGACGGGAGCAATGCCCTATATTTGCAACCGGTCAATCAATCACCGGCCATGAAAAACAGGTAGTTTATGAGAAATTTCATTGTATTATGCTTATTGGCATGTCTGGCATCATGTACAGACAAAAAAGAATTCCAGACAATAAGAGAACGAATCGATTTATCAGGAAATTGGAACAGTTCATTAGGGAACTGCACATTGCCCGGTACGACGGATGAAAACAAGTTGGGAGACGGCAGGCATCCCACCAATGTAACCTCCCAGTTGACACGGACTTATCCCTACTCCGGCATCGTAGAATATGAAAAAGATGTTGAAATTCCCGTACAGATGGAAGGGAAACGCCTGATACTCTTCATGGAACGTACAAAACCCAGTACTCTCTGGATAGATGGAGACAGTATAGGCACGTTGGGACATATCTATGCACCTCACTGCTATAGCCTGCCGGCCTTGGCACCCGGCAGCCACCATATAAAGATACGCATTGACAATTCCCCCAGCTCCGTACCAGCCGAAATCCAAAGCTCGCATGCCTGGACCGACGGCACACAAACCAACTGGAACGGCATTCTGGGCGACTTCTACATCGAAGCGGCCCCACACACCTATCTCAAGCAGGTACAAGTCTACCCGTCTGTAAAGGAGAAAAAGGCCCGCATCCATGTAAACATATACAGCGATTCGGAGCAATCGGGCGTAGTGACCCTTTCTGCCAAGACGTGGAACACCCAACAAGAACACCAGTTACCGGACATGGAAAAACAAGTCGGCTTGAGCAAAGGTGAAAATAAGATAGAACTGACGCTCGATATGGGCAACCGGATGCAGACATGGAGCGAATTCCACCCCACACTTTATGCACTGAACGTGACCCTTGCCACAAACGAGGGTAAAGACAATATAATAACAGATTTCGGTATGCGCGACTTTGCCACCGAAGGTACTCAGTTCACCATAAACGGCTTCAAGACCTTCTTGCGCGGCAAACACGACGCTTGCGTATTCCCACTTACCGGATATGCGCCGATGGATGTAAAGTCCTGGCGAAAAGTTTTTCAAACAGCCAAGAGTTATGGCATCAACTACTACCGTTGCCATTCCTACACCCCGCCCCGCGCCGCTTTTGCCGCTGCCGACATCGAGGGTATCTATTTCCAAGCCGAGTTGCCTTTATGGGGAAGCATTTCACCGGACAACCATCGCTTGAATGACTTCTTGCTGAACGAAGCCTATATGACCCTCGACTACATGGGCAATCACCCCTCATTCACCATGTTGGGACTGGGCAACGAGTTGGGTGGCGACGTTGACCTGATGCGCAATTGGCTGGACGGATTCAGAAAACATGACAACCGCCATCTCTATTCGTTCGGTTCCAACAACTTCCTGGGTTGGGGAGGTGCCATAGACGGTGAAGATTATCTGACAACCTGCCGGGTAGGAGGAGGCGAAGGCTATACAACGCACGTACGCAGTTCATTTGCCTTTGTCGATGCCGAAAAGGGAGGTATCTTGAACAACACCCGTCCCAATACCCGTGCGGATTATACTGCTGCCATAGCGAAATCTCCCCGACCGGTCATCAGTCACGAAACCGGACAGTTCCAAATTTATCCCGACTACAAGGAGTTGGAGAAATACACCGGCGTATTGCATCCATATAACTTGGAGATATTCCGTGACCGGCTCAATGAAAATGGACTACAGGACCAGATTGACGCATTCCATCAGGCCACCGGCCGGTTTGCCGTCGAATGCTACAAGGCTGATATTGAATACGGCCTGCGCACTGCCGGTTTAGGCGGATTCCAGATGCTCGACCTTCAAGACTTTCCCGGACAAGGCTCGGCACTGGTAGGCATTCTGGATGCTTTCATGGACAGCAAAGGCATTGTCACTCCCGAAACATTCCGCGGCTTTTGTGCTCCGGTGGTACCGCTGGCGCTTATGGACACCTACTGTTACAGCAACAAAGAAGAGCTGAACATAGGCCTCGCCCTGACAAATTACGAAGAGCAACCATGGTCTGATGCATTATGCTGGCGTCTGGAAAGCCTGAGTGACAGCGTAACTTTTGTTCGCGAAGGCAAAGTCCCCGCCCATGTAGAGCAAGGAAAAGCAATGCAGGTGGGCGAGTTGAAAAGCACCCTTACCGAAATAGACAAGCCTGCCCAATTGCGACTGACACTGACCACCGGGAATTATCATAACTATTATAACTTATGGGTATACCCCGACCGGACACCGGAAAGCGAAGCGGACATCTTCATCTGTCAGTCCTTGGATGACGAGGCGCGAAAGAGACTGAGCCAAGGAGGGAAGATACTGCTTATACCCGACCACAAAGCCATTGAAGAACAGAGTGTAGGCGGACTTTTTACTCCTGACTACTGGAACTATGCCATGTTCAAAAGCATTTCGGAAAACGCCGGCCGCGAAGTTTCGCCGGGCACCCTCTCCTTGCTGATGGACGAGAAACATCCCTTGTTCCGGCAGTTCCCCACCGAGTGCCATAGCAACTGGCAATGGTGGAGCATCGTACGCCATGCCCGCCCCTTTATTCTGAATGCTACGCGCCACGAATACAAGCCGCTTATCCAAGTAGTAGACAATGTGGAACGGAACCACAAGTTAGGCTTGCTGTTCGAATTTGCCGTAGACAACGGTAAGGTATTGGTTTGTATGAGCAATCTCGAAGCAATTCGCCACACTCCGGAAGGAGGTCAGCTGCGCAATGCCATTTTAAGCTATATGAAGTCGGCTGAGTTCTCTCCCACCGAGACGCTGACCTCACAGCAGTTGCAGCACATATTAACAACCGAGGTGAGGAAGCAAGACATTGTCGGCGTGAAAAACCAGTCGGATTACGACGTACAGCCGGAATAAAAAATAAGTATGAGAAGTTTCATCATAATTCCACTTTTCCTCGGCTGTCCCGTCATTTTTCAGTAGCTTTGCGGACTTTAATACAGCAAGCAACCCATGAAACTTACCCTTATACGCACCGCTCGTGAAACCGGCAAAGAGACATTCAGCACATGGCCCAGCGACACCTTGATGGAGAAGATGAAAACCGAGAACAAAGCCGGACACATATCCGCCTTGCGCAGCCTCATTCCCCACATCACCGGAAGCAACGGACACTACCCCTGCATAGACAAACTGCCACGCATCTGCCCTGCCGCAGAATATGCCCGCAGCAAAGAGGGGGAAAGATACCTGAAAACCTACAACGGACTGGTACAGATTGAAGTCAACCACCTGGCCAATGCCGTGGAAGTGGAGCAAGTAAAGCGCCAGGCGGCCCTGCTGCCGCAAACTTTTGCCGCCTTTTGCGGAAGCAGCGGACGAAGCGTAAAAATATGGGTACTGTTTGCCACCCCCGACGGTTCGCGCCCCAGGCAGGAAGAAAAAATCAGGCTGTTTCATACCGCTGCCTACCGGCTCGCCGTAAACTGTTACCAGCCCCTGCTCCCCTACCCCGTCACACTGAAAGAACCTGCCGTGGAGCAAAGCTGCCGCATGACGCTCGATGACCGTCCCTATTACAATCCGTCTGCCGTCCCTTTCTGTCTGGAACAGCCTTTGTCCGTGCCCGACGAGCCCACCTTCGGCCAACGGAAACAGACCGAAGCAAACCCGCTGATGCGCATTGCCCCCGGCTATCCGGCCTCCCAAACCTTCTCCATCCTCTTCGAAGCCGCCCTGAACCGTACCTTCGAAGAGCTGGAAAACTGGAAACGGGGCGATGACCTTCGCCCCCTGCTCTACCTGCTTGCCGGGCATTGCTACAAAGCCGGCATTCCCGAAGAAGAGGCAGTACGTCAAGTCATGATGCACTACTACCGCGAAGCGGATGAACAACTGGTGCGCATGACCCTGCACAACCTCTACCGCGAATGCAAAGGCTTCGGCACCCGCAGCAGCATGACCCGCGACCAAATCACCGCCTTCCGCCTGGAAGAATTCATGAACAGACGCTATGAGTTCCGCTGGAACACCGTGCTGGGAGAATTGGAATTCCGCCAACGGGACTCCATACACTTCCATTTCCGCCCTGCCGACCAGCGGGTAAGAAGCAGTATCGGACAGAATGCCCTGAAAGAAGGAATCAGCGTATGGGACAGAGATGTGGCACGCTACCTCAACTCGGACGCCATTCCCTTGTACAACCCCATCGAAGAATATCTCTATAACACCGGACGCTGGGACGGCAAAGACCGCATCCGCGCATTGGCCGACCTCGTGCCCTGCCACAATCCCCACTGGAGGGAACTCTTCTACCGCTGGTTTCTCAGCATGACGGCGCACTGGCAAAACATCGACCGCCAGCATGGAAACAACACGTCTCCCCTACTGGTCGGAGCCCAAGGCTATCGTAAAAGTACTTTCTGCCGTATCCTATTGCCACCGGAACTGCGTTTCGGCTACACCGACAGTATCGACTTCAAGAGCAAGCAGGAAGCGGAGCGCAGCCTTGGCCGCTTTTCCTGATAAACATCGACGAATTCGACCAAATCAGCGTCAATCAGCAAGGTTTTCTAAAGCATCTGCTGCAGAAACCCGTGGCAAACCTGCGCAAGCCTTACGGCACCGCCATCCAGGAAATAAGACGCTACGCCTCCTTTATAGCAACCAGCAACCAGAAAGACCTGCTGACAGACCCCAGCGGCAGCCGCCGTTTCATCTGCATCGAAGTCACCGGCCCCATCCATACCAATGTCACCATCAACTACCGGCAACTCTACGCACAAGCCATGGATGCCATAGCCAAAGGTGAACGCTACTGGCTGGACGATTCCGACGAAGCCATCTTGAAACAGACCAACCGGGAGTTTGAACAGCCCACACCGTTGGAACAGCTCTTCCTCTGCCCACTTCCATCCCGCCGAAAATGAAGAGGAAGGAGACTGGATGACCCCTATGGAGATTCTCTCCTTCTTGCAAACCAAGACCAAAGACCGGCTGTCCATCAATAAAGTGGCTCTGTTCGGACGTGCACTCCACAAACTGGGCATCAGCAGCCGCCGGAAGACAAGAGGAACAGAATATCATGTAGTGAAAAAAGAATAATCCTGCCAATTAATTTGCTTCTACTTTCGGTTTGCGCTATCTTTGCGTTTCAAATCAAGAAGATATGAAAAAAGAAAGTCAAGTGATATTCGACCGGAATGCCGTAGAGTTTGTGACCGTAGCCGCCGAGTTTTGCAAGTTTCTGGAACAAGCGGAAGGGGTGAAACGTTCCGCGTTCGTCGATACCTCCTTAAAAATACTTCCGCTGCTCTACCTGAAGGCCTCCATGCTGCCCGAGTGCGAAACCATAGGAGACGAGGCGCCGGAAACATTCGTCACCGAAGAGACCTATGAGGTACTCCGCATGAACCTCGCCAATATCCTGGCCGAGAAAGACGACTACCTGGACGTATTCGTATCCGACATGAAGTATAGTGACCAGCCCATCACCAGGAACATTTCCGAAGACTTGGCCGACATATACCAGGACATCAAGGACTTTATCTTCGTATTCCAGCTGGGTTTCAACGAGACGATGAACGATTCGCTTACCATCTGCCAGGAAAACTTCCGCCTCCATTGGGGACAAAAGCTTGTCAACACCCTGCGTGCCCTGCACGAGGTGAAGTATGCGCAAGGCGAGGATGAAGAGGAGGAAACCGCAGACTTTGAATATTAAATTATGGTTATCAAAAGAACAATAGATAAAGAAACAGTGAAAGACCTGCCCAAAGCCGCCTTTCCGGGACAGATACATGTCGTACAGACACCGTGGGAAGCGGAGAAGGCAGTCGCCTATCTGAAGTCCTGCCCGTTGCTGGGCATAGACAGCGAAACCCGTCCATCGTTCACAAAAGGACAGATACACAAGGTGGCCCTGCTGCAGATTTCCTCAGAGGAACATTGCTTTCTGTTCCGCCTCAACCTGACGGGACTGACTCTGCCGGTTATCACATTGCTGGAAAACCCAAGTGTAACGAAAGTAGGCCTTTCCTTGCGGGATGACTTCATGATGCTGCACAAGCGTGCTCCTTTCGAACAACATGCGTGCATTGAATTGCAGGAATACGTCCGCGCTTTCGGCATCCAGGATAAAAGCCTGCAAAAGATATATGCCATCCTCTTCGGGGAAAAGATTTCGAAAAGCCAGCGCCTTTCCAACTGGGAAGCCGAAACCTTGACCGAACCGCAGAAACTGTATGCCGCCACCGATGCCTGGGCATGCCTCAACATCTACAACAAGCTGCAAGAACTGAAACGGACAGGAGATTTTGAGATAGAAGCCAATAATAATGTGGTAATGTAATGCACATTATCACATTACCACATTAATCACATTATATATATGTACAAAGTATACCTTAAACCCAATAAAGAGGAGTCATTAAAGCGTTTTCACCCGTGGGTGTTTTCCGGCGCCATCGCACATTTCGACGGAGAGCCCGAAGAAGGGGAAGTTGTTGAAATCTACACGTCCAAAAAGGAATTCATAGCCAAAGGGCATTTTCAGATTGGCAGTATCGCCGTACGCGTACTGACCTTCCGTCAAGAAGAAGAAATCAATGCGGACTTCTGGAAACGCAAACTCAGCATAGCATACGACATGCGCCGCAGTATCGGCATAGCCGGAAACCCGACAAACAACACCTATCGCCTGGTGCACGGGGAGGGAGACAACCTGCCGGGGCTGGTTATCGACATTTATGCCCGTACCGCAGTGATGCAGGCACATTCTGCCGGCATGCACCTCGACCGCATGGCCATTGCCGATGCCCTTACCGAAGTGATGGGCAGCCAGATTGACAATATCTATTACAAATCGGAGACGACCCTTCCCTTCAAGGCCGACCTCTATCCGGAGAATGGTTTCCTGAAAGGCGGCAGCACGGACAATGTAGCCATGGAGTACGGCCTGAAGTTCCACATCGACTGGCTGAAAGGCCAAAAAACCGGTTTCTTCGTAGACCAACGCGAGAACCGTTCGCTACTGGAACGCTATGCCAAAGGCCGCAGCGTACTGAATATGTTCTGCTATACCGGCGGCTTCTCCGTATATGCTATGCGTGGAGACGCCAAACTGGTGCATTCCGTGGACAGCTCCGCCAAAGCCATCGACTTGACCAACAAGAACATCGAACTGAACTTCCCGGGTGACACCCGCCATGCCGCCTATGCAGAAGATGCCTTCAAATACCTTGACCGCATGGGCGACCAATACGACCTGATAGTTCTTGACCCTCCTGCTTTTGCCAAGCACCGCGATGCTCTGCGCAATGCCCTGCAAGGCTACCGCAAACTGAACGTCAAGGCTTTCGAGAAAATCAAGCCCGGCGGCATCCTCTTCACATTCTCGTGTTCGCAAGCCGTCAGCAAAGAAAACTTCCGCACCGCCGTGTTCACAGCCGCTGCCATGTCCGGCCGCAGCGTACGCATCCTGCACCAACTGACGCAACCTGCCGACCACCCGGTCAGCATCTATCATCCGGAAGGGGAATACCTGAAAGGACTGGTTCTATATGTAGAATAAAGGAAAAAGCAGGCTTTGTTAGCCTGCTTTTCTTAAATAGAGTTAATAAAAAGCAGAAATACGCCAAAACAGCATGTTATATAACATAAACCGTGTATATTTGCACTGTGTTTTTCATGGTATTAGATTTAAGGTTAATAAAGATTGGGTGTCTGGGATAGATACCCTTCTTTTTTATAACAAAAGAATAATTCTATATCAGTTTTAAGTCTTTGGCAATCCTACAGGCTTCAATTGAGTTCTTTACTTGCAGTTTACCTAAAATTTCCTGCCGATGTCGATTTACCGTATATATGCTGATAGAAAGCATTTCTGCAATATCTTTGCTCATCAACCCTTTGTCTATAAGTTTCAATACTTGTTTTTCTCTCACCGACAAAATCTTCTCGTTGTTATATTCCTCCAACTCTGTGACGTGCCCGTCAATAGAATTAATTATCATACATTTTGCAGGAATATCAAATGCTAAAGGAGTATAAAGACATAATGCCAGCCATAAAGTATCATTAGTAGGCATGGAAACATAAAATATTCGATGTAAGACGGGAATATAGCTGTCTCTTTTATTCTTCATGCGTAGTTTACTCATCAAATAGTAATCAGTACGTTTCTTTTTGGGTTGCCGCTTGACAAAATTATAAAAACAGAGTTCTTGTAAGTGCTTTTCAGCCAAATCATCCGGATGGACAATTTTGAATATTTCTTCTTCCCAAATAGAAGCCACTTTGCTGTCCTTCACGTCTTTTTCAATTCCAAGCATTTGCGAGAAGCCGCCATAATAGATATAGCTTTCATTCGTGTGCCAGTCACTTAACACTGCAATGGCATTTTCCATCCGCGCATAATTGCAAGCAATCCCCTTGTATATGTTTAACATCTTTGCATATGGTTGTCCTTCCGAAAAATTTTGCGCAAAGAACTCTTTGTTTAGTATATCCTTAGTATCCATTAGTCTGATATAAAATGGTTATTTATAACTATTGTGTAGCAAATTACAACGCCTTACATTTGCAAATGTAATTAAAGCCATGGTTATTCATGACAAGTGAGAAAGAAAAATGCCATTTAGGTACGTTATATGATGCCAATAATGATGCGGAATTGATTGCAGAAAGGCGAACTTGCAAGCTAATCCGCCACGAATACAATCATATACTGCCTACAGAGATTGGCAGAAAAAAAAGGTTCTTTAGCCGTTGGGAATCCATGCCACGTAATTCGGAAATTATAATAACAATATAAAAACAGAGAAAGATGAAAAAGATTTTATTAAGTGGATTAATGGGTGTTGCTTCATTTACCAGCATGGCTCAATCATTAGAGAAAATGCAATGGTTCAATGAACCTGCACAGTGGGAAATCAAAGGTGATTTGCTTTCAATGAATGTCACACCCCAAACTGATTACTGGCGCATATCTCACTATGGTTTTACTGTAGATGATGCTCCTTTTTTATATACTACGCGTGGTGGAGAATTTGAAGTAAAAGTAAAAATCTCAGGAGACTATAAGACTCGATTCGATCAATCAGGACTTATGTTGCGTATTGACCACGAAAACTATATCAAGGCCGGTATCGAATTTGTAGATGGCAAATATAATCTCAGTACTGTTGTAACTCATCACACAAGCGATTGGAGCGTTATTACATTAGACAAGCCGGTACCATTTGTATGGATTAAAGCGGTGCGTCGTCTTGATGCTGTGGAAATATTCTATTCCTACGATGATAAAGAATACACGATGATGCGCAATGCATGGCTTCAAGACAACCATCCTGTAATGGTGGGGATTATGGGGGCTTGTCCTGACGGAAACGGTTTCAAAGCTAAGTTTGAGAACTTTTCAATCAAGCATTTAGCAGATAAGAGACGTCTGGAATGGTTGAAAAATAACGCAGATGAATAATGTAATAAAGAACTAAAGAATGAAAATTGAACACTTTGCAATGTATGTTATTGACCTTGAAGCGGTCAAGGACTTTTTTGTGCGTTACTTCAATGCAGTCTCTGATAACATGTATCATAACAAGAAAACTGATTTCAAGTCCTACTTTCTATCTTTTGATGATGGCTCCAGACTGTAGATAATGACCCGACCGGGTCTTGCTGATGAACAGAAGAATCCACTTCAATGCGGCTATATACAAATACATCCCTTATATTAATCCCTTTCGCTGAAAGAAAAAGCCGTACAGAGCTTGTTTTTCTCCCCGCCTCATTGTACATTTGCATCTATTACATAATTCAAAACATAAAAAGCTAATATTATGAGCATCAAATTCCGACTCACTGCCATGCAATTCCTGCAATTCTTCGTTTGGGGAGCATGGCTGATTTCATTAGGTGGTTACATGGGCGGTACGTTACATTTTGAAGGCGGACAAATCGGAGCAATCTTTGCAACCATGGGTATAGCCTCACTGATAATGCCCGGACTGACCGGTATCATCGCTGACAAATGGATAAACGCCGAACGCCTTTATGGCATACTCCACCTCATCGGTGCCGGTGCTCTGATTTATGCTTCAACTGCCACCACATACAACCACATGTACTGGGCCATGCTGCTCAACATGCTTGTTTACATGCCTACACTATCTCTGGCCAACACCGTATCCTACAATGCATTGGAAAAATATAAGATGGATTTGATAAAAGACTTCCCTCCCATCCGTGTATGGGGAACGGTAGGCTTTATCTGTGCCATGTGGGCTGTGGACCTCACCGGGTTCAAGGCAAGTTCGGCACAGCTCTATGTGGCAGCCATATCGGCAGCCATGCTGGGACTTTATGCTTTCACTTTGCCAGCCTGCCCCCCCATGCGCAGCGAAGGAAAAACGATGCTCTCCGCTTTCGGACTGGACGCACTGGTGCTGTTCAAGCGCAAGAAGATGGCTATCTTCTTCTTGTTCTCCATGCTGCTGGGAGCCGCCCTTCAAATAACAAACACATACGGCGACCTTTTCCTGGGTTCGTTTGCTTCCATACCCGAATATGCAGATTCGTTCGGTGTAAAACACTCCGTCATCCTGCTCTCCATCTCGCAAATGAGTGAGACGCTGTTTATCCTTGCCATCCCCTTCTTCCTGAAACATTTCGGAATCAAGCGTGTTATGTTAATAAGTATGTTTGCATGGGTATTCCGTTTCGGGCTCTTTGCCCTCGGAGACCCGGGAAGCGGACTCTGGATGCTCATTCTCTCGATGATTGTCTACGGCATGGCATTTGACTTTTTCAATGTATCGGGCTCGCTGTTTACAGAAATGGAGGCACATCCCAGTATCCGTGCCAGCGCACAAGGCTTGTTCTTCATGATGACGAACGGTGTGGGAGCCATCATCGGAGGTTATGCCAGCGGAGCCGTGGTGGATGCCTTCTCGGTATATGCCGAAGGCGGAGGACTGGTAAGCCGCGACTGGACACCGGTATGGTTTATCTTTGCAGGATATGCCTTAGTCATTGGTCTGTTATTTGGAATAGTATTCCGCTATAAGCATAATCCGGAGAAAATAGAGAAAAACTGATTGAGAATCAGGTTGATTTAATAGGTATGAATAAGAAGAAGATAGAACTACAAGTACTAAACATTTCCAACAGCCAGGCGCAAGTGGGCGCCTATGCCCTGGTACTGGGTGAAGCGGGCGGCGAACGCCAGCTTCCGATTATTATAGGTGCCACCGAAGCACAAGCTATGGTCATCGAGATGAAAGGTATTGTACCGCCCCGTCCGCTGACGCATAACCTATTTGCTTCCGTTCTTGAGGTGCTGGGTGTAAAACTGATGCGTATTCTTATCTATAAAGTAGACAACGGAGTATTCTACTCCTACCTTTACATGAAAGCCGAAGAGACTATTCTCCGGATTGATGCCCGTACCAGCGATGCCGTCGCCCTGGCATTGCGCATGAATGCTCCTATCTTTGTCTACGAAGAGATTCTCGAAACAGAATGTCTGAAAACCGGCGAAAGCACCACCGACCCTATGGGAGGCAGCGAGCCGGACAAAGACGAACTGTTGCAGGAAGACACAATAGGCATATTGAAAACAGCCCTGCAGAAAGCAATCGAAGAAGAGGATTACGAACGAGCCGCACAGATAAGAGACCAAATCAACCAACTCAAAAACAATTTGTAACATGCACGTATTCTATACTCCCGACATACAGACCCACGCAGAACTGCCCGAAGAGGAAGCAGCACATGCCGTACGGGTCTTACGCCTGCAAGCAGGCGACGAGGTTATGCTGACAGACGGAAAGGGCTGCTTCTATCGCGCCGAAATCAGTACGGCTACCAACAAACGCTGCCTGGTGAATATTCTGGAAACCCTTCCGCAAGCCCCCTTGTGGAAAGGTCATCTGCACATTGCCATGGCACCTACCAAGAACATGGACCGTACAGAGTGGTTTGCCGAGAAAGCGACGGAAATAGGGTTTGATGAACTGACATTCCTGAACTGCCGTTTCTCGGAACGGAAAGTCATCAAGACGGAGCGCATCTCCAAAATTCTGGTTTCTGCCATCAAGCAGTCGCTCAAGGCACGCCTGCCCCAACTGAATGAAATGACAGACTTCAACAAGTTCATCACACAGCCTTTTCCGGGTCAGAAATTCATCGCCCACTGTTATGAAGGCGAAAAACCGCTTTTGAAGGATATGGTACATCCCGGAGAGGACGCTCTCGTACTAATCGGTCCTGAAGGAGACTTCAGCGAAGAGGAAGTCCGGAAGGCGACGGAAAACGATTTTATCCCCATCAGCTTGGGAAAATCAAGGTTGCGTACAGAGACGGCGGCACTGGTTGCCTGCCACATCCTCAATTTACAGAATCAATGATACTCACTAAAACAAAAACTATATGAAAAAGAACCTATTCTTCCACTTCTCAGTACTGGCAATGCTCATCGTGCTGATAAGCGCTTGTTCGTCCAAAAAGTCAGAATATACCAACGTTATTCCTTCCGATGCCTCGCAAGTCATCGCTGTCAATTTAAAATCATTGGCAGACAAGGCCGGTACCAAAGATAAAGAGACTAAAGAAGCACTGCAAAAGCTGACAGATGCCTTGAAAAGCGATATGAATACAGCTACTTTCCAACAATTGGAGGCTGTACTGAAAGACCCTGCCAAATCGGGAGTGGACGTCAATGCGCCGATTTATGTCTTCAACGCTCCCTCGTTCCCCTACACCACCATGGTAGCCAAGGTTCAAAGTGAGGATGATTTGCTGAAGCTTCTGGAAGTTACGGAGAAAGAACAGATAATCAGCCATGTGGCAGAAGCGGACGGTTACAGTTTTGCACAAATCAACAAGCGGGCATTGCTCGCTTTCACTCCTACCACGCTTATGGTGGTGAACTACACCGGCACATCGCAACTGGAAAAAGTCAAAGAAGGAATTCCCGCCTTGCTGAAACAGACCGGAGAAAACAGCATCAACAGTAACACCGCTTTCAAGAAAATGCAAAAGCAGGATGGAGACATCAATATGCTCATCTCTCCTTCCAGCCTGCTGAGTGCATACGCCAATCCGCTGAATTACGGAATATCCCACAATATCGACCTGAAAGACTTGAAGATGCTGGGAAGTCTCTCCTTCGAAAAAGGGAAAATAGAACTGAAAGTAGAGAGCTATACCGAGAACACAGAATTGAAAGCACTTTTCGAAAAGCAAATCAAAAGTACTTGTCCCATCGAAAACACGTTCTTGAAGTATTTCCCAAAATCTACCCTGGCGCTATTCAGCATAGGTATCAATGGAGAAGAGTTCTACAATGTGCTGCAAGAGAATGAGCAGTTCCGCAACGATTTCTCCATTACCAAAGCCGCTGAAGTAAAAGACTTGTTCAGTGCTTTCCACAACGACCTGACCATAGGCCTTATCAATGTAACCATGAACAGCAATCCTTCTTTCCTGGCCTATGCCAGCGTAAAGAACGACGCTCCCTTGAAAGCCCTTTATGAGAAAAAGTCCGAACTGGGACTGAAACGCGGCGAAGACATCGTGAAATTGAATGAGAATGAATATGTCTATAAATCACGCGCTATCAACATATTCTTCGGCATACGAGACAAACAGATGTACGCCACCAATGACGAACTGCTGTATAAGAATGCATGCAAGACCGCTGACCCGTCTGCCAAAGAGACGGACTTCGCTTCCAGTCTGAAAGGCAAGCGCACAGCCTTTGTCATCAATGCGGAAGCCGTACTTGACCTGCCCGTTGTAAAAATGCTAGCTGGATTTGGCGGACAAGAGTATAGCACCTATTACTCGCTGCTCGGCAATATCTCGTATCTGGAAGCTGTCGGCAACGAGGACAAGGCAACCGTCACCCTGCAGCTGAAGAACAAGAATGTTAATGCACTGAAACAGATTGTGGACTTTATCAAGCAGTTTGCAGGAATGTAATTTAAGGATTAAGGATTAGAGATTAAGGATTAATACCACTCATGAATAGGATTCACCTACGGCAAACACTACCTCAAGTGTTTGCCGACCGTGATGCCATTACCTCAGACGTATGGCATCGGGACATTACGTTCCACAAAGGGAAACGTTATCTCATAGAAGCCGCTTCGGGCACCGGAAAATCATCGCTTTGCAGCTATGTTTACGGTTACCGCAACGATTATCAGGGAATCATCAACTTTGATGAGCGCAATATCCGTTCACTCTCCGTCAATGACTGGATAGATATACGCAAACACTCCCTCAGCATTCTTTTTCAGGAGTTGCGTATCTTTCCCGAACTTACCGCCATCGAGAACATACAACTGAAGAACCGGCTTACCAATTTCAAAAAAAGGAAAGAAGTCCTTACCCTATTCGAGGCAATCGGCATTGCCGACAAGGTAAACGAAAAAGCCGGGAAGCTATCTTTCGGCCAGCAACAAAGAGTCGCTTTTATCCGCAGCCTCTGCCAGCCTTTCGACTTCATCTTCCTGGACGAACCCGTCAGCCATCTGGATGACGAGAACGGAACAATCATGGGCAGGCTGCTGACAGAAGAAGCCAGCCGCCAAGGAGCGGGAATCATAGTGACTTCCATCGGCAAACATCTGGAATTGGATTATGATGAAATTTATCAATTATAAATGTGGCTAATATGAACCGACTTGTTTGGAAACTTCTCCGCCAGCACATCAGTGTCGGACAGTTGGCAGGCTTTTTCCTCGCCAATCTCTTCGGCATGATGATTGTATTGCTGAGCGTACAATTCTATCGTGATGTCCTTCCCGTTTTTACGGAAGGGGACAGTTTCATGAAGAAGGATTATATCATTGCTACCAAGAAAATCAGTACTTTGGGCAGCTTTGCCGGGAAAAGCAATACCTTCTCCAAAGATGAGATAAAAGACCTGAAAGCCCAACCTTTCACCAAGGGGGTAGGCGCGTTCACTCCTTCCTTGTTCAAAGTCTCTGCCGGACTCGGTATGCAGGAAGCCGGTATCCGCTTGTCGACGGAGATGTTTTTCGAGTCTGTACCCGACGAATATGTGGATGTCAGTCTGGACAAATGGCATTTTGATGAAGATACCCGGATAATTCCCATCATCGTTCCGCGCAATTATCTGAACCTCTATAACTTTGGCTTTGCACAAAGCCGGAGTCTGCCGAAACTCTCCGAAGGTTTGATGAGTCTGGTACAGATGGATATCATGATGCGGGGCAACGGACGTGTGGAACAATATAAAGGCAACATTGTAGGATTCTCCAACCGGCTGAATACCATTCTCGTCCCCCAATCCTTCATGGACTGGGCCAACAAGAATTTTGCACCGGAAAAAGAAGCTGAACCGTCCCGACTTATTGTGGAAGTGAAGAATCCTACCGACACAGCCATCACCGACTATTTCCAGCAAAAGAATTACGAAACCGAAGGCAACAATCTGGATGCCGGAAAGACAACTTATTTCCTGCGCCTCATTACGGCTATCGTCATGGGCGTAGGATTGTTCATCAGCATTCTGTCATTCTACATCCTGATGCTGAGCATCTTCCTGCTTCTCCAAAAGAATACGGTAAAACTGGAAAACCTGCTGCTGATAGGATATAGCCCGACGCGGGTAGCCACGCCTTATTATATACTGACAGTAGGGCTGAATGTACTGGTACTGCTCCTCGCCATCGGCTGCGTGGCATGGGTACGCAGTTACTATATAGAAGTAGTCCAAAACCTCTTCCCGCAACTGGAGAGCGGTTCACTGCTTCCATGCATATTGACCGGCGGTCTGCTGTTTCTGGCAGTATCACTGCTGAACGTACTGGCAATACAACGGAAAGTCAGTAACCTCATCAGGTTAAGAAGATAAAGCCAGGCTCATCGGAAAACAGATAGATAAGTCCCGAAAATCAGGGTATTGCTCCTATCCCAACACTCGAAACAAACTTTATCCGTTTTCCTTTTCATCCAGCTTTTTCAGCCTCAACAATGCCTCCATATAGTAGTAATCAGCATAGATGATAGAGGCATCAATCTCCGACTTGGCAGGCCAGTGCCCGGTAGAGTGCAACAAGAAAGAAGGTTTGCTCTCTCTACTCTGATATTTATCCGAACTAAGACTTTTCAACATCTTTATGGCAGCACCCTTGTACTCCCTCCCCTTTTCACCAGGCAGATAAGTAGAAAGCTCCAATAATGCGGAAGCTACTACTGCGGCAGCCGATGCATCACGTGGAGCATCCGGAATGGCAGGGTCATTAAAATCCCAGTACGGCACATAATCTTCCGGCAAATTCTTGAGATATACATCCGTCACCTTTTGCACAAAATCCAGATAACGGACATCTTTTGTTTCACGATAGACCGTAGTATATCCATAAATTCCCCAAGCCTGCCCACGGGCCCACATTGAATTGTCCGCATACCCCTGATGGGTACATCCCCGGATAAAATCTCCCGTCAACGTATCGTAAACTGCTACATGGCAGGAAGTATAATCCGGACGGAACTGGTACTTCATGGTCTTATCGGCATGAGAGACGGCTATATCTGCCAAATATGGATTACCACCATTCTTGGCTGCCCAGAACAGCATCTCCAGATTAATCAGGTTATCCATAATCGTATTATGCCCACCGAACATCTCCACATTGCGCGGCCACGAAAGGATAGTGCCTACACGGGGATTGAACAAGGTAGCCAATGAATCTGCCGTATTCAGAATCACCTGCTTGTATTCGGGATTATGGGTCAACCGGTACCCGTTTCCATAACTGCAAAAGACCAAAAAGCCCAAATCATGGTCGAAAGCCGGGATTTCGGAAAGGAATTTCAGAGAAGCTGTGAATTTCTCCGCTTCCTCTTTAATCTTTTCATCACCGGTGTACTCGTAATCATACCACAAAATACCCGGCCAGAAGCCGCTGCACCATTCATCTTTCGTAGCCTTGCGATAATTCCAGTCGTACTGGCCATCCAAGATATTACGAGGCATCATCGTATAGTCAATCTTACCTCCCTTTCCACGCATGATGTCCAAAGTACGATGCACCTGACGATTACAATAATCCAGTTCCTTATCAACAATCAACTCCTCTTTTGAAATTGAACAAGCAGCAAGCAAACATAGTCCCAAGCCTGCCAATAGTGTTTTTGTTTTCATTTATCTTATCTTTTTATTTTTCTATGCGAAACCAGTCAGCATCAACCCAACCTCTATCTTTACCGAACGGAGCCGTACTGAACAAACCGACTTTAGCGCCAATCCACTTGCCTTGACGTGCAGTAAACGGTTCACCGGCCGGTTGATATTTCTTTCCATCCAAACTATAATGGAAATGGCAGACCCCATTCTTACCTACCTTTACCCGCAAATAGATGTCCCGTTCATAATTGGGGAACAGTCCGGCTTCAAGCTTCCGGCTTACCGGCAATTCCATCAAACGGGTAGAAGTTTCCTTATTTTGTTGCTCGGCATCTTTGCAGACCACCTGCTTTAGTACGAATCTGTCGCCTTGCTTCTCCACTCCAATGTAACAATAGTCCCATCCCATCACAATCAATCCGGATTGCTGTCCGTCAGCTTTAGCCACCACCTTCAACTTGGTCGTGGCAGCAAACTCTTCTGCCGGAAACTTTTGCAACAACAGATTCGGCACTTCCCAGAAATTCACGAAGTCCTCGGACAGCACATGCCCATAGATACGCATATACCCCAAATCGGAAGTAAAACCAAAAGCATCCTGATAATTGGCATGCCATTCCCATTGCAGCCCCAACCGGCGGGAATTGAACTCATCACTCTCTGCCGGAGTCTCTACCGGATATGTCTTCCCGACATTCGGTTTCCGATACCGTCTTACCGGTTCTCCGCAACCGTCACCGTCCTTATCTTCACCAATGACAGGCCAACCCTCCGTCCACTTCACCGGATTAAGATGAATGACCCGCCCATACATTGCTTTATCCTGAAAATGTACAAACCAGGATTCACCGGAATTCGTCTCTACCCAAGCGCCCTGATGCGGGCCGTTGATGTCCGTACTTCCTTGCGCCATCACCCTCTTCACTTCGTAAGGGCCATAAACATTCTTTGAACGGAGTGCCAGTTGCCAACCGGTAACCACCCCACCGGCAGGGGCCAATATATAATAATACCCATTGCGTTTGTAGAATTTGGGGCCTTCCACCGTATGGTTCACCCCGTCATTGCCATCAAATACCAACACCGGTTCGCTGATGACTTTGGTTCCTTCCGGATTCATTTCGCATACCGTGACGACACTGTTGAAAGCTGCACGGCTTCCGGCCCACGCATGAACCAGATAGACCTTCCCGTCTTCATCCCACAAAGGCGTAGGGTCTATCATGCCTTTTCCGGCCTTTACCAATACCGGTTTATCCCATTCACCTTGCGGGTCTTTAGCCTTCACCATAAAAATGCCGAAATCCGGATCTCCCCAATAAATATAGAACTCACCGTTATGGTAACGTATGGAAGGAGCCCACACGCCCTTTCCATGCTGAGGCTTGTTATAGAATTCTTCCGGTTCGATAGTTTTCAACGCGTAGTTTACCAGTTTCCAATTCACCAAATCCTTGGAATGGAGAATGGGCAACCCCGGAGTACAATTAAAGCTGGAAGCGGTCATATAAAAATCATCTCCCACCGCACACACATCCGGATCGGAATAGTCGGCATGCAGAACAGGATTCATATACGTCCCATCCTTCCGGTCGGCAACCCAAACTTTGGAAACGGACTGTCCACATACAGCCTGACAAAATGCAAGTACTCCAAACAGTATAAAAAACATCTTTACCATAACAACACCTTCTTTGAATAATCTATCATCTATACGTTCAAAGGGAGAATTACACCCAAACCTTTATAATATTTTTCCTTTATATTTTTTAAATCCCTTCGCCTCTTTCGCCTCCACCGGTACAAAACGAACCGCAGCACCGCCACTGGGCTTCAGGTCAAACTTCATCGTCATGGAAGCATCCACCAATAAATAACTGCATTCCACCTGCGTGCGTGTCTTCACCTTTTCGCCGCCATCGGTATAGACAGAAGCAAGATAGACTTTATTCTTATCCAAGAAATCCAAAGGAATTTCTTCTTCGGAACCTTCATTATTGGTCATCGCCCCCAAGAACCATTCCTGCCCTTTACGACGGGCCATCGTTATGTTTTTGCCGGGAGCGCCATCCAATACTTTCGTATCGTCGAATACAGTTTGCAAGTTCTCAAACCATTCCATTTCCGGTTCTCCGTGATAGAACGACGGTTTGTCATACCAGAAGATAGTTTGCAGCGGACTGTAGAACACGAGCGATGCTGCCAGTTGGTGGGCATGAGTCGTTTTCAGCCGTTTGTCGAAATAACAGATCGTATAGTCGGCTGCACCGTTTATCATGCGAGTGAAGGGAATCGTGACATTATGAGTTGCATCGGGAAATTCTTCGTTTCCGCAAATGCCTTCCTGAGTCAATAAATTCGGATAAGTACGACTGAAGCCTGAAGGGCGATATTCATCATGGATATTCATCAGCAGATGATTCTCTGCTGCCAAGCGGACCATGTCGTGCAACCAGGTTGCCCAGCGATGGCTGGCGTATTGTACGAAACCGGATTTCACTCCGACAATTCCCCATTGGCGTAGCAATGGGAAGAGTTCACGCATTTGTTTCATGAGTGCATGCTGGTTGACGTACACCCAGATGCCAACTCCTTTCTCCTTACCGTATGCTACTACGCGGGGCATATCCAGTTTGTCAACCACTTTTGTAGCATCCCCGTCATGTGAAGTACAGGGCATATACCATTGCCAGTCGAAAAGCATATACGGGATATTATGTGTTGCACAGAAGTCGATGGTTGCAATAGCTCCTTCGGTGGTGATAGTCGTTTCGCGCATAATCTTGCCTAGTTTCACCCATGCGGCAGCATCGGCAATTTCGCACGGCGGATTCAGATTCTGGATGATATCATTGTGTTCCAGCAATTCACCCGGTTTGTCGGCTGCCATGACTATCTTCCAGGGAGTGGCATAATAGGTCACTACATCCACGGGGCTATACATTACAGAAGTCAACGTGTTCTTCTTATCGGTGGAGGCGAGGTATTTGGTCAGGCACCAGTCGTCTACATCCGCATCTGCCAGTGCGGCCCATTTACCATTCGGGAGTTCCAGCGTAAGGGCACGTTCTACCGGATGTTTGATATCATCGATATTCAGGCGTTCGAAGAAAGCCTGTGCCCATTGTTCGGTCCATGCTTTTGTGCCTGCCGGTAAGGCGTATTCTGTGAGATCACCTACTACTTTATGAAAGATAGCCTTCGGATGTTCCGGGAAGAAATAGCGGAAAGCTACTCCTTCATTATAGGCACGTACCTCAATGTTGAGCCGGTAACCGGAGTTATCTTTCTTGGAGAGATAAAGGGTGCCGGCCCGGTAATGATCGCGTACACTGCTACGCTCACCGTAAAGCGGCTGCCAGGTGAGGTTTGTTTCGGGCTGGTAAGTCACGGAGTCCACTTCCAGATTGTCCATCCAGCAGGCAGGCTGTTTCAGATTTCGAACTCCCAAAGCCATTTCCCATATCCGGTTGTCCAGTTCCAACCCGGCACGCGACTCATTGACTACAGGTTGTGATTTGTAATCTACCCGATAACAAAGTTCGTTTACCGCAGGTGAAACCTGCTTTTGGTAAAATGCTATTTCATGTGTTCCGTCAGGAGATGCCAGCTTCAGTTCCTTGCCATTGTCCGCAAAAAGGGAAGAAGCGAGAGCTAACATAATAATTGTTGAGCCGATAGTCTTCATATCCTCGTATTTATTGTTTTTATATAAATACGATTTAAGATATGGGGATACTCAATGTATTCTATCTTTTTAGGGAAATAATGTTCGAGACAGTTTGTGAAATGACGGGACTTCCATAAAATGACGAGAAACCATCTTCCTTTTGTGAACTTCCCTGTACATGGGCTATGAAGAATCCATATACCCGGCCCTGTTTATTGATCCATGGATAGGCGCCGGCCCAACCCGGTGAACTGATCTGATAGGCTTCTCCTGTTGCTTCATCAATGAGTTCCCTCCATTCTCCCAAACCGTATATACCGGTATGATATTTTTTCAGTGCACGTTCTACGTATTCACCCGGGTGAACTTCCGCATTTCCCACCTGGTCTGCCTGCATTTCATGTATGGTTTCGGGTTTCAGTATTTGCTTTTCTTCAAATACGCCATTGTGGTAGATCATATCAAGAAAACGCATGTAGTCGTGCAAAGTGGTACAGAGACCTCCACCCAGCATGGGAGCGTGTCCGCCATCCGTATTCACGGGCGTGAAGTGAGAGCTTTTCATTCCTAAAGGTCGGGCAATTAATTTCTGGAATAATTCCTCAAATTCTTTATTCATCGCTTTTTCTGCCATCCGGCCGGCTATCTGCATGGCAAGTCCGCCATATTCAAAACGAGTGCCGGGAGTGAAAACCGTGTCAAGTGGAAGAATCTCCATGACTGCCGAATCCAGCTGATTGTAATTGTCTACGCGTGGTTCCGGCAGGTAAGGGCGAACGCCTGATGTGTGCGAAAGCAACTGACGTAAAGTAATCATTCCTTTTACGTCGTTTTTAAATTCAGGAATCCATTTCTTTACATTATCATTCCAATCCAAATCGGTACGGTCTACTACCGCTCCGATGACTGCAGCTGCCACCCATTTTCCGGCAGAGGCTACATAGACTTTGGTATCGGGAGTGAATTCTTTATAGTTTTTCCAAAAGATAATGCTGTCATCTCTAACTACGCAAATGGCTGCACCGGGATAATACTCTTTGTCTATCCAACCGGTAATAATGGAATCGAGTGGTGCAAAATTATAAACCGCCTGCCTATTACTGGCAGGGCGGCATGACAGGAATAAAAGATAAATTCCCCAAAGAGAAACTGTAAGAAGATTCTTTTTCATCTACTTTGTTTTTAAATCCCAATATATAACATAACGTTGATGGTGCACATCGTACAGAGGTTTCAATATAGTACCTTCCGCATTTTTGAATTCCAGTCCTTTACCTGTACGTTGCAGGTTGCGTTCCGGATGTTTTAAGTCTACTTGCAATGTCGTATTCAATCCTGCCGGGATATGATAATCGTAAGTATAATAATCATTGTATAATGCCGGATCAGAGAATGGTGCCGGAGTTTGCATACCTTCTGTTCCCAATTCGCCGGCCAATACCAGCGGTCCGTATAGCAGAGCTCCCTTTTGAGGATTATCAGAAGTGGTTTCCAGCTGCAGGCTCATCGGATAATTGGCTTCAATGCGATCACCGTCTTTCCACTGGCGGGTTACAGCAATGTATGATCCCGGTTTCTGCTTTACCGATACTTTTTTCCCGTTGACGTTTACTTTCACGCCTTCACTCCATGAGGGATAGCGCAGATAAATCGTAGTGGTGACAGGTTTGTCTGTTTGGATGGTCAATGTAGTGTTTTCTTCTGCTGGGAAACCTGTTTCCTGACGCAGAGTTATTCCTTTTGCTTTCCAGTTTACTTCTGACGGAATAAAGAGATTCACGTAAATTCCTTTTTCATTGTGACAATAGATAGCTTCTCCGTATTTGGCATGACTTTCAAAACCACTGCCTACACAACACCAAAAGGAATTCTCCCGGGTACTATAAACTTTGTGAGAGCCGGAGAGTAAGGGCAAGAAATAGGATACCATTCCCGTTTCAGGATCTTGTTGTCCAAGAATATGATTATAGAGTGCACGTTCGTAGTAATCGGCAACTTTGGCATCTCCCGTCCAGCAGAACAGGTGACGGCTTAGTTTCAGCATATTGTACGTACAACAAGTCTCACCGGTATATCCGGTCAGATGTTTGGATAATTGTTGTGGATCGAAATAATGCTCTTTATCACTACTGCATCCCGGTGCAAAGGTATGGTGGTCTATCATGGTATGCCAAAAGAAATCTGTCAGTTTCCGACTGTCGTTATCCTGCGTCAGCTCGTAGTTGCGTGCTTCGGCAAGAACTTTTGGAATAAAGGTATTCGTGTGCTTGGTACCTAAATCATCGCGTTGTTCTTTCAGCGGATCTATCACATCATTGTGATAGAAGAATTCGGCAAGCCATTGATAACGCTCGTCGCCGGTGATGGCATAAAGATTATAAAAAGATTCGTTCACACCGCCGAACTCATTCCGTATCATCCTTTTCCGGGTGGCTTCATCCAGTGGTTTAAGTTTATTATAAGCCCAGTCGCCCATGCGGGTCACAACTTCCAATGCCGGTTTGTTATCTGCATAGAGGTATTGGTCAATCAATCCGGAGAAGAGTTTGTGCAGTGTATACCAGGGTGCCCATACACTTGTCCCACGTATGTTCCGATTAATCAATTCTTCCGGATATGCACTGAGATATCCGTTTCCCAAAGCCGCCTGTACCTCTGCCAGACCTGTAACAAGGCTGTCGCCCTTCAACTTGAATATTTCACTTCCGGTAGATGCGTACATGAGCGCATAGGCTGATAGTAAATGCCCTGTTGTGTGTCCGCGCAGTTCACAGTCCAGCGATTCCCAACCACCCAGTTTCTTTACGGTCATATATCCGCCTTCACGCCCGGCAAATACTCCGGCATTGTTGCGGAAACCGTGCAGCAAACGATTGGTTGCTATGGAAGTCATCCAAGCGGAATCACGCATCATATTGTCGCGAAAGCGGCTTGGCAATAAACGCACGTCCTTTAAGTCGAAACTTTCTACCTGCATCGGTGCGGTCGTCACTTTTTTCATTTTTCCGGCATGCTGTCCGGGATAAACGGATTGGGCGGAAAGACCGGTTGATAGAGCCGCACAAATTGTCATTAGGATTAAACTCTTATTTCTCATAACCTTTTTATTAATTCTTTCTTTATATAAAAACTACGTTCCACCGGCTCGGCCGTCTGCACCTTACCTGCAACGCCGTATTGCCAGGCAACTACCGTCACTTTTACCGGAAATTTGCTGCGAGGAGGAATAGGAGTGAATACAATTTGGTCTCCTTCTATCTCGGCCGGACCTTCTTTGATGTAGTAAGAGACCGGCAGTCCGCAATCACTTGTGGCTTTTAAAGATAGAGACCCGCTTCCTGTTTCCACATCGGGCAGTCCCGGAAACAGTATATGCTGCCTTTCTCCTGCCGTATTCCGGTAGGGGATGCGGATACTGACTTCCTGAACGGCACTTTTATACCTCCGGTCTCCTGTCTGGCTTGCCAGCAGGCATATATCACCGGTGCGGCGTGGGTTATCCATACCCATCCGATAGAAAGATACCTTAAATGTCGTGTCATTTACCTTTTCTACCGGTCCGCAGATGCGACTGATTGTCGGCGTTGCATCTGCGTGTTCGTCAGACAGTTTCGTTCTCAGGGAATCCGTACATACAGCTTTCAGATGGAAAGTAATTCCATCGGCTTTCGGATTGAAGCGAGGCTGTACACGTACATGCTGTTTCTTGTCGTATGCCAGCAGACTGCCGCTTTGTTCAAATCCCAGATACTGTTCTTCCTTACCGCGACTTTGCACATACCGTGCTTCAGTCGCTTCTGCCATTTCACGGTCAAAATACCAGAAGGCGTCATGCACATCGCCTTTATATTGTGAGTAGAAAGCAGCTTTGGCTCGTTTCTTCTGATTGGGATGCCAGCGTTCTGCCAGCCAGCCTTTGGTCGGGTTTATCGGATTCAGTTTTACTTTACCGTCTTTCGTCACTTCATCCGTCAATCGCAGGCTGACAGCCTTTTCCAGAAACAGAGCGATGTATGCGGCTGTTTCATCTGCCACATCAAAATGTCCCCGTCCTGCATCACACAGAAACGAAATGCAACTTTCAGGATACATCATGCGGAAAGCCAGTGCCGGATTTACCCGGGCTTCCCACCATTCATATTCTCCTTCAATCATCAGTCCGGGTATCCCGTTGATATTACGGGTACGTCCCCATTCCAGATTCTCACGCCCGTAGCCGGTCAAGTTCGTACGCGGAGCATCGCCGTGCAGGGAAATGACGGCCAAGGTGCGTTCCGCATTCCATGCGGCAAAGTTCCAGGGATAAGTAGCCATGGCCGAATGGCCTATGGGCACGATAGGGACATTTTTCAGTTCGCTATATCCGCTGACGTCTGCCAGGTCGGCCATCATTTTCTCGAATATCCGTTGTGTGCCTTTCGATACATCCCATTGCTGGTCGATGCCGGGTGTTATCCATACAAAACCGATTCCCAGCTTCTGCATCTTCTCGCGGAAAAGGGGATTGTCAAAAAGAGTTTCTTCGCTCATATTGTGTTGTCCTACAAGAATTGTTTTCACCCGCATACAGTCGGCGGGTATCCACAAGAAAGCCGTAGGATTCCGATTCGTTTCGTTGGAGACGAATCCGTCAAGAGTCACAGACCATTGCCACTCTCCTGCCCGCAGGCAGGGAGAGAAGCAAAGCAAGAGGATTATTGAAAAAAGCAGTCTATATCTATTCATGGTTCTTATGGTTCACTTTATTTTAATTCCTTTTATAAACTCATTGGTTACTACTCCTTTCAAGTCCTTCATCCGTTCTCCATTGATTACTACATTTTCAAACGTCACGTTTTGCACGGTTCGTTCTTTGTCCAGTCCTTGTATCAACGATGGATTCTCTCCTACGCCTGTGTACGTAATGTTCCTGAAAGTAATGCCGTCAATGCCGCTTCCCGGCTGTTTATCATATTTCTCGTTGAAGCGTACTTTTACATAGAACAGCCGTCCTTCCTGAATATTCTCTACCCGGATGTCTTCGAAAAGGACATTACGGACCTGATTCTTGTCACCGCAATCCACTGTCATGCAACCTTGATAAATCGGATCATCCTCGTCATGTTCCAGAATGTCGATGTGGCGGAAAGTCAGATTTTCTATTACTTCTCCCGTAGGTGAATCGGGGTCGCCATGGCCGCCTACATTGATGGGATGCGCCACATCTGCCCAAAGAATGGAGTTCTGCACGGTGATGTCGGACGAACCTCCCCACCAGTTCCAGCGGTGATTGTACAGAGCGATGCAGTCGTCCGAATTGCGCATGAAGACATTGTCAACAAGCACTTGGCAGCAACACATCATGTCTATGCCGTCACTCCAACCTTTGCAACTGAATGATTTCAGATTTTTGATGGTGATTCCCGTTGAACCGCCTCCGAATATGGTATAATGTTCTGGGTTCACTACGGTAATTCCATCTATCAGCACATTCTTTGAGTCAGTCACTTCAATGCCCCGTATCGGATGGTCCAAGATGCCTCGTCCGATAATCCGGACATTTTCTGCTTTATCTACCAGAAGTTTCGCTTTGACTACCGCTCCCGGTGCCAGATATACGATGGTATTACCGGGGATACGGATTTGATTATTAGGTAAGTCTTTAGGGCGGTGGACTCCCGGACTGAAATACATGATGCCTTTTGCCTCTTTATCATATTTTTCTGTTTCCAAAGGGTTGGCAAAGAGATGCAGATTGTGCAACCGGTCGCCATCAAACTCAATAGAGAGATACTGTGGCTTTTCCAGAGTGAAAAGAATGGCGTTTTGTACCTGCTTGTATTCAATACCTTTACTCAAAGGGCGTATGGTCACTTCGCGCACGCTGCCATTGTTCTTCTTCACCATTACCTCTACAACACTTCCCATATCAAATTGCACCATGGAAGCCTTCTGCACGTTGTCCATATCTACCTGTACGTTGTATTCAAACAAGTCTTTCCACTCACCGCCGGGGATACGTACACGTACCGTGTAGTCGTCATTATGGGGTATGCCCGGATTTAAACTTTCAGGATAGGTCACCAATTGTGCCTGTACTCCTGCGGTAAAGGTCAACAATAACATCACTACTAATTTGCAAATCTGTTTCATAAGTTCCATCGTTTTCTACACAAATATACGATTGAAAGCCGAAAAGCACTTAATTTGCACAAATATCATTAGCCCTACTAAGTGAATATCCCGTACAAAACGTATTTCTACTTAAAGCAACATAATTCTATTACCAATGAAACTAAGAAAACTAATCTTTATCTCCGGCTTATTGCTCGGATTCGTTCAGACTATCGACGCACAAAACCTGTTAATCACCTATCCCGCTCCTCAGGGGACGGAATTGAAGAACGACTTCACCGTCAAAGTGCGCCAACCGGGTGGAGAGTGGCAAGCAATAGCCACCTATCCCGTCAAAGTGGACGAAGTAAAAGAGGCCCGGCACCATGTAGAGCTGGCCTCCATGAGCTATTTCGACTTCAACGGTGAAGTGGAAGTATCGGTCACCGCCCATAAGGAAGAGATAGAGACAGCCCGCATACGTCCCCTATCCTACGGCATCACTCCGCAGGTCAGCCGCAACACGCTCACTTTCAAGCTAAACTCTCCCCGCAACTTATCGATAGAAGTGAACGGCGACATCTTCCACAACCTGCACCTCTTCGCCAATCCGATAGACCGGAACAATCCTCTGAAACCGGGTATGAACCCGAAGAAATTAAAAAAGAACCGCAACTTGATTTATTTCGGTCCGGGCATACACCAATTACCGGGCGACACGCTGGATGTACCTTCAGGCAAAACCGTATACATTTCCGGAGGAGCCATCGTCAGAGGGTGCATACGAGCAAAGAATGCTGAAAATGTAACTATCTTCGGCCGGGGAGAAGTACATCCCGAAGGACGTGGAGCAGGAGTCAGCATCATCAACTCCAAAAACATCCGGGTAGAAGGCTTGATTACCACCCAATGCCCCACCGGTGGCTCAGACAGCGTGACGATACGCAACGTAAAGGCCATCAGCTCCTATGGATGGGGCGACGGGATGAACGTGTTTGCCAGCAACAATGTACTGTTCGATGGCGTATTTTGCAGAAACTCGGACGACTGTACCACTGTTTATGCCACCCGTATGGGCTTCAAAGGCGGATGCAAGAACATCACCATGCAGAATTCCACCCTCTGGGCGGACGTGGCCCATCCCATCTTCATCGGACTGCACGGCGATGCCGAAGGTCAAGAAGTAATGGAGAACCTGAACTATATCAATATCGACATCCTCGACCATAAAGAAAAGCAGATAGACTATCAAGGCTGTATGGCCATCAACATAGGAGACAACAACCTGGTCCGCAACGTGCGTTTCGAGAATATCCGCATAGAAGATTTCCGTCAAGGCCAACTTGTCAACCTACGCATCTTCTTTAACAAGAAATATTGTGCGGCTCCGGGCAGAGGGATTGAGAACGTGCTCTTCAAGGACATCACCTACAACGGAGAGAACGCCGAACTGTCCATCATTGCCGGCTACAACGAAGAACGGAAAGTGAAGAACATCCGCTTCGAGAATCTCAGAATCAACGGAGAAGCTATTTACGACGACATGCCGGGCAAACCGAAATGGTACAAGATGGGAGACATGGCACGCTTCTTCATTGGCGAACATGTGGAAGGGGTGACATTTACCAAATGATGTGCTTGTTGAGTGCAGGAAGCAAGGACTCCGTGAAACCATAACGCACTTCGCCGTTGGAATAGGCCAGCCGGTAAAGACGGAAAGCAGGGTCATACCCCTTTATTGTCAGGTAGCCACTCTGATAAAGTACCGGAATAGGGTCGACAATGTGGTCGGTAGGCGCATCGAACTGTTCATCGGTAGCCGTAAGTCCGTCCAGGCTCTGCACGTCGAAATCCGTGCGTTGCAATATATCAATCAGAAAGGTAGGAGTGCCCGTAGAGAACCAGAAGTTCTTGTACTCCTTTGCATCGAAAGCGTTGAACAAGCTGAACGGATTATAGATGTCGGCACAATTCTTACTGAAATGATAGCCGTCGTACTGCCGTTTCAAGTGAGCGCAAGCTTCCTCATAAGTCCCATTGTTTGCCTTGGCCATTCGCTCGATGTCCGGTTTCAAGTCTGTGAGCAATTCTTGCTCGGTGATGCCGCAGAGTGCACTGAAATCATCGTGCATGCTGATGTTCTTCAGATTATTCAGTTCGCTGAAGATGCTCAGTTGGCTGAACTTGCTGATGCCGGTGATGAAGAGAAAGCGAAGATACTGCCCCAACCTCTTGAGGGGGGCTGAAGAACTTCCGCATCTCGTTGCGGAGCTGTTGCTGCAAGGCGGTGTCGGAATTGCTGTCCAACAAGGGGGCATCGTACTCGTCAATCAGCACGACAACCTGCTTGCCGATCTGCTCGGAAGCTCTCAGAATGATGCCTTGCAGACGCTCGGAAGCGGTCTTTTCCGCTTCATCCTTTCCATAAATCTTTTCCCACCGGTGCAGGAAGAGATTAAGCTGCCCCGTAAGGTCGGTCAGTTCCATGTATTTTGTTAGGCTGAAATCGATGTGCAACACCAGATAGCTTTCCCAATCCTTCTCCCAGCGCTCCATAGCCAACCCTCCGAAAAGGTCTTTCTTTCCTTGGAAGTAGGCTTCGAGCGTAGACACGAGAGGCTCTTGCCGAAACGGCGGGGACGGCTGAGGAAATAGACCCGGTCGGTATGTGTCAGTCTATAAACCAGTTCCGTCTTGTCTACATACACACAGTCGTTGTTGCGCAACTGTTCAAAGTTCTGTATTCCTATCGGGTATCTTCTGTAATCTTCTAACATGGCTATGGAGAAAATCAATGGTTATAAAGACAAAGGTAGGAATTTTACTTATTATATTCACAAACATCTCCCATGTTTCTCATGGCTTTTTCATTTAAGGGAGTTATCGGGAGTTAGAAGGAGTTATCACCCTGCAAGCTTAGGAGTTAAAAGCCGATAGTTCTGTTGATGTATAGCTATACTATCGGCTTCTAACACCCTTTAACTCCCTTAAATGAAAGAGCCGTATATGTTTCTTCTGTTCACTCCTTATATTTAGCAAAGGCTCACTATAGTGAGCCTTTGCTAAAAAAGTACCTTGATCGTCCATCATTCCTTTAGCCGCTCCGTATTCTTCAATGCAGAATGCCACGAAGAGGGCTATGTCTCTATCTTTCTTGCTCATTGTAATTCTCCTTTCTACGGCTCTGCCACACATGTTTGCCCTATTAACACATCATTTATCAAAACGACATTAGAATATTTCCTGACTTTGACAATGGGGCATGAAGGGGACGCAGTAGCAAGTCATCCGCCTTTATTTACGGTACGAAGCCGTAAAAGTGCTTCTATATAATAATAATCTGCATACATAATCGAAGCATCAATCTCACGTCCACGAGGCATATGGCCTACAGAATGAAGTAAAAAAGCTGTATTAACCGTACCCGACTGATAAGCCGATGAGGAGAGATTCTCCAACATAGCTATAGCTGCATCAAGATAATGGCGTGATTTTATCTCATCATTTACATAGCCCGAAAGTTCAATCAACGCCGAAGCCGTAACAGCAGCAGCAGATGCGTCTTTAGGAGGGAGCAATGGTGACATTGGCGCATCAAAATCCCAATATGGTACCATATCTTCAGGCAAACGACGAAGATAAGCATCGGCCGATTGGCAAGCTACTTCAAGAAAACGTACATCACGAGTTTCACGGTAAACCATCGTATAACCATAGATGGCCCAGGCCTGACCACGAGCCCACATTGTACTATCAGCCAATCCTTGATGAGTGACGCCTTTAATAAAATGACCGTCCAGTGTATCGTAAACCGCAACATGATAGCACGAATGGTCCGTACGGAAATGATATTTCATGGTTGTTTCCGCATGTTTTACGGCTACATCATACAGCCATTTGTTACCACCGTTCTTGGCCGACCAAAAAAGCAATTCAAGATTCATCATATTGTCAATAATGGTGTTATGAGGCCAATTCATCTTTTTGACCATACCCGGCCAAGATAATATGGTACCCACTTTGGGGTTATAGAGTTCGGCCAACGAATCTGCCGCATGATGAAGTGCTTGAGCGTACATAGTATCGCCCGTAAGACGATAAGCATTACCCACACTTGGCATCATAATAAATCCCGAATCATGCGAACGAGCCTTACGATAAGCTTCCGGCAACAGAATACGAGTAACATTTTTAGCTGCATGCAACCATACCGTATCCTGAGTCGCTTCGTAAAGATACCATAATGTACCCGGCCAAAAGCCACATGTCCAAGAACCTACATGAGCATACTGCCATTTTTTCTGTCCTTTATCAATCGTATTGGGAATCGAATCTACATCAGAAAGCGTTTCAAGAGTTTTTATAGCCTGACGGCTACAGTAAGCAATAGCAGAATCCACATTAAAATCAGTGGTACGATGGGTATGGGAAGAACACCCAAATGCGGCAAGCAGTAATCCTGCAAATAACGCATTCCTCAATCTAAAATGTTTTTGCATAATTAGTAAGTAACAAGTTTATTAATGATATATTTATAAGCATATAAAAAATTACGAACCAAAAAGTAGAAATACTCAACCGCCCCGACAAATTAACTATCCGGTTTAGGTAACAGTCCTGCTTGATACGTATATTATAAAAACATCAACCAATTTGTTTTATATGAATAGATACCTAACGACCGTCCTTGTATCCATGATTTGCAGCCAGCAATTGTGGAGTAACTCGATACTCGATTACGAGAAGGACAAGTCAACCGTCAAAAACATCTATCACAAAGGATGGATTGACTTTAACAAAAATGGCGTGAAGGACATCTACGAAGACAGTTGCGCCCCACTTGAAGTAAGGGTGCAAAACCTGCTCTCGCAAATGACTCTCGAAGAAAAAAGTTGCCAGATGGCTACACTGTATGGTTCAGGCCGCGTACTCAATGACGCCCTTCCAAGTGATAACTGGAAAAACGAAGTATGGAAAGATGGCATCGGGAATATTGATGAAGAGCACAATGGGCTTGGCAGCTTCAAGTCTGCATACTCTTTCCCCTATGCACACCACGTAAAGACGAAGCACGCCATTCAACGCTGGTTCGTAGAAAATACACGGCTGGGAATCCCGGTAGATTTCACCAACGAAGGCATCCGGGGGCTATGCCATGACCGGGCGACCTACTTTCCTGCCCAATGCGGACAAGGAGCTACATGGAACAAAGAACTAATAGCCCAAATAGGCGAAGCTGAAGCCCGTGAAGCCTCCGTACTGGGATATACCAACATATACTCCCCCATCCTCGACATCGCACAAGATCCCCGATGGGGACGATGCGTAGAAACCTATGGCGAAGATCCCTATCATGCAGGACAAATGGGAAAGCAAATGATTCTGAGCCTACAAAAGAACAAGCTGGTCTCTACCCCAAAACATTTTGCCGTCTATAGCATACCGGTAGGTGGACGTGACGGAAAAACACGTACCGACCCCCACGTAGCTCCCCGAGAAATGCGCACACTCTATCTCGATCCTTTTAGAGTGGCCTTCCACGAAGCCGGTGCGCTGGGAGTAATGAGTTCGTACAACGACTATGACGGCGAACCCATCACAGGCAGTTATCATTTCCTCACCGAAATTCTTCGACAAGAATGGGGATTCAAAGGCTATGTGGTTTCCGACAGTGAAGCCGTAGAATTTATCTCCACCAAACATCAAGTGGCCAACGGATATGAAGATGCCGTAGCGCAAGCCGTTAATGCCGGACTCAACATCCGTACCCATTTCACACCACCTGCCGACTTCATCCTTCCGCTGCGCAGTGCCGTAAAGAAAGGAAAAATCTCCCAAGAAACACTCAACCAACGTGTTGCCGAGATTCTACGCGTGAAGTTTTGGCTCGGACTTTTCGACAACCCTTATCGTGGCGACGAAAAGAGAGCCGGACAAATAGTACACAGTCCCGAACATCAACAACTTGCGCTGGAAGCCGCACGCCAATCGTTAGTACTCCTCAAAAACGAACACCAGGCACTTCCACTTTCCAAGTCGATACGTTCGATAGCCGTCATCGGTCCCAATGCCGACGAGCGACAGCAGCTAATCTGCCGATATGGCCCAGCCAACGCACACATTACCACCATTTACGAAGGCATCAAAAAGATGCTTCCCCAAGCAGACGTTGTTTATAAGAAAGGATGCGACATCATCGACCCCAACTTCCCCGAAAGCGAAGTCCTTGAATTTCCCAAGACTGCCCAAGAAGTACAAATGATGGAAGAAGCCATAGAGGCGGCAAAGAAAGCGGAAGTTACCGTAATGGTATTAGGAGGAAACGAACTTACCGTAAGAGAAGACAGGTCACGTACTTCATTGGACTTGCCTGGCAGACAGGAAGAATTACTCAAAAAAATCTGCCAATTAGGCAAACCTGTGGTATTGGTAATGATTGACGGACGCGCCTCATCCATCAACTTCGCCGCTACCCATGTTCCTGCCATCATCCATGCCTGGTTTCCTGGTGAATTCGGAGGACAAGCCATAGCCGAGGCACTGTTTGGTGACTACAACCCCGGAGGACGCCTCGCCGTGACCTTCCCTAAATCCGTTGGGCAGATACCCTTTGCCTTTCCTTTCAAGCCCGGTTCTGATGAAAGCTCCGAGACTTCTGTCTATGGTGCGCTCTACCCCTTCGGTCATGGACTAAGCTATACTGCTTTCCAATATGGTGACCTTGCAATATCTCCATCCAAACAAGGAGTACAAGGCAACATTTCCATCAGTTGCACCATCAAGAACATCGGTCAGCGCGAAGGAGATGAAGTGGTACAGCTTTACTTGCGCGATGAAGTCAGCAGCGTAACCACCTATACACAAGTGCTGAGAGGATTCGAACGCATCACTCTAAAACCGGGAGCATCGCATACCGTACATTTCGAACTCACACCACAAGAGCTGGGGATATGGGACAAACAAATGAATTTCACCGTTGAGCCGGGCATGTTCAAAGTCATGATTGGTTCTTCATCAAAAGACATCCGCTTGAAAGGAGAATTTGAGATTGCACAATAGGAACATCCGGACTGAGATAAATAGCGATAGACAAGAAAGAAGAGTCAATTCCATTCTATATATTATAACAAAACATATATAAACAAAATATACATTATGAAAACATTATTAAAAAAATTGATTTTGAGCTTTGTGCTAATCTTTGCTACAAGCATGAACATCGGAGCCAAAGTAGTTAGTTATCCGGTACCACAAACCGAACCTCTGTCCTCTGATTATACAGTTGAAGTCAACGGCATAACTATACCGGTATATACAGCCAGTACACAACACCACGACAAGAAATATTCAATTGCTTACTTCGATTTTTCGGGTACGGTAACGATTACTGTAAAAAGTAATTTCCAACTGAGCAAACTGAATATTTTGCCTGACAAATACGGCATCCGTCCATCGGTAAATAAAAACATAGCTACTTTTAAGCTAGATACTCCTTGTGACATTTCTTTTGAACCAGACGGTTGTAACAGCCCTTTGATTCTCTTCAGTAATGAATTGGAAAAAAGTATTCCCTCCAAAGATGACCCGAATGTAATTTACTATGGTCCGGGTGAACATAATCCGAAAAATGGATTAATAAAACTTACCGACAATCAGACACTATATATAGCAGGAGGTGCCGTAGTCAATGCAGGAATAGAAGCAACTGGTGACAATATTACGATTTGCGGTCGTGGCATTTTAGACGGTTCCGATTGGGAACACAATGCCGGTCCAACAGATTATATGATTAATGCCAAACATTGCAATAACTTGGTGATGAAAGATATTATTTTGAAAGGCTCTTATTATTGGACTATTGTTCCGCAAGATTGCGACCGTGTATTGATTGACCATATCCGTTTGGCCGGTTCGCGAGTGGGAAATGATGACGGGGTAGATCCTTGCAATTCCAGCAATGTAACGATACGCAACTGCTTCTTTCGTACGGACGATGATTCCGTTTCCCCCAAAGGCATCACTCGTGCAGGAGGTGAAAGTCATTCTAAGTCAGTAGAGAATATCACGGTAGAGAATTGTGTATTTTGGGTAGATTTTGCCAATGTATTTCGTATGGCTACTGAAAGTAGTTGTCCGGCATTCCGCAACTTCACGGCACGAAATATTGATGTCATCCACTTCCCTGACCGTGACCGGGTACAAATATTTTGGTTACACCCCACAGGTGAAATGAGTATGGAGAACCTCTGCTTCGAAAATATCAGAATCAATGGGCACAAACCTTATAATTTAATTAAAATGACTCCTGCCCTTCAGTTGGTTGGTACTCGTCCAATAGAGAAGCCGCGCCCCAACAATATCAAAACTGGCCCAGGACGGCGTGGTCCAGGTAGTTGTGGATATGGAGAATTCGTAGTAGTTCCATCTAGTGGTCCATATATACACAATGTAACTTTCCGCAACATATATACATACGGTACAAAGAATAGCCCTAAAGCTGGAGGAACTGTTTTGTTACAAGGGATTGATGACAAATACAATATATCGGGCGTTACTTTTGAGAATGTAAGTTATTACGGTGAACCGATAAACGCCCTAAGCGAAAAAGTACAAATGAATGACTTTGTGAAACACGTACAGTTCGTAGGCAAACACATTGAATAAATTGGGGATATTCAGTAAATGTTCCCGTTTCTAATAAATCAAGAGAAAAGTTTTACTTTACGTGAGCTTTTCTCTTGATTTTTCCGTTCAACTCTCCCGGTCTTCTATCCTTTTCATAGAATATTATTTACATATACTTATTCTTTTCTTCCCACCCATGCGTTATGTACATGCCTTTTTTAGGTGAAGTTAAAAACCTCCCCTCTTTTCTTCTTATTTTAGTCTGATTATGCAGCCATCCTTTTTTTCCTCTCTACTTTTTCTATCATACATACCGCATTGGCTGTATGTATCCCAAAGAAAATCCAAAGTACTTCCGTTTTCCTGGTTCTGGCTTTTATCCTGGCCAGTGAGTAATGTTGCTTCTGCGTTCCAAAACTTCCTTCCAAGCGGGTAGCTCTTTCACGGCTGAGTTCCGACCGTAAAATCTTACGAAGCGGCTCATCCTTGGCAGCTCTGCCCTTACGCTTAAAGGAAGTACTTATATGATATTTAGTACAAAATTTCCGGTTGGCATTATTGGCATAGATTGAATCTGCCACAAGCGCCTTGACCCTAACCCTGGTCAGTTGTTGTTGCAGACGAATACAGTCTTTCAAACGTACTCCTTCATTAAAATCCTTAAAAGAGATATGTTCTATGAAAGAGATTCCATCTATCTGTATATTGTTGACTTTGGCTCCGAATTCAACGGATTTGGTTTCCTTGCCCCTGATGATGGGGCGAAGGTGATGCCGGTCGATACTCACAATACGGTTAGATACTTTCTTGCCTGCAAATAAACTCTTCCTTTGCTCAAGGATTGTCTGTATGACCGAAAAGCGTCTTTGGTAATCAGAGGATAGTAAGTGACCTGCGTTTAATCATACGAATCTGCGATTTCCTGCGTTTACGTAGTTTACTATAAGCAAGGTAGGCACGGCCTACATCAAGATGGCTTTCATAACAGGTGGCATCGGGAAAAGTTGGTATAGGACTTCAAGACCATCAAGGCTATTTTACCTTCGGGAGAAAAATAACTTTTACGCCCCAAAGCAGAGGACTTCAAATGCATTTGTCGGGCCAATTCCGAGAAAGGAAACAGAGCATGGAGGCGGCCTAATTCACTCGTTGCAAAACTTTGACGATATTTTTTAGCATATCGAACTCAGTAAAACCCAAACGAGGTTCGATTTCTGAGATTTTTTGTATCTTTACCATGTGTTTTTAGTTTAGATTACCCCCGTTTTGGCCGTCAAACCGTTTTTTGGGGGAATGCTTAAAGAGACAAAAAGGCAACCAACTCGCAATGAATTAGTTGCCTTAAATTTCCTTATTTTAGGAATATCCCCAATTAAAGACCTATTCAAATAAGAAAAGCTATACGGAGGTTGTGTCAACGTTTTGACGCAACCTCCGCATTTTAATCATCCTGCGGCAATTTACCAATTCCCCATTGCTTATTAGGCTTATCACCCAAATGCAATTCAAGAACACCACCGTTGGCAAAATCTTCATGATAGAACCAACACCTATCCCAGGGTTTTCCATCAAACGTAGCCCGTTGGATATACATATTTTTGTCGGAATTGCCCGTAGTTACAATTTGGAAAGTCTTTCCCGGATAGTACCTATTGTCAAGATGTATGGTCACTTTATCAAATATAGGAGAGGTTATCTCATAATAAGGCTTTACAGCGCAGCCTCCGTCCACTTCAAACAGTCCCATCGCCATTAAAACGCCCAAAGCTCCCATCTGCCCTTGGTCTTCATCATCACGATACCCACCATACGGGGTAACATCAGCATAAGCCGCTTTGACCTTACGCACCCATTTTTGTGTCAGCCATGGTGCCCGAGCATGATTGAAAAGATGAGCCATGCCCGTGCCTGGTTGGTTACCGTAATCAGTCCAATTACCAGATTTGGTATCTTTTGAACGGAAAAAACCATAAGGCTCACTCTTGACAAAGTTCTCATTCAAACGCTCGGCATATTTCTTATGACCACCATAAAGTGCTATTAAACCTTGCATATCGTGGGGAACATAATGAGAATATATAGCCGAATTGCTTTCACAAAAACCACCTTTCTCCGTCAACTCAAGTGGATCGAAATCAGGTAACCATTCTCCATCCGTCCCTTTAGGTTGCATGAATCCTGATGCTTTATTCCAAAGGTTCTTATAATTTTTTGAGCGTTCAAAGAACAATTCATAATCAGCTTGCTTGCCCATTGCCTTGGCCATTTGGGCAAGACACCAGTCTTGATATGCGTACTCCAAGGTCATAGATGCACCTGTAGTATGCATACCTACCACATTCGCACGTCCATCAGGCACATATCCCATTTTAATATAATATTCCATTCCACCTGAATGAGCATCCTTACTATGTTCGTAACCGGCATGGTCACGAATACCTCCAGGAAATGCATTCTTGCGTAGCCCTTCATAGGCCAAATCAGCATCATAATTACGAATACCTTTGTTATAAGCAGTTGCAAAGAAAGACACAGCAGGATCGCCTATCATTACATAGGTATAATTCCCCCCCGAAGGTCCGCGAGGAATAAGTCCCCCATTACGATACATATCCAACATTGTATTGCAAAAATCATCCATCAGATGCGGATAAGCCATAGACCAAAGAATATCAAGCGACCAATGGCTCCCCCACCACGCATCAAAATTATGATGATTGTAGAGAGGTTTACCACTTGCAGACAAAGGAATACGGCAAATACGGGGAAAGTCAGACGTTTGGTCAAGATAACACCCATCAACATCACTCACTACCTTACGTCCCAATAATGCGTGCCAAAGATCTGTATAGAACTTTATCTGTTGCTCACGGCTACCGCCCTCCACTTCTATCTTACCAAGCCAAGTATTCCACTCATCAAACGAAGCATGTTTTACCTCTTCAAAATTCCATGATTCCAGTTCCGCATAAAGATTCTTACGAGCCTGCTCTACACTAACGTATGAAATGGCAACCTTCAGTAGTACTTTTTCATTGGCCTTGGTACGAAACTTCACAGCCAATCCCACATTCTTTCCTGAAATTCGCTCAGGTTTGGTATTAGGCACTATTTTCCCTTCACGCCAAGTCACTATCTGCTCCACCGGCTTGCTCAACTGTGCATAAAAATAGACAGGTGTATCCTTAGGACGCCGCCCTGTACGCTCCATTATTTCCCAACCAGCTATTTCCGTATCACTAATCTTCCAGACTTCCGAATAAGCGGTAGGACTGTGAGCCAAAAAAGCGCCAGTATCAAAAAGGACATAGCTCGAATCGCTTTGGGGGAACGTATAACGATGGAAGCCTACCCGCATTGTCGACGTTAATTCAGCAGTCACATCATAATTTGTAAGTTTCACCTTATGAAACCCAGGTTTGGCAATCTCACCCTCATGAGTAAATTCAGACTGATAGGAGTCCATGCCCAAATGCCCTTTAAATGGACCAACCGTAGGCATTACAGCAACACCGGACATCTGCCAATTATGAATATGGCTAAAACATCGTATATACTTAGAGCCATACATATAACCCGATCCCCATGAATGTTCCGTATCTGTATCAGGACTCAGACTGACCATACCAAATGGGCGACAAGCAGAACTAAAAAAGAACCAACGAGAACGATGGCTGTCCACGAATGGATTTACCAGTTCTACATACTTCCAATTTGTTTCGGGCTCATTAGAATAAACCTTTAACGACATTAACAATGATGACAGAAATACTAAAGCCAATAAACACTTCTTCTTATCACATTTCATCATACTGGATTTTAAAAATTAAATCTTTATAATTTCTGCTTCCTATAGTTGCGAACATTTCGGTTATCACCTGTATCAAGCACCAACCGAATAGCGGCACCACCGGAAGCACGAAGAGAGAAACGAAGCACCGACTGGGCATTCACAAGATACCGCTGACATCGCACACGAGTACGGGTTTTTACTGATTTATCTCCATCTGTATAAATCTCAGCTATATAAGACTTTCCTTGCGGCAAAAAATCGAGACTAATCTCCTGTTCGCGAGCATCATTATTGGTTATGGCACCAACAAACCACTCTTCACCTTTGCGGCGAGCTATGGTAACGAATTCGCCTATCTTACCTTGAAGCACCTGCGTATCATCCCAAGTAGTATAAACATCATCAAAGAATTTCAATTCAGGTTCATCTTGTGAATCAGAGGGTTTATCATACCAATACATATACTGAAGAGGGCTGTAATAGATTACAGAAAGAGCCAACTGATGAGCAGGAGTTGTTTGAATAGTACGAGAACGAGGTACCCCATAACTATCTTTATCCGTATGCAAACGCCCGAAGTCCTGACGATAATAACAGATAGTATAGTCTGCGGCACCTGCAACAAAACGCGTAAAGGGAAGAATGGTATTATGAGTCGCATCAGGGAATTCTTCATTTCCTCGAATACCTTCTTGGGTCATCAGATTGGGATAAGTACGACTAAAACCCGTTGGACGATATTCATCATGAATGTCCACCATAAGGCCATATTGCGCACATTTCTTCACCGCTTCGTGCATCCACCTTGTCCATATTTGAGAGCCGACCTGTACAAAACCGAACTTAATACCCGCTATACCCCATGATTTGTAAAGAGGAAGTATCTCGTCCAGTTGTTGTTGAAGAGCACGTTGATTTACATAAAGGATAACACCTATTCCTTTCGACTTGGCATAACTAATCACTTCTTGCAGATTAAGCGCATCAATCTGCTCATTGCGCCGTGGGTCGAGCGTTACGGTAGTAGCATCAGAAGACTTGTCATATTCAAAACCATACCAACCTGCATCAAAATGAATATACTGCAAGCGGCGCTTCACTGCAAAATCCACTAAAGCCTTACCACCTTCAGTGGTAAGTGTAACTTCCCGCATTACCTTCCCCGGTTTAATCCAGGATGTATCAGCGATTTTACAATCAGGATTCAGATTAAGCAACAAGTCATTGTTAGCGAGAATATCTCCTGGCCGGGAAGCGCACATCACAATTCTCCAAGGCGTATGATATGGAGCTATATCCTCCACTATTCCATACATTGAAGTAAGCAAAGTATAAGGTTTCTCATCCGAAAGTTTAAATTTGGTACGCACATAATCCACGACCTGAGCCTCGGCAAGACAAGCATATTGGCCTTCTGGCAATTGAAGCATCAACGGACGATCAGACTCATTTTCCCACCCTTCGAGTGGCAAAAGATTATAAGGGGTCTGTGCCCGTTCGGTATGCCAAGCAAGAGTGCCTTTAGGAAGTGTAAATTGGGTAAACTCATTTTCAATCTTCAAATATTCACCTCCTACAAAACGATAACGGAATGCAACGCCTTCGTTATAAGCTCGCACATCCAGCACCATTCTCTTCCGCGAACCAGTTTTAGCCAACTCTATCTCGCAAGCATTATATAATTCCTTCACAACGGCACGTTCACCGTAGACAGGTTTCCAATTCTTATCTATCCGGCTGTTACGCGAAGTGACTATTCGGATTCCATCATACCAATTTTCGTTCCATTCGATTCCTAACCGAGAAGGTTCTATCACCTCTTTCTGTTGATAGAAAAGCGAATAGCTCAATTGTCCGTCATCGCTCACCGTAAACTCATATTCGCCGTCGGGCGATGTAACCTTCACCGCTTCTGCCATAACAGAAAACGCAACCAACATACCCCAAAACGTCAGTGTTAATCTCTTCTTCATATCAATTCTAATTACAATATTGTTATTTTGTTTAGCTCCACACCTATCCGTCACACACATTTATAAATGACTCTCGGAAACGATACTTTCAACACCGACAGCCTTTATGTCTCCAAAATCGAGCAACAACGAAATATGCCTGTCACGTGTACCAAATAATGTTCCATTATTGGAACGTGCGTCTTTCACAGCAAACCAATAAGTATTACCATCCACTTTCACCGCATCCTTCTCATAAAAAGTCCAAAATTCAGGAGCACTCTGTACGCTATAGCTCAACCGAAGCCATCCATCTTTAACCTCTTCGGGTTTATGGCTGAATGTCACTTTTATATAAGGGAATTCTGAAGGATTATAGTGTATCCGGTTTTTCTGCATTGAGATACCTTTGTTCACCAATAAGAATTCATTGCCGACAGGCTCTAAATCAGGTGCTGCAATTTGCCACCCTTTCCAGCCATATTTAAGTTGTTCTGAAATTTGCCCTTCAAGAGGAACCGGTTCGTTTTTTCCTAAGTAAAAGAGTAATGTTCCAAAACCCGGATTATCACACGTCCATCCTATGCCTTCAGGGCGAATACGCTTTAGCACCTTTTCCGTATAAGGCATTGCAATTCCCCTTCGTTCCACATAATGATTATATGCAATTTCAAAAACAGCCCTGAATTTGCCCAATTCTGCTTCTCCCATATTTTGCCAGTTACAATATTTACCTGTAGCATCTTTCCAAACTTCAAAAGGAACATCCGTATAGCCCAAGTTAACTTTAGAAAGATATTCATATCCTTTCATAATACGATTATCTAAAGCCGCATAAAGATTATCCCCTTGTTTCCAAGCGCATTCTGCCAATTCAGCCAAAACACCTACTCCAAGCATACAGTGAGCTTGATCACGTCCCGATTCTTGCAATTGGCCAGTTTCTGCAATGTAATTAGGCAAACTTCCATTATCCCGACTATTATAAAAGAAGTCTACAGCCTGATTGTAAAGAGGTTCATCATTACAGAAAATACCAATTGCCATCACCATTTTGTTAACCGATCCTCCCCAATTACCATTTGCATAAGGTTTGGCTTGAACAAAAGTGGTAAGTACTGGAAGAAATACATTACGGAACATACCTTCTATACTCTTTGTATCAGCTTCGCTCCAACCTTTCACATATTGATTATCTTGATAAGTGTAACGCATTATTTCAGCTGCATTTATAAGCATGAATCCCTGAAGACCTGCACAAAGAGGATCATCAGGTCCATATATTTTCTGTAATGTGGATGCATATCCTCGAAGAATTTCCATAGCTTTATCGGCATGACGTACATCACCGGTAATGTTCCACATCAGAGCATTATAATAAGCCGCATTACAATCGCTTTCACAAGGAGCTTTGGTGTATCCATATTTTCCGGCACGACTGATATTCTCAAACGGCCCCTTCATTTCATACTCAAAGGATGCACCCGGCACTTTTCTCAATAAATCATACGAACCCATAGCCGGATAGGAATTCTCTTTCACAAGTCGAGTAATACGTTTTAAATCGTCTTGAGAATGAAGCAAACCGGGATGAATAAAGTTTCGGGCAGCAGCAGAAAATATCGAACATAGCATCACTAAAACGCTTGCACATTTAAGTAGTTTTTCATATATATCCATAACAAATACTCTTTTAAGATTAAAAGAACAAAGAGCTTGCACAATTTATTGCAAATAACAAACTGGCAAGCCCTATTAATTTATAGTTTCAATTTACTATTATTCCCATCCAGGGTTGTTTCCCAATTCTTGTCCGTTAGATAGGGTATTCAGCCAATTCACCGGAATAGGACGAAGACTATATTTGGCATTGGTGGCTGCACTTAATTGAGTTTGGATTAAACCACCTGTAATATGGGTTACGTCCCAGTTATACTCTAAAACTCTTTCGGCCAACTTACCAGTTCGAGTCAAATCATTCCAACGAGGTGCTTCACCAAATAATTCAAGTGCTCTTTCATCCAATACGTCATCAATAGTGACTGTACCTTCATATTTAGCCAAACCTTGTTCCTTCGCATTATGCATTGCACGCTCACGAACCGCATTGATACAAAGCAAAGCATTCACATTGTCTTTTTTCATTACAGCTGCTTCGGCTGCAATCAAGTAAGTTTCAGCCAATCGAAACAACACGATGTCACGACTTCCATACTGGCTACCACCACTTTCGCCATAAAGAGTACCTGCATCCTTGAACTTATATACCGGCAACCAAGCACGAGTGGTTGAACTATTGCCTTGCAAACCGGTAATAAAGTAATCATCTTCAGAGCAATCTTTGTAAGAACCGGAAGGATAATTATAAATAAACTTCATCGGAGAAGCAGCATTTGCCGCATCTTGCTCAGCTTTTGAATACACTCTAAAGCCTTCTTCTGTAGGTACAGGAAAATGAATCACCGTATCGGCAACACCTGTACTTGAAGCCCCTAGCTGAGTAGTATTCATAAAGGCATTACGTCCATAAGTACGTCCATCCACCGAAGTAGCAGGATCTCCATTAAGCGGACTCATAAAAGTAACTTCCGCACGACGGTCTTTTTTCCAATCGAAAGAGGTATAAAGATACTTTGAGGGCATCACATCTCCGTAGTCATTGGCGTAGAAATTTGATTTGGCCAAACCTTCCCAACCTTCACGGTAAGAGAATAGATAATAAGTACTCTGTTGATTATTATTATTATTTGTACTATTGTTATAGTTTACAGCAAAAATAACCTCATCATTAGCCTCATTAGACTGACGGTGAACCATAGCATAGTCTTCAAGTAAACTATGCCCCGTCTTTTCAATTACATACATCGCATCATCATATGCATTTTTAAAGTCATTCACATCTGCATAGTCCTGATATCCACGAGTCAAATAAACCAAAGCACGCAAATGGCGAGCTGCTGCTTTTGAAGCACGTCCAAAATCGGAAGCTCCTTGTTTTTCGGGCAATGAAGAAGATAACACATCTTGCAAGTCTTTCAGAATCTGAGTATAAAATTCCGCGCCACTGTTCAGTTTAGAAGTTGTTGCTGTTGATTGAGCTTCTTCCAGTACCAAAGGAGCTTGCCCCCAATTCTTCACAATTTCAAACAAATAAAGCGCACGAAGAAATTTGACTTCTGCCACCCTCAAGTCACGTTGATTCGGATCAATTCCTTCAATAGGGTCTTCTGTTTTAAGAGTCACATTTGTAGCACGGCCGATAGCAGCATTTACATCTTTTAATGCTACATAAAGTTTAGACCACTGCTCATATACAGTTCCGTTTGATTTATCATAAGTCACTACATACTGATTCAAGTCGCTAGTAACAGTACCGTTAGGCTGTGTGCCAATATCAGTACCCAATTGAGTAAGTTTATGGTAACTATAATTATTATATACAGACTTCAAAGAGGCATACGCACCATTAACTAATGATTCATAACCTTTGGCTGTTTTGTAATAGTCTTCAGCTGACTGACTAGTCCAATTTTCTTCTTCAAGAAAAGACGAACAACTTGCGAAAGCAGCTACGGAAATAAGCAATAAGCCCTTTTTAATTATATTCTTAGTTTTCATTTTATTCTTTCTTTAATTTCGATTTGTTAAAAAGAAACATTCACTCCAAACATCACATTGCGTGTCATAAGGTCTGTGCTAGATACATTTGTAGGTAACTGTTCGGGAACAATAACATTATCAGCACAAATAATCATCGGATTTTGAACCGTACAATACAATCTCAAATTGGTCAAGAATGATTTAGAAATCAATTTCTTATCAAATGTATATCCCAAACTAACATGAGTTATTTTAAAGAAATCTGATGATGACATTGTATGTGAAACGTCCGACTTCTGATTTCCCCACGAACCTGCTTTGCTACGATAAGTTCCCATATTACCGGGTTGAGCCGATTCATTAGTAGGATTCTCTGGGGTCCAATAATCTTTCACCATATTATTTAAGTTCATATTATTGTTCTCAAGTGCATAAGACACATAGAATTGATTACGCATACGACCGCCCAATTGGAAAGAAGTACCTACCGATAAATCAAAATTCTTATAATTAAAAGTATTAACCATACCACCGGTCCAATCCGGGGTGCGCTTACCATCAATTACGCGGTCAGCATCATCTATTTTACCATTTTTATCTAGATCCAGTACTTTATATTGGCCAGGTTTACATCCATATTTAGCAGCCTCTTCTGCTTCGTCCAACTGCCATACGCCAATAGTCATCAAATTATAGTTGATGTCAATAGGTTGTCCTACCACCCAAAGATTGCTATAATCACCCTTCATTCCTTCGAATGACTTACCTCTTGAAGTCAGATCTTCTATATATTGCAGCTTTTCAATCTTATTATTATTATAAGCTATATTGAATGAAGTTCTCCATGAAAAGTCTTCTGTACGGATATTTTCCGTATTCAATACAAATTCAAAACCTTTATTACGAACAGAACCAACATTAGCCTTTACTGAAGAATAACCAAGAGTAATGGGAAGAGTTTTGTTCATAATCAAATCTTCTGTCAAACGGTTATAGTACTCAAAAGAACCTGATATACGGTTGTTCAAGAAACCAAAATCAACACCGATATTATATTCTGTTGTTCTCTCCCAACCTAATTCCATATTACGCAAATTGTTAGGCACGTAGCCAATTACATCATTCGTTCCAAAAGAATAGTACTGAGCGCCACTGATAGAACCTTGTGTCTGATAAGCACCTACATTATCATTACCAGACTGACCGAAACTTACACGCAATTTCAAGTTATTCAGCCAATCAATATCTTTCATAAATTCTTCTTCAGTGATTCTCCAAGCCAATGCACCAGCGAAGAAACCTCCCCATTTATGTCCTTCAGCCAATTTGGAAGAACCGTCATAACGCATACTTGCAGTCACATAATACTTGCCTTTATAATTGTAGTTCAAACGTGCCAAATACGACATCAATGATGTTTTAATGTACTTAGATTGAGTCTTATTCGTTTTTGCACCATTTTGCAAAGCATACCATAAAGAATTATAAGAAAGACCGGCACCGTCACCACGCATAAATTCATTCTGATATTCGGTCATTGAATAAACACCTGTCAAATCAAAATGATGGTCCTTCATCAAATCAAAATTATAAGTAACCATATTATCCCAAACCCAATTCAAAATGGTAGTTTTCTCATACCATGCAGTAGCTTGTGAACCTTGATTACGCTTAGTATAAGCACCTGCATACATACCATAGTCAATAAATTGAAGATCGGGAGAAAATGTAGAGCGTAACGCCAAATTCTTAATAGGATTAAACTCTACAAATAAATTACTCAGAACATCATATTTCTTATATCTCCATGATTGGTTTTTCTGAGTTACAAAAGGATTGAACTGTCCGCTACCATATTTGAATTCCTGCTCACCTGTCACAAGATTAGTAGGATGATAAGTAGGACGTAAACGATAAATAGTCTGCAAACCATCTTCATTACCAGTTTCTTGGTCAGAAAAAGTTCCATAAAGGCTTACCCCGAACTTAAAGTAATCATTAGGCGTTACGTCAACGGCAGCACGCAGATTATATCGCTTATAAAACTGAGGTTGAAGACAACCATCTTCATTATGATAACCCGCAGACGCCACATAGGATGATTTCTCTGTTCCTCCAGAAACTGAAAGTGTATGACTGTTCATCCACGCAGTAGAAGTAAGAGCATCAAACCAATCCATATAATTATTATTTTCAATAGCAACCAATTCTGATGCTGAAAATATTTTATCATCCGAAACATATTCTCCGTTACCTTTAGTAGCTCGAGAGTATTCCCGTGCAAGTTGGACATATTGCTGTCCATCCATCATATCGGGAGCATTCATATAATTTTTAAATCCAACGGAACCATCATAACTGACTTTAGGAGCTCCGGCTTTTCCTCTTTTGGTAGTCACGATTACAACTCCATTCGTAGCTCTGGAACCATAAATAGCTGTAGAAGAGGCATCCTTCAATATATCAATCTTTTCAATGTCATCAGGATTGATGTTTTCCAATTCAGCACCAGGAACACCATCAATTACAATCAATGGTTTGGTACTACCACTAACTGTATTCAAACCACGAATCAAGATATTATACCCACTACCAGGCTTATTAGATGAGCGTTGAATATTGACACCAGGCACTACGCCTTGCATAGCACCAGCCGCACTGGAGATACCAGCAGCCGTCAATTCTTTTGTAGAAACAGAAGCTACGGCACCCGTCAAATCAGATTTCTTAACTGCGCCATAACCCACTACAACAACTTCATCAAGCATTTCTGTATCTTCTTTCAACACTATCTCATTTAATTTTTTATCTGAAGCTGATAATTCCACAGATTTATAACCTAAATAAGAAACAACTAAAATAGCTTTAGATGAAGAAACGCTCAATGAAAAGTTTCCATCAATATCAGTAATTGTTCCATTGGTAGTACCTTTTTCTATAATACTTGCACCAATAATCGGTTCACCAGTAGAGTCAAGAATCCTACCTTTAACTACACTCGTCTGCATAACAGCCTGAACATCGTTCGCTTCGGCAAATGCCATCTGCGGACTCCCCGCCAACAAAGCTGATACCATTGCCGCTGAGAATAAAATTCTTCTCGATGAGAACTTTAGAAATTCATTCTTCATAAATTTATAAATTTAAAATTAACACTATATTATTATCAATACCTAATTAGATACATTGCTTCAAGTATTCGCGTACCTCTTTACGGCTGATGAAAAGATGGTTCTCCACCGTGCGGCGCGAAAGATTCAATTCTTCCGAAATATCTGTGACAGACTTGTCTTCAAAACGGTTCATGACATAAATCTTACGACGCTGCGACGGAAGAAATTCTACCCGCCGTTTCTCGCAAGCCAATAAATCATCGGCTACCACACAAGACTCCACCTCATTATGACTAACCTCCGTCCTATCATACATATAAGAGGTAATCTCTTGTTTCTTATAATAGCGACGCAAATAGTCGTTCACCAAATTACGCGAAATGGTATAAATGAAAAACTTGACAGTATCGGGACGGAGCATTCGTTTATAGTCCATCAGACGGACAAATACATCTTGGGAAAGATCTTCCGCCTCTTCCTTATTATTCACCTTATTATATATATACAGGTAAACCGAAAAATGATAACGCTCATAAGAATCAGCTATCAATTGGGGGGATGTCATCATGCAGTTTTCCATAATAAATTAGATTACGATTCATGTTTTCCGTTCGATTGAACAATGCAAAAATAACTTCTATTTCAATAAAAACAACACTTCTGAAGGGCATACAAATCTCAACTAATACGGTTAGACTAAAAACAAAGAAAGTCGCTAATATATAGCGACTTAAGAATATGAGACTCACAGTATCAATTAATAATTTGAGACTATTCGTTGTTCCCTCCTATGCTTCGGATATATTCATTCGGAGTAATTCCCGTAGCTTTCTTGAAATAACGGAAGAAAGAAGCGCGGGAACTGAAGCCACAAAGTTCGGCAAGAGCACTCAGCGTATATTTGGAATACTCTTCCGTATTGACTAAACGTTTAAACTCGGCAATGCGGTAATCGTTGATATAATCATAATAATTGCGTTCCAAGTATTGATTGAAAAGATAAGAAAGTGTATGGGCAGACGTATCAATGGCAGCAGCCAAATCGGCTATCTTCAAATCAGAATGCTTATAAAGCTTGTCTTTATGCATGATTTTTTCCAGCTTGTCCGTCAGTCGCCTGCACTCTTCCGAGCTGACCTTTACGCTCTTATACTTTTCTTCGGATACCGATTTTGTCTCCACCGCAACAGATTGTTCTTCTTTCACGACCTGTACCTGCTCAGGGGCTTGTCTTTTTCCACGCCCGAAGAAATAATAGCCTCCACCGGCCAACAGTACTGCTACAACAATCCCCCAAGCAAGCCAACCACTGAAAACAGAAGCGATTTCCACCTTCAGCAGAGTTTCCGAATCCGGTTCCCCCATACGGCGCACCTTAAACACATAAGAACCGGAAGGCAAATCATAATAGGTCACTTCCGAACGCCCTGTAATTGCTATCCAACCGTCATCCCTACCCTCCAACTGGTATTCATAGGACATAAAAGCAGGAGAAGTATAGGAAAAGTCGGAAAAACAGAAAGTGACATTTTTCTCCGAAGGCTCCAACCCGATTCTCGAAATACCACTTCCAACGGTGACCATCGGATAAGTAGACGGCTTACCATTGATATGCACATCGGTTACCTTGACCGGATAAAAATCATGCTTCTTCTGATTCATGTGAGCAACATCCAAAGAGACCAATCCTTTAGAATTTCCAAACCAGAGATTCCCTTCCGCGTCACAAACCGGCGGGCATAGGGTAAAAATGGAACTCGGAATACCGTCTACAAAGTTATAAGGGATAAAATTGTCATTCTTGTCATAATGGAACAAACCGTCACTCGTCCCCATCCACAGCCATTTTTTACGATCTTCTATAATGAACATCCCGTCTCGCCCCTCCAAAGGAGTACCGGGATGCAAACGCCAGAAGCTGTTCATAGACAAATCGGATATGAACAGAGAGCCTTTGTCCGGAAAAAAATAAAGATTATGCCCGGAGTCCTCATAAACGACCCTGATTTTCTCCTTATGGATAAATCCCTCAGGAAATATATCCGTACGAAGCTTTTCAGAAGAAGGGTCCCAGATACATACGCCATTTTCCGTACAAATCCATCCTTTATGGGTAGAGTCAAAATATATTTCGTAGACATTGCCTTCAGGAAGCCTGGAATTGGAACTGGTATAGTGAGCCACCTGCCTGCCGTCTTTATAACAATAAACGCCTTGAGAAGTTCCTATCCATAAATTTCCTTCCGCATCCTGCTTGATACAGAAGATATGTCCTTTTACAAAAGGTTGCTGTTCACCGTCAGGCGCAAAGTCACGTATGGTCAACCTTTCCGGATTGAAGATGTACATTCCTCCGCCGTAAGTTCCTACATAATATTCTCCTTCATAAAATAAAATACAGAATATCATGCCGGAGCGCATTTCGGGCGACTGGAAACTTTTGAAACGATTCCTTTTCTCATCAATATAGAATAAGCCGTCACGCGAACCTACCAGCTTTTCATGCCCATTGATGGCAAGGGCACGGATAGGCATGTCTCTGGAATTGAAATAAGGAGGGAAAGCATAAGTAGTAAACAAATCACTCTGATATAAAGTATAATCAAGTCCCAACTGGTAGAACCCTATCCAAATCATTCCGTTCCGGTCTACCAAAAGCGAATAAACGGAATTGGAACGCAAGCTTTCATTGTCACCCGTCTCATGCCGCATGGTACGGACCACCTTCCGCCGGTCTGTGGCTATGAAATGCACTCCATTGCCATCCGTTCCTACATACAACATATTTTTGCCGTCGCTGGAAAGGGAAGAGATGATGTTGCACCCTACCTCCACAAAATGCTCAAATTCTCCGGAACGGGTGTCAAAGGAAATAATCCCTTGGTCCATAGTACCCAGATAAATGGTAGAACCGATACGGGTGATATTGTTAAAAGCACACACATGCTTGCCGTCTTTTACATTATGATAGGCTTCCACTTTTCTGTCAGACAATCGTAACGAATACAGTCCCTTCTCGGTTGCCATCCATAGCATGCCCTGCTCATCCAATGAAAGTCCGGTTACAACATTCGAAGCAGAAAGGGCATTTTTATCCAGTAATATTTGCTCCAAGTTTCCTTTCTTGTATAAAAAGAGCCCTTTCGCACTACCGATATAGAGTGTCCCTTTTCCATCATACAGTAAAGAGTATACTGCACAATTTATCATATCGGGGACAATAAGTTCCAAAGCATCCAATTCTTTGTTCAAACGCCACAATCCCATGCCATTCCCCATCCACAATTGGTTATCTTCCATTTCGGCAATAACATTGACACGTTTCAATTTCTCATTGGAACCGGTTATCGGATAGTGTTTGATATGGCTTCCGTCAAAACGCTCCAAAGAATTACCCGTACCTATCCAGACAAATCCCAAAGAGTCTTTATAAATGGCATTGACCAGCAAATCAGACAGTCCGTCGGATACCGACAAGCCACGCAAGGTATATGTACTTGGATAGGCCCATGCACAGAACATCAACAAGTGAAAAAGAAAAATGTATTTTATTATGTTTTTCATTACACTGTAGTCTTTACTCTATGGTGCAAATATAACGAAAAACATCAACTGTATAGCTACCTCAAGCTTAAAAATAGAGAGAATGATATAACTATCTTCCCCAATATTCCAATCCTTTTGTAGCCTTAGCTTTGTATGTCTGTCCCTTTATTGTAATCGTACAATCGGCAGAGGCTTCATAATACCACCCATCCAGTTGATGTTCCAACAAAACATTTGCAGGTTTTTCAGATTTTATAGTAACCCGAGGAGTTTGCAGCAAAGTACCGTTTCCCAAAAACAATGTAGTTTCTTTTCCCGCCTTGTTTCCGCATAAAGCATAAACAGCTTTTGCCTTCATATCCCCCATGCCGCAAAGGTGCGACGCGTTGTCTGAGGATAAAATACAATCCTTACGACCATTCCTCTGTTCAACGCAAACTGCGACATGGCTCCCTTTGTCCTTACATTCCACCTCCGGAAAAATGACAGACTCAATCTGTCCCGGTTCGTTTACCGAAGACGGCTCATAGATTGCCACAAACGGACGGCTCCATGCCTCTCCTGACTGTCTGGCAACAAATGTCAGGGTAGGCTGTTCCTTGATATTGTAGGGCATCCCCGGAGTACGGCTATAACCTTCAGTCATGGGAGACAAAGCGGTAAAGACTTTACGGTCTTTTTCCCCTTTCATCCACAAGTTCATGGAAATATCATCTCCGTCTTTCATGTCGATAGTGAAAGAGGCCTTTACATCCTTAGCCGTCTGCACTGCTTTCTTGTTGTAGATATAAGAATAGGCATACAAATGTGCGCCGGCAAAAGAGAGTTCTTCGGTAGGCTGTAACCCCAAATCGGTACCGTCTGTACCGGTCAGTGAAAGCGTCTGCCCAAGATTGTGATAAAAATAATCATGCATTTTGTCTCCACCCTGCACTTTACGGCTACGGAATATGTCAACATAGTAACCGGTTTCCGGTCCCGTGGTGACGATGCTCGTCAGACGGGTCTGGTCGGCACAACTCTCCGGTTCGCGGAAGTAAACTTCACTATATGTAATCGGATAAAATTCTCCTTTCTTTGATACCGGTGCCGGAAAGCAAGAGTTCACACGGAAAGCATGGTTACTCTTCATTACCGGATAGCTCGATATACCGTCTACACAAACCGTATTATGACTGGGAAACTGGGAATAATATTCCAAGTAATCCAATCCGCTATACAGATACAAGCCGATACCGGCATCGGGACCCAAAACATAGCCTTTGCCATAAAGCTCCATAGAGATTCCGTTGGCGTGCATGTGATTGCCTTCACTGCCATTCAGCGATACCATAAGGCTGTGGCGTGGATGCATCCCGTTGCGCTGCACCAACCATGACACATTCGGAGCATAGAACAACGGTGATACATAATCTTCTATCTTGCCAGCCTTAATATCAGGATTCAGCACCAATGGTTTATCGTCAAAAAAAGAATTGATGGAGACACGGGCATTCCGTTTCCCGTTCGCCTCACCCATATCTGGCTTCAAGCACTTCAACAAAGCCGTGAAATAATCCTCCTGCTCTTTCTTGCCATTGACCTGGGCATTCCCTATCATGCGGATTATTGGAGAAGTATTCAAATAACCGGGATGGGTATCACCAAATCCGCACATCATCCGGTTGGGGAACAGATATTGGGGAGTAGCGGCTACTGCTTTCGGAATAACCGGCAAATCCAGAGTCAAATCATATCCCAAATTACGGTCGAACAGATTGGTGAAGTTGGCATAGTCATTAAGTACAACACCACTGTAACCGGGACACTCCGCCCAAATACCGGTATTTGAGTCATAGCCATAATCCGCCAGTTTCTTCAGGCTCCATTGACGGATACTGGAACGGTTGAGCACATAATCAATGTAGTACTCACGCCCCTTACCGTCGGCATAACATCTATTATCTTCCAAAATCATGCCAATGTCCATGACATAACGCGCCTGCATCAGGTTCCAGTTGTTATGAGGCACTCCGTTTGCTATGATATTCTCTGCCCATTTCTTGAAAGCTCCGGCATAGATTTCCAGTTTATCGGCATAATTGCTATGTAAATAGCCGTAAAGAAAATCATAAAGAGGAACTATATCTTTAAGAATATCTTCGTGGATTACCTCGAAAGAAGTCATGCCCACCAAAGTTTGCTGGTGCCCATGATTCAGGTCAACGGGGACATTCCGATAATAGATGCCCTGCATGTAGGTATCAAAAACTCCGGCTGCCAATTTTGCATATTTCTCATCATCCGTCAGCCAGTAAAGGAAAGCTGCATCACGGGCAATGCCCATAATTTCACGGTTCAGGCTTTCTATGTTACGACCGGTTTTGGAAGGGTGCACACTTTCCATGGGGCGTCCCGGCAAAGAGTTGTTGCAAAACGTAACATTGCCACCGACGTCATCGTAAGGAACGACATCTTCCAACTTCGGACGACTGTGTGTAGCAAAGGTCCCTCGTGTCCCCGTATAGCGTACGGTTGGAACTGGAGCTTTTTCTCCACCGGCATAATCAAAGGTTTCACCTTTTACATATACATCCGTGGCATGCGATTCCCAATACATGGCAAGTCGCGAAAGCAACCATTCCGGCTGTGCTTCTGTCAACCGGACATAAACATCCGTCTTGCTTTTCAGCTTTCCGAACACTTCTTCCGCCCACGGTTCATTACTTATCAACTTCAAAGTAGTCTCTTTTCCACCGGCATCAGTCAGATAACGCGGATGCCCTTGGGGAAGATTCATAGACAGAGTGTTGAGCTGTGCCTGCAATAATACAGAAAAGAAAATTGCCATTAATAAAAGAATCTTTTCATAGTATCTATCTTTTTTCCTTTTAATACGTACAATCTCCTCTTTACACTCAACCAATAAGTGTGTTTTTTCCAATTAATAAGAATATATCTAAAAAGGAAACAGCAACGGCAACACAAATACCATCACCACTCCCATAATAATCTGCAACGGGAGCCCCACTTTTATATAATCCATGAATGTATATTGTCCTGCCGGCATCACCAGTGCATTGGGCGGTGTAGAGAATGGAGAAGCGAAACACATGCTTGCCGCAACCGTCACGGCAAACAAGAACGGAACGGGACTTACTCCAATCTGAACCGCACTTTGAAGAGCAATAGGGGCCATCAGCACTGCCGTCACCGTATTGCTGATGAACATGGTCATCAATGAAGTGGTGAAATAGATACCTGCCATCAACACAATAGGACCATAACTACCCAATCCGCTCACAAGACTGTTGGATATATATTCCGAGGCACCGGTTTTTTCGAGTGCAAGAGACATGGGGAGCATGGCTGCAAAGAGCACAATCGTTTCCCAGTTTATCGTTTTATAGGCGGCTTCCACATTCCTGAAACATCCCGTCAGCACCATCAGCAAGCCGGCAATCATCACCGCTGTCACCGGGGCCACGGGAATAAAGTCGAAGACCATCATGGCAACCATCAGCACCATGATAGCGGCAGCTATGGGCGCTTTATAATCCAGCGTCACTTTGGCGGCTTCTGCCAAAGGCTGCCCCAATACCACCCAATCGGAATCTTCCCTGCTTATCCGTGCGATGTCCTGCCACGCACCCTGCACCAGCAAAACATCGCCACTATGCATACGCTCACGTCCCAATTCACGTAATATATATTCCTTCTTACGACGGATGCCCAATACATTTACATTAAATTTATCACGGAACCCTGCTTCCTTCACCGTCCGGTTCACAATATTGGAAGAGGGCATCAACACGATTTCGGCAATTCCGATGTCATAAAAGTCAAGGGACTTGTCGGCTTTGGAGGCTTCTTCAGTGGTATGCCCGTCGAGCATTTCCATTAAAAAGTCTTCAGCAAAACGATTTACGTTCGACACCTCTCCCGTAATGTAAAGCACGTCGCCCACCCAAATGGTCGTATCGGGCGATGCCAATTTCTGGGTAATGGTTTTCAGGAATCTATGTTGGGAAGAGTCTACACGCCGTACTTCAATGATATTCAGACCATACTTGCGGCGTACATCCAGGTCTATGATGGTTTTTCCTATCAGACGGGAGTCATTGACAGCCCTCAAACGGAACAGATTGCTGGAAAGTCCGTACTCCTGTACCAGTTGGTCCAATGATTTGCCTGACAATGTTCCGTCATTCTTTTTACCTTTCTTGGAGAGAAACCATTTGGTCAGAGGCATTAAAACCAAAGTTCCCACTATCACGCACACAATGCCCACCGGCAAAAAGGAGAAGAAAGACAGCGGTTCAAAGCCCGCTCCCGTCAATGTATTCTGAATGACCAAGTTAGGAGGCGTACCGATAAGTGTCATCATACCGCCCATGCTGCTAGCAAAAGCCAAAGGCATCAATAGACGGCTAGGATTCATTCCGGCACTCAGTGCCAAGCTCACCACGATAGGCAGCATCAAAGCCACCGTTCCCGTATTGCTCACAAAAGCACCAATGGCAGAGGTAACCAGCATAACCAGCAAGAAGAGTTTCAGCTCGCTTTTGCCTGCCAGCTTTAAAATGCGCGAACTTATCATTTTAGCCAGCCCGGTCTGAAAAATGGCGCCGCCCACAACGAACAAGCCCACCATCATAATCACCACCGAGTTGGAGAAGCCGGAAAGGGCCTCTTCAGGAGTAAGAATCTGAAATATCAATAAACCAATCAGCGCACAAAGCGCCACAATGTCCGAACGGACTTTGCCTGCTACAAAAAAGGCAGCGGAGAGAACAAGGATAATAAGGGTAATCAGCATAAATATGTATATTAAGAATGCACAAATATACTTATTTACGCATGATCACACAACCCCTTACTACCTCAAATTACTGATTCAGAACTCGAATTTTTCCAACTTCATGGCAGCCAGCCCCTGGATTTTGGGCACCAGGGCCACAAAATGGTCTGCTTTTTCATGGGCAGACAATGACTCTGCATCTTTCCATGTTTCACAAATCATAAGAACATCGCTGCGAGTGGCGCTCTCAAACACATCATAAGCAATGCATCCATTGTCCTTCAAGGAATATGCGACCAGTTCTTTGGCAGATTCCAATACTGCGGCACGGTTCTCCGCACTTACCTGAATAAAAACATTTAATCTAATCATACTTGTATAAATTTTAAGTGCATCGCAAATTTAAGCAGAATAAATATCTCCACCAACAAAAGTAAATTGTTATTAATTCCTTTCTCGCCGGATGAACCAATCTTTGGCAAGTATGTTGTCTCATCAGAATTGATTCTAACTTTAACTATTAAAAACTGACTTGATTATGAAATGTAAAGATTCTAATTTCTGGATTGGACTGGGAATAGGTTCGGTTGCCGGTGCATTGGCCTACCACTTCTCCCGTACGGAGAAAGCTAAAAAGCTGGAAGATGCCATATGCCGTGCCATCCACAAAGCAAGTGGCGAAGCCAAGGAGTTCATCAACACTGCTGAAGAAGAAGCATTGCACGTTGGCACCAAAGTAGCAGACAAGATGGCCCATGAGGCCCATGAGGCCGCAGAGAAAGCTGACAATCTGAAAAACAAGGTTCACAATTTTGCCGATGCTAAGAAATAAAACAAGCACTTGGAAACTTCTGAAGGGGTGTGTCAAAATTCACCACAGATTACACGGATTAACACAGAATGAGCTTAATCTACTGATAATCAAAGATGCTTATCTGTGCAAATCTGTGTAATCTGTGGTGAATACCAGTTTCGACACACCCTCTTTGCATATCGCCCCATCAGTTCTGCAGACTGCGCCGATTCAAAATATCATTCATATGCTCCAATGCCCATCCTACCAAAGATTCAATATGCGGCATCAGGCTACATCCGATTTCTGTAAGGTTATACTCCACACGGGGAGGAACTTCCGCATAGACTTTCCTAACAATCAGCCCGTCCGTCTCCAATGAGCGCAATGTAACCGTCAGCATCCGCTGGGAAATATCCCCTATGGTTTTCTGTATATCGCAAAAGCGCATCGTTCCATTCGCTTTCAGTGTGACCAGCACAAGCATTGTCCATTTGTCTCCCAACCTGCTCAGTACATCCCGTACCGGACAAGCATCCATACGATGAAAATTTTCCATTCCTTTATTTTACCAATCAGTTCAACCTCAGCAATGGCGACTCTATGCTTAGTGTCCGGCATTGCACCACAAAAGTAATAAACTTACTCAAAATAACTATCGTTTCATACGATAATAAAAACATTCTTTATACTCATAAAAGCATCCGTCTCATCCGGATTATTTGTATGTTTGCAACATCATTTCCCATTCATATGTAACTGCAAGACTCTTATGAACGTAAAAATAGAAGAAAGCTGGAGAAAACGCCTGCAAGAGGAGTTTGACAAACCTTATTTTGAGAAGCTGGTAGCATTTGTAAAAAGTGAGTACGGGCATGCCAACGTGCTACCTCCCGGCCATCAGATTTTCCATGTCTTCAACTCTTGCCCGTTCGAAAAAGTGAAAGTCGTCATACTCGGACAAGACCCTTATCCTAATCCCGGTCAGTATTATGGAGTCTGCTTTTCCGTACCGAAAGGAGTAGCCATTCCCGGTTCTCTGACAAACATATTCAAGGAAATACATCAGGACCTGGGAAAGCCCATTCCGACTTCCGGAAATCTGGACCGTTGGGTAGCGCAAGGCGTGTTTCCTATGAATTCCGTCCTCACAGTACGTGCCCACGAAACCGGCTCGCACCGGAACATGGGATGGGAAACCTTCACAGACGCTGTTATCAAGAAACTGAGTGATGAACGGGAGAATCTTGTATTCATGCTTTGGGGAGCGTACGCCAAAGAAAAAGCCGCTTTAATCAATAGCAGCAGACACTTGATTCTGACTACCGTCCATCCGTCCCCACGTTCTGCCGAATACGGATTCTTCGGTTGCAGGCACTTCAGTAAAGCCAACGATTTCTTACGGAGCAGAGGGATACAAGAAATTGACTGGTAACACGCTACAATACTCCGCTGACTCCGCTTCCAAACAAAGCAAAGTCCCCCAGGCACGGGTCATCCGGAAAGGCCTCTGCCAGAGCTTCAGTAATCCGGCGGGCATTCTTCAAAGAAAATGTTTCTGTCTCGGTGAGTCCCAAAGCATAGGCCACACGGCAGACATGCGTGTCCAAAGGCACAATCAGGTCCCTGCAATCAAATCTCTCCCAAATACCAAAATCCACTTCCGGACCTTTCCTTATCATCCAGCGCAAAAACATGTTCAGTTTCTTTTGGGGGCTCTTTGCCGAGACTTCCAAAAATGCACATAACCTTTCCATCGGATTACCGGCATACGTACATAAGGCATCCTCCAGACTGTCAAAAGCAGAATAGGCAGCATGCAAACGCCTGAAATAGGAATGAAAGTCAGCATAAGAAAGCATTCGGTAAAAACTGCTTCTGTCCGTAGCAGGGAAGTCATTCTTCCATCGGCAGGACAACACGTATTGATGAGGTGATACCCCCATCAACCTATGCAACTCATCAGCCTTTTTCAATATCTGCTTACGGTTGCCGAAACTCATGATGGCAGTCAGCAGCCCACTGATTTCAATATCCTGCTTCCGTTCATAGCGATGTGGAAACTGTACGGGGTCGTTCTGAATGAAGCCGGCGCAATGATAGGCCGCCGCCCACTCCCAAAGTTGTCTTTTAATCTCCTCGGTCATCTGCAAGCATTTGTCTTTTCATCTGAAATGCAAAGATATTGCAAATCGAATGCAAAACTTTCATGCTTGCACGAAAAAGTTGTGCCGGGATATAGCTTATCTTATTTAAAGATATTGCATTTATAGCAACATCGGACAAGTAACCTATTTCTTTTCCTCCTATTTTTGCAACATGAAAAAGCCCAATAGAACCATGCAACAGAAAAAGACAACCCAGGAGGAATACCAAAAGTGCGTGAACGCAGTAGTGGATTATATAAATCTGCACCTCGGAGAAGAAATTGACCTGAAATCTTTGGCCAGGATTTCCCATTTCTCTCCCTTCTACTTCCACCGCATCATGAAAGCTTTCCTGGGTGAACCCGTCGGTACGTTCATTGTCCGGACGCGTACCGAAGCCGCTGCCCGGTTGCTTCGTTACTCGGACATGCCGATAGCGGACATAGCCTACCGTATAGGCTACTCTTCGCCCTCGTCACTGTCAAAAGTATTCAAGCAGTTCTATGGCATTTCACCATTAGAGTATCGTAACAATAAAAACTTTGTAATTATGAAACCAGCCATTATTCGTCCGGAACTGGAACTGAAACACGAAATCAAAGAAGTTCCTGCCCGAAATGTAATTTACCTCCGCCTCTTTGGCGACTATAAACTGAACGACTATTGCAGCGCATGGATGCGCCTTTGCCAGTTCATCCAGGAAGAAAAACTGCCTATGGGAGAAGTGATGCCCTACTATATCTATCACGATGACCCCAAAGTGACACCCGCTGAAAAGCTGCGTACCGATGTATGTATGGTCCTACCCTCATTTGCAACGGCCAAAGGAGACATAGGATTTAAACAGCTCGCTGCAGGCCGCTATGCCATATTCCTATACAAAGGTCCATACGAACATCTGCAGGCCGTATACGATACCATCTACGGGAAGTATATCCCCGAAATGGAATGTAGCTTACGGGATGAGTCCAGTGCGGAACGTTACCTGAATAACCCCGCAGATACGGCGCCGGAGGAACTGTTGACAGAGATTTATATTCCGGTAGAGTAGGCAAACTGTTCTGCCGGAGCTATCAGACTTTCTCCCCGGAAGAGTTTAGGAGCCGGACAGCGAACAAGTATTCGTTCCTCCATGGAGTAAAAATCGTTCCACCATGGTGGAACGATTTTTACTCCGCGGTGGAATGATTTTTACCTCATGATGGAACGAATAAATATCAGGCAAGCCGGTCGATACTATATTAGATACCCATATCTATACTGTATTGTAAAAAAGGGACACTCCCTTGTCTGTATGCTTGTTTTTATTCATTAATTTTGCACGACGCAATGCGAATCAAGCAATTGACGCAAACAGATAATTTTAAAATCTCCATTAAAATCAAGATAAAAAATGCAAAATGTTTCCATAAAAGGGTTTATATATGCGGCTCTCTCCTCTGCCACCTTCGGGCTGGCCTCCTTTCTTCACCATTTCATTACTCCTTGCGGGCTTCTCCTCTTTCGAAGTATTGGCCTACCGATGGGGAATAGCTTCACTTGCCTTGGTCGTTTTCGGCATTATGCTGGGCGAGACATTCCGCATCAGCAGGAAAGACTGGGGAACGGTGTTCATCCTCAGCCTGCTCCGGGCAGCTACCTCCTTCAGTCTGGTCATCGCCTATCAGAACATAGCCAGCGGAGTGGCATCCACCATTCATTTCATGTATCCGCTGGCCGTGGCACTGGCCATGATGGGCTTTTTCGGAGAAAAGAGGTCATTCGCCATTCTGTTTGCCGTGTTGGTGTCACTAAGCGGAGCTGGACTTTTGTCATCCGGCAAAATAGACTTTGAAGGAGGAAACACGACCATCGGGCTGATTGCTGCCGGCCTGTCCGTATTCTTTTATGGAGGATATATCGTAGGAGTAAGGAAGAGCCGTGCCGTGCAGATTCCCTCCACTGCATTGACATGCTACGTAATGGGGCTGGGAGCCTTGTTCTTTATTATAGGAGGATATCTGACCGGAGGCATCCGGCTGGCCAATGATACCCACACATGGCTGAATATTCTCGGACTGGCGCTGCCGGCAACAGCTATATCCAACATCACCCTGGTAAAAGCCATTAAATACATAGGGCCTACACTGACTTCCATTTTCGGGGCCTTGGAACCTCTGACAGCCGTAGTTATCGGTTGCCTGATATTCAATGAAAGCTTCACACCGGCCAGCGCCATCGGCATGGCGCTGATAATAACGGCCGTTACAGTCGTGGTGGTACACGAAAAGAAAAAGGAGAGTGAGAGTTGATTGTCCTTATTTCGCCTTTTTATAATCCGTGATGAAACCCTCCATCATCCACTTGGCCAAGGCCTGGCGGTTCGAACTGATTACAAAACGGCGCTGGTCAAAAGTGTTCTGGATATTTCCCAATTCCACGAATACGGAAGCGGGAGAAGTATTGGCTAACACATAAAGATTGCGTGCGCTGACAGTTCCGGTAAACCCACGGTTGGGCTGGTGCTTGTCATATTTCGATTCGAAAGTTTTCTTCATGGTCTTAGCCAGACGCTTGCTGTCGGGCTTGCTTTTAGAGTGGTAAAAGAACACATCGGTCTGATGGCTCTTACTGCGACTGTCCACATGAAGAAAAATGGCACGGCAATATTTATAGTTCTTGCGGTCCTTCTTGTAAAACTCATTGATTTTGGCGCAACGTTGCCGGAGACGTGCCACTTGGTTCAAGGGTATGGGAGCTCCCATGCACGTCTCACGTTTGCTGTTGGAAAGGTACTTGTCATCACGGATTCCGTCTTTAGCATCCTGGATAATGATACGGACTTCCGCCCCCTCTTGCATCAAGTTACGGGCAAGGCGCAAAGCCACATCATACGCATACTCATCTTCATGCAGTTCTATTTTGCCGATTCTGCCGATAGCTCCGGGGTCGGGGCCTCCATGCCCGCTCACTACATAAAAACAAGCGCCCTGCAAACGGTTGGATGTCACTTTTACACTGGCAAGCGCTTTCCCGAACAAAGGTTCATTGATTGTCTTCTTCCCATTGCCAACCGGCTTTGATAATGGGGGCAGTACATACTTCACTCCCAGCCGCAATTCCTCCTTCCCTTTAAGAAGTTTCTTGTTCAGCTCCAAAAACTCCTTATAATAGGCTCTCCCCGGGCGCTTGTTACGTTCCAGGAAAACAGAGATTCCTTCTCCACGTCTCGGACTATCCCGCTCTTCCTGAGCCGAAGCATTAAAAGCAAACAAAGTACAAAAGAGGATGGTCAGTAAACAAAATATGCGTTTCATATTCCAATTATTCATCATTTATTCGGTTCGCTACAAATTTCCAGCCGCTAATTTATAGCATTTTACCATACTTAAGCACAAAATTATAATTTTTTCCCTACTTTTGCGACAACTTACGCGATAATAGATAAGAAACTTTTAAAACAGATAACATTATGGCAAAGCAATTCAAGCCGGAGACGCTGTGCGTACAAGCCGGATGGACTCCTAAAAAGGGCGAGCCCCGTGTACTCCCCATCTATCAAAGTACAACTTTCAAATATGATACCAGCGAACAGATGGCACGCTTGTTCGACCTTGAAGACAGCGGCTATTTCTATACCCGCCTGCAGAACCCTACGAACGATGCAGTAGCCGCCAAGATTGCCGCCCTCGAAGGTGGTGTGGCCGCTATGCTGACATCCAGCGGACAAGCAGCCAACTTCTATGCCATTTTCAATATCTGCCAGGCAGGAGACCACTTTGTTTGCTCCTCTACCATCTATGGCGGAACATTCAACCTCTTCGGAGTAACTTTGAAGAAATTGGGCATCGACGTCACTTTCGTCAACCCGGATGCCAGCGAGGAAGAAATTTCCGCTGCTTTCCGCCCCAATACCAAGGCCCTATTCGGCGAAACCATCTCCAACCCTACGCTCGAAGTGCTCGATATAGAGAAGTTTGCCCGCATTGCCCACAGCCACGGCGTGCCCTTGATTGTGGACAACACCTTCCCTACCCCCATCAACTGCCGTCCGTTTGAGTGGGGTGCCGACATCGTAGTACACTCTACCACCAAATACATGGACGGACATGCCACCAGCGTAGGTGGAGCCATTGTAGACAGCGGTAACTTCGATTGGGATGCACACGCCGACAAATTCCCCGGACTGTGCACCCCGGACGAGTCTTACCACGGACTGACTTATACGAAAGCCTTCGGCAAAATGGCTTACATCACCAAGGCTACAGCCCAACTGATGCGCGACCTGGGCAGCATCCAGTCTCCACAAAACGCATTCCTGCTGAACCTGGGTCTGGAAACACTGCACCTGCGTATGCCCCAACATTGCAAGAATGCACAAGCGGTAGCCGAGTATCTTGCCCAGAACGACAAAGTGGCTTGGGTGAATTATTGTGGTCTGCCGGGCGACAAATACTACGAGCAGGCACAGAAGTACATGCCGAACGGCTCTTGCGGCGTTGTCACCTTCGGCTTGAAGGGCGGACGGGAAGAGTCTATCAAGTTTATGGATTCACTGAAACTGGCGGCCATTGTGACTCATGTGGCCGATGCACGTACTTGCGTGCTACACCCAGCCAGCCATACACACCGCCAGTTGACAGACGAGCAACTGATGGAGGCAGGTGTACGCCCCGACCTGATTCGCTTCTCGGTAGGTATAGAGAATGCAGAGGATATTATTGCCGACATCGAACAAGCGCTGAACGCCTAAAGGAATAAACAAAAGGGAGTGCATTTTCGGACAATGCACTCCCTTTTCATTTCAATATTCTCTATTACTCAACATTCAATATAATCGTCAAACTTTCCTTGCCTTGGTAGAAGGTCTTTGCTTTCACTACCAGGGAACCACACTTCACCGGTTCTTTCCATAAGGTTGACTGGGCAGTAGGTTCCGAACCATCAGTTGTGTAACGTACTTCAGCACCATCAATGGCCACATTAGCATACAGATTTCCATCTTTTACCAATAATCCCGGCTGAGGCAAGCGGAAGTTAATCCCATTCTTTGCCCAATAAGGCATTTCACTCTTGCTGATTTTCTCATAATAAAGTGCCAAAGCCTGATTGAAAGCCTGCTCCTCCCGTATATCGGATAAATTTTCCCATGCCGGATGGGCATTCCAGCCACGTTCTGCCAGCCCTAATATTTTTGGGAAAAGAAGATATTCCACGCCATCAAAACTACGGATAGTTTCGGCGAACAATTGCCCTTGTACACCCATAATATGCTTCTTGCCTATCTCTGTCAAAGCAGTCTTCCCCTTTTCCGCATTATTCAAATCAATGGGATTGCCTGCCATATCCACACGCAGCGAACGATAAATGCTGAAAGGAAGCATAGAGAAAGAGACAGACTCATCCACATAACCTCCCCAATCGAGTCCACGCTCGTCCGGATGACCATTGTAAGCCATATCCATATAGAAATTGCCCACGTTGCAAAGGATGACCGGGTAACCGTTATTGGCTGTCTGATAAACCACTTCATCAGAGCCCGGTACAGTATTCCAGCAATACACACCGGCAGCCTGGCCCCTCAACTGTTGATGAGCCTCTTCGGTATGCCCCAAAGCAACTTCCTGCCAACCACTGAATTTCAGTCCGTTCTTCTGCATCACATCCGCCATTTGCGTAATGAAATACTCCGACAAATCATGAGCTTTCGTCATGCCTTTTTCCTTCATCAGTTCCTGGCATTTCGGAGAGCCCATCCACACGCCGCGAGGCACTTCGTCACCACCCAAATGCACTGTGTACAGTGAAAGACCGGCTTCCTGATACATCGCATTAAGTTCCTGAATCACCTTCTCCATAAAACGGTAAGTAGAAGGCAAGGCGACATTCATCACATTGTCCGTATAATATTGTACAGAAACATAACGTGAAGTATCTTCCGGTTCACTCAACATATATTCTGTAGCTTTCCCCGGATCAGTTTCAAAATATTTGTTATAGCGTGCCTTCATGGAGACAATGGCAGCGCGGGCATGCCCCGGAGATTCTATTTCCGGAACAATGCGGACATGTCTTTCGGCAGCATACTTCAGCAAATCAATAAATTCCTCGCGGCTATAATATCCATTGCCTACAGTCTTTGCATCAGGGTCATAGCCACCGTCATAACATGGGTAGAGGCACTGGCTTTCGTCAGTGGTATGCCCGCGACGGCTACCCACAGCAGTCAGTTCCTCCAAACCGGGAATCTCCAAACGCCAGGCTTCATCATCACAAAAATGGAAATGCAGGACATTCAATTTATAAGATGCAAAAATATCCACCAGTTTCTTCAAGTTCTCCGGAGCGGTGAAATTACGGGCAATATCTATCATTTGTCCACGATATGCCAAGTCCGGATAATCCCGGATGGAGACTGCCTCCAGCAAATAAGGTGTCTGCTTGTCCTTCAACATTGACAAAAGTGTCTGTGTACCATTAAAAATGCCATGAGGAGTGGCAGCACTGATTTTTATCAGGTTGTCACCTATATTGATAGTATAATATTCATCATTTACGGCCTCCTTCCTATCAAGCAGTTCTTCCAGCACAATCTTCACGGAAGCATTTCCGACAACTTCCAAACCATACAAACCAGTCAGTTTCTCTTTCAGCAACTTGGCTTCACCGGCAAAGTTCTCCGGAAATGCCAAAGCTACCTTACCTTCCAATACGACATTATCGCCTTCAATGGCTACCGCTTTCTTTACAGACGGAAGAATGTCTGACTGCACCAAAGCAGGAGCACCAGCCAAGCGAAGATTGGATTCATAAATCTTAGTCGCATCCGGATAGCCGCTCATTGACTCGGGAGAAGGAAGCGGCAGCGCCTTCAAAGCCACGGGCAACGGACTGCCCTCTTTACCATCCACAGTCTCCACCCAATAAGTTCCTTCCGGTACATGGGAGTTCCGGTCCAGCTTGTAAGTGCAAAGGAAAGTAATCCGCATGGAATCACCGGGAGCCAGCGAAGCAAATTCGTCTGTCGGATACATTTTGAAAAAATTACCGTTCACTACCTCTACCTTCACTTCAGAGGCTCCTTCCTGCTTCACCCCTCGGGGAAGCTGTGAATAGTAAATCGTCCAGTTCTTTTTTAGAGGTTTTTGAGAGATATTCTTGAGAATAAAGGTATTCTCATAATATCCGGGTTCGATGTCACTTGCACCCATTTCCCAGGTCAGAGCAACCGGTGCCTTAGGTTCATTACTCGTTTTACATCCAGCAAATAGTGCCATTACACAAAATAATAATCCTGCCAGAGGAAGTTTCAAAATTCTCATGCAACTCATGTGTTAAGTTAATAAATGGAGGGTAATTTCTAAAATCTGATGCCAAAAATAAGCATTTTAAGCTAATTAACTGATAAAAGTAATAGATTTTATTGACAGCGAGCTACAATTTAGAACTTTTATACCTACATTTGCAGCCAAATTATAACCAATTTAACTATTCTACCATGGCTAAAATAACCAAAGAAGCAGCCTTGCTCTACCATTCGCAAGGCAAACCGGGTAAGATTGAAGTAGTACCCACCAAGCCTTACAGTACACAAACCGATCTTTCTCTCGCCTACTCTCCGGGCGTTGCAGAACCGTGCCTCGAAATTGAGAAAAACCCGCAAGATGCATATAAATATACAGCAAAAGGCAATCTGGTAGCTGTCATCTCCAACGGAACCGCCGTGCTCGGCCTGGGCGATATTGGCGCCCTCAGCGGCAAACCCGTCATGGAGGGTAAAGGTCTGTTGTTCAAAATTTATGCAGGTATCGACGTATTCGACATCGAAGTAAATGAAAAAGACCCCGACAAGTTCATCGAAGCTGTCAAGGCTATTGCCCCAACATTCGGAGGTATCAACTTGGAAGACATCAAAGCACCCGAATGTTTCGAAATAGAACGCCGCCTGAAAGAGGAATTGGACATCCCCGTGATGCACGACGACCAGCACGGCACCGCCATCATCTCCAGCGCAGGATTGCTGAACGCCCTGGAAGTGGCAGGCAAGAAGATAGAGGAAGTGAAAATCGTCGTAAACGGTGCCGGGGCTTCCGCCACCTCATGCACCAAACTGTATGAAGCGCTCGGCGCACGCCGTGAAAATATCCTAATGCTGGACAGTAAGGGAGTCATCACCAGCGACCGCGAGAATCTGACCGAGCAGAAACGTTACTTTGCCACCGACCGTCGCGATGTACATACTCTGGCAGAAGCCATCAAAGGCGCCGATGTATTCCTCGGACTGTCAAAAGGTAATGTGTTGACCCAGGACATGGTTCGCAGCATGGCAGACCATCCCATCGTGTTTGCCCTTGCCAACCCTACTCCGGAAATCTCTTACGAAGACGCCATGGCGGCACGTCCGGACGTACTGATGTCCACCGGTCGTTCCGACTATCCTAACCAGATTAATAATGTAATCGGTTTCCCCTACATCTTCCGCGGTGCCCTCGACACGCAGGCAAAAGCCATCAACGAAGCCATGAAAATTGCTGCCGTACACGCCATTGCCAACCTTGCCAAGCAGCCCGTGCCCGATGTTGTGAATGAAGCATACCATGTAAACAACTTCACCTTCGGTCCCGAATACTTCATCCCGAAACCGGTTGACCCGCGCCTCATCACCGAAGTGTCCTGCGCTGTGGCCAAAGCCGCCATGGAAAGCGGTGTAGCCCGCAAAGACATCGAAGACTGGGATGCCTACCGCCTGCAACTGCGCGAGCTGATGGGTTACGAAAGCAAACTGACCCGCCAACTCTACGACACCGCCCGCCGCAACCCGCAACGTGTGGTATTTGCCGAAGGCATCCACCCCAATATGCTGAAAGCTGCTGTGGAAGCCAAGGCTGAAGGTATCTGTCATCCTATTATATTGGGCAACGACGAAGCTATCGAGAAGCTGGCAAAAGAACTAGACCTTAGCCTTGAAGGTATTGAGATAGTAAATCTGCGTCATCCGGATGAAGCGCCGCGCCGTGAACGCTATGCCCGCATTCTATCCGAAAAACGTGCCCGCGAAGGCGTCACTTACGAAGAAGCCAATGACAAAATGTTCGAACGTAACTACTTTGGTATGATGATGGTGGAAACGGGTGAAGCAGACGCTTTCATCACAGGTCTTTACACCAAATACAGCAATACCATCAAGGTTGCCAAGGAAGTCATCGGCATCCGTCCGGAATACAAGCATTTCGGCACCATGCATATCCTGAACTCCAAAAAAGGTACATACTTCCTGGCCGATACGCTGATTAACCGTCATCCCAATGCCGAAACGCTAATCGATATTGCCAAGCTGTCGGAATATACCGTCCGCTTCTTCAATCATACACCGGTAATGGCCATGTTGAGTTACTCCAACTTCGGTGCGGATAAGGAAGGTAGCCCGGTAAGTGTACACGAAGCAGTGGATTATATGCAACAAAACTATCCTGACCTTGCCATTGACGGAGAAATGCAGGTGAATTTCGCCATGAACCGCGAAATGCGTGATGCCAAGTACCCGTTTACACGCCTGAAAGGAAAAGACGTAAACACACTGATTTTCCCGAACTTGAGTTCTGCAAACTCTGCTTACAAACTGTTGCAGGCCATGGATACAGATCCGAACTGATTGGTCCTATCCAAATGGGATTGAACAAGCCTATCCACTTTACCGATTTTGAAAGCTCTGTGCGCGATATCGTTAACATCACTGCAGTAGCAGTTATCGATGCTATCGTAGACAAAAAGAAGGCAGTCAAATGAGACGACCGTTATCAAAATTCCAAATAGTTTGCATTGTGCTGCTTTGGGCAGCACTTTGCTACATTGTTTTGATATCTGTCGAACGAATTGACGGTCCAATTATCCTAACGCTTGCCATTTCGGCGGCTTTAGTGTTTATTCCCGTCATAAAGTCTCTAAAAAGAGGATAAATAATATCTTTTTATTCCATTTTGCGGTATAAAACAATAAAATTGTTGTTTTATACCGCATTTTCTTTATAAAATGTTTGCCCGTTTCATTTTTATGTGTACTTTTGCAACCGCAATGAGAGGAAAAGGAAACAAACCGAAAATCGAATTGTTTTAGGTAACATATAGTAGCAACCAATAAAAGAAATAGATTATGAATGCAGCTAAGGTATTAGAAGACCTGAAAAGACGGTTCCCCAACGAACCGGAGTATCATCAAGCAGTAGAAGAAGTTCTTTCTACGATTGAAGAAGAGTATAACAAGCATCCGGAGTTTGACAAAGCCAATCTGATTGAACGTCTTTGCATCCCCGATCGCGTTTACCAATTCCGTGTTACTTGGGTAGACGATAAAGGTAACGTACAAACCAACATGGGCTATCGTGTGCAGCACAACAACGCTATCGGCCCATATAAAGGCGGTGTTCGTTTCCACTCTTCTGTAAACCTGAGCATCCTGAAATTCCTTGCTTTCGAGCAGACATTTAAAAACTCATTGACAACTCTGCCTATGGGTGGCGGTAAAGGCGGTTCGGACTTCTCTCCGCGCGGCAAGTCGAATGCTGAGGTTATGCGTTTCGTTCAGGCTTTCATGCTGGAGTTGTGGCGTCATATCGGTCCTGAAACAGACGTACCTGCCGGTGATATCGGTGTAGGTGGTCGCGAAGTAGGTTTCATGTTCGGTATGTATAAGAAGCTGGCTCATGAATTTACGGGTACTTTCACCGGTAAGGGCCGTGAGTTCGGCGGTTCGCTGATTCGTCCGGAAGCTACCGGCTACGGTAACATCTACTTCCTGATGGAAATGTTGAAGACTAAGGGTACTGACCTGAAAGGCAAAACTTGTCTGATTTCCGGTTCCGGTAACGTAGCTCAATATACGGCCGAGAAAGTATTGGAATTGGGTGGCAAGGTATTGACCATGTCTGATTCTGACGGTTATGTATACGATCCGGACGGCATTGACCGCGAAAAGTTGGATTACATCATGGAGCTGAAAAACCTCTATCGTGGACGTATCCGCGAATATGCTGAACAATATCCGGGTGTCAAGTACGTAGAAGGTGCACGTCCTTGGGGTGAAAAGGCAGACATCGCCCTGCCTTCTGCAACTCAGAATGAAATAAATGGAGATGATGCCAAAAAACTAATTGCTAATGGTGTCATGGCTGTGTCCGAAGGTGCAAACATGCCTTCTACCCCTGAAGCAATCCGCGTATTCCAAGATGCAAAGATTCTGTATGCTCCGGGTAAGGCAGCCAATGCTGGCGGTGTATCAGTATCTGGTCTCGAAATGACTCAGAACGCCATCAAGTTGAGCTGGAGTGCAGAGGAAGTGGACGAGAAACTGAAGAGCATCATGAAGAACATTCACGAAGCTTGCGTGCAATATGGTACAGAAGCCGACGGCTATGTAAATTACGTGAAGGGTGCCAATGTGGCCGGATTTATGAAGGTGGCGAAGGCTATGATGGCACAAGGAATTGTGTAAGGACTAAAGCCATAGTACAACTATAACAGAAGAAAGGTGAGGGGCTCAAAGCTTTTCACCTTTTTTCTGTTTAGATAATATAGAAGAAACAAAAATTTGTTCTCTTTTCCAATCCATTGTCACATAAATCAGATACTTTTGCAGAAGTTAATGAAGAGAAGACCATCATCATTGAATCAAATCAAACGATTATGAATACAATAGAAATCCCCGTACTGCTGTTGACCGGTTATCTGGGTAGTGGCAAAACGACGTTGGTAAATCACATTCTTTCTAATAAACGTGGCATTAAGTTTGCCGTTATCGTCAATGACATAGGCGAAGTGAACATTGATGCAGACCTTATACAGAAAGGTGGCGTGGTGGGAAAGAAAGACGACAGCCTGGTAGCTCTGCAGAATGGCTGTATCTGCTGTACGCTGAAGACAGACTTGATAGAGCAGATGTTCGAAATCATGAAGATGCAACGCTTCGACTACATCGTGATTGAAGCGAGTGGCATCTGTGAACCGGAGCCTATTGCCCAAACACTCTGCTCCATTCCTCATATGGGAGGAGCGTATACTAAATACGGTATTTGCCGCTTAGACTGCATTACCACCGTGGTGGACGCCTTACGTCTGCAAAGTGAATTTTCTTGCGGAGATGATTTGACACGCAAAGGCATTGATGAGGAAGATATAGAAAACCTCATCATTCAGCAGATTGAGTTCTGCAATATTATCCTGCTGAACAAAGCAGCAGAAGTACAGCCCGAGGAATTAAAACGTATCAGGCAGATTATCCACACCTTGCAACCCGGTGCCCAAATTATAGAGTGCAACTATGCAGATGTAGACCTGGATAAGATTATCCATACCCACCTCTTTAACTTTGAACGTGCCGCAACTTCCGCCGGATGGATTCGTGGCATAGAGCAACAAGTAAGCGAAGAGGAGGAAAAAGAGGCGCATTACCATCATGAAGATGAACATCATCATGAAAGCGAACATCATCACGAGAAATGTCATCACCACCATCATGAAGGAGGTGAAGTAGAAGAATACGGTATTGGCACATTTGTCTACTACCGCCGTCCTGCATTCGACATTCATAAGTTCGACCACTATGTCGCTACCAAATGGCCCCGCAGCGTTATCCGCGCCAAGGGTGTCTGCTACTTCAGCCACAACCGCGACATGTCCTTCCTCTTTGAACAAGCAGGTATACAGAAGAAAATAACTGAAGCCGGACAATGGTATGCCACCGCCCCCGAAGAAGACATGATAGAACTGATGCGCCAAGAACCGGGATTGCTAAGAGACTGGGACGAGCAATACGGCGACCGCATGCTGAAGATAGTATTCATCGGACAAAATATGGATAAAGAGCAAATCATCCGCGACTTGGACAAATGCCTTGAATAACTTCCTAAAAAAGTGCTCCCCGTCATTCCGATCTTAAGAACAACGGGGAGCATCGTCCCACGCGCGTAACTCTATTTTAAGAATCAGGAACCATATCAATTCTCCGTAAAACGGAACATTTTGAAATACACCTTCTGCTCTGTGTCGGATACATTCACCAACCTCATCTTCGCAACACTCAACTCCTTGAGAGATGCCTTCACCTGCGTTCTGTATCCCGGCTTCAAATCCACCGCCTGCCAGTTTGTGCCATCCGAAGTTACTTCCAATTTAAACTTCGAATCAGTAACCTCCGCATCTCCCAAATCGATAAGCACCGAACTCAACTGGCGGGCATAATCCATCGAAATGGTCAGCACACCGCCTGCCTGCCAGTTGATGACTTCATTGGACGGAATAATTGTATTCACCTTTCCCTTCTGCTGAATAGGAAGCGAAGCCAACTGATTCACGTCGCTCTTCAACGTGTAGGGAGAATAAACAGCCTTTGTATCAAGCCCGGCATGGAACGCTGCATTATAGCCCGTTGTCGCCGCTTCGAACAAAGCATTGAAAGTAGGCATCAGATGCAGGCTGCCGCTCTTTATGCCCGCTTTATATTGGGCATCCGTCTCACCCATCAGCACCAGCAGGGCGCGGGCGTGTTCGTAGCTACCTATAAATGCATCCTTCTGCTGGCGCAGGCGTATCATGTTCAGCACCTCCGCACCATACTCTCCCACTTGTTTGAACTGAATGAGCCAAGGCCTTATTTCAGTTATCAACGGACGATTCTCATTTCCCGACGCAAGCAATCCATCAGCGGCAACGATTATCTTCCGGCATTCCTCAGCTACCTGCCGATAGGCATCTTCATCTATCTCGTTTTTCTCTTGATAGGCTTTCAACAAGGCAGAGAGAGCAGGCTGAATGGCAACGGACTCTTCACGACGGAAGCGATGTCCATTCTGTCCCGGGTCGGAATTATGAGCAGCGAAGATTTCCAAATATTCGGCATGAAGTGGCATAAGGTCTCTGACTGCATGTTTCCAAGAAGCTTCACTATCATAATTCTCCATATTCCAAGTATAATCAGCTACACTGTACAGAGAGATTTTGGAAGCCTCGGCATGTTCCATCGGATTGGAAACAAAAGCAGACATATCATCTTTTATATCAAGCCCGTTTCCATAAACCGGCCCTAGCAGCAAATGGTCTTGTACATAATCCGAAACGGGGAAATTCCACCAAATGTACGCCTTACGTTTCAGCAGCGGATTGACGAAGTCCAGCGTAGACTTATCTATAGTAGCAACTACCATATCACCGGTCCACATCACCTTGATACCCTCGTTCAACTTATCACCAAGCGTAGTGAGATAGCCCCCCTCCACATCAGTCCATGACTTGTTATACTCCGTGGGACACAGTATCAACGGCGCAACATCCCGCTTGACTTTTACAAAATGGTCATCAATATAGTTCAACAGTTCAGCCTGCTTGTCCGCCTTTGTCCCTTCACCCGAAATATCATCAAAGAAAACGGCAAAACCACGCACACCCAACTGGTACATGCTTTCGAACTTCTGCAACAATAATCTCACCTTGACGCTTCAGAGCGTCTTAACGGTAATAAGCGTAATGGTCGTGGAAGCAAACGAGTCAAAACTATGGCCGGCGAAATAGAGATCGTAACACCTCAGGATCGTCACAGTAGCTTTAGCCCGGAGATTCTTAAAAACGTGAGACGATTCTTGCAGACAACATGTCTTCCAAGATTATCAGTCTGTATGGCATGGGGTTGAGCCTTAGGGATATTTCCTCCCATATCGAGGAGATGTATGATGTTGACATCTCCCACAACACGCTAAGTGAAATCATTGAACGCATAGTTCCCAAGGTCAAGGAGTGGCAAAGCCGCCCACTGCAATCAATGTACACAATAGTTTGGCTCGACGCGATGCATTACAAGGTGAAGGATGGTGGTCGTACAGAAAGTCGTGCAGTCTATAATGTCCTGGCAGTCAAAAAAGATGGACATAAAGAATTGATTGGCATGTATGTGTCAGAAAGTGAGAGGGTGCCAACTTCTGGCTGAGCGTGTTGACCGACCGAAAGCACGTGGCATGAAAGATGTTCTGATCGCTTCATAGACAATCTCACGGGCTTTGCGGAAGCAATCAGCACTATTTTTCCGAGGTAATCATCCAGAATTGCATCATACACCAGATTAGAAATTCTTTGAAATACATATCTTCAAAAGAGTTTATGTCAGACTTGAAAACAGTCTAAACCTAATAAAGATTTAAGAGCTAAACCTTGATAAAACTGGGATAATCTATCGGCTTATTTTGCGTTTGACGAGCATATCCGAAGACTGATTTACACAACTAATGCCGTCGAGGGCTTCCACCGTCAAGTACGAAAAGTGACCAAAACCAAAGGTGTCTTTCCCAATGACATGGCATTGATGAAATTAATCTACTTGGCTGTAATGAACATCTCCAAAAAATGGACGCATCCGCTCCAGAATTGGGCGTTAACTGCCGGACAGCTACGAATCAAATTTGGAGAGAGAATGCCTCTGGAGATATAACCCATTTCCTCTTTTTGACTTTTCAAACGCAAAGAAAAGGTAGTTCCCGGATGTGTGCAAGGGTATATAAACGGCTCATTCTTCGCCGCCCTTGCACACATTCGAAAACTATCTTAAGAAGCATTTGGAAATCCAAAAAGAAAAAATTATATTTGTTGAGATTTTAATAAAATAGAAACCAGACAGAGTTTAAATTACACTCCCGAATTAAATAAGCGCATATTTAAGTCTGCCAATAGGTTTGTTGTTAATGTGGTTTATATATTGAAGGATTGTAAATGCACTTATTTTCCCTAGTATTCTGGTAAACAATCCTACTGTATCTTTAGCATAATTTCTCACTATCATGAACTGATCGCATAGTTGTGAGAAATCCGTTTCGATTCTTTTCCTGGCTTTAGCAAATGGGATGAATGTAGGACTCCAGTCCTTTTGGTTCAGTCTATATGGAACTTCAAGTCTTATATTTGCAGTCTCAAACAAATCCAGTTGCACATTCTTACTAATATATCCTCTATCTCCGAGAATGCTGCAGTCATGATATTCATATTTGATATTTTTAAGATAATTGATATCGTGAACACTTGCTTTTGTCAGGTCAAAGGAATGGATAACTCCACTTAAACCGCAAATAGCGTGTAATTTATATCCATAGTAATAATTCTTCTGAGATGCACAATATCCGAATGATGGAGCTTTACTATAATCGTTTCTGCCCATTTTACAACGTTTCCCTCTAGCTACCCGGCATACCTCTATAGGTTTTGAATCAATACAGAAATATTCTTCACCACCATCTATCTTCTCAGCTATTCTTTTACGGATAGTGTCGCATAAGGTTGATGTAGTTTTACGCCTGTCATTATACTGGCGTCTTGAAATCAGATTGGGCATTTTATTCTTATACTCAGAAAGTCTAATAAAAAGATTACTTTCACTATCTATACCCATGGCTTCGGATGTAAGGTTCAAAGCTATAACTTCTATATCTGAAAACTTGGGAACAACACCTGGACGAGGAATATTTCCCTTCTCATTTATGAGGTTATCGCCAAATTGCTTGCAAATCTTAAGAATTTTACTGAATATTGTATATAAGTTGTGCATATATTGATGATATATTAAAGGTTTGACCATCTCTAATATACTATAAATCAATAATATGCACAACTTTTTAAACATCAATATATTATCTTTTTAATTCCGCCAACGGGTAGACATTTATTTCAGTTTAAAGATTCATTCTGCATCCGTTTGAGTTCATCGCACACAGCCGGATGCAGGAAGTAGCGTACGTCTTTTCCCTCCTCCATGGCTCGACGGATAAAAGTGGAGCTGATTTCGAATACCGGAGAAGAAACTGTCCGCACATTCTGCGGTAAAAAGGTGGCCTCTACCGGATAGCCGGGACGGGGATAAACCAGAAGATGATTTTCGGCAATAATGCGTTCCGACTCGTACCAACGGTGGAACAGCCTCCAGTTGTCCGAACCAATGACAAGATGGAAAGTGTGTTGGGGATAAGTCCGTTTCAGTGCGTCCAACGTATGAACAGTATAAGAAGGCCGAGGCAGATGGAATTCAAAATCGGAAGCGCGAAACTTGGGATAACCCTCAGTGGCTAGCTGCACCAGCTTCAAACGTAACTTGTCATCCATCAGTTCGTTTTCTTCCTTCAGCGGATTGTGGGGGGTGACCATAAACCACACTTCGTCCAGGTCCCCGTATTCGCAAAGATAGTTGGCGAGGGCCAAATGTCCGATGTGTATCGGGTTGAACGAGCCGCTGAAGATTCCTATATTCATTTATTCTTATTCATATACAACCTTACAAAGGACGTCTTTGCAACGCACGCCAGGCAGCCCAAGCATTGAAAATCGTCACTACAGAGATAAGAAACATTGAAATACTGGAACGAGGCTCGCCATGATGTATATACAATACACCCACAACAAGGGAGCAGACGAACAAAACGCTATTAATAATCAACAAAGCCTTGTTCAGCTTCGGGCTGTTCTTCCTCCTCGGTGCCAACTGGTTGTACACTCCTCCACGTTGTTTCATTCGTTCAAGAATTGAGAGATTACTTTCAATGCTTCCGCTTTGGCTGTCTCCAGGTCATCGTTCACAATCACGGTATCGAACTTCGGTGCAAAGCCCAGTTCGTATTCGGCTTTCGCCACGCGGCTCTCTATCACTTCGGGAGCATCTGTTCCGCGCCCCACCAAGCGTTTGCGCAATTCCTCCACTGAAGGTGGCTGAATGAAAACAGACAAAGCACGCTCACCATAGAATTTCTTGATATTGCAACCACCCACTACATCCACATCGAACACTACATTCTGTCCGGCAGCCAATTGCTTTTCCACCTGCTCCTTCAGTGTTCCGTAAAAACGGTCCTGATATACCTCTTCATACTCCAGGAATTCATCATTGGCTATGCGACGACGGAACTCGTCAGGAGTCAGAAAGAAGTACTCCACTCCATCTTTCTCCGTTCCGCGGGGCGGACGGCTGGTCGCTGAGATGGAAAATGCCAAGTTCAGATTTTGAGTCAGCAGATAGTTGATAATCGTTGACTTGCCGGAGCCCGAAGGGGCTGAAAATATGATAAGTTTTGCCATCGAATTATTTACGATTTGACGATTTACTATTTGATACTACATGACGTTCAATACTTGTTCCTTGATTTGCTCCAATTCATCTTTCATCTGAACGACAATCTTCTGCATCTCCGCATGATTGGACTTACTGCCCAAGGTATTGATTTCGCGTCCCATCTCCTGGGCGATGAACCCTAACTTCTTGCCTTGTCCGGTTCCGGTTTCCAGCGTATTGATAAAATATTTCAGATGATTGCCAAGACGCTGTTTCTCTTCGTTCACATCCAGCTTTTCGATGTAGTAGATGAGTTCCTGCTCCAGACGGTTCTTGTCATAATCCACGCTCAAGGTCTTTTCCAGTGCATCGGTAATACGCTCCTTCACTTTGGCCACACGCTCTTTCTCGTAGGGAGCGATAGTCTCCAACAAATGGGAGATATTGGCGATCTTCTCACGGAACTTCTTTTCAAGGGCAGCTCCTTCCTGCTTACGGAAGTCCACCAGCGCACCGACAGCCTTTTCCACAGCCGAATAGACCACAGCCCATTCCTCCTCACTCAGTTCCTGCGTATCATTCTTCGTCATCACATCCGGCATACGGAGTAACGTGGCAAACCAGTCCGTCGCATCCGGCACAGGTATTCCTAGATTTTCTGATATAGCACAAATCTGCTTGTAATATCCCTCAACCAATGTCTGGTTGATGGGAGTGGCGCTTTCCGCACTCTCTTTCTTTTCTATCCAAAGGCTGAAATCCACCTTTCCGCGCTCCAGTTTCCGTGATATTTCATTACGGATTTCCATCTCCTTCTCACGATAAAGCGGAGCAATGCGGGCAGATAGGTCCATTGCCTTACTATTGAGCGACTTTATTTCAACGTTGATTTTCTTATCAGGCAGTTCGACGGTTGCTTTGCCGTAGCCTGTCATAGATTGTATCATAATGTTATAGTTTTGCGCAAAATTACACGATTATTTTAATTAGTGAAAATAATCACGTAAATTTGCCACAATAAAATCAAGAATAAAAGTTATGTCATGTATCTTGCATATTGAAACGTCCACTTCTGCCTGCTCCGTAGCCGTGAGCGAGGATGGACAGAACGTTTTCAAGAAAGAGGACCTGAATGGCCCTTCACACGCCGTTTCATTGGGAATCTTTGTGGACGAGGCGCTATCCTTTGCCGATAGCCATGCCATGCCGTTGGATGCAGTCGCCGTGAGCTGCGGCCCTGGTTCGTATACCGGGTTGCGTATCGGCGTGTCGATGGCAAAAGGTGTCTGCTATGGACGTAACCTGCCACTTATCGGGCTGGAAACCCTGAAAGTCCAGTGTGTACCGGTATTGCTCTACCACGATGAGTTACCCGACGACGCATTACTCTGCCCGATGATTGACGCCCGCCGTATGGAAGTCTATGCTGCCATCTACGACCGTGCCTTGAAATCGGTGCGCGACATTGCAGCCGATATTGTGGACGAAAACTCCTACCTGGAATTTTTAGAGCAACATCCCGTCTATTTCTTCGGTGACGGTGCAGCCAAATGCAAAGAGAAAATCACGCATCCCAATGCACACTTCATCGACGGCATCCGCCCGCTTGCCGGCATGATGTTCCCGTTGGCAGAAAAGGCAATAGCCGAACAAGATTTCAAGGATGTGGCCTATTTCGAACCCTTCTATTTGAAGGAATTCGTAGCCGGCACGCCAAAGAAACTTATTTAGGGTTTAGCGATTAGGGATTAGGGATGAATACCATGCGGTATCACTACGTAGCCCATCACTAATCACTAACCACTAATCGCTAAACCCTAATCACTAATCGTTGAACATTAATCACTAATTAAAGATGCAATATAACACTCAACAAAAACGGATGCCCCTACCCGAATATGGTCGTAGCATCCAGAATATGGTAGACCACGCGCTGACAATCGAAGACCGTGCAGAACGCCAGCGTTGCGCAAACACAATCATCAACATCATGGGAAACATGTTTCCCCATCTGCGCGATGTGCCCGACTTCAAACATAAGCTATGGGACCACCTTGCCATCATGGCCAACTTCCAATTGGATATAGATTATCCGTACGAAATTATCCGCAAGGACAATCTGAATACCAAGCCGGAGAGCATCCCCTACCCCAGTACCAAAATCCGCTACCGCCACTATGGCCGTACACTGGAAGTACTGATAAAGAAAGCCATCGAATTTCCGGAAGGAGAAGAGAAGCAGAACTTGATAGCGCTCATTTGTAACCACATGAAGAAAGACTACATGGCATGGAACAAAGATACCGTCGATGACCGTAAGATTTCAGATGACCTCACCGAACTCTCTGACGGAAAACTGCAAATGACAGACAGTATCGTCCGTCTCATGGCCGAACGTATTGACCAGAACTACCGTCCGAAAGTGAACAACCAGAATAACCGGAACAACAACCGGAACAATAAACGGAAATACTAAAATTGAATGATTAGTGGTTAGTGATTAATGCCATGCGGCATCACCATGCAGACCACTAATCACCAACCCCTAATCACTAATTTCATGGCATCATTTGTAATCGAAGGAGGACACAGACTTTCCGGTGACATTTACCCCCAAGGAGCAAAAAACGAGGTGTTGCAAATTATCTGCGCCACATTGCTCACTGCCGAAGAGGTGACTGTGCACAATATCCCGGACATACTGGACGTCAACAACCTTATCCAATTGATGCGGGATATGGGAGTCAGCGTATCTAAAAAAGGCATTGACACTTACAGCTTTCAAGCTGCCAACATTGATTTCGCCTATCTGGAAAGTGACGCGTTCCTGAAAAAATGTTCCAGCCTGCGCGGTTCCGTCATGCTGGTGGGGCCGATGGTGGCACGTTTCGGCAAGGCCATGATTTCCAAGCCGGGCGGAGACAAGATAGGACGCCGCCGTCTGGATACACACTTTATCGGTATCCAGAATTTAGGAGCCGACTTTGTCTATAATGAGGAGCGTGGCATCTACGAAATCTCAGCCAAACAACTGCATGGCAGTTATATGCTACTCGACGAGGCATCTGTTACGGGAACTGCCAATATCGTAATGGCAGCCGTCCTTGCCAAAGGCAAGACCACCATCTACAACGCCGCCTGCGAACCCTACGTGCAGCAACTTTGCAGAATGCTGAACCGGATGGGAGCTAAGATAGAAGGCATCGCCTCCAACCTCCTGACTATCGAAGGAGTAGACGAGCTGCACGGAACCGAGCATACCATCCTCCCCGACATGATTGAAGTGGGCAGTTTCATTGGCATGGCAGCCATGACCCGTAGCGAACTGACCATCAAGAATGTCTCCTACGAGAACTTGGGAATTATCCCCGACAGTTTCCGTCGACTCGGCATCAAGATGGAGCAGTGGGAAGACGACATTTACGTGCCCGCACAAGAGACGTACCAGATAGAGTCCTTTATCGACGGCTCCATCATGACCATTGCCGACGCACCCTGGCCCGGACTGACACCAGACTTGCTCAGTGTGCTGCTGGTGGTTGCCACCCAGGCAAAAGGCAGTGTACTCATTCATCAGAAAATGTTCGAAAGCCGTTTGTTCTTTGTGGACAAGCTGATAGATATGGGAGCGCAAATTATCCTCTGCGACCCGCACCGCGCCGTTGTCATCGGTCACGACCACGGCTTTAAACTACGTGGCGGCAACATGACCTCGCCCGATATCCGTGCGGGCATCGCCCTGCTGATAGCTGCCATGAGTGCGGACGGCATCAGCCGCATCCACAACATAGAGCAGATAGACCGTGGGTATCAGAACATCGAAGGGCGACTGAATGCGCTCGGAGCAAGAATAACAAGAATAGAATAAGATGATAAAGAGAGAAGAAGTATATAAGATAGGTATATTCAACAAGCCCCACGGCATTCACGGAGAACTATCGTTCACTTTTACGGATGACATCTTCGACCGGGTGGAAGCCGAATACCTAATCTGCCTGCTGGATGGTATACTGGTGCCTTTCTTCTTGGAAGAATACCGTTTCCGCTCCGACACCACCGCCCTTGTCAAACTGGAAGGCGTGGACACAGCAGAACGCGCCCGCATGTTCACTAATATTGAGGTCTACTTCCCCGTAAAGCATGCAGAAGAGGCAGGACCAGGTGAACTGAGTTGGGACTTCTTCGTCGGTTTTCGTATGGAGGAAGTACATCACGGCACGCTGGGAGAAGTGACGGACGTGGACACATCGACCATCAACACACTGTTTGTGGTAGATTATCAGGGAGAAGAACTGCTGGTGCCGGCACAAGAAGAGTTTATCATAGACATTGACCAGAAGCACAAGGTCATCACCGTAGACCTGCCGGAAGGTTTGATAGCTTTGGACAAAACAGAAGAGGTATGAAAAAGAAACGAAGAAAAGCATTTTGGAGTAACATCAAGTTCAAGTACAGACTGACGATTACGAACGAGAATACCCTTGAGGATATCATCACGTTGCGCGTATCCAAGCTGAACGGACTGTCCGTATTGCTCTCCGTGCTGTTCGTATTGTTTCTCATCGCCTCCCTGATCGTAGCCTTCACCCCGCTGCGCAACTACCTGCCGGGATATATGAACAGTGAAATCCGTGCCCAGGTAGTGGAGAATGCCTTGCGCGTAGATTCCCTCCAGCAACTGGTGAACAGACAGAACCTCTATATCATGAATATCCAGGACATCTTCCAGGGCAAGATAAAGGCAGATACCATACATTCCATCGACTCGTTGACCCACCTGCGCGAAGATTCGCTCATGGAACGTACACAACGGGAAGCCGAATTCCGCAAACAGTACGAGGAGACAGAAAAGTACAACCTGACGAGCATCACCGCTCGCCCCGAAATAGACGGACTGATTTTCTACCGCCCCACACGCGGCATGATTTCATCTCCCTTCAATGCCGAAACAAAACACTTCGGCACGGACATTGCCGCCAATCCGGGCGAAAGCGTATTGGCCACCTTAGACGGTACCGTCATACTGAGTACCTACACTGCCGAGACGGGTTATCTGATAGAAATACAGCACAACCAGGACTTCGTGTCAGTCTACAAGCATTGCGGCTCTCTGCTGAAACGGGAAGGAGATACGGTGAAAGGGGGTGAAGCCATCGCACTGGTAGGAAACACCGGCGAGCTGTCCACCGGTCCCCACCTTCACTTCGAGCTGTGGCATAAGGGCAGGGCCGTAAATCCCGAGCTTTACATCGTATTTTAGTCTCCAAATAGTAAATTGTAAATAGCATAATAGTAAATGAAACAGATTGCCATACTCGGTTCTACCGGTTCCATCGGTACACAAGCGTTGCAGGTCATCGAAGAACATCCCGACCAGTACGAAGCATACGTATTGACCGCCAATAACCGCGTAGAGGAACTCATAGCCCAGGCACGCAGATTCAAGCCTGAGGCAGTGGTAATAGCCAACGAATCGAAATACACGCAACTGAAAGAAGCGCTTGCCGACCTACCTATCAAGGTATATGCCGGCGCAGATGCCCTCTGCCAGATTGTGACCGAAAATCCCATTGATATGGTATTGACCGCCATGGTGGGATATGCAGGGCTGAAGCCCACCATGAATGCCATCCGAGCCCGTAAGCCGATAGCCCTTGCCAACAAAGAGACGCTGGTGGTGGCGGGAGAGCTCATCAATGACCTGGCACGCTTCAGCGGTGTCCCCATCCTACCCGTCGACTCCGAGCACTCCGCCGTTTTCCAGTGCCTGGCCGGTGAGATAGGCAACCAAATAGAAAAAGTGATACTGACTGCCTCCGGAGGTCCGTTCCGCACCTGCACCATGGAGCAACTGGCAACCGTCACCAAAGCGCAAGCACTGAAACACCCCAACTGGGACATGGGCGCCAAAATCACGATAGACTCTGCTTCCATGATGAACAAAGGGTTCGAGGTAATCGAAGCCAAATGGCTGTTCGGTGTACGTCCCGACCAGATAGAAGTCGTGGTACACCCGCAATCCGTCATCCACTCCATGGTACAGTTTGAGGACGGTGCCGTGAAAGCACAACTGGGAATGCCGGACATGCGCCTGCCCATCCAATATGCCTTCTCCTATCCCGACCGGTTGAAAGCCTCTTTCCCGCGCCTGGACTTCAAGCTGTGTACGGAACTGACGTTCGAGCAACCGGACACCACCCGTTTCCGTAACCTCGCCCTGGCCTACGAAGCGCTGCATCATGCAGGCAATATGCCTTGCATTGTCAATGCCGCCAATGAAGTGGTGGTAGCCGCCTTCCTGCAGGACAAAATTTCGTTCCTTGGCATGAGTGAAGTAATAGAAAAGACCATGTCGCGTGTATCCTACTTACAGAAGCCCACCTATGAAGACTATGTGGCTACAGATGCCGAAGCCCGGCGGATAGCAGAAGAGCTGATTTGATAGATACACCGGAATGAAAAGAATTATAAAAAACATCTACTCATTTGATACGTTAAATAAGAAAACGTACCTTTGCGAAAATTATAAAAATCGTAAAACAGCAAATAATTAGATGGAAACATTCTTGATTCGTGCCCTGCAACTCATTATGAGCCTCTCGTTGCTCGTTATTGTTCATGAGGGGGGGCACTTCCTTTTTGCGCGTCTGTTCAAGACGCGGGTAGAAAAGTTCTGCTTATTCTTTGACCCTTGGTTCACATTATTCAAGTTCAAGCCCAGACACAGTGACACGGAATATGGTATCGGGTGGCTACCCTTAGGTGGTTATGTAAAAATAGCAGGTATGATAGACGAATCTATGGATACCGAACAGATGAAGCAACCCATGCAGCCATGGGAGTTCCGTGCCAAGCCGGCATGGCAGCGCCTGCTAATTATGGTAGGCGGTGTATTGTTCAACTTCCTGCTCGCATTGTTCATCTATTCCATGATACTTTTTACTTGGGGCGACGAATATATACCAGTACAAAAAGCCCCATTGGGTATGGATTTTAACGAAACAGCCAAAGCCATAGGCTTCCGCGACGGCGATATCCTAATATCTGCCGACGGGGTACCGTTCGAACGCTATGATGGCGACCTGCTGACCAGTATTGTCGATGCTCGCCAAGTAAGCGTATTGCGTGATGGGGAAGCTGCTTCAGTCTACATCCCCGAAGACATGATGAACCGCTTGCTGGCAGACAGCGTGCGTTTCGCCAGTTTCCGTTTCCCTTATGTAGTCGACAGCCTGATTGTAGGATACCCTGCCGCTTCCGCCGGTCTGCAAGTAGGTGACAGCATCACCCACTTGGATGGAAAGTCAATAGCCTACTACGACTTCAAAGAAGAGATGCTGAAGCGCAAGAAAGCCAATGCATCCCATGAGGTAACCTTGACATACGTCCGTAACGGTGTGACAGACACCTTGAGCATGATGACCAATGCCGACTATGAAATAGGCGTAGCAGCACGTACGGCAACCGACAAACTGCTGCCCGTTGTCCGCAAGGAATACAGTTTCCTTTCCTCTTTCCCTGCCGGCGTATCTTTGGGGGTAAAGACTCTGAAAGGCTACGTAGGCCAGATGAAATATCTCTTCTCCAAGGAAGGAGCCAAGCAACTCGGAGGTTTCGGAACCATCGGCAGTATTTTCCCCGCCACGTGGGACTGGCACCAGTTCTGGTACATGACGGCATTCCTCTCCATCATCCTTGCCTTTATGAATATTCTGCCCATCCCCGCACTGGACGGCGGACACGTGTTATTCCTCATTTACGAAATCATTGCACGCCGCAAGCCCAGCGACAAGTTTATGGAACGTGCGCAGATGGTGGGCATGTTCCTCTTGTTCGGTTTGCTGATTTGGGCAAACTTCAATGATATACTGAGGTATTTCTTTTAAAGAACAAGACATAAAAAAACGCATCATCCATTCGCGGTAGAACGGATGATGCGTTTGCATCAAACAGATGATGTATTCGGGGCAAGCAGACGATGCGTTTGAACCAAACACATCATCTGTTTTTTCTGTGTCTTATACCAAATGGCCGATCCACTCTTCGCGGTCGCCCGGAAGCAGGTCTATTACCGGAACTTCAACCATTGTATAGCAACCCGGCTGCTGACGCATAGCGGCACGCGCCACACATACCAGCACTTGTGCCGTGAGGGCAGGATTGTTGATACGCATGTTGAACTCAAATAGCTGGTTCTGCGTCTTGCCAGACACACCTTTACGGGTCAGGTTTACCCCATGACCCATATCGAGCAGTGCATCCACACTCGGAACCAATTTTACATGTGTTTCGTCATTCACGAAGTACGGGTCGGCTTTGATGGCTGCAGCCACCTTATCAAATTCGTAACCATCCTTCAACTCGATGTACACCATACGACGGTGAATACCGGTTCCTGTAGGAATAGTCATGGAAAGGGCGGCTTTCACACCTTCGATGGCCTTTACAGCCACGGTATGTCCCATGCTCATGCCCGGACCAAAATTAGTATAGGTAATGCCTTTCGGAGCAATGGCTTCCAGCATGGTGCGGACAATGGAGTCACTACCCGGGTCCCAGCCGGCAGAAATGATGGATACCGTATTATGCTTTTTAGCCTCTGCATCCAGTGTGCGGCGCAAGGCAGTGATACCCGTATGGATATCGAAACTGTCCACAGTATGAATGCCTAAAGCAAGGATCTCCTTTGCATACTCTTCCACTTTGCGGGTAGGCGTACAAAGGATAGCAACATCCACGCCTTTCAGTTCCTTGATATTCTTCACAACGGGATATGCACTCAGTTCCGCAGGACAGTTTTCAGCTCCGGCACGGCGTACTACACCGGCAATTTCGAAATCGGGAGCTGCTTGCAGGGCTTCGAACACATAGTGCCCGATATTGCCATAGCCAACAATGGCTGCTCTTACTTTTTTCATTCTTTTTATGAGTTTATTTATCAGTTTTCTACTTTATCGGCGCAAAAGTAAGCATTTTAATTTATTATACCGGCAGAACTCACTGCTGTTTTACACAGTTTTTCTTTTTTTAGTGAGTGAAAGTCCAATAATAATTCATACATTCGCAGATGATATGTACGCAAGGCGCATTTTGGGCCAACAAGTAAAAGAATTATGATAGAATACATCAGAGGCGGAATTGCCGAACTAAGTCCGGCAACCGCAATAATAGACTGCAACGGACTGGGATACGGCGTCAATATTTCATTGAACACGTATGCTGCCATCCAGGGTAAGAAAGAATGCAAATTATATATATACGAAGCTATCCGTGAAGACGCCTATGTCCTCTACGGGTTCGCTGACAAGCAGGAACGCGAACTATTCCTGTTGCTCATCTCCGTTTCAGGCATCGGCGGAAATACAGCTCGCATGATTCTCTCGGCACTCTCGCCATCCGAACTGATAAATGTCATCAGCACGGAAAACGCCACTCTACTGAAAACAGTCAAGGGTATCGGGCTGAAAACAGCCCAACGGATAATTGTGGATTTAAAAGACAAAATCAAGACCGGCAGCGTTGTAGCCGGCAACGCAGGGACCATAGGTACACTGGTATCGGCAGCCAACGCACAAGTACAAGAAGAAGCCGTAGCCGCCCTTACCATGCTGGGCTTTGCACAAGCCCCCTCACAAAAAGTAGTGCTTGCCATTTTGAAGGAAGAACCAAGCGCACCGGTGGAACAAGTCATCAAATTGGCATTAAAAAGACTATAATATTTATCTAAAACAAACAAATCATGACAACAATCAACATGCAATATTGGTTGGGGGCCAATGAACGCACCCACGTACTGCCAACGGACAAATGGTACCTCGACTTTGCCACAAGCATCCTGCCCCTCGTCAAGACCTCTCCCTTGTTCAACAAGGAAGACCTGCGTACCCAAATTGACGCAGCCATCTCCCTCGGCATGTACTTTCAAGATGCCATTGCCCAAAGCGGAGGCTGGAAACTTTTCTCCGAAGCCTTTCAGGGAGTATACGGAACTTACCTGCCGTTCTATCCACTGGGTGACGATTATACGCCCGATGAAATAAATCAGGAAGACATTGCATTCGTACTGTGGACATTGAAATCACAATTCAGTATTTTTGACAAGGAATACACCTTGTTCAGTCCTTATGACAAAGACCTGCTTGCATTAAGCCAAAGCGCCTATGAACTGATGGATGCACGTTTCGAAGAAGCTCCCATCAGCGAGGGAGAATCTTCCTTCCTTTGGGTAATGGGACTTGATTTACTGGATATGCCCATTACTCCGCTGCCGGAAGTCACTCCGGAAACCAAACTGAGTAAAGATGCCGCCCGCTGTCTGGAATACAGCCAGGGGAAACCGCTGCTATACTTCACCGATTACAAGGAGCTTTGCACTTTCTTTGTCGATGTCTTGGGATGGGAAAACAAACGGTCCGCACTATTGCCCGACCTGGAATACCAAAAAGAGTTCGTGATTTATGCCAACGCCAAAGGTATGCTCGTAGCCCACAACGTGGCCGCCTATTTCTGTGAAGAACATAACCCGATGTACGATGCCAAACGCGCTGCTGCAGAGGGTTACAAGATGTTCTGCCAACCCGGAGAGTGTCCGTTCGACCTGCTGAAATACGGAATGACCAAAGGAATTCTACCCGATGTGGAACTTCCCTTCCTGAAAGGAAAAGAAACACTGCATCAATATTGGGACTTTATAGCCCGCTACTACTTATGTGAATATTATGAAGGCGAGTAACCATTCCGGCATAAAGCCCAAACGGAGCAACAAGGCCAAGCCAACCGGAAAACGGATTGGTAAATCCAAACCTTCGAAAGCGAATAATCAGCTTAACAGAAGGGTGAAATAATGGAAAATGGATAATGGAAAAACAAACAGTGCAGCGTATTTATTGAAACCGCATGGCAATTTTCCATTATCCATTATCAATTTTCAAAGTTCCACAATCTCTTCCTTACACAACGTCAGTTTCTCCACTCCTTCCGCTGTTACAACCCAAGAGTTTTCGATACCGACGGGACCAATGCCTGGCAAAACAATCTTCGGTTCCAAAGCAAAGACCATACCCGGCTCCAACTCCTGCTTCATACGCGGAGCCAATACCGGCATTTCATTGATTTCCAAACCGATGCCATGACCGATAAACTTGGCTTTTTGAGTGGCTCCCATAAAGTTGTCGGCAAAGCCCGCTTTGGTGACAATATCGATAGCGAGATTGTAAAGGTCCTCACAAACAGCACCCGGTTTCGCTTTTTCTACAACAGCCTCTTGTATGTCCAGGCAAACCTGATGGGCAACATATGCCTTTTCCGGCAACTTTCCGATAGAGAATACACGGCTCATGTCTCCCATATAGCCATAGAAGTTACCCCCCATATCAACCATAAAGCTCTGACCGGGCTGCAACAGTGCACCGTTCACACTGATAGGCAGTGACGGGTCAAGTCCCTCGCCTCCCAAAGCAAAATCATAGGGGGCAGGCGCAGTGGCATTGTCTCCTGCCAGCAGACTTCCCATAAAAATCTCCATACTTTGTCCGAAGGTACGAAAAATACCCAGACAACCTTCCAGACGCATCAGGCGCTCTATTTCGATGGATAACTGGCGGTCTGTCATTCCTGGTCTATAAACCGAGGGTATTTGTTCGTAAGCTTTAGCATGTGCAATGCCGGAACGACGGAACATCTCAATCTCTATTTCAGTCTTGACACTTCGGGCCTTCCGGATAAGTGCCGTACCACAAGGAAGCACCTCCGTTTCAGGGAAACACGCAGCCAAACGGTTATATTCCGTAAAAGACAACTCATCCCCCTCCAGCATCAACCTCGCAGGTATGGGCAAACCACATTCCTTTAGTAAGTCAGGCAGTTGTTCCGGTTTACGGATAGGATGAATATGTTCCCCTTCAATATTGTTGGGACGTTTGATGAATAAACGGGCGGGAGCATTCAACGGCAGATACAAGTAACCGCTGACGACACGTCCGTACGTATAGATTAAGTTTACATTGCAAGCGATAAGAGCGGCATCAATCTCTTGTTGAGCCATGAGAGAGCGTATTTTATCACGTCTCAGTTTCAATTCAGGTAGTAACATCTCTTTGTCATTTATGGTTTCTCGGATACAAAGATACAACTTTTTTAATTGAGAATAAAAAAAGTACTGCCCGATACCTTCACAGGCGTAGGGCAGCACAAACCACAAATACAAATACAACTAAACAAAGTTTCTCTCTTAGATAATTCCCTGACCCATCATGGCATGAGCCACCTTCATGAAACCGGCGATATTCGCTCCCTTCACGTAGTTGATGTAGCCATCAGGTTCTGTCCCATATTTTACGCATTGAGCATGAATTCCGTGCATGATGGCGTGGAGTTTTTCATCCACTTCGGCTGCACTCCAGCTGAGGTGCATGGCGTTCTGCGACATTTCCAATCCGCTGGTAGCCACACCACCTGCATTGACAGCCTTACCCGGTGCATACATAATCTTGTTGTCAATGAAAAGGTCGATAGCTTCGGGCGTACATCCCATATTGGAGATTTCGCCTACACATGTCACCTTGTTGTCAATGAGGTGTTGTGCATCTTCGCCGTTCAGCTCGTTCTGGGTAGCGCAAGGCAGAGCGATGTCCGCTTTCACTTCCCACGGGCGTTTGCCTGCCACGAAAGTAGAGCCGGGGAATTCGTCGGCATACGGTGCTACGATATCGTTGCCCGATGACCGGAGTTCCAGCATATAATCTATCTTTTCGCCACTGATACCGTTCGGGTCGTAAATGTAACCGTCGGGACCGGAGATGGTAACCACCTTGGCACCCAATTCGGTAGCCTTGGTAGCAGCACCCCAAGCCACATTTCCAAAACCGGAGATAGCCACGGTCTTGCCCTTGATGTCAATGCCTTTTGTCTGTAACATTTGGTTTACGAAATACAAGCCACCAAATCCTGTTGCTTCAGGACGAATCAGCGAACCGCCAAATTCCAATCCTTTACCGGTAAATGTGCCCGTAAATTCGCGAGTCAACTTCTTATACATACCGAACATATAGCCCACTTCGCGACCGCCTACACCGATATCACCGGCAGGAACATCCATATCCGGACCGAGGTGACGCCACAATTCCAGCATGAAGGCCTGACAGAAACGCATGATTTCAGCATCGCTCTTTCCGCGCGGAGAGAAGTCGGAACCACCCTTACCACCGCCCATAGGCAATGTAGTCAAAGCATTCTTGAAAGTCTGCTCAAATCCCAGGAATTTGAGGATAGAAAGATTTACGGAAGCATGGAAACGAATACCGCCTTTGTACGGGCCAATGGCATTGTTGAACTGCACACGATAGCCGAGGTTCGTCTGAACTTCACCCTTATCATCCACCCACGTTACACGGAAAGTAAAGATACGGTCAGGTTCAACCAGACGTTCTATAATTTTCGCTTTCTCGAACTCAGGATGTTGGTTATAGATATCTTCGATGGAAAGAAGAACTTCCTTTACGGCTTGAAGATACTCAGACTCGCCGGGGTGCTTTGCCTCTAAAGAGGTCATGATACGTTCGATATTCATAATATTACGTTTTAAAGGTTATTACCTTGTTGACTTTACGCTATTCAAACAAAATGTCAATGAATAACACCGCAAATATAGGAAAACTTTTCAAAACAGCTAAATTTTACGGTTATATTTTGATTAAAGAATGATAAAATGTCAAATCTCCGGCATTCTCTATTCATACCTAAATGGTCTATTCTTTTCCTATTCTGTCAACAATTCGCCATAACGGCATAAATATAGAAAAATTATAATAAAGAAAATAAGAAATGACGAATAATTTACGAAAAAAGACACAATCCTCACGGACTATGCCTTTCCAATTGCTAACTTTAATTCTTAAATGCTTGTATTAAATCCGCAACATAATAATTACTATGTACGGACAAGCTTCATAATTTCTTCAATCCTTTTACCTCTTCTTTTGTTGCTTCTCGAACACTGATAGCCACCCCTCCACTACTTGCCAAAGGTTGACGCAGCACACTCTTTGACGTTACTATGCCACGACGGATGTCATAGCTCTGCGGATTATCTTTCCAGTCTGCATCCCGACCATCTGCATAAACGGTAACAATATATTTCCTTCCTTCGGGTAAGAAAGAGAAAGGAATAGTTGCCGTACGAGGATGTTCGTCGGTAATAGCACCTACATACCACTCTTGTTTTCCTTTGGCTTGACGAGCCACTGTGATATAATCACCCGGTTCGGCTTCCAAATACCAAGAATTGCTCCAATCCACCGCTACATCCTTAATAAATTGAAACGCATCGGGAAAACGGCGATAATTATCCGGCAGGTCTGCTGCCATCTGTAACGGAGAGGGCATCGTTACATATAGAGCCAATTGTTTTACCAATGTAGTACCCGCCTGACCTTTAGGTTTCGAACTATTATAATACGAAAGTTTTGTCTGGAAAATACCAGGAGTGTAATCCATCGGACCACCCTTCAACCGAGTAAACGGCAAGATACAAGTATGATCCGGATCATTGCCCCCCATAGATTCAAACTCACCACCACGGGCAGATTCTTGCGCTACCCAGTTGGGCCAGGTCCGACACAAGCCGGTGGGACGAACAGCCTCGTGACTATCTACCATAATCTTATAATCAGCAGCACGCTTCACCACATGTATATAATGATTGTTCATCCATTGTGAGGAATGATATTCACTACGGGGAATGATTGAGCCCACATATCCTGTCTTTACAGAATTATAGCCATTATCTACCATAAATTGAAAGGCTACATCCAGCTGCCGCTCATAATCGGCAGCATTAGCAGCCGTCTCATGATGCATGATAATCTTTACCCCCTTTGATTTGGCATAGGCATGTAGTACCGCAACATCAAAGTCCGGATAAGGTTTGTCAAAAAGGAACTGACGATCCTTACGATAGGATGCCCAATCTTCCCAACCTTCATTCCAACCCTCAACCAATACCGCATCAATACCATTCTCCGCCGCAAAGTCTATGTACTCTTTCACATGTTCAGTATTGGCCGGATGATGTCCATTAGGAGTTAACTTTGAATAGTCGGTTATGCCGGGTTTAGCCTTATAATAGTCGCTATATGCCCATGTACCTCCTCCACCAGTAAACATCTCCCACCAGACACCGATAAATTTCTGTGGCTTAATCCAAGAAGTATCTTCCAGCTTACAAGGTTCATTCAGATTAAGAATCAACTGAGAAGCAAGGATGCTACGTGCATCGTCACTAACCATAATTGTACGCCACGGGGTATGCAACGGTAATTGCAGATATCCTTTCTTTCCTAATTTATCGGGAGTAAGATGAGCAGAAAAGTTAAACTCTTTATCATCCACATTCAGCAACATGGCAGAATAATCTACCAAGGCAGCTTCATGAATATTGATATAAAGTCCTTCGGTAGTCTTTATCATAAGGGGTGTTTGTACTGTGAATGAAGTCGCTTTAGCTTCATATCCTTTTTTACGTAGATTACGTTCCATAGCTTCGCGCACTTCGGAAATGGCCGCAGTAGTATAGGCAAACTCATTCGTATCATAATCACCGGGAATGCAATAGAGTGTATGATTACCGGTCAGATTGAATTCCGTCAGTTCGTCTTTTACCGTCAGATAATTCATGGTTTTCTGCTCCGGCAACTCATAACGGAATCCGAGTCCATCGTCAAACAATCGAAAACGTACAATCATCGTACGGTCGTGCTTTGCCGGTTGTGAGAAAGTGACAGTAAGTTCATTGTAATGGTTACGGACTTTTTCATACTCTCCCCATACAGGCATCCAAGTTTCATCAAAAGTAGAATTTGTTGCATCAAGAATCCGGAAGCCATTTGACAAATCCGCTTCTTCCATAAGTATTCCCAAGGCAGAAGGTTCTACAACCGGCTCTCCTTTGTAATATAAGCTATAGACCGGCCCCCCCTCGGAATCAAGCACAACATTGAGTTTCAGATTCCCATTGGGAGATAACAATTCGTGTGCCATCGCCACACAAGCAATTCCCAGAAATACAACTGTTAATAATACATGTTTCATATACATCCGTTATTGTTGATATATAAAATATTGATAAGGTTCCATCGTCATTACTGTAGGCAACTCCACATCCACACCGGCAATCACATCGGTCATGGTCTTGCCAGCATGCTCCATAGGTACTTTCACTTGTACAGACTCATTGGCGGTATTCACCATGACCAACATGCCATGACTGCCTGCTGCCCGATAAAATGAAGCGACATCTCCGGTAGTATAAACTTCCAGTTCACCACCACGTACACTGCTCGTAGCTTTATAGGCTCTGATGATTTCTGCCATCTCTTGCGCAAAGACTTCATTGGACTTCAAGTCTATAACTCCGTAATTGAAAAAGTTAAGTGACCGCGGATAGGCTACTTCCTGCGAACTATAAATAAGAGGTATCCCCTCGAGCATAGTCGTTAATACAAAAGCAGACATGGCACCACGCTCACCGCCATAACATTCTATCGGTGAAGCCTCACTTGCCTGGTCATGATTAGTAGAATAGCGTAACCGTAACGTACCCTTCGGCATTCCCTCCAATTCGGAAGTATTCATAGCATAAAGGTCAGTAAGTGAGCATTTACCGGCATAATAGTCTTTCAGTTTACTATGGAAGTTCCAGCCGTAGAGCAGATTGAAACCATTGTTCATTAAAGACGTTTTTCCGCCTTCGGCAAGCATCAGCAAATTATTGTCAAGTGTACGGAGCTCGGCGATTGCTTTCTTCCAGAAAGCATCTGGTACCCCCTCGGCATAATCACAACGGTATCCATCAATACCAATTTCTGTTACCCAATACTTCATGGCATCAATCATGGTTTGCTGCATGGTTTCGTTGTCAAAATTCAAGTCAGCAACATCCGCCCAAGGCTGTTCTTGAGGTTGTACCACATTGCCATTTGCATCCTGTGTATACCAATCCGGATGCTCAGTCACCCAAGCATTGTCCCACGAAGTATGGTTGGCAACCCAGTCAAGAATCACTTTCATTCCTTTGGCATGGGCAGCATCTACCAGTTCTTTCAAGTCTTTTTTTGTTCCGTAACGTGTATTCAGCTTTTTATAATCCTTTATACAATAAGGTGAATTCACACTTTTCAGTACTCCCGGCTCATTTACAGGCATCAGCCAAAGCACGGTAGTCCCCAGGCTTTGAATACGGTCAAGCTCTGCTTTGATGGCAGAGAACGCATTTTCTTCGGCAAAAATGCGGGGATTTGCCTCATAAATCACCATATCCGAAGCCATGTATTCTTCCTGTGGGACGGGAATCGGTTCCATGTCACTCTGACTATCACTACACCCCATACAAGAATGTAGCATCGTAAAGAGCAGTGTCGCAATTATTACTTTTTTCATATTTCTACTTTTTATCTATACTTATACTCATTGGCGGAACTGATATCTGCAAAAGGAGCATCCAAACTCTCCAGTAATGGGCATTGGCAGAAAAGATACTAAGCCTTAATACTAAAAATCCCGGAAGCCAATACTAAAAAACAAAAGAGCTAAGAGATAACTTCTTCCCAAGGCTTGGTTTTTCTATCCCAAGACTTGGGATAGAAAAACCAAGCCTTGGGACATATATCCGCAAGATTGAAAAGAGATATCCTATCCCCAATCTCATTCCACCAATAGGTCATTTAACATCTTCATTACTATACAAAACTCATTTCAAGAAATTATTCTGATTAGAAACAAAAGCCGCTTCAGATTCCGGTTCAGAGTCTCCGTCCGGATTGTTAGGGTCAATCTCCTCACCAGCTATGTCCGTAATACGGAAATAATAATCTCGATCAAGCGTCACTGCTGCGAGGTCAAATTGTGAGCCTCCATTGTTATTATTCATTATCAGATTGTAAGTCAATCCCTTATTTGCTTCACCTGTATCGTAATAATTATACGTGACACCTTTTATCTCAACACTACCGGTTGGTAATATTCCTGGCCAACTGCCAAAGAGTTCCGGTATATCATTTCCCCACGCATATATGGTTGTTTCTGCCCATCCGGACTGGTCTTCAATAAAAATGGTATAACCATCATGGATGACCACTGCATCCGGATCTATTTCCGTCCAACCGCTTTCTGTGATTTCCAAATATATGTCACGGTCAAGAGTAAAGTTCTGTGGTCCATCAAATTGTGAACCTACTCCATTATCGTTAAATATCAAATTGTAAACCAATCCCTTATTTGCTTCACCTGTATCGAAGTATTTATAGGTAATTCCTTTTATCTCAACGCTACCAGTAGGTGAAATACCGGGCCAACCTCCAAAAAGTTCCGGCAAATCATTTCCCCACGCATAAAGTGTCAGTGCATCCCAACCTGTATTGTCCATCACGAACACAGCATAACCGTCGTGGGTCACTTCACTTGGGTCTTCCGGCTCCTCAAAATAAGCATTCCAGCGGGTTACCGTTATATCAGTGCGAGTACCTACCTTAGCCGAAATTTGATGTAAAGCATCCCCATTCTGCAAAGTACGCTCTATACCTTGTGTCTTAGAAACGAAATAAAAGCCATCGGCAAGTGTCTTTCCATTAACAAAATCTTCCGGATAGAGGTATATGCCCCATTTAACATCATTGTTTGCAGCTTTCTCCATCTGCCACTTAAGGTCTCCGGAAGCAGCATCCTGACCTCCATTGAAATCGCCTGCAATATAAATTATTTCATCGGCACCAGTTCCTTGGGGCATAATCACCTCCAGCAAGATAGCATCGCTACGAAGTTCAAATTGCGGCAACTCATGGTCAAACACAATTTCCTCCTTGTCACAACTACTGATGAAAGCTACAAAAAGCAACAAAAGCCATAGCGGATTACATATATATTTTTTCATTGTTACTATTATTATAGGATGATTAATAATTAGGATTCTGTACCAGTCCCGGATTTACCATAAGGGCAGACTGGGGCAAGGGATACCACTCGTATTTGCGGTCACGTTTAGCCGGATAGCTTAAACCGTCGTCCGTGGCACGGCCAAAGAACCACCATTGCCCTTGCGTAAACTTATCGAAACGACGCAAGTCTGTACGACGACGACGCCCCTCTCCCAAGAATTCAAGTCCCCATTCACTCAACATCCAATCCATATCAAAGGATGTAAAACCAGGACCGGGCTGTTCGAGAGCCGATTTATCTGTAAAATAGCGTGTTTTAACTCTATATACCAGTTCTTTAGCACCTTCCGTATCACCTGCACGCATTTTACATTCAGCAAGAGTATAGACCACTTCACTCAAACGGAATTCCACCTCATCGATGTTTTGGAAATCAATGCCTGCACTCTCCGGATAAACCGGATATCTTACCAAACGGACACCTGAATTCGTTTCACCCCAGCGAGGTGACATGACAGTCTCCAGATTACGTCCTAAATTAAGGAATGTACCCACCTGATCCACATAAACCAAATCCTGACCGTCACGGTCGGCATCTGCTTTCAAAGCCGCACCCTTACCATAGTTGGCTTTAATAGCCCCTTTCAAAAAAATGCCTTGATAGTTTCCTGTTGTTTCATTATACACATAGTTCTGCTTACGGATATCTTTATCGTGGAAACGTTCATAAACTGCTCCTAACTTATCACCGTAGTCGGTAAGAAAGCTCTTAGGATTGTCAGTACCACCATACGGCTGTACATTTCCAGAATTATCCCATGAAGGTGCCAAGCATACACAATTCCATCCGCTCTGGCTGTATGTACCTCCAAAGTAATCCCAACAATTGTAAGGCATGAAAGGCATGTTACGCATCCAACCGGTATTGACCTGACCGACTTCCATCGCCAATGCCATTACAACTTCCGGACATTCTACATTGTTTATCGAATAAATATCGCGATAGTCATCGGTAATGCTGTAAGTACCATAATCGCCATTCAGAATTTTTTGGCAAAGAGTGGCACACTCATTATAACTGTTTTGTTTGATAAACACCTCAGAATTCAGCAACAAGCGCATCTTAATCATACGATTGGCAGCTTGGTTCATGCGGTTGCGAGTCTTTCCAGAACCATCTTCTTTCATAAGATCTGTAACTGACTCATCTAATTCCTGACTGATAAAATCGTAGATAATCTTGCACCCCTTATCAAAATCAGTATCTGCAGAACCAGGGATTTCCGCACCCGAAGAAATGTTCAAGGGAAGTGCTCCACCCCAAATCTCAAAGATATTGTAGTATGCCCAAGCACGCAGGGTACGTACTTCGGCAATATAACTATTCAAAGCATCCTCAGTCATGCGTATAGATGCGGGGCTGATTGCCTGCAAATCTGTAATAAGCGTATTGCAAAGCCCAATAGTGGTCCACGCATTCTCCCAAGTTTGGCGAATAATGGTTGATTCTGACGTCCAGGTATGTGAAGACAAAGCAAACTTCAATGCCTCATCCCATCCCCAAAGTCCACCGTTCCAACTGCGCCATGCCACCTGGTCGGCAGAAAACTCCTGCAAATACCAGAAGTATTCCAAATAACTATATGCAGCTTTCGAATAGATGGCTGCCACTGCCCCCTGAACACTCGTCTCATCTTGATAATAAATTCCGGCATCCACACGATCGAACACTTCCTCGTCCAAATTAGTACAAGAGAAAAGTGAACATGACATAATCATCGCCAATAACCAACGACATTTTATATATTTCATATCTTTCATATTTTTAATAATTTGTTTCTCATTTATTTGAAGCGAAGAGTCACACCTAAACTCAATTGAGTTGCTGTAGGATAAGCACTATTACTATCTACTCCCGGCTGGATACCATTCACGTCTATAATTGAAGGGTCATTACCAGAATATCCGGTCAAGGTAAACAGATTCTTGGCAGACAGATATATGCGCATATTATCCAGTAACTTACGGTTCTTAGGAGTAAAATTATATCCCAAGGTTACATTTACCAGTTTTATGAAGCTACCATCCTCCAGGAAATAGGAAGATATTACTCCACCACCGGTACGGATATTCTTATCTTCCAGATACGCAGAGCGAAGAACATTATCTGTACCACATCCCTGAAGCCCCATACCATATTTACGCATATTGAATACATCAAAACCGAATGTACCGCGGAAGAATACACTCAAATCAAAATTTCTCCAAGTCAGGTTGTTACTCCAAGACAAGAAGTGCTTGGGAGCACCATTGCCAATATAACGTTTATACTTGGCATCAGCCTGAGAAATCGGTATTTGCTCATCTTTATCATTCAAAATAAGCATATTGCCATTTTCGTCAACACCTGCATATTCATAACCGTAGAACTGCCCTATCTCTCCCCCTTCCTGCACACGGAAGAAATATTCGCTGGAACCAGTACCCGGTTTTAAGTAAAGGTCGAGATAAGATGCCTTGTAAATATCGTTAGAAAGTTTGGTCAACTTAGTCTTTCCATAAGAATAATTGATTCCGCTCGTCCACTTCACTGCTGTTTTAGTAAGGATGTCACCATCCAAAGATACTTCTATACCGGTATTTTTCGTTGTTCCAACGTTAACCAAAATAGTGGAATAGACAAAAGGCGGTTGAGGTGCCGTGTACGTATAAAGCAAGTCTTTAGAACTACGGTCAAAATACTCCACTGAACCACGTAAACGATTCCATAGAACAAAATCAACACCCAGATTAATCGCAACGCTCTTTTCCCAAGCCAAATCCGGATTAGCATTACTAGAGGGAGCATAGCCCGTTACCCAACGCCCGTCAAAGAGATAACTACCATTGGTATTGTAAGTAGAAAGTGATTTATAAGCATCAAAATCCGAACGACCGGTAATTCCGAAAGAAACACGCGGTTTCAAACTGGTCAACACTTTCCGGGTATTCTTCATAAAGCCCATCTCCATCATTTCCCAAGCCAAAGAAGCTGCTGGGAAGTACCCCCACTTTTGGTTAGCACCAAATTTGGAAGAGCCTTCATAGCGCAACGAAGCCGATGCAAAAAGCATATCCTTCCAATTATAGTTCAACCGACCAAAGAAGCCAATAAGTGTCGATTCAGAGCGACCGCTATATAAACTTGCCAAACCATCCTTCAGATAAGAGCCACTGCCCAAATCCCAATATTTCGTATTATCAAAAGAGAAGTCGTTGTTACTACCACCAATCTGTTCCCAGATAGACTTCTCATAAGTATAGCCCACTACAGCCTTAATATTGTGGTCGCCCAAGTTCAGTGCATAATTTCCCAACCACTCCAATCGATTGGTGTACCATTTCTGATACTTCATTTCCGCACGTCCTTTATAACCATTCCAATAGGACTCCGAACCGGCAGACGAAGCATAATATTGTTGCTTCATGTCATTGTAATGCAATGAGTAACTTAATGTTGTATTCAACAAATGCTTTTCTGTCTGCAAAATATTCAGTTTAGCCTCAGCCGTACCCAACAAATACATACGCTGGCCGTTGTTATCTCTCAAAGCAAGCTCCGCAACCGGATTGGTTGCACCCGTAGGAGAAGTAGGCTGATAATACGAACCGTCTGCATTATATACCGGCATTGTAGGATTCATTGTGAGTGCCCTATCGAAGAAACCATCATTTCCCCAGGTTTCATTTACACGACGTGCACTCAACGAACCGTTGAATTGTAAGCGATTCTCCAGTACACGCTGTTCCATAGAAAAACGACCTCCAAATTCTTCACGACCACTCACGATGTCAAGTCCATTGGCACTTTTGTAATTGAAGGAAGCACCATAGAAACCATTCTTTGTGCTACCATCAATAGATATATATTGGTTTGTGTCGTATGCTACATCACGAGTAATCAGTCCATACCAGTCAGTGTCGGCTCCATAGTCTGTACCTCGTCTCGAACGACGGAATTCATCAGCCGACAGAATATCCGGAGAGGGCTTGGCTACATTAAAAGCGATGTAACTGTCATATGTGACTACCGTTTTTCCAGCTTCACCCGAGCCACGTTTCGTTGTAACTAAAATCACACCATTAGCACCTCGCGTTCCGTAAATAGCAGCTGAACCCGCATCTTTCAATACCGTAATAGATTCAATATCCTGTGCAGCGATGTTACGGATATCGCCACCTGCCACACCATCTATGACAATCAAAGGACTATTACTTGCAGAAACAGATGTTGCACCACGTACTTGTAATGAAGAACTGGAGTTAGGATTGGCAGCTGCCTGCGTATTGACATTCAAGCCCGCGACTTTTCCCGATACCATTTCCATCGGGTTATTCATAGCCCCCAAATTAAAATTTTTCTTATCCACTTGTACAATGGAACTGGAAACTTCTTTTTTACTCAATGAACCGTAACCCACTACTACAACTTCTTCCAACACCTGCTGGTCATCATGCAAGACAACATCAATCTTGTTTCTACCGGATACGTTCAGTTCCTGCGTTTGGTAACCTACATAAGAAAAAATAAGTATTGCATCAGGATTGACATTCAATAACACATAGTTACCGTCAATGTCAGTTATCACCCCCGAAGTTGTACCCTTTACCAATACACTTGCACCGATAAGACCTTCACCCGTTGCATCGGTCACCTTTCCTTGTACCTGAAGTTGTTGCGCAACAGCAACACCAGTCATCATAAGAAAACCCAGTAAAAGGATCATGCGCTTTTTAAGGCATCTCTTTAGACTTTTCTTTTTCATCTTATTAGAAATTAGTTAAACAATAAATAGATTGATGCAAATGTATTATCAAAACAAACGCACGATTTGGGCTGAGATAAAAATCTAAAGTCCTGCAACAGGCAATCAACTATAATACAACGCATTACAAAAATGCTATTGCTACTAATTTCTAAATCATTTCTAAACTTTTTAAGGCAGAAGAAAGCCTCAAAAGGAGGATAAAATCAAAAAGAAGTTATTTTCATCACTCGTTCTTCAAAGTCCTCTTTACAAAGAGACTTGTTTTTTAGCTTGGAACGATAAGTATAGATGGTAGTTATGGAATAACGCAAAAATTCTGCAATACGCGCACTGTCTGTAATACCTAAACGAATCAGTGCAAATATGCGCAGTTCGGTAACAAGCAATTCTTCATTTTTAGGATGCAATTGTTCTTCAACTGGCAACAAACGATTAAATTCTTCTACAAAGTTAGGGAATATCTTAAGAAAAGATACATCGAAATTGTGATAGAACTCTTTCAACTCTTGATTTATGAAACGGTCGGACTTCAATGTACGATATAACTCCTCAAGTTTACCGGCAGCAGCCTGCTTGTTCAATATGCGGCGATATTCTTCCATTTTACTTATATAAGAGGAACTTAAACTGAGGAAACGTCCCAAATACTCTTCCTTAATATGATTGGCTTCCGTAAGAGTCTGATTAGTATGCAATAATCGTTCATTAGCCTCATGTTGAGACTTGTTCAGCTTCTTCAATTCACTATTCAATATACTCAATTGGGAATTGGCAGCAACAACTTTTTTACGGGCATAAGACAATTTTTTCATTTGCCATAGCACACACAGTACTGTCAATAGAAGGAAAACAGAAAGGATACATATGCCTGTAATAAACATTCTCTGCCGCTGTTGCTGTATTTCCTTTTCTTGCTGATAAGCACGATCTATGAGCGGAAGCATCTTGGAATTCTGCGAACTACGCAACCGAGTAGTATAATAATTAGCATCTTCCATACTAATCTTGATATAGTGATTAGCACGTTCCAAATCGCCCATTCCATAAAGTAATTCCGCTAATGCGCACAAAGAATAATTTTCTTTCACCACTGCCCTAATGTTGCTAATACGTGCTTCCACCACTTGCCCACGACATGATCAAAAGCCAGAATTGGCACTGCGCGTAATTTCAACCGAGGTAAAAAATTCTTCAATAAACATATTTCTTTTTCTGCTTGTTGCACGACTACCCACGACATGATAAGCAAAAGCCAGAATTGAAGTAGCTACTGCATACTCACGCGTATTGGATTTCAACCGAGGTAAAAAATTCTTCAATAAACATATAGCCTCCTGACTTTTTCCCTGGTCAATGAGCTGAGGTGCATGCACGACTACATATCTATAAGTATCTTCCGGTACTAGGCTGATTATAGAATCCCTATACAAATTTGCTATCCGAAGATAATTGTTTAGTTCCGAAAAGATAGATATAGGTTTTTGTTGGCGGAATTAAAAAGATAATATATTTGTTGTGCATATTATTGATTTATAGTATATTAGAGATGGTCAAACCTTTAATATATCATCAATATATGCACAACTTATATACAATATTCAGTAAAATTCTTAAGATTTGCAAGCAATTTGGCGATAACCTCATAAATGAGAAGGGAAATATTCCTCGTCCAGGTGTTGTTCCCAAGTTTTCAGATATAGAAGTTATAGCTTTGAACCTTACATCCGAAGCCATGGGTATAGATAGTGAAAGTAATCTTTTTATTAGACTTTCTGAGTATAAGAATAAAATGCCCAATCTGATTTCAAGACGCCAGTATAATGACAGGCGTAAAACTACATCAACCTTATGCGACACTATCCGTAAAAGAATAGCTGAGAAGATAGATGGTGGTGAAGAATATTTCTGTATTGATTCAAAACCTATAGAGGTATGCCGGGTAGCTAGAGGGAAACGTTGTAAAATGGGCAGAAACGATTATAGTAAAGCTCCATCATTCGGATATTGTGCATCTCAGAAGAATTATTACTATGGATATAAATTACACGCTATTTGCGGTTTAAGTGGAGTTATCCATTCCTTTGACTCGACAAAAGCAAGTGTTCACGATATCAATTATCTTAAAAATATCAAATATGAATATCATGACTGCAGCATTCTCGGAGATAGAGGATATATTAGTAAGAATGTGCAACTGGATTTGTTTGAGACTGCAAATATAAGACTTGAAGTTCCATATAGACTGAACCAAAAGGACTGGAGTCCTACATTCATCCCATTTGCTAAAGCCAGGAAAAGAATCGAAACGGATTTCTCACAACTATGCGATCAGTTCATGATAGTGAGAAATTATGCTAAAGATACAGTAGGATTGTTTACCAGAATACTAGGGAAAATAAGTGCATTTACAATCCTTCAATATATAAACCACATTAACAACAAACCTATTGGCAGACTTAAATATGCGCTTATTTAATTCGGGAGTGTAATTTAAACTCTGTCTGGTTTCTATTTTATTAAAATCTCAACAAATATAATTTTTTCTTTTTGGATTTCCAAATGCTTCTTAAGATAGTTTTCGAATGTGTGCAAGGGCGGCGAAGAATGAGCCGTTTATATACCCTTGCACACATCCGGGAACTACCTTTTCTTTGCGTTTGAAAAGTCAAAAAAGAGGAAATGGGTTATATCTCCAGAGGCATTCTCTCTCCAAATTTGATTCGTAGCTGTCCGGCAGTTAACGCCCAATTCTGGAGCGGATGCGTCCATTTTTTGGAGATGTTCATTACAGCCAAGTAGATTAATTTCATCAATGCCATGTCATTGGGAAAGACACCTTTGGTTTTGGTCACTTTTCGTACTTGACGGTGGAAGCCCTCGACGGCATTAGTTGTGTAAATCAGTCTTCGGATATGCTCGTCATACGCAAAATAAGCCGATAGATTATCCCAGTTCCGTCGCCATGATTCTAAGACAACAGGGTATTTTTTACCCCATTTATCTTCTAGTTTATCAAGGTTTAGCTCTGCTAAATCTTTATTAGGGGCTTGGTAGACTGTTTTCAAGTCTGACATAAACTCTTTTTGATCTTTTGAAGATATGTATTTCAAAGAATTTCTAATCTGGTGTATGATGCAATTCTGGATGATTACCTCAGGAAAAATAGTGCTGATTGCTTCCGCAAAGCCCGTGAGATTGTCTATGCAAGCGATCAGAACATCTTTCATGCCACGTGCTTTCAGGTCGGTCAACACGCTCAGCCAGAAGTTGGCACCCTCACTTTCTGACACATACATGCCAATCAATTCTTTATGTCCATCTTTTTTGACTGCCAGGACATTATAGACTGCACGACTTTCTGTACGACCACCATCCTTCACCTTGTAATGCATCGCGTCAAGCCAAACTATTGTGTACATTGATTCCAGTGGGCGGCTTTGCCACTCCTTGACCTTTGGGAACTATGCGTTCAATGATTTCACTTAGCGTGTTGTGGGAGATGTCAACATCATACATCTCCTCGATATGGGAGGAAATATCCCTAAGGCTCAACCCCATGCCATACAGACTGATAATCTTGGAAGACATGTTGTCTGCAAGAATCGTCTCACGTTTTTTAAGAATCTCCGGGCTAAAGCTACTGTGACGATCCTGAGGTGTTACGATCTCTATTTCGCCGGCCATAGTTTTGACTCGTTTGCTTCCACGACCATTACGCTTATTACCGTTAAGACGCTCTGAAGCGTCAAGGTGAGAGGACATCTCGCCATCTAAAGCGGCCTCTAAAAACTCTTTTAACAAAGGACCAAAAGCTCCGTCTTTACCTGTGAGCGATTCGCCACTACGCAGTTGAGATAACGCTTTGTCCCGCATCTGCTGATACTCTTCACTGTTTCTATCCATAATACAAAGATAATTGTTTAGAGACAGAGTTCAGATTACGCTCTCTTTAATTGACTTACCGGCACGAGTTCATCATGCCCGAACATCTGCTGAGCGCCATTATAGAGCAGGAACCCTTTATCCACACCCTGCAAGATACCTTCTACAATTATGTGGAGCTCAGCATCTCGCTGGAAAACTATCTGACGGAAGAAGTGGACACTGTCCCCGACAATGTGGAATACGAGTTGGGACTTTCCGTCCAGCTCAGCTCACTCCTGCAACATGCCTATACGGTGACAGAGTATTCCAGCGCCGAAGAGCTGGATGTTCCTCATCTGATACAAGGCTTGCTGCAACTGGAAGATTCCTGGGCATGCCATTTCCTAAAGGAAGCAGTCGGCGGCGACCTGCCCGAATTCCTCAGTCTGCTCATTACCCACTACGAAGAAGCGGAGCTGGCAGAAGAAGCAGGCGGTATGCCATCTCCCGATGAACAAGAGAAAACAGAACCGTGGCGTAACTACGTGACCTGCCTCAACGACCATCTGGCAGACCACAACCCGCTTATCGGCAGGGAGATGGAGTTGGAGCGAACCATACAAGTGCTCTGCCGCAAAGAAAAGAACAACCCGTTGCATGTGGGCGAACCCGGTGTAGGCAAAACAGCCCTTGCCTATGGGCTTGCCGCCCGTATCGAAGCGGGCAACGTCCCCGAACGGCTTGCCGGCTTCCGCATTTATGAGCTGGACTTGGGCAGTCTACTGGCAGGCACACAATATCGCGGCGATTTCGAGAAGCGGCTGAAAAGTATCATGGAAGGCATCGGTCGTGAGGGAAATGCCATCGTCTACATCGACGAGATACACAACCTGATAGGCGCCGGACGCACGGGCGAAGGCTCTATGGATGCCTCCAACATGCTGAAACCCTATCTGGAAACCGGGGCAATACGTTTCATCGGCTCTACCACCTACGACGAGTACAACCGCTACTTCGCACGCAGCAAGGGACTGGTACGCCGCTTCCAGCAGATAGACATACTGGAACCGAACATTGAAGAAGCCATACATATCGTAGAAGGCCCGAAGAGAAATACGAAACCTACCACGGCGTCACCTACGAGCCCGACGTCATCCCCTATGCCGTAAAGGCAAGCGCCCGCTACATCAGCGACCGTTTCCTGCCCGACAAAGCCATCGACCTGGTGGACGAAGCAGGAGCTTACCGGGAAATACACCCCACAGACTCCGAGGAACAGACCGTGGACAAGGCACTGATAACCGACATACTGGCACGTACCTGCAAAGTCAATGCCCTCGCCATGAAAGAGGACGACACCACCGCCTTGGAAAGCCTGCACGAACGCATCAGCTCCCGCATCTACGGGCAGGAAGAAGCCGTCCGTCAGGTGGTGGAAGCTGTGCAAATGTCCAAAGCCGGACTGCTGGACGAAAACAAACCGCTGGCAAGCCTGCTCTTTGTAGGCCCCACCGGAGTAGGAAAGACCGAAGTTGCCAAAGTGCTCGCCGCCGAGCTGGGCATCGCCCTGCAACGTTTCGACATGAGCGAATATACCGAAAAGCATACCGTAGCCAAACTGATTGGCTCGCCTGCCGGCTACGTGGGTTACGAGGACGGCGGCCTGCTGACCGACGCCATACGCAAGACTCCAAACTGCGTACTATTGCTCGATGAAATAGAAAAAGCGCATCCCGACGTATTCAACATCCTGCTGCAAGTAATGGACTATGCCGTACTGACCGACAACAAAGGGCGGAAAGCCGACTGCCGACACGTGGTCCTCATCATGACCTCCAATGCCGGAGCACAATATGCCCGCCAAGCGTCCATCGGCTTCAACAGTCAGGTCACCGCCGGAGAAGCCATGCTGAAACAAGTCAAGAAAACCTTTAAGCCCGAATTCATCAACCGCCTCTCTGCCACGGTGGTCTTCCATGACATGGACCGCCCGATGGCATCACTTATCCTCGACAAGAAACTCGGAGAACTAGGCAGCAAGCTGTCTTCCCGCCAGGTGGAAATGGTATTGAGCCAGGAAGCACACGAATGGCTGCTCCAACGGGGTTTTATCCCCGAATACGGCGCCCGGGAGATGGACCGCGTGATAGCCGCCCACTTGAAACCCTTGCTGATGCGCGAAATTCTGTTCGGCACATTGAAGGCAGGAGGAAAAGTCCGCGTGCAAGTGGAAAACGGAGCATTGAAACTACAACCCGCAACCGAATAACGATATGGTCTTTCAACTGACGGATAAACTTGCTTTCCCCGACCCTCACTACGGTGATCCCGACGGGTTGCTCGCCGTGGGCGGTGACCTATCCATTGACCGCCTCATCCTGGCGTACTCCAACGGCATCTTCCCCTGGTACGCATTTCGGGAAGAACTGATACAATGGTGGTGCCCGATGGACCGTTTCGTCATCTTTCCGGACGAAATCCATATCTCCCACTCCATGCGTACGCTCATCAACAAAGGAAAGTACGAAATCACCTTCAACGAAGCTTTCCAAGACATCATACAAACCTGCGGAGAATTGCGGATAGAACAAGAAGGCGCCTGGCTCGGAACGAAGATGATGGAAGCCTATACGCACCTGCACGAACAAGGATTCGCCGCCAGCGTGGAAGTATGGGAAGAAGAGCAATTGGTAGGTGGGCTGTACGGAGTGACCCTGGGACGTTGTTTCTTTGGAGAGAGCATGTTCTCACTCGTTCCCAGCGCCTCGAAGCTGGCCCTCATCCATCTGGCCCAATTCTTCAGGGAACATGGAGGCGTCATGATAGATTGCCAGTTCGAAACCCCTCACCTCAAAACAATGGGAGGCAGGCACATCAGTTACGACGAATATATGACATACATCGAACAAGACTGCCGCTTCTAAAAGTAAAAAGGAATAACGAGGGGCTCAGAACTATCCGCGCCTAAATATAGCATAATGAAAGTACTCATATACTTTTGACACTCTCCTATTCTATTTGAAGGCCGGAGCAGGAAGATGCATACCTGCCATCGTCAATTGGTTGTCCTTGGCATATTGGAGGAAATACTTGCGTGCTTTCACGGCAGCTTCCTTATCCATATCATAGGAAGCGCAGTATTCCGGATGCTCCAACTGAAGGGCCGCACCATGGATGAGGTCACCAATCACCAGTAACTTGCCACTCTGGAAAACCGTATGACCGGGAGTATGACCGACTGCCTCCATGGCAACCACATTGCCCGGCAAGGTATCGCCAAACTCAAACAGATGCAGCCGTTCCCTATAGGCATCCATCGTCTTTACGACCTGCGCCTTCCTTTCGGCAGGCATTGCCATCCAGGCATCATATTCCACTTTTGATGCGTACACTTCGGCATTCGGGAAGACTACACTGTCTCCCTTCATCATTCCACCGATATGGTCGCCATGGAAATGGGTAAGATACAGATATCCAATATCTGCCGGAGAGATACCCAAAGATTGTAATCCGGGCAACAGACGACTGCCGGGAGCTCCCATTCCCGTATCAAAAAGGATACGGATACCATTCGTATCTACCAGGAAGGTGCTCATGGAAGAAGGAATACCGCCTTGAAGCGACAAACTTTCCATCAATTCATCGCTTGCATCCGGGAAAATCGTTCTCGGCATCAAATGCTCACCAGCATTATCCTGAATCCAAGTGGCCTGCACTCCCTCCAGTTGCAAGGTCTTTACGCCACTGCATGTTACACCGACACTATCCATACTTACATCTTCATTTGTTTGTTTCTTTGTCCTGCTGCCGCAACCCGCCATCAGCAATGCTGCTGACACAACAACCAGGCACGTCCATGTCTTGTTTTTCATCGGTACAGAGTTTTTTATCCATAAATATTGAAGTTCGCACAAATATAGGCAAATAAAATCATTCGGCACACGGATGCCTGAACCAAAAACGGCTGCCGACTCCCAATTCCGACTCAGCACCGATAGTCCCGCCAAGATGCTCAATGATACTTTTACAGATGGACAAGCCTAAACCCGTGCCCTTCGCAAAGGTATTAAGCCTTACAAAGCGGTCGAACACAGTAGCCACGGCATCCGGAGCAATACCCATACCGGTGTCCGTCACAGAAAACTCTATCTGATCGGTACCTTCCACCGGATGATATTCCAAAAGGATCTGCCCTTCACTGGTGAACTTCAAAGCGTTGTTTATAAAATTGGTGACCACCTGCATCAGACGTTTCTTGTCGGTATAGATACGGTAATCGGGCAAGTCGGGAGCCAACAGAACCGGTACAGCCTTGTCTTCCTTCATATCATAGTTGCGCATCACGTCCTTACAGAAGTCACTGACATCCACATACCCCATATTATAATCAAGTGTTCCCGCTTCTATCTTTGCTAAATCCAGAATGTCGGATATCAGTTGCAAGAGCAGTTCCGTATTCTCCTGCATGATGGCAAGGTATTCCTGGCGTTCTTCCCTAGCGTCCAGTTCGGCAATGATGCTTGCAAAACCGACAATGGAATTGAGCGGAGTACGGATTTCATGACTCATATTGGCCAGGAAAGCAGACTTCAAGCGGTCCAGATGTTCTGCCTTATCCTTGGCGACCCGCAATTCCTCCTCTATCTTTTTCTGATGGTCGATATCCACACTGGTAATGACATGCGCCATCTGCCCGTCCACCCAAGCAAAGGCTGCACTGAACACGCGAAACCAACACTTGTCAAATGGCCGTTGATAATCCCACGAATAGACTTTGGTGGGGTGTCCGTTTTCATCTATCAAATGCCTCTTTGGGCAGAACTCACACTCCCCCGTCTTGTCCGAGTAGAGGGCCTCCCAGCATTTTTTCCCCCAGAAATGCTCGATACCGCCATATGGTTCCACCATAGACCTATTGGCATACAACATATCGTGGGAATCGAAAGAGTTGACGTAAATATCAACGCCCATATTATTCATGATACTGCCTAATGTATTGCTGGCCCTCACTTCCCTTTCCTTATATTCCCCGACCGCAATTTCCTTAGAGAACGAGCCCAGCAAGAGATGAATGATTTGCAACTCCTCTTCCGTGAGATAGGTCTCTTCCTCCCTGCCTGCAAAACCTATGAATCCGATGATTTTACCCTCAGTATCTTCAAAATGCCTGATTAACAAAGAATCCTCACCGTAGAAATCAAGAATGTCAATATCATCCCATGAAGCATCCGCATTTCTGTTTCCATAGAAAGGTTTATCCCGAGCTTTCATGGCATCGACATGCTCCTTTTGCAACTCTCCCATATCGAAACGGGTTCATAGTCCCACCTTCATTTCCAATCGTTTCTTTCAATAAGAAATAACGGAATCCGTCAGTCTGATAGATAAACCCTTTCGTAAAGTCATAGTAGTTGCAGAAATCGGTCAACGATTCAATAACTTTCCTTTCATTGGGTTCATTGCTATTCAACCGTTCTAAAAAATGAAGCAAGAATATGTTTAATTTCTCTTTGTTTTTGCCCATATAATCTTTTGAAAAACTTTAAGGCGCTAATATACAACTTTTTAAAGAGAAATAAGTTTCTTTTATATATCCAGGAAGTTTAAAAAACAACCATTCCCCAATAAAACAAAAAAGGCAATAACTTAATTTATTTTACAAGTATCACTAAGGCAAAAGCTCTTCATCCGTATTCATACGACGGCATAACATCTAAAGTACACAAAAAGAAGTCTATGGAAGAAGAAAATATCCGAGACAGATTAATAGTCATTTTTTAAGGATAACAGAGTTGCCAATTTATCAAAAACAAAGTTAATTCACACATATATACATATTTGTATAAACGGAGAATAAGTAAAACTTTCCCAAAGATGTTTTTTTCTTCATAAGCGATACAACCTATATACAACGAAATAAAGATTTGCAGTACAAACGGTCTGTTATGAGAGAAATATAGTATCTTTGCAACATGATGTTGCACCGTTTTACTACTTCCATAACCGACATTCCGCTTCCGGAAAGGTTCACCTATCCTTTCTGCTATACTCCGCACCCATTATGTATATTGGCAGCCAAAGAAGTACAAAGCTATCTTACCCGACAAACTGCATGGAAGGACGAACTGCGCCAAGGCAAAATGTTCGGGGTACTGATTGTACAAACCGAGCATGGAGAAACCGGATATTTAGCTGCATTCTCAGGCATATTGGCCGGAAAGAACCTACATCCCTTTTTTGTTCCTCCCGTATATGACTTGCTACAGCCACAAGGCTTTTTCAAGATAGAAGAAGAGAACATCTCTTCCATCAACCGCAACATCCGGCAACTGGAAAAAGACAAAGCATATGCCGCCTTATCAGCAGAGCTTGCCCGGACCATTCAGTCAGCAGAAAACATACTGGCAACAGCCAAAGCACAGTTGAAAGAAGCCAAAACAGCCAGAGAACAGCGCAGAAAAGAAAAAGAACTCAATGCGCAGGAAGAAGCCGAACTGATACGGGAAAGCCAGTTCCAAAAGGCAGAATATAAACGCCTGGAACGTTCATGGAAAGCAAGGATTACCACACTGCAAACGCAGACAGAAGACTGGGAAAGACGGATTTCAGCATTGAAGTCTGAACGTAAAACCCGCTCTGCAGCATTGCAGCAAAAGCTATTCGAACAGTTCGGGATGCTGAATTACCGGGGAGAAGTCAAGAATCTCTGTGAGATATTCGGGCAGACCGTGCACAAGACACCTCCTGCCGGCGCGGGTGAATGTGCGGCCCCCAAACTGTTGCAACAAGCTTATCTGCACGGGTGGAAACCTATTGCCATGGCCGAGTTCTGGTGGGGTGATTCCCCCAAGACAGAGATACGCCATCACGGTCACTATTATCCGGCTTGCAAAGGAAAGTGCGAACCTATACTGCAACACATGCTGCAAGGTCTACAAGTAGAGGAAAACCCCATGTTGAAAAGAATGCAGGTACCCTCCCAAAATTTGGAGATTGTTTATGAGGACCCATGGCTTTCGGTCATCAACAAACCGGCAGGAATGCTGTCTGTTCCCGGCAAGGAAGATGCAGTCTCCGTCTATAGCCTGATGCGTGAGCAATATCCCGAAGCTGACGGTCCCCACGACGGTGCATCGTCTCGACATGGCCACTTCCGGTTTAATGCTCATTGCCAAGACCAAGCGTGTACACCAGAACCTGCAGGCCCAGTTCAAGAACCGCCTGGTCAGGAAACGTTATGTCGCATTGCTCGAGGGTATTGTCCCAAAGGACAAAGGTACGGTCGACCTCCCGCTTTGCCTGAATCCACTTGACCGCCCACGGCAAATGGTACACACCGAACACGGAAAGCCCGCCATCACCGATTATCAAGTTCTGGAACGTCTGGACGGGAAACGGACCCGTATCGCTTTCTATCCGCGCACGGGAAGAACCCATCAGCTACGTATACATGCAGCACACCCGCTTGGCTTGCACTGCCCCATCATCGGTGATGAACTTTACGGGGAGAAAGCAGACCGGCTTTATCTGCATGCCGAATACTTAGAATTTACCCACCCTATAACGGGAGAAACCGTAAGGATTACCAAAGAAGCCGAATTCTGACTGTCTACTGATTAATAACCAGCAAAGTAATGCAATAAATGATGATACTCCGACCTACCCCACAAGATTATGACGAACTGTTGACCGTCTGGGAAGCCTCTGTCCGCAGCACACACCACTTCCTGGCAGAAAAGGATATACAGTTTTACAAACCACTGATAAGAGAGCAGTACTTTCTTGCCGTAGAGCTTTACATCATCCGCAACGAAAAAAGAAGAAATTGCCGCCTTTATGGGACTGAGCGATGAACTCATCGAGATGTTGTTTGTCCGTCCCGACCAACAAGGCAAGGGATACGGAAAACGGCTCATGGAGTACGCCGTCCACCAAAAACACATCCACAAAGTGGATGTAAACGAGCAGAACGGACAAGCTTGCCGATTTTACCAACATATGGGATTCCAAGTGGCCGGCCGGGACGAAACCGACCCGACGGGAAAGCCTTTCCCTATTCTGCACCTGCAATTACCAACCCCACCACAGATTACTCAGATTGAACACAGATTATAATTTAGCAAACTTATGAAGATACATCACATCGCCATCTGGACCTTCCAACTGGAAGAGATGAAAGAGTTCTACACACGTTACTTCAACGGGAGCAGCAATGAAAAGTACATCAACCCCAAAAAAGGATTCGAATCTTATTTCCTTCACTTCGATGAAGGAACGGATTTGGAACTGATGAGCCGTACGGACATACAGAATACCCCTATTGAGGAAAACAGACTGGGACTGACCCACTTTGCCTTTGCCTTCGACAGCCAGGAAGCTGTCCTCCGACAGACAGAACGGCTACGTACAGCGGGATATACCATCGCAGGAGAGCCCCGTACCTCCGGCGACGGATATTTTGAAAGTGTCGTCCTCGACCCGGACGGCAACCGTATAGAATGTGTATTCAGGGCATAGTCTCTCAATCAGAGGAGACAAAGCTTCTCAACAGTTTTATCTCCTCTGCCCAAAGCGATTCATCGGGCGTCTCCAAAATAATAGGTATACCGTCAAAACGCACATCTTGCATAAAGCGCCGGAAGAAATCCATACCTATCAGCCCCTTGCCGATGCTGTCGTGACGGTCTACTCTGGAGCCGAGTGCTTTCTTGGAGTCATTCAGGTGTATACCGCGCAGATAGCCGAAACCTACCGCTGTGTCAAACTCCTCAAACACCTTGTCATACTCATTCACTATATCATAGCCTGCTGTATACGTGTGGCAGGTATCAAGGCAAACTCCAACGCGAGACTTGTCATCCACCCGGTCAATGATATGTCCCAGCTGCCAGAACTCGTTTCCCACATTGCTACCCTGCCCGGCTGTGTTCTCTATGACAGCCACCACATCGTGCGTCTTGCCCAATATAAGATTAATGGATTCAGCGACCTTGTCCAGACACTCTTCCACGGAAATCTTATTCAGATGGCTGCCCGGATGAAAATTCAGTAACTTCAGCCCTAATTGTTCGCAGCGCTGCATCTCATCCAGAAAAGCGGCACGGCTTTTCTGTAACCCTTCTTCTTCGGGATGCCCTAAATTTATCAGATAACTGTCGTGAGGCAGGATATAGCGGGAATCGAAGCCAAGCTTCCCGCAATTTTCCTTAAACACCACGATACTCTCCTCCGTCAGCGGCCTTGCCACCCACTGACGCTGGTTCTTGGTAAACAAGGCAAAAGCATTTGCCCCTATCTCACTGGCATTGACGGGAGCCGCTTCCACTCCCCCACTGGCCGATACATGTGCACCTATAAATTTCATAATCTTATTGTATTTGCTCTTTCATGAATTCCCACTGGCATTTTTTCATGTCCACACACCCATTCTTTCTGAACGTCACGCCCTCTGCCTCCAGCAAAGCCCGCTGTTCCGCCCAGCACGGTGCCAGCCTGCCCTGGCTGTTCACTACCCGATGGCAGGGCAAACACATGCCGTCGGGCACATCGTGCATAGCATGTCCCACCATGCGCGAACATTGAGGTCTTCCGACAAGATAGGCTATCTGTCCGTACGTCACCACCCGCCCCGGAGGGATTGCGGCCACTACATTATAAACCTCCTGCTGAAAAGTGTCTTTGTCCATAAAAGTCTGGTTTGGGAAGGCAAAGATATGATAAATTCAGCAGGTATGCGAACAGACGTTACAAGAAAGTGGCTGCGCCGAGCGGATTGTATGTATAGGTGACATTACGGGCACGGATGATTTCGCCCGTCGGGGTAAACAATATCTGATATTTCGTCTGGAGATTTGCCATCCCTACCTCTACCGCCACGATGGACTGCCATTTGGGAAACTGTACCCAAGTGACATTCTGCACCATCCCTCCGGAATATTCACTGGCGGCAAAAGCATTGTAAACGGCAGGGGGCACTTCGTCCATTGTCTCCCAGTCCGTCTGTTGCATTACCCATTGCGCCTGCCCGTCAAACCAGACTTTCGTATCAAAACCGTTCATCAGGAAATCTGCCACATAATAAGATTCATCATGCGACCAGGCAACATCATCTGCCGTAGGATACATTTTCTTCAGTGCAGCCTGTACATCAGCAGGTGCCCTGAATCTCACCCTGCTCGGTATGTTTCTCTGCATTGGTCAAGAAATTGATAAGCACTTGCTCCAGACGCTTCTCATCCGTTACAATCAGATAATCATCCGCCACATCCGAAGTGAAATACAGCTTCACATTTTCCGGTTTACGATGTTCTACGGTAACAATGGCAGATTGACAAACGGCATTACAACTGTGAGGTTCCAAACGCATGGTATATTTACCGCTTTCCAAACTGGCAAGATCAAGAAGGTCGTCTACCAGCGTGGTGAGCAAATCGGAATTCTGCTGAATGCGGAGACTGAACTCGCTCTTCTCCTCTTCAGTAAACTCCATTTCGGGCAAAGACAGCATCTGGGAGAATCCGACAATGGCATTGAGCGGTGTCCGGATTTCGTGACTCATGTTCTGTATAAAGAACATCTTCATCTTATCCGACTGTTCGGCACGGTCGCGGGCCACTGTCAGTTCCTGGTTCTTCTCTTGCAAGGCAGCCATCGACTTGCGACGTTTGTACAGATAGAATATAAGAAAACAAGTAAACAGCAATAAAATCAAGGCTACCAGGCTTAGTACAACAATTTGGTGCTGCGACACAACCTGCTGTTCCTTCAGAATGGCTTTCTGCCGCTCGGCTTCCACATTGAGGCGGGCCAGTTCCAGATTACGGTTCTCCAGCACCAACTTACTGTTCTCGGCATTGATTTTCTCCAATTCGGCATGCGACTGGCTCTGTTCCAATGCCAACTGTGTATTGGCCAGACTCAACTTCGTATTTTTGTATTCCAGCACTTTGGCTTCCAGTTTCATACGCTCGTTATCCAATTGGGCTGTCAATTCGGCCAAATCTGAAGACTGCACCAGCCGGCTCAACGAGTCTTTATAATTATTGTATACAGAGGCATACAAATAAGCCTGCTCATAGTCTCCGGACTTCACATATATTTCTCTGCGCAAACGATACACCTCCATTTTATTACCCACAGAGTCAGCTGCCTTCAGAGCCTGCTCATGTCCTTATCCAAAACCAGCCTGTATACACGAAGTCTCCTCGCCGTTTCATTCCATCCAATCCCATATTGTTTCATCTGACGCAGACATTCGTCATAGCAAGTCCTGAATTCATCATCACGGCGCATCCAGTATAAGACTTGACACTTCTCCCGCATGACCCCAATACGGCTTCCGGACGTTTTTGCCTCTCTTATACCTTTCTCCGCCAGTTCCAATGCCTTATCATATCCTTCCTCCTTTTTACCACGATAATATCTGATGAGAGCCTGGTAAAGTGTTGTAGGGTCCTGCTCCGGAAGATGCTCTTGCATATACACCAAAGCTTCCTGATAGTATTCCGCAGCCAATGCTTCATTTCCACGAACACGATAAATGTTTCCCAAGGTACGAATACAAGAAAAGATTCCATAATCATGTTTATCCTCAAAGGCTTGCTTCTTCATATCTTCAGCCTTTTGTAGTGCACGCAACGTACGGCCATTGTTCAATAGCTTATTAATCTCAATTGTACAAGCAAAATAATAATACTGTAAATAGTCATTTTTCCTCGCCTCGAGCCTTAACCTTTCGGCAGACTGCTCCAACATATCATAGTTATTGGCGGCAGCATAATAATGTACGGGAATGGTCAGTGCCAGGCATTGGGCTTTCTTATCTTTCTTCTTGGTAGCTTCAGCATATAGAGTATCAGCTATAAGCAACCCTTGCGGAAGGGTATTCCATCTTGTTGCCCGCTGATAAATAATATATAAGGAATCATCAATCTTATACGGATTGTTCTGTGCCCGAGCAGGTAAAGAAAATCCTGCAAGAAGTAGACACAGCAAAACCATTATATATTTTATTATCGACACAATGCAAAGATACTCTTTAAAATCCAAATAGTATAAAATATAGAAAAAAAGTTCATTTTCTACAAGTTAAAATGATATTCCATGGTAATCCAGCGGCAAATGACTAACTTTACACCAGAAATTCAGAAATATGATAAGAATACATCCCATATCCGGCAACAAAAAGCAATATCTTGACCTGCTGCTGCTTGCCGACGAACAAGAGTCCATGATTGACCGTTATCTGGAACGGGGAGAGATGTTCATCCTATCCGATAATGATACAGTCAAAGCGTCTTGTGTAATCACCTGCGAGGATAAAGGAATCTACGAAATAAAGAGCATAGCTGTCTATCCGGAATACCAGCGCCAGGGATATGGAAGACAACTGATAGCATTCGTTCTTGAACATTATAAAGACCGGTGCCATACTATGCTTGTCGGCACTGGAGACAGTCCGCTAACCATCCCCTTCTATGAAAGCTGCGGATTTGCATACTCACACCGGGTACCCGATTTCTTTATCGATAATTACGACCACCCCATATTTGAAGGAGGCAAGCAACTGAAAGACATGATTTATCTGAAAAGGACGCTTCAACCAAAATAATATTCTATATTTGCATATCACTTAACTCCACACATTATGGAAGCTAAACTTTGCAAAGCTGCGGAATGCCCTTGTCATCTGCAGAAGTACTCGGAACCAATGCCGACGGTAGCCTCAACGAGGAATATTGCACCTATTGCTACCAGCACGGCAATTTTGCACAAGACTGCACTATGGACGAAATGATAGAACATTGTGCACAGTTCACCGACGAATTCAACAAGGATTCCGGAATGAATTTCACTAAAGAGGAAGCCATTGCCGGTATGAAAGAATTCTTCCCGACCTTGAAACGCTGGCAGTCCAAACAATAAACATGCCATCCCGTATCGAGCAGGAAAAACAGACAGTAGAACGGATGGTCCGCCTCTACTGCCGGAAAAAGGAAGGTAACAAGCAATTGTGTCCCCGATGCGAGGAATTGCTGGGATATGCCCGCATTCGTCTTTCACGCTGTCCTTTCGGTGAGAATAAATCCACCTGCAGGCAATGCAGCATTCACTGCTACAAGCCCGAAATGAAAGAACGGATGCGTGAAGTCATGCGGTATGCCGGACCACGGATGCTGTTATACCATCCCGTGGCGGCACTCTGCCATTTGTGGCAGGAGTATGTCCATCAGTATCTCACCAAACGTTTCGGAGTCCCGCGCCAGGAACAGCACAAACAATAAACCGTATCCTGGTCGTATCCCTCCAACGAGGAGGTGCCGTCCTTAGGTACAATCTCACCTTTGTCAGAGATGTAGACCGGCAAGCGCTCACCTTGTCCGTTCATCACAAAAAATGCCCCCACCTTGCATTGGGGGCATACCATCTTACGCATAATCAATTGAAATAATACAAAAATATAGCCACCCCTTCCAATGCCTTCTTCTTTTCACCTTGTATTTCGATGGCAAACTTTATTTCCGCCTTTGCTACGCCGCGCAGATTCGACAGAGATTGCAAATGGGCAACCAGTCGGATGCTCTGTCCGGACAATACCGCCTGACCGAACTTCATCTTGTCCATACCATAATTAATCATCATCTTCAGGTTGTTCACTTCAATAATCTGGTTCCACAGATATGGCAACATGGACAAGGTGAGATACCCATGTGCAATAGTGCTCTTAAAAGGACTTTCCACTTTGGCGCGTTCCGTATCGACGTGTATCCACTGATGGTCCAATGTCGCATCAGCAAACAGATTGATACGCTCCCCGAGGGAGCTCTACATATTCGAAACACCGATTTGCTGGCCTACCAGCTTTTCAAAATCCTCGTACGAGTTGATAATCACTTTTTCCATTACTCTCTATTTTATTGATAAATTATAAATTCACGCGCTTTATCCACATATCCGCCATTCGTTTATGCCCTGCAGGAGTGGGATGGATACCGTCCCAAATCCAATAGGTGTCCTGAGAAGCCGGAGCAGTGCCAAGAATTTCATCGAACATCGCATTATAAGGAAGAAATACCGTCTGATAGTCCTTCGCTATCCTCTCTACGATGGCGGCACAGCGACGCACCAGACTATCACGTTCTGCAAAGTCCTCACTCTTACGCATATTGCCGACATTGACAACAAAAGGAGTGCCCAGCACTATCTTCAATTCCGGATTGGCCTGCAAAGAACGGTCAAGCAAGGAACGGTAACACTTCTCCCATCCTTCAAAATCAAAAGGCTCTTTTTTGTCACCCTGCAGATAGTAATGTACATCGTTTGTCCCCACCAAGACGGAAAGCACATCCGGTTTCATTCCAATGACATCCTCTTCCCAGCGTTTCTCCAAATCCCGGAGAGTGTTTCCACTGATGCCACGGTTAAAAAAAGCATATTCCTTTTCCGGAAAATCTCCTTGATAACGACTTGCACACAAATACATATAGCCGCTACCGTAAATATGGTTCATATCCCAAAGGCTTCGTTCCGCAGTCGGTTTGGGCATCCCGCAGGCATTTCCCCAGTTACCGTCCGTGATAGAATCTCCGATAAACAAGACACGCGGGCCGCTTGCATGGAGTAAGAGTGATATGCAGAAAAAAACTATTACAAAGAGTCCAATACGCTTCATGGCATTTTCTTGTTAGAATGTAAAAATTGCAACAAATATACGTCTTATTCCGGCAAGTACAAAAACTCGGGTACCTTTTTCCCATTTCCCAAAAACACATATAACCCTTATTTTTATTTCCGTTCATCACAGATTAATTTGGAAATAATGTATCTTTGTCAATATCTTAATTGTTGTGACAGAACAAAAACATCACTATCAAAGATTCCGGTATGAATTCTAAATTTGATTATGACTTACTGTCAGCAATGATGACCAATGCCAATATGGGATGGTGGGAAGCTGATTTAAAGACCGAAAGCTACATTTGCTCCGAATATATCTCCCGGTTGCTGGGACTGGATGAGGATGGAACCATCAGCTTTAAAGATTTCAACAAACGTATCCTGAAAGAGGAACAACGGCATACTACCACACATTCCTTCGACAATATCCGGCAGACACAAGAGACTGTATATCTGCTCAATACAACAAAAGGACCAACGTGGATAAGAAGCAAGGTATGCCTACAGAGAACCGACGAAAACGATAATGTCAAAATCTACGGCATTGCCGAAACACAAGACGGTCCCGACATGTCATCGGCATCCCAAGCCTTACAAGAGCGTAACCGTCTCCTCCATAATATTTATAAATATCTTCCGGTAGGAATTGAGCTCTATAACCGAGAGGGAATATTGATAGATATGAATGACAAAGAGCAGGAAATGTTCCATCTCAAACAGAAAGAAGATCTACTTGGAATTAATATTTTCGAGAATCCGATTTTCCCGGAAGAGATGAAAAGCAAGTTAAGAAAACATGAAAATGCAGACTTCACTTTCCGGTATGACTTCTCTAAAATAGGCAATTACTACAAGACACAGAAGAAGACGGGCACCATAGACCTTGTAACCAAAGTCACAAGCCTTTACGACGATAATCACAACCTGACCAACTATCTGCTAATCAACGCAGACAAAACGGAAACGACCGTCGCTTACAACAAAATACAAGAGTTCGAGAGCCACTTTGAGCTTATAGGTGACTATGCCAAAGTGGGATATGCCAATTATGACCTTCTTAATGAGCAAGGCTATGCCCAACGCAGCTGGTACAAGAACTTGGGTGAGAAAACAGAAACACCATTGTCCGAAATCATCGGAACCTACAATCATCTCCACCCAGACGACCGTACTATCATGCTTGACTTCCTACAGAACGTAAAGAGAGGACTGGCACACAAGCTCAGCCGGGAAGTACGTGTTCTTAAAGAAGACGGTTCTTTCATGTGGACCCACGTCAACATCATTGTAGAACGCTACATGCCTGAACAGAACATCATAGAGATTATCTGCATCAATTACGACATCACCCAATTAAAGCAGACGGAGGCAATGCTGATACAAGCCAAGGAAAAGGCCGAAGAGGCAGACCGGCTGAAATCCGCTTTCCTTGCCAATATGAGCCATGAAATCCGCACGCCGCTAAATGCGATTATCGGTTTCTCCAGCCTGCTGCACTACGTGGAAAACGAGCAGGAAAGGGAACAGTACATCTCTTTGATAAACCACAACAACCAACTGTTGCTCAAACTAATCAACGACGTTCTGGACCTTTCCAAGATAGAGGCCGGACACATAGAGCTCCATTCCGAATGGTTCAATCCGGCAGAACTCATCGAGGAAAGTATTACCGAGTACGAACGGAACGTTCCGGCAGGAGTGAAACTCTTTGCCAGGTATCCGGCAGCCCCCGGCCAGATAGAGCACGACCCGATGCGCATCAAACAGATACTGAACAACTTCATATCGAATGCACTGAAAAACACCGTGCAGGGACATATCGAAGTGTACTACGAAACGGACACAGACGGCATAAGAATCAGTGTTTCCGATACTGGATGCGGTATTCCCCCCGACAAACTGGAAATGATATTCGAACGGTTCGAAAAGGTGGACTCTTTTGCCCAAGGTGCCGGATTAGGACTCTCCATCTGCAAATCCATCGTTGAGAAAATGAATGGAGTGATTACCGTAGATTCGACAATGGGAGTGGGAAGCACATTCACCGTGGAACTGCCCTGCCGGACAAAACCATCCTGACAACAAACGAAAAACAATGATTTATGACCGCACAGAAAGAATTTACCCTAACCCCTCGCCGGCGTGGCTTTCACCTGGTGACAGAGGAGATTATACGCAACCTTCCACCGCTTCCGTCTGCCGGAATCCTGCATCTGTTCATCAAGCATACAAGCGCAGGCCTCACCATCAACGAGAATGCAGACCCTGACGTACAGACAGATATGGAAGCCATCTTCAACCGCCTCGTAAAAGAACGGGAACCTTATTACCAACATACATGCGAAGGCGATGACGATATGCCCGCCCATGCCAAGGCAACCCTCAGCGGAACCAGCCTCACCATCCCCATCACCAATGGGCGTCTGAACATAGGTATCTGGCAAGGCATCTATCTCTGCGAGTTCCGCAACCGGGGCGGAGGAAGAAGAATTGTAGCAACCGTCATCGGATAATCCCCTATCATCATGCAGAAAGCCATCATCATCGGTGCCACTTCAGGCATCGGACAAGAAGTAGCCAGGATACTTGTACAACAAGGCTGGCATATAGGCATTGCCGGCAGAAGAGAGGAAGCATTGCATGCCCTGCAAGCCACCGCACCCGACCGGATAGTCACGGAACAGCTGGACGTTACGGAAGAGACAGCGACTCTACACCTCCATAACCTGATAAAAAAGCTGGGAGGCATGGACCTGTTTTTCCTCAGTTCCGGCGTGGGACATCAAAACCGGGACTTACAACCGGACATCGAACTGAACACGGCACGTACCAATGTAGAGGGATTTACCCGCATGGTGACTGCCGCCTTCAACTATTTCAAGGAAAAAGGCTCTGGACATATTGCTGTCATCAGTTCCATTGCAGGCACTAAAGGACTGGGCGTTGCACCGGCCTACTCTGCCACCAAACGCTTCCAGAATACCTACATCGAAGCGCTGGCACAACTTGCCCGGATGCAGCATCTTGATATACACTTCACCGACATCCGTCCGGGATTTGTTGCCACCGATTTATTGAAAAGCGGGAAATACCCGATGCTGATGAAAGCAGACCGTGTAGCACAGCACATAATCAAGGCTTTAAGAGAAAAGAGACGGGTAGTTGTCATTGACGGACGCTACCGGGTACTGGTATTTTTTTGGCGTATGATTCCACGATGGCTATGGGAAAGGTTGCCTATAACGAATTGATTTCGTATCTTCACGTCTCCAAACAGAAATAGACATACAGACATGAAGAAAAATTCAAAATATATCGTGCTTACCGCTGCCATTGCACTGTGCGCAGGTTCCAGCCTCCCCTTCCTCGCAGGCAGCAGTACGCTGAATCCCGAACGCGATTCCGTGAAATCCGAAGTTCCCTACTGCGTGACCTCCCCCAGCGTACCGGACAAGATCACTTTTGCCGGACAAGCTATTGACCTGCTTCGCTACGACCACCACGAACGTATGGACCGCGAACTGATGTCCTTCACCTACATGCACTCCACCACCATGCTCATGGTGAAGCGTGCCAACCGCTACTTCCCCGTCATAGAGCCTATACTAAAAGCCAACGGCCTTCCCGATGACTTCAAGTACCTCGCTGTGATAGAAAGCAACCTGAACCCGCTTGCCAAATCGCCTGCGGGTGCCGCCGGCCTATGGCAGTTCATGCCTGCCACCGGACGCGAATTCGGACTGGAGGTGAACAGCAACATCGACGAACGATACCATATCGAGAAAGAGACCAAAGCAGCCTGCAAGTACCTGAAAGATGCTTATCAGAAATACGGGAACTGGCTGTGCGTAGCCGCCGCCTACAATGCCGGGCAAGGACGCATCTCCACACAACTGCAGAAGCAAATGGTGGACCAGGCTGTCGACTTATGGCTGGTAGAAGAGACTTCGCGCTACATGTTCCGCCTGCTGGCAGCCAAAGCAGTCATCAGCAATCCACAGCAGTACGGCTTTCTGTTGAAACGGGAACATCTTTATCCGCCCATCCCCTACACGGAAGTGACCGTCACAACGGGCATCGGCAACCTGGCACAGTTTGCCAAAGATAAAGGCATCACCTATGCCCAACTGAAAGATGCCAATCCGTGGCTGCGGGATACCTCGCTGATGAATAAAAGCGGACGTACATACATACTAAAAATACCGACACAAGCCGGAATGCATTACAACCCCAAGAAAACAGTGCCCCACAATAAGAATTGGGTCATCAATTAATAAAAAAGAAAGAGAGGATACGATGATGATGTTAAACTTTGATTTTGTGCTCAGGTTGCTGGTAGCCGGAATATTGGGTGCCATTATCGGACTGGACCGGGAATACCGTGCCAAAGAAGCAGGCTACCGCACCCATTTCCTGGTATCATTGGGAAGCGCGCTCATCATGATTGTATCCCAATATGGTTTTCAGGAAATCATCAAGGAAAGCAGTGTGACGCTGGACCCCAGCCGTGTTGCCGCACAAGTAGTCAGCGGTATCGGATTCATCGGTGCGGGTACCATCATTTTCCAGAAACAGATAGTCAGGGGACTGACAACAGCCGCAGGAATATGGGCTACTGCAGGCATCGGATTGGCAGTAGGTGCAGGAATGTACACCATCAGCATTGCCGCCACCCTGCTGACTCTGGCAGGGCTCGAACTGTTGAGCCTTATTTTCAAAAGCATTGGCATGAAAAGTTCCGTGATAACCTTTTCCACTTCCAGCAAAGAGATACTGCCGCAAGTGTCCCGGCGATTCAACTCCAAAGACTATCTGGTGGTGTCCTACAACCTGGACCGGCAAGTGCAGGGAGAGTACACCAACTATCAAGTGACCATGGTCATCAAATCCAAGAAAAGCTATGATGAGGGATATTTGCTGCAACTGATGCAGGAATTTCCCGAAGTGACAGTGGAGAAAATCGAATAAAGGGAATCACTGCTGTTTTTCCGTCAGATATTTCCAATAGCGCACGGGCATGTCCTGCTTGTGCTTCCGGGGATTGAGGCGTTCCTTGATGCAGATTGCCTTGAAATAGGTTTTCCAGAGAGACTGGAAAAGCTGTTCGTCTCCGTCCATCAGACTTTCGTCGAGCATGCCGGTGACAAGATGTCCTTCGCGACTGTCCTCACCAAAAGTCACCTGGCGCACCTCTTTCAAGTCGTAATAGTACCCATAGGCTCGCCTGATGTCATAAATCAGCCAACGCTGGTCGGCAAAACGGTCCTTGAAATGCCCCGTCACCAAAGGAAGGGCATTCTTTTCGGGCTCGACGGCCGCAAAGAAAGTACCGTCCGCAGCTTTCTGGAAACGGACAAACTGAAGCAGGCGTATACGCTCCCAATCCACCCGCTTCCACATACGGGAGAACTCCAGCACATCAGGGTCGGCAAAGTTCGTTTCAATGGAGCGAGGAGCATCTATCGCCTTGCGAATATAGCGGAACAGTAGCATGGGAGTTTCCGGTTCCTCTGCCAGCCAGCATTGGGCGAGGCAGGCAAGTGCCGCAGACGACAGCTTCTTCTGCAATCCGCGCCAGACGCGACCGGACTTCTCCTCATCGGTCACCACGGTAAACAGCCCGTCGTAGAACAAAGGAAGCGGCTCTCCTTCCAAAGCAGCGCATCGGGAAAGGTACGGCGGGAATAGGCTTCGAACACGGAAGTCAGCAATCCTTCAAACGTATGGTCATACAGGAAAATATTCATTCCTCAAAATTAAGTACCAACTGTCTCTCATCCACCTTCTTACGGTTAGGCTTGGGCAGCAGCAGACTGCGTACCCCCTGCGGGGTCAGTTCGTTGACCGTGTGCATAGGCAACTCACAGCAGGTAATGAAATACTGCGCCTTCTTCATCACCACCCCTATCTTCTTCAACTGGTAGAAACCTATCTTGGAGAAACGTCGGGAAGCCACTATCAGCCGTGCCGACTTCACGCCGATGCCCGGCACGCGGAGCAACATCTCATAATCCGCCTTGTTCACATCAATCGGAAACTGCTCGGGATGGCGCAAAGCCCAGGACAGCTTGGGGTCAACCTCCAAATCAAGGTCAGGATAGGCATCATCCACTATTTCCTCCACCTTGAACTGATAGAAGCGCATCAGCCAGTCAGCTTGGTAAAGGCGGTTTTCACGCACCAAAGGGGGCTGTTTCAATGCCGGCAGGCGCTTATCGTAGGTATTGACGGAAATATAGCCCGAATAGTAGACACGCCGCATCGTAGGTCCCTTGTAGAGAGCTGACGAAAGATACAGAATATCCTTGTCCGTCTCGGCGGTAGCGCCTACTATCATCTGTGTGCTTTGTCCGGCAGGAGCGAAACGGGGAGCGTGGCGGTGTTTCTTGCGTTCTTCCGAACTTTCCAGCACCCCTTGCTGGATGTAGCGCATCGGCGCATATACACTCTTATGGTCTTTCTCCGGCGCAAGCAGTTTCAGATTCTCCTCTTTCGGTATTTCTACATTGACGCTGAGACGGTCGGCATAAAGCCCCGCCTCGTTCACCAGTTCGCGGCTGGCGCCGGGAATGCTTTTCAGATGGATATATCCGTTGAAACGATGGATAGTACGGAGGTCCTTGGCGACACGTACCAGACGCTCCATCGTGTAATCGGGATTGCGCACCACCCCACTGCTCAGGAAAAGCCCTTCGATGTAGTTGCGGCGATAAAACTCCATGGTGAGGTCCACAAGCTCGGTCACCGACAGCGTGGCACGCGGTAGGTCGTTGCTGCGGCGGTTGATGCAGTAGGCGCAGTCGTAGATGCAATAATTGGTAAGCATCACTTTGAGCAGGGAGATACAACGGCCGTCCTCGGCAAAACTATGGCAGATACCCCAGCCACCCACAGTGTTCCCCAGCATACCCGCCTTGCCGGAGCGCACCGTACCACTGGAGGAGCAAGAGACGTCATACTTTGCCGACTCTGCCAGTATCTTCAGTTTATTGAGAACGTTTTCATCCATAATACCTGCGTCAAAAGTAGCAATAATACTTTTCAAAAACAAAAAAGACCGCCAGTAGTGGCAGTCTTTCGCAGCATCAAATATGCTTTTTTTCTTACTTCTTAGAAGCTTCCAAAGATGCTTTGCGGAATTCCTTCATAGCTTTTTCGATTTCCAAAGAAGCCTTACGAGCGCGAGTTCCTGCTGCCTTGTTACCGTTTTCCAACTGAGCGTTTGCATCTTTTGAGAAGTCTGCATACAATGCAGCTACTTTTTCAACTAATTCTTTCATAATCCTTTTTAAATTACTTCGTTAATAATGTCTGGCAAAAATACATTCTTTCTTGAAATAAATGCAGAAAAACGATATTTTTTTTGAAATATTCGGTAAAATCGCCGCAAAAAGGGGCTCTTACGCATTTTTTATCTACTTTTGCAAGCATGAAAACGCTTACTGACACCGAATATATACACGCTCTCATAGCCGAAGGAGAGCACCAACAGCAGGATTTCAAGTTCGAAATATCCGACGCCCGCAAGATAGCCAAAACCCTTTCAGCCTTTGCCAATACAGACGGTGGAAAACTGCTCATCGGAGTGAAAGATAACGGGAAAATTGCCGGTGTCCGTTCGGACGAAGAACAATATATGATAGAAGCGGCTGCCGGACTTTATTGCAGCCCCGAAGTGAACTATACCATGCAGACCTATCAGGTGGAAGGCCGCAGTGTGCTGGTGGTACAAATCGAGGAAAGTGACCGGAAGCCGGTATATGCCAAGGACGAAACAGGAAAATACTTGGCCTATCTCCGCATCAAGGATGAAAACATCCTGGCTACTCCCGTCCATCTGCGCGTCTGGCAGCAAAGCGGAAGTCCGAAAGGAGAACTGATAGAATATACCGAACGAGAACAACTGTTGCTCAATCTGCTGGAAGAAAACGACCGCCTTTCACTGAACCGTTACTGCCGCCTGGCGCATCTTTCCCGACGCGCCGCCGAACATCTGCTGGCAAAGTTTGTTCGTTATGACATAGTGGAACCGGTGTTTGAAGGACACAAATTTCACTTCAGGCTGAAATAGGCAAGGAGATTCCGTCAAGTTTGTCCAGATTTGTCCATGGTACAAATTGCAGCACACGAGTTCATATCACGTTGATTATCATCAACTTGCAAGGAGTCTATCTCAGTTAACGACAGAGGCAGCCTTGAATAACGACAGAGATAGCCTAAAGTAACGACAGAGACCACCTTAGATAACGACAGAGGGTAGCACTTTTTTGTGTGAGTTTTTTTTACTACAAATAGATAACTGTACATATACATTATGGGAATAATAAATCTGATAAACGACCTGCTCTGGACCTACATCCTCGTTGCCCTGCTGTTGGGATGCGCCGTATGGTTTACGCTGAGAACCCGCTTTGTACAGTTCCGGATGATAAAGGAAATGGTACGTCTGCTGGGCGACTCGGGCGGGAAAGGCGATGCCAAGGAAAAGCATATCTCATCGTTCCAGGCATTTGCCATCTCCATTGCCAGCCGTGTAGGTACGGGCAATCTTGCAGGGGTTGCCACCGCCATTGCAGTAGGCGGTCCGGGCGCTGTATTCTGGATGTGGGTGATTGCCCTCCTGGGTGCTTCCAGCTCGTTTGTAGAATCTACACTGGCCCAATTGTATAAGATAAAGGGCAAAGACTCCTTTATCGGCGGCCCGGCCTACTATATGCGTAAGGGACTGAAACAGCCGTGGATGGGGGCACTGTTTGCCGTACTTATCACCATTACCTTCGGATTTGCATTCAACTCGGTACAGAGCAATACACTGTGTGCCGCTTTCGAAGGCGCTTTCGGGTTCGACCATGCCGTTGTGGGAGGCATCATCACCGCACTCACGCTGACAATCATCTTTGGAGGCGTACAGCGCATAGCCAAAGTCAGCAGCATCATCGTCCCCATCATGGCGTTGGGATACATTGCACTGGCACTTATCATCGTTCTGTTGAACATCAAAGAGCTGCCGGGAGTCCTGGCACTCATTGTCGGCCACGCCTTCGGATGGGAGCAGGCTTTGGGAGGGGGTGTCGGCATGGCGCTGATGCAGGGCATCAAACGCGGGCTGTTCAGCAACGAGGCCGGTATGGGGTCCGCCCCCAATGTGGCGGCAACCGCACACGTCAGCCACCCCGTGAAGCAAGGCTTGATTCAGACGCTGGGAGTATTTACCGATACGCTGATTATATGTACCTGCACCGCTTTCATCATTCTGTTCAGCGGTGCTCCACTGGATGGTTCCACAAACGGCGTACAGCTTACCCAGCATGCACTGACCAACGAGATAGGACCTTCGGGAGCCATCTTCGTTGCGGTAGCCTTGTTCTTCTTCGCATTCAGCAGCATTCTGGGAAATTATTATTACGGAGAAGCCAATGTGCGCTACCTTACCCACCGTAAATGGGTGCTCAACATCTACCGTATACTGGTGGGCGGCATGGTCATGTTCGGTGCTGTTGCCACCCTTCGACCTGGCATGGAGCCTTGCCGACGTCACTATGGGACTCATGGCGCTCTGCAATCTTATCGCCATCAGCCTGCTCGGAAAATACGCTTTCAGGCTGCTTGAAGACTACCGCGCACAGAAAAGCGCCGGTATCAAAGACCCCGTTTTCACCAAGAACCGCCTGAAAGAGGTAGAAAAAGACATAGAGTGCTGGTGATAACCAACTTATTTCGTACTTTTGCAGCCGGAACCGCCGGATGACCTGCGGTCTTGTAATTTGTAATCAGTAATTCGTAATTTGATATGAGTTTATTTGCCAAACTATTCAACAAGAATACCGGAGAAGTATCTTCGAAGAATGTGGAAGACTTCGTGTCACTGACACGCGTCTACTTCCAGTCTGTAATAGCCGCCAACCTGGGCATCACCAATATCCGCTTTGTGCCGGATGTAGCCAACTTCAAGCGTCTGTTCAAAATCCCCACGCAGGGAGGCCGCCTGGGACAAGCGGAAAAGGCCGCTTCGCGCAAGATGCTGATGCAGGACTACGGCATCAGTGAAAACTTCTTCAAGGAAATTGATACTTCCGTCAAGAAGCACTGCCGTACGCAGAACGACGTACAAGGTTATCTCTTTATGTATCAAGGCTTCTCCAATGACTTGATGATGCTGATGGGAAACCTGATGCAGTGGAAATTCCGCATGCCTTCCATCTTCAAGGGAGCACTGCGCAGCATGACCGAAAAAACCGTACACGACGTCTGTACAAAAACCGTATGGAAAAAGGACGATGTACACAAGACGGCAGCGGCAGTACGCCAGTACAAAGAGCGTCTGGGATATTCGGAACAATGGATGACCGAGTACGTTTACAACGTAGTGATGCTGGCCAAAAAGGAACCGAAACAGAAAGCCAACGAAGAGAAATAAAAGAAAAAGAATTCTAAAGAACTTTAGAAACAAGAAGGCGGGAAAGAAATTTCCCGCTTTTTTTTGTTATTTTTAGCAAATGAAATCATTTTCCCCTCACGGAACACAAGGACGCACCCCGCGTCAACCATCATAAATATTAACTTCAAAAAAACAACCGCTTATGAAACAAAAGAAAATGCTTGCACTCACTCTATCACAACTGGAACAACTTTATCGGCACGAACTCCCTGAATTGGTCAGCATCGCCGTTCAAAGCGACGATGCGGAAGCCTTCAAGGCCAACCTGACGGAGTACATTGCCGGACATCCGGAAGTGGACAACGAGGCCGGTAAGCAAATTCGACTCTTGATTGAATTTGACGGGCAGGAAGTACACGAGCTCTCCATCGGAGAACAGCTGCCCATATCAACTTTATCAATGCTGCATTCCTTCCTCACAGGACAATGGGAAGAGGAAACGGAAACGGACCTGTTCATCGACTTGTTCCAGCAGTTCAAACGCCTCCACCAGCCAGCCCCCACCCTGCCCTCCGCACAGAAAATCAAAACCCTGACCGAACGCTGGCCCAGCGGACTGGATGAAGACGTGCAGCATATCCGTGCAAAGAACAAGGAACGCATCCTGCATGCACTAGTGCAGAAGATTGAGCACCGCAAGAACCCGGCTTCCCGCTTCCATTTCGAAGAGGGACTCAGCTACGAGGAGAAGTTCAACCTCGTCAGCGAATGGTGGAATGACTTCCGTTTCCATCTTGCCATGGCCGTCAAAAGCCCTACGGAGCTAAACCGTCTTCTCGGCAACTCCCTTTCTGCCGAAACCATGTACCTGCTCTCAAAAGCCCGCAAGAAGGGAATGCCTTTCTTCGCCACCCCCTATTATCTGTCACTGCTGAACTGCACCGGCAGCGGATACGACGACGAGGCCCTGCGCAGCTATATACTCTATTCACCCCAACTGGTGGAAACCTACGGACAGATACGTGCCTGGGAACGGGAGGATATCGTAGAACCAGGTAAACCCAACGCCGCCGGCTGGCTGCTGCCCGACGGGCATAACATCCACCGCCGTTATCCGGAAGTGGCCATCCATCCCCGACACCATGGGACGCGCCTGCGGAGGACTCTGCGCATCTTGTCAGCGTATGTACGACTTTCAAAGCAAACGGCTCAATTTTGAGTTTGACACCCTGCGTCCCAAGGAGACATGGGAAAAGAAGCTGCGCCGGCTGATGGCCTATTTTGAGGAAGACACGCAACTGCGGGACATTCTCATCACCGGCGGTGACGCACTGATGAGCCAAAACAAGACGCTGGGCAACATATTAGACGCCGTCTACCGCATGGCAGTCCGCAAGCGGAAAGCCAATCAGGAACGGCCCGAGGGAGAAAAAAGTATGCAGAGCTGCAACGTGTACGCCTCGGCTCACGCCTCCCCGCCTACCTGCCCATGCGCATCAATGACGGGCTGGTGGAGATTCTAAGGGAATTCAAGGAAAAGGCGTCTACCATCGGCATCCACCAGTTCATTATCCAGACACATTTCCAAACCCCGCTCGAAGTCACTCCGGAAGCTGCCGAAGGAATACGCAAACTGCTGGCGGCAGGCTGGCTCATTGACAACCAACTGGTATACAACGTAGCTGCATCCCGCCGGGGGCATACTACCCGCCTGCGCCAAGTGCTCAATCAGTTGGGAGTGGTTTGCTACTACACCTTCTCCGTGAAAGGTTTTGAAGAAAACAATGCCGTGTTTACCCCCAACAGCCGTTCCGTACAAGAGCAATGGGAAGAAAAGCGCTTCGGAAAGCTGACCAAGGAAGATGCCCATAATCTGTCCGTACTGCTTGGAACCGTCCATGACCCGGCAGCCTGCATCCGGCGTTTCCTGAAAACGCACCACCTGCCTTTCCTCGCCACCGACCGCAATGTGCTCAACCTGCCCGCCATCGGCAAGAGCATGACCTTCAACATGGTAGGCATCACTCCCGAAGGCAAGCGCATCCTGCGTTTCGACCATGACAGCACCCGGCGCCACAGCCCTATAATAGACCGGCTGGGACAAATATATATCGTAGAGAACAAGTCCATAGCCTCCTACCTCCGCCAACTGCAGGCCATGGGAGAAGACGCCGAAGAATATGCCACCATCTGGAACTATACGGAAGGCAAGACAGAATCCCGGTTCAGCCTCTACGAATATCCTGATTTCCCCTTCCAAATCACCGACAGAATGAGCAATCAGGACATTGCAGGATAGCATATCCAAGATATATTCCGTACTTTTGCAGGCAGAACAATGAAATTGGAAAGTATGGAAATAGAACAACACCCTTTAGAACCCTTCCTTCCCGGCAACGCCCGTCTGCTGATGCTGGGAAGCTTTCCTCCGCAGAAAAAGCGGTGGTCCATGGAGTTTTACTACCCCAACTGGAACAATGACATGTGGAGGATTACCGGGTTCCTTTTCTTCAATGACAAGGATTATTTTGTAGACAAGACGAAGAAGGCTTTCTGCAAAGAACGCCTCATCAGTTTCCTGCAGGAAAAGGGTATTGCCTTGTTCGACACAGCCTCTGCCATACGGCGCCTGCAGGACAATGCCTCGGATAAGTTTCTGGAAGTGGTGCAACCCACGGACGTCCCTGCCCTGCTACACCGGATACCGCAATGCAAGGCTATCGTTACCACCGGCGAGAAGGCTACGGACACGCTGTGCACGCAGTTTTCCATCGACAAGCCCAAAGTAGGCGACTTCACGGAGTTTCTTTTCGAAAACCATCCGATGCGCCTCTACCGGATGCCTTCTTCCTCAAGAGCCTACCCGCTGGCACTGGAAAAAAAAGCAGCAGCGTATCGCATTATGTATCAGGACTTACAGATGTTGTAAGCAACTTTCTTTATAAAATAAGTACGTCTGTTACTTGCATATTTGAAAGTTTGCATTACCTTTGCAGCCGCAAACACGGGAGTAGCTCAGTTGGTAGAGCACCGGTCTCCAAAACCGGGTGTCGGGAGTTCGAGCCTCTCCTCCCGTGCATGAACGAATAATGGCTGTAAGCATTGCTTACAGCCATTATTCGTTTTAAATACCTACCGGATATCTATCAGCTTATGTGTCTGCAAACTAAGTCTCCACTTAGGATGCTTCATCACGCAATCCACCGTTTCGGCCGTATTGCTGCAAGAGCAAGGCTGAAGAAAGAAATGCCCGGCGGGCAACTGCTCATAAACAGTAATATCCTGCCCTTCATACACCACCTTCACTTCATTCATACGCGTAATTTCCAGCTTTACCCCCTGCTTGGGAGAGCAGGTCACCCAATCTATATTATCCGGCAGCGGACGGGTACCGTTTGTTTCAATGCAGACATACTTTCCCGCCTGGTGCAGACAATCCACAAATTCACGGTCAATCCAAAGGGAGGGTTCTCCACCGGTCAGTATCACGGTAGCGGCAGGGTATCTACTAACTTCTGTTACGATATCTTCATCGGACATCAGTATGCCGTCCTCATGCTGCGTATCACAGAAGGGGCACTTCAGGTTACAACCGGAAAAACGGATAAAGACAGCCGGGGTACCCGTATGGTATCCTTCTCCCTGCAAACTGTAGAATATCTCATTAATCTTCCTCATAGACGGCAATGTTTGATTCCGACTCCTGCACCTCTACCTTGAAGCAAGTGGGTATCTGGTCGCATATCCAACGGGCTATGTTCTCGGCTGTGGGATTGAAGGACAGCACTTCATTAAGATTATGATGATCCAGCTGTTCCTTTACCACCTGCTTGATGTGACTGAAGTCTACCACCATTCCGTCCGCATTCAGCTCTTTGGAACGGCAATAGACAGTGATAATCCAGTTGTGACCGTGCAGATTCTCACACTTACTGCGATAAGAAAGTTTCAGGCTATGGGCAGCCGACACTTCCATACGTTTGATGACTGTGTACATATTGTTAATACGCTAATTAATATAATAAGTTGCCGCATCTAATGTCACCTCGATGCGACGGCAAAATTACAAAAAACTTAAGATTTATCCATTTACTTCCCTAACTTATTCGTACACACAAAGAGAATTGGCAACCTTACGCTCTGCGCTGCCACTCGGGGTATTGGCTATTCCCTTATCCGGCAACTCCCCACTCCACAGCGTAGAAGAACCGCCACCGTCCAGATTCAACGCATCCTCCCCGCCCAATATACGAATCATATGGGCAAGCTCGGGTATATTGATACCTTCCGCTTTTCCCTTCCGACGTCCGTCAACAACAATAAGCAGGATTTTTCCTTCTCTTGTCAGCGCCACAGCACTGCGAGGATGCTTGGTATCTACAAAATTCCGATTAGTCCCGGACAAGTCGCACACTTGCCCGTCCTTCAGCATCAAAGGACCGGAAGCCAGCACAGTGCCTTTTTTCAAAGTACATGCCTTTTCATCCTGCTTGCTCCAGGGAATCAGTTCCAGCCTGCCTTTCTTTATGAGTACAGCTCCATTGGACACTGTTGCCAGAACCCCGGTAGAGGTAGTATCTATCACCACCCCGTCCTTACGCAGATAGCAGACGGAATTTCCGGCTTTCATATCAAAATAGGAGCCATTGATGGCCGCCACCGCACCTGCATGCCGGGCGGCTATACTGGTCTCCTCCTTGGGATTGTGGACGAGCACATCGAAACAGTAGCGCTTCGGGGATATTTCAAAAATAGACACTTCCTGAGGAACTCCATACAAAGAACTGAATACTGCCTTTTTATAAAGCATCCCTTTCTGCAGGGGCTCAGTCTGCCAATCGGCAGAAACGATGGCAAGAGAGTCGGCAGCAGTCTGCGCCATTGCTGCAAACATGCCGCAACAGAGAAACACTGCCAAGAATATTTTCTTTTTCATATAGATGGGATTGGTTTAAATTAATTCATAGCTGCAGATTTGAATCGGCATGTCGAGATTATGCAACACCTTTTCAAGCTGTATACCTTCACGGTTGTCGTACTCGTATCCGAAAGTAGCACGGATACCTTGCAGAATGAACTGCGTGGCACGGTCCAGGGCAATGGGCAAACTGTCGCCTTGCAACAGTGCCCCGGTGATGACACTGGTAAACGTATCCCCCGTTCCGGGATAATGGGCCGGCAGGTAAGGACACGTAACCTTCCAGTAGCGGTTACCGTTCCGGTTATAGGCATACACGGACGTCTTATGCTTATCATCCCGTACGGGCACACTGGTAATAATCACCACTTCGGGACCACAATCGGAAAGCTGGCGAAGGTATGACTTCAATTCCTCATCCGTATTCATCTCCTTATAAGGAATACCCAGCAGATAGAACAGCTCCGTCAGATTGGGGGTAACGACATCGGCCTTGGTGATGAGATGTTTCATTTCATCAATCATGGACTCGTGGAAGTTCGCATAAAGCCGTCCGTTATCGCCCAACACCGGGTCTACCACAACCAGACCGTCCGGTCGGCGGAAGTCATCAATAAAGTCAGAAACAATATGTATCTGCCTCGGAGAACCCAGATAGCCGGTATAAAAGGCATCAAACTGTACTTCCAGCTTCTTCCACTCGGAAATAATCTTCGGCATTTCATCCGTCAGGTCCAGAAAAGAGAATTCCGGATACTGGGTATGGCTCGACAATACGGCTGTAGGCAACGGACACACCTGGAAACCCATAGACGAAAGAATGGGAATGACCACCGTCAGAGACACCCGTCCGACTCCCGACAAGTCGTGGACGGCAACAACCTTCTTTACTTTATTCGCATACATATTATCTATATTATTATTTTTCCTACATTTGCCGCATGAAAACCGTCTGCATCATTTTGGGAACAGTTTCTTTGACACTCGGCATCATCGGCATCTTCCTGCCGTTGCTGCCCACTACGCCTTTCCTGCTGCTCACGGCAGCACTCTACTTCAGAGGCTCACCCAGACTGTACCAATGGTTGCTGAACCACAAATGCCTCGGTCCCTACATCCGCAGCTTCCGCGAGAACAAAGCCATCCCTCTACGTGCCAAAATCATCTCCCTACTGCTGATGTGGGGAACAATGGTTTACTGCATCTTCTTCTTGATTCCACTAACAGAAATAAAGATAGTATTGTTCCTTGTCGCTGTGGGGGTGACTTGGCATATACTGTCATTCAAGACGTTGAGATAAATGAATGTGCTAATGTGGTTAATGTGCTAATGTGCCAATGACCTGCGGTGTGAGAGTCTAATATACACATAGCGCAGCCAATTAGCACATTGGCATATTAGCACATTAATCAAACTCCTCCCAATTTTTCGAAGAATTCTCCCAACCCCTTCCGAGCATCGGCAAGCTTGTCTTCCCAATGTTTCACGGAGTTCTGTCCGATAATATCCGTCACGTACTTCACCGAAATGAAAGGAACATTCTTGGCACGGCATACCAAAGCCTGGGCATAGGCTTCCATATCCACAACATCACCGGACACATACTCCATACCAAGCTCCACCAGCTTCTGCATATCACGGTCCACAAAATGACGGCATACGAAAATATCTCCTACCCGATGACGGATAGTCCCTGCCGTACCTACATTGACCACCAAGTCCGGTTGCGCATGGCTTATCGCTTCAGAAAGATAAAAAGCCGATTTCACCTTTCCCACACCGGTACGGAGATAGCCTATCTGCACCACTTCCTCCCCTATCAGTCCGGGAAATTTCAATTCCGTAAATTCGCCTTGTACGGCATAAGTGACTAAAATTCTCATATCAATTCATTGTTTGTAGTTCCTACCTATTCAAAAAAATTACTCCTTGAAGAAAAGACAAAAGGTAGAAACCTTTTTTTGAAGATTCTACCTTTGAGGCAATTAAATACACAGTGGTTCCAGAAGAATGATAAATTATTCGTCCAGTTTCCTTTTATATTCGCCGATAAAATAACTGTCCGGATACTCCTTCTCTGCCATCAGCAAGCAATTTTGGCCTCATCCGTCCTATCGTTCTGCATATAGTATTGAATCAAGAGAGCATAGGCGTATTCTCTTCCCCAGGTAGGCAGGCTGGAATCATCTGTATTCTTGCCAGGAGATGAAGTAGCTTTCTTCAAATAATATTCCACCTTCTTCCCGCCACCGAAACTAGCCGGAGTGTAATAATCGTTACTGCCCAATACATACCAACCTCTTACATTGGTAGAGTCCAGTTCCAAAGCCTTCCCAGCATTTTCCCGAATGCCAGCAGATATTCTTCCTGCCTCCATACCCGAAGCAAACTGAATGGAAAAACTCTGCACAAGCGCTAATAAGGCATAGGTTTCAGAAGTTTTGTTCCCTATATCATTCAAAATAGCGGAGGCTTCCTTTATCACTTTCCCACTATCTTCCTTCTTTCCAAGTTTCAAATAGAAAACACTTTTATAGTAGGTAATATAAGCCTTCCAATACGGAACCATACCATTCCCATCTTCAAGTTTGTTCAGCTTTGTAAACAGACTATCGAGCGGAGCTGCAGTATTTTGAACAAAGCAATTGTTCATAGCCAGTTCAATTTTTTTCTGAATGCCGTCCAGTACATCATCAGATTCAGTTCTTGACAATGAGGCTCCACAAGCCGCATTGACCACACATACGCCTACTACAAATGCAGACAAGAGGACAAATAAAACAATACTCCTTTTCATAATTTCTCATTGTTTTTAATCAGACACTGCCATTTTCCATCAATCCCATCAAATTCTCAGGAAAATCATAATTTTCCCACCAGATAAGATTTCAACGCCTCTATATATTCTTCAAAGGCATCCACTCCCTGCGGAGTAATCCTACAAAGTGTACAAGGCATTTTTCCTTTAAAAGTTTTTGTTATCTCCACATAACCCGCCTTGCTGAGCTTATCCAACTGCACACTGAGGTTTCCTGCCGTAGCTTTCGTTTGTTGGCGGATATAGACAAAATCCGCTTCCTCAACACTGATGAGCAATGACATCACCGCAAGCCGCAGTTCACTGTGGAGCAAAGGGTTCAGTTCTTTAAACATATCAAATTTTATTCTTCCATTTATTTTTCAACAATGCATAGAGAGATATTCCCAACAAAGGAAGCCCCAATAAAAGCATGTCCCAACGTATAGAATACCATATTTCCAACAGATTCCCATTGAACTTCTTTTTTTTATTGCAACCGGAAATAAAATGAATAGCAAAACAATCATCCATACCATAAATTTCCAGGAGAGCAGAAATCTGTCCAAAACATTATTTATTGTCTTCATCTTATACCTCACTTTCTGTTGTGAACTTCTTTCCGGGCTTTATAGTTCAAAATATGCCCCGGAACAATCATGGCTCTTGTCAATGTAAGATTTTACCATCTTCTGACGCTTACGCATCAAAAGAAATGTCAGTAAATACCCGATAACGGGAATTCCCCAAAATCCCCACATCCAGAGAGGATTCTTTGTAAAGTACACACCCGCCAACACCGTCAATGTCACCAATACACTCACATATCCCCACACTAAAAACATGTTTCCGCTACCTGTGTCCAAATTCCGACGCGTATTCTGTATCATCTGAGTGATGAGTTCCAAACTCTCTTTCTCGTTCAGTTTCTTGTCTTCCATAATCAATAAATATTTATTTATCCTGCTTTGCCATTCCGTTTAAGTAATGTCCCGGTATCACCATCATAAAAACAAAAGCCGATGCAAAAACCAGTATTTGGTCGAAACCGTGTACATAGATACACCCCACAGAGGCCAAAGCTCCCACCACTCCGCACACTGTCACTACCTTCATCTTTATAATCAGTCCCGTCAGTGCCGTCCCCATTCCCATCATCAGTAATATGACAAAAAGGACAGACATATTCCAGAAGAAGATGGAAACCCAGGAAACAAAAAGCCCCTAATCCGAATACCGCCCATACATATCCTACAATACGGTCAATATAAGTCTTAATCATCTTCGGCTGTTTGTGCTCAATCCATAAAGTAGAAGGCAGGGAAATAGCCGGCAACAAAAACCACAGCCATTGCCAATGATAATTTCCCGTTTCCTTCAACAGAAACCAAACCAATAACGACACTATTATGGTCGTATATCCCCATATCAGAAAAGGAGCTCCAATTCCGAGTCATCCGGGACTTCGTATTCTGTATCATTTGACCAATGAGTTCAAACTCTCCTTCTCATTCAACACTCTGTCATTCATAATTGACAATAAGATTGGAAATTAAAGAGTTTATTTTATAAACCAAATTATTATATAAATTATTTTATTTATTTCTTTGCATCCTCCTTTACTATAGATTATTCCAATCATTCCCAAGCAGTAGTTCGGAAACAGCAAAACAGTCCGCCCTTTTTCAATCCCCCGAAACCAAGCTTTCATAGGCCATTTCGGTTATTTCGGCACTTCTACAACACATTTTCTCCGAAAAGTTTTTGTAATCTCCAAGTAAATCGTATTTTTGTGTACAATTTTGGTGTAGTGATGACAGACGAAGAAAAGAAGCTATTAAGTACCTTTGAAGCCAGACTGCGGCATTTAATCTATCTGCACGATGAATTAAAACGCGAAAATGCTGAGCTAAAGCAACTTCTTGAAGCCAAAGAGGAGGAATACGGGAAGGTACAAGCTGAATACCGGGAACTGGAACTTAACTACACGAACCTAAAAACAGCTACGACAATCAGCCTTAACGGCAGTGACGTGAAAGAGACGAAACTGCGATTGTCCAAATTAGTGCGTGAAGTCGATAAATGCATCGCTTTGTTGAATGAATAAAGAGAAGAGGATGTATGAACGATAAGATAAAGATAAACCTGCAGATGGCAGGAGCCTCCTACCCTCTCACAATCAACCGTGAGGACGAGGAAATGGTAAGAGAAGCCGCCAAGCAGGTAGATATCGGGGCTCAATGCGTATCGGGAGCATTATCAGAATGTGTCTCTAGAGAGAATTATAGCCATGGTGGCCTATCAGTTCGATTTAGAAAACCTTCAGTCGAAGGACCGTAATGATACTGACCCCTATACAGCTAAAATAAAGGAACTGACAGAGGTATTGGAGACTTATTTCAAGGAACAATAAGCTGCAATCCCTCCGTCGGGTCGGTAAAGATTCGCGCACTGTACAAAAGTTTGCCCTTCATCAAAGCAAGCTTTTATGCAGTGCTTTTTTTATTTATACACTAAAAACAAATTAATAAAATGACAGTAGTTACAATAGTATTATCCATTGCCTGCTTCATTGTCGGAGGTTTTGCCTCGTACTTGTTCTTCAAGCACGGGCTGAAAACAAATACGACGGTATCCTGAGAGATGCGGAAGCGGAAGCGGAAGTGATTAAGAAGAATAAGTTGCTGGAAGTAAAAGGAAAAATTCCCTGAACAAGAAGGCGGACTTGGAAAAGAAGTGGCCCAACGTAACCAAAAAGATACAGCAGGCAGAAAACAAGCTGAAACAACGTGAATTGGTACTGAACCAACGCCAGGAAGAAATCCAGCGCAAGAAGATGGAAGCAGAAGCCGTGAAAGAAAATCTAGAAGCCCAGCTGTCCATCGTAGACAAGAAGAAAGAAGAACTGGAGCACATGCAGCGCCAGGAAATAGAAAAACTGGAAACAGAGCATCCAGGGCGTGGCTACGGAAACAGCCATTGAAAACTCGGTAACTGTATTCCACATCGAATCAGATGAAATCAAGGGACGTATCATCGGTCGCGAAGGCCGCAACATCCGCGCCCTGGAAGCTGCCACCGGTGTGGAAATTGTGGTAGACGATACTCCGGAAGCTATCGTATTGTCAGCTTTCGACCCGGTTCGCCGTGAGATTGCACGTCTGGCATTGCACCAGTTGGTAACAGACGGACGTATCCACCCGGCACGCATCGAAGAGGTAGTTGCCAAAGTACGCAAGCAGGTAGAAGAGGAAATCATCGAAACCGGTAAACGCACTACTATCGACCTGGGCATCCACGGTCTGCATCCGGAACTTATCCGCATTATCGGTAAGATGAAATACCGTTCTTCATACGGCCAGAACCTTTTGCAGCATGCACGCGAGACAGCCAATCTTTGCGCTGTGATGGCATCAGAGCTGGGACTCAACCCGAAGAAAGCAAAACGTGCCGGACTGCTGCATGATATAGGTAAGGTACCCGATGAGGAACCGGAATTGCCGCATGCACTCTATGGTATGAAGCTGGCAGAAAAGTTCAAGGAAAAGCCAGACATCTGCAACGCCATCGGTGCCCACCACGACGAAGTGGAAATGACCAGCCTGCTGGCCCCCATCGTACAAGTATGCGATGCCATTTCAGGAGCACGCCCGGGAGCACGCCGCGAAATTGTAGAAGCATACATCAAGCGCCTGAACGACCTTGAGCAACTGGCCATGTCCTATCCGGGAGTGACAAAGACATATGCCATCCAGGCAGGCCGTGAGTTGCGTGTCATTGTCGGTGCAGACAAGATTGACGACAAACAGACGGAGAACCTTTCCGGTGAAATCGCCAAGAAGATTCAGGACGAAATGACTTATCCGGGTCAAGTGAAGATTACCGTTATCCGTGAGACACGTGCGGTGAGCTACGCAAAGTAACATCAGAAAAGAAAATAAATGCAGAAAAGGGTGAATTCGTATTCACCCTTTTCTTTTTTTTGCACCACAACCATAACTTTACAAAATGAAAGATTATCAGTTTGAAGTTTGTGCCAACTCCGTAGAGAGTTGTATTGCCGCACAAGCCGGCGGAGCAGACCGGGTGGAACTATGCGCAGGCATCCCCGAGGGAGGGACAACCCCTCATACGGCGATATCCTCATCGCACGGGAAGCATTGCAACAGACCAAATTGCATATCATTGTCCGTCCCCGCGGAGGAGATTTTCCTTTATTCCTCCACCGAACAGCGCATCATGCTGAAAGAGTTGCTTGACGGCAGAAGGAGATGTAGACATTCCATTGATGGAGCAGCTTATGGAAGCCTCACAAGGGATGTCCGTCACCTTCCACCGTGCTTTCGATGTATGCAGAAATCCACGAAAAGCGATAGAAGATATTATCGAATTAGGATGCAACCGCATCCTAACTTCCGGACAGCAACCTACAGCAGAGCGAGGCATTCCCCTTCTGAAAGAACTCCAACAACAAGCATCAGACCGAATCATCCTATTGGCAGGCTGTGGGGTGAATGAAACCAACATAGCCCACATTGCCCGAGAAACCGGTATCCGCGAGTTTCATTTCTCCGCCAGGGAAAAAAATATCTATGGGAGGAACGGTACATATTGCTCCATGCTCTATCATTAAAATTCCTAGCCCCTCCCCCGTAGGGAGGGGGACAGAGATAGTCCTACAAAATCTCTACGGGGAGGGGGAGGAGAGGTCCTACAAAATAAAAAGGGATGTACTTTTCAGCACATTTTTTATATCATAGATAAATATTATTTCTTCACCGGAGAAGAGTATCTTGCATTCAGACCATCCAGAATCTCACGGGTGATGTTGTAGACACTGTCTGCATAGAGCAGGTTGTCAAAACCCGTATTGCTGATAATCATGCTGTAACCAACTTTGCAATGCGGTTCTATTCCTGCTGCGCTCTCTCCTGAGAAAGATAAGCGTTGTTCTGATACTTTGTCTGGAATTCCTGCTTCTGCTTCTCCAGTTCGCTGGCTTTCTGGTTCAATGTCAGACGGACATTCTCGCCCTTCTTCACCATAGCCTCATTCAAGTCTATGCAATAGTTGTATTTTGCCAAAAGCGTATCTATTTCAACATAAGCAATTTTCATTTCCGATAATCCGCCGGCTTGTGCAGGAGCGCTTGTCGTCTGTTTATCAGTATTGCCGGCACATTGAGCAAATAAAACGATCAGTGCGAGAGCTGCCAGACCGTTCATGAGGTAGTTTAATCTCTTCATAATTGATAAATATTGTTTTTTAAAATTAGTTCATACTATCGTTTAAGGCTTTTTCCAGTTCATCAATGGAAAAACGGGACTTGCGTTGCGCTTCCCTATCCTGCGACTGCACGCAACCGATACCTCTATCGCGCATTGCCTTATTGCCACTGACATGCCCGTTAGGGAACCTGCCGCCTTTCACAAAAAAGACCTTTACACCCAATAAAACAATGCAAATAGCAACTATTAACAGAGTTATCAATATTGTATCAAGCATTTCCATTAATTTTGTTACATGAAAATAGTGTTTTTACTATTTTTGTGGGTGCAAATATAGGGCTTTGGTTGGACTAACTCGCCTTTTTTACTCTAAAAAAAAAGAGAAAGGCGAATAAAATAGTCAATCAATTTAACCATATTTAGCAATAAGTGGTTAATTTAATGGAGAATTGATATTTGACAATTGATAATGAAGGCTGCATAAACACATGTAAGGCAGCCGCTAATTCAGATAATTATGGAAAAAAAAGACTTGAAACCGGCTGGTGTATTTCACTATTTCGAGGAAATCTGCCAAGTGCCGCGCCCTTCGAAGAAGGAAGAGAAAATCATTGCTTACTTAAAAGCATTCGGAGAAAAACATAAGTTGGAAACGAAGGTGGACGAAGCCGGAAACGTTCTGATAAAGAAACCCGCTACTCCGGGTATGGAAAACCGCAAGACTGTCGTACTTCAATCGCACATCGACATGGTATGTGAAAAGAACAACGACGTGAAGCACGACTTCCTCGACCGACCCTATCGAAACCGAAATTGACGGTGAATGGCTGAAAGCCAAAGGTACTACCTTAGGAGCCGACAATGGCATCGGTGTAGCCACCGAACTGGCTATCCTTGCCGACGACAGCATTGAGCACGGCCCTATCGAATGCCTATTCACCGTGGACGAGGAGACCGGACTGACCGGTGCTTTTCGGCATTGAAAGAAGGCTTCATGAACGGAGACATTCTGTGCTCTTCATCGGCTGTGCAGGCGGTATAGATTCCGTTGCCGAATTCACCTACCGGGAAGTGGACGTACCGGCAGGATATTTCTGCTGCAAAGGGCAGATAAAGGGGCTGAAAGGCGGACACTCCGGCGGCGACATACACCTGGGGCGCGGCAATGCCAACAAGCTGGGAAACCTCCACCAATCTGGCCTCCGTAAAGATGAAGCCCGGTCATATCATCCGCATCGAGACCAGCCAGCGCAGCTCTACCGCCTCCTCCAAACAAGACATTGCCAATATGGTGCGCACTGTATTCGAAATGGGTGGAGCAGCCGTATCTTTCGGCGACGGATATCCGGGCTGGAAGCCCAACCCGCATTCAGAAATCCTGGAAGTGGCTGTTGAGTCCTACAAACGTTTGTTCGGTGTAGATGCCAAGGTAAAAGCTATCCATGCAGGTCTGGAATGCGGACTGTTCCTTGACAAATACCCGGCACTGGACATGATTTCCTTCGGACCTACCCTGCAGGGTGTGCACTCTCCCGACGAACGGATGCTGATTCCTACCGTACAGAAGTTCTGGGACCATCTGCTGGATATACTGAAGCACATTCCGGTGAAATAAATATCCCGCGTTCCTTAAAGGGGAACGGAAATAGTTTGTATGAACGTTATCCATAAGATAGGAGAGTGTGATGCGCGACCTTACCCGCTACTCTGCCTTGCGCGAAGCAGACTACCGGTATGTGATGACACAATCTCCCGACAAACGCGGCATCGACGTAGCGCTGTTGTATCAACGTAATCTTTTCAAACTGCTTTCCTATCAGAGCCTCCCCGTAGACAAGCCCCGGAAGAATAGCCGTCCCACACGGGACATTCTTCACGTCAACGGATTGTTGCTGAACCGGGATACGCTTGATGTACTGGTAGCTCACTTCCCATCCCGTTCGGGAGGGGCAAGAGAGTCTGAACCCTACCGGCTACTGGCTGCCCGAAAGGTGAAGCATGCTATAGACAGCCTATACACGATACGCCGACATCCGCAAATTGTCCTTTTAGGGGATTTCAACGATTATCCGGAGAATAAATCGGTAAAAAGGAGGTGTTGGAGGCAGCAGCACCGTCAACATTGCAAGACTCTCTACGTCCACAAAAACTTTACCATCTACTGGCAGGAAAAGCCAAAACACGCAAGCACTTCGGCAGCTACAAGTATCAAGGAGAATGGGGACTGCTGGACCACATCATCGTATCGGGTACGTTGCTGCAAGAACACGCACCGCTATATACAGAGGAAGCAAAGGCAGACGTATTCTGCCTGCCCTTCCTACTGACAAGAGACAAGAAATACGGAGGGCAGCAACCCTTCCGCACCTACTACGGGATGAAGTATCAAGGAGGCCTGTATATGCGGAGTTCCGGTTGATATATTAGTCGGAATACTGATACAGTTTCAAGTCAAACTTCTGTACCATCACCAGCAAGTGGTCGAAGATGTCGGACTGGCGCCCAGACCGGCAAACAAGGTCATAGGAGACTTGCCTATCAGCACTGAAACCACTATGATGCCTCCGATAAAGGCAAGGGAGTTGGCATACGAGGCAGTGCCCCACACAGCATCCAGCAACGTATCGCGACTGACAGTCTTATTCACATTCAGCGCAAGCAAGCGAAGGATATCGGCTTGACGGGAAGTAATCAGCACCTTACTATTTCCCGTACGAATCTC